>TARA_R110000796_G_scaffold88850_2_pt1 | contig 65003 bp, 62 predicted proteins | sample TARA_R110000796 | Tara Oceans TARA_R110000796 (sample SAMEA4397815) | marine metagenome | biome: Polar Biome; feature: [SRF] surface water layer (ENVO:00010504); material: water (ENVO:00002006), including particulate matter (ENVO:01000060) such as... | depth 5 m
AGCAAAAGTTTTTACTCGATTAGAAATTCTCTGTCGAGATTTTTTGACTTTCCAAATCGAATATATCCTTTTGTTAATAGATTATAAATAAAAATATCTCTTAGGTGATTTAAACTTTTTTTATCTCTAATCTTAGCAATTCCAGTCACTTTATTCCAAAATCGGCTTATCCTATATTTGACATTTCTTTTCTTTTCAGAACTATAATATCTGTAATGTCCCTTATTTATTTCTGCATATTTTTCGTAAATAAAAGAGTCTAAATCACTTTCTAAAAAATAATTTGATTTGAAATAATCATCGTGTTCTTTTGAATGTCTTCTATAGAATTCAGTAATAACAGAAGAGGATTTTAAATCATCAGCGTGTGACTGTATTTTCTTGTACTTCCAGTTTTTTAATAATAGTTTAAAGCTGACATATATTAGGATTGCGAATAAAATATAATTGACATATTTAATATCAAAAGGGATTAAATCAAGAAAGGAATCCTTTAAGGTCTTTATTTGAGCTACAACGTTAACAAATAGAATTAAAAATGCAGAAATCCCTAATACTATAAAGTTTGAACCTACAGGTTTATAGATTTCTCTTAATTCTGAATTTAACTTTTGAGATTTGGAAAGTTGTTGTTTTTCGATTTCTTTTTTCAATCTGTCTATCTCAGACTTTTTTATTGACAAAGAAGCTTCTAAACCTTTATTTTTATTTTCTAGTTCAAGTATCAAACTTTTGTCAATGACGCTTTCGAAACTCTTCTCAAAAATTGCTAATTCTTTAGGCGATTGAGATAATTTTAGACCATCAATATGAATTTTTAATTCTTTTAAAAGTTCATCCAAAGTCTTAAATCTTTCCGTCGCTTTCTCCTTTAACGAGTCTTCAAATAAATCAGGATGGGAACTATTCCGTGATGAATACAATATTTTATGAAGCTCAAACGCATTTAATTCTTCCGATACATTTAATTCGGTCTTAACTCTTTCTATGATAGATGTTTGAATGTTACTCATAAATTTTTGCTAACGTGTTTGTATATGGTTTGTTGCGTGTTTAAGAACGTAATTTAGCAAATAAAAACCGAATAGAAAATCCGCGAGGGTTTTCGTAAGCAGGCAAGAACTAGCAATAAATTATATACGGTGTTAGCAGCTGGCAATAATCAATTCGTATGCCCTCTTTTATCTAATTCCGCAAGACTTAAAATTTTGAATTTTTGCTTTTTCGGTATTTCTATTCAGTTATTCAATTCTATTATCAAAAAATTTATAATCTAAATTTTCCGAAATACCGAGTCGTTTTCTCTCTTTAAAATAGTCACTTTCATTGTCAAAACTTTTTAATTCATAAATATTATTTCGGGTATCTATAATAAAATAATTTATGATTTCTTTGTTTGGTTTTAGACTGTCGAAATCCATGAAGTGTTTTTCTTTATTTTCACATGGATGTTGTTTTCCAATTATAAAGTCGTCATTATTTCCTACAGCAAAGACGTCATGACTAATAATAATTTTTTCGTCTTCAAAAACACTTTTGTCGTCTGTACTATATGCAATCCAATCTCTCTCGTCCCATGCAAGTAAATAAAAATCTTTTATAATCTTTTTACTTGATTCATTTGCTCCAAAGAGGCAACTTGTTAAGTAGAAGCATAGAAGTATGCCAAATATTTTTTTCATGTTTTCGATTAGGGTTTTGTTTCGCTTGCTGCTAACGTACGTATATACGTACTATTACTGTTATTTCTTTTTTATCAGTACCACTAATCTAGTGGATTTTTAATTGTTTTAAAACTATTTGTTGCTACATAAGTGTAAATTTCGGTAGTTTTACTTGAACTATGTCCTAGAAGCACTTGAATTTGACGCAAGTCAACACCAGACTCTAGTAAATGTGTAGCAAAACTATGACGTAAAATATGCGGAGTCACATTCTGACGAATTTTAGCTTTAAGTGTAGCTAATTTTACAATTTTTAAAACACTTTCTCCACTATATTTTTTTTCTTTTTGACCTTCAAATAAGTAATATACTGGTTTCCACTCTTTAAAATAAATTCTCAAATCTTCTAATGCAGTCTTAGAGAGTAATGTATATCTATCTTTTTTTCCTTTTGCATTTTCTACTCTTATTAACATTCGTTTACTGTCAATATCATTAATTTTCAAATTTAAAAGCTCACTTTTTCGTAAACCCGAACCATACAACAATTCAACAATACATTTATGTTTTATATTATTAGTATTATTTATAATCTCAAGTATTTCCACTTTAGATATTACCCTAGGTAGCTTATGCTCTTTACGAGGACGCTCTATTTCATAAAATCTATTTGGCATGCCTAATACCCCTTCATAGTAAAATTTTATAGCGTTAATGGCTTGGTTGATATAAGAATTTGACATTCCCTTTTGAATAAGTCTTTGCAGAAATGCGCGAATATCACTTTCATTTAATGCATTCAATTCTTTTTCTTTATAATGATTAATAAACATTTCAAAAAAAGAAACATAAATACGGACTGTATTGTTTGCATATCTTTTTAATTCAAGCTTTAATAAATATTCTTCTGGACAAGTACGATAGTAAAGAGTCGTTTTTCTTTTTCTAAACCATTGCACATCAACAACCTCATTATCTGCATGTAAAGGTTTATTTGTTAAAAATCTATTATAATTAATCCATACTACTCCTTTAAAAGTATTAAAAATCTCTGCTAGATTTTGTTTTGTATTTGGCAGATAAGCCATTTGATATTCATTACTCCATTTAGGGTTAGATAGGCTTTTTATAAGCGCTTGTACCACTTTATCGGGTTGAAATTTTATACCAATCATCTTATGATTATGAATCATTAAGTGATATAATGTTATAGATTTTAATGAATTCATAAATAATGGCGATAAGATTTCATTTTTTAATTATAGATTATAAAACTAATTTAAAGGCTTTCATTTTATTAATCGTATGTTAATCGAATAATGTTCGTATAAGCATTCACTTAATTTTAAGGATATGAGATTATGCCATGAATGCATGTACTGCAAAAGTAAACTTGTTGGTAGAACAGATAAAAAATATTGCAATCTTCACTGTAAAAGTGCCTATCAATATCAACAAACAAAAGAACAACCAGAACGCTTCTACAATAAAGTAGATAACCAACTAAAACTAAATCGTAAAATATTAAAGGAATATAACAAAGGGGGTATGGTAACAGTTAGGGCAGGAGTCTTAAAAGAAAAAGGATTTGATCCAAATTTTTTTACGCATTATTGGAAAAATCAAAAAGGAGATATTTATCTGTTTGTTTTTGAGTATGGATTTCTAAAAACCAAAGAAAATATAATTGAAAAATACGTTTTAATTATTTGGCAAGAGTATATGGAGAAAAATAAATAAAAGAGCATAAAAAAATCGGTTTAGAATACACTAAACCGATTTTTTGTCTTAATTAGTAGCGAGAACGAGAGTTGAACTCGTGACCTCCGGGTTATGAATCCGACGCTCTAACCAACTGAGCTACCTCGCCATGGTTTTTTTAACGGGTGCAAATATAGAGTTTAATTTCTTGCCTATCAAAATAAAGATTGATAAAATATTATGTGAATTTTAATTTTTTAATCATATATAAATATATATATTGCTCATCGAAAATAGTATTTAGAATGAATGAAAAAGTAAAATTTGAAATTGAGTTTGTGATCCAATCATCACCTCAATTATTATATACGTATTTATCAACGCCTTCAGGTCTTTCCGAGTGGTTTGCAGACAATGTAAACTCTAGAGGAGAAAAGTTTTATTTTATTTGGGACGAATCTGAAGAAGAAGCAAAATTATTAAAAAGAAAAAGTGAAGAATTTGTAAAATTCAGATGGACAGAAGAAGAAGACGATTATTTTTTTGAAATGAGAATAATAGTTGATGAAATAACCTCTGATGTATCTTTATTTATTACAGATTTTGCTGAAGAAGATGAAATTGATGAAGCAAAAATGTTATGGACAAATCAAGTGTCGAGTCTAAAGCAAGTTTTAGGTTCAGCGTAAAAGGTTATTTAGTATAAAATAATATCTTTGACCTTGAATTTATTCAAGGTTTTTTTTATGCTTAATTTTAATGGAAGTTTATTTTCTGAAGACACATATTTTATAAATCAAGAAAATCGAGGGCTTCGTTACGGAGATTCTTTATTTGAAACTATTAGAGTTGTAAATAATAAAATATTTTTTTGGGAAGATCATTATTTACGCCTAATGGCTTCTATGCGTATTTTGCGAATGGAAATTCCTATGAGTTTTACTATGGAATATTTAGAATCTCAGATTCTTGATGTAATTGTTGCAAACAAATTCGAAAATTCGCCTGTTAGAATCAGACTTACTATTTTTAGAAACGATGGCGGTTTATATACTCCTAAAACTAATGATGTATCGTTTATTATTGAAGCTAAAATTTTAGACACCCCTTTTTTTTTGATTGATGAAAATGATTATGAAGTGGAACTTTTTAAAGATTTTTATGTAAATCAGGATATGCTGTCTACTTTAAAAACAAATAATAAAATTATTAACGTAGTAGGGAGCATTTTTGCCAAAGAAAATGCATATCAAAATTGCATTCTACTCAACCAGCAAAAAATGGTAGTGGAGACCTTAAATGGAAATATTTTTATGGTTGTTGGAAAAACAATAAAAACACCACCAAAAAAAGATGGTTGTTTAAACGGAATTCTAAGAAAAAGAATAATCGAAATTGTAAGCAAACTAGATAATTACCAATTTGAAGAAACATCAATTTCTCCATTTGAGCTGCAAAAAGCTGATGAACTATTTATGACTAATGCCATTGTTGGAATTCAACCTATTACAAAATACCGAAAAAAAATATACACCAATATTGTGGCTAAAGATTTAATAGGAAAGTTAAACGCTGTTGTACGCTTGTCTTAGTTTAAACTAGGATTTTCGGGTGTATTTGACCATAATAAATAATCACCACCCAACTCCAACATTTTTTCCTTCCAAAAGGCTGTTGAAGGTTTTTGAATGATATTACTTTCGTACTTATTCGGAACAATTACCCATGATTTTGAAGATAATTCTTTATCCAATTGAAATGATGACCAACCTGTATATCCTAAAAAGAACCGTATATCTTCTCTAGAAATTGCATTAGAGTTGATTAGTTCTACAATTTTATCAAAATCGCCACCCCAATAAATACCATCAGAAATTTCAATACTATTATCTATTAATTCAGGTACTTTATGTATAAAATATAAATTATCCTGTTCTACAGGACCACCATTAAAGACTTGAAATGGTACATTAATTTCAGATACCAAGTCATTAATAGTATACTCTAAAGGCTTATTTAATATAAAGCCTACAGAACCTTCTTGATTGTGTTCAGCCAATAGCACAACAGATCTACTAAAAGATACATCACCTGTCAATGCTGGCTCAGCTATCAAAAGCTTTCCTTTTTGAGGTTGAATATTTATCATATAGTATGACTTAGTTTATTCTAAAATAAGATAAAAATTCATATAAATGAAAACCTTAGAGCAAAAAAAAGCACTTCATAAGAAGTGCCTTAATTATAAATACTAAATTATTTCTTAGTTTACTGCTTTAGCTAATTCAGCACCAGCCTTAAACTTAACAACATTTTTAGCAGCAATTTTGATAGTTTTTCCAGTTTGTGGATTTCTACCATCTCTTGCTTCTCTTCTAGATACAGACCAAGATCCGAAACCTACTAAAGAAACTCTACCACCTTTTTTAAGAGAACCTTCAACATTTTCTAAAAAAGACTCTAAAGCTTTCTTTGCAGCTGCTTTTGTGATACCAGCGTCTGCTGCCATTGCATCGATTAATTCTGTTTTGTTCATAATTTTAATAATTAATTGTTGTTAAAATTTTTATACCCTAACAAAATTATAAGGATTTGTGGTTAACGCAAGTAAAACAGGGGTAAATCAGCTTTTTTGTTGATAACTCGAATTGTTTGTTGATAAAGTAGGGCTTTTTTTACACTTCATCGAGGCTAGTGATAGCAAGGCTTTAGCCAACATGAGCGTTTTTGTCTAATTTTAGACCATTTAATACATCTTGAGTTTTCATTTTTCTTTTTCCAGGTAATTGTATTTCTAAAAGGTGTAAGAATCCTCCTTCTACAGCAATTTTAATATGTTTTTTATCAAATAAGACTGTTTTTGGCGTATAACTATGGTTCTCTTTTTCAATGGATGCATCATAAATTTTTAAGAATAATTCCTCTTCATTATTAAAAAGAGTAGTCCAGGCAGCAGGGTAGGGGCTTAAACCACGAATATGATTATAAATAGTGGTTATAGAACTATCCCAATTAATCTCACAAGTATCTTTATGAATCTTATAGGCAACTTTTTCAATATGGGTATTTGGTTGTTTTGTTGTTGTTATCTTACCTTTTTCAATTTCTTGTACTGTTTTCAAAACTAAATTAGCACCTAAATCCATAAGCTTATCATGTAAAATTCCAGCAGTATCATCAGAATTAATGTCAATCTCTGATTGTAATATTATTTCTCCTGTATCTATTTTGTCATCTATAAAAAAAGTAGTTACTCCAGTTTTTGTTTCTCCATTTATAATTGCCCAATTTATAGGAGCGGCTCCTCTATAATCGGGTAATAATGAAGCATGTAAATTAAAGGTGCCAAATTCGGGTATTTCCCAAACTACTTTTGGAAGCATTCTAAAAGCAACTATAATTTGTAAATTTGGCTTTAAGTCTTTTAATTCTTCTAAAAATTCTTCATTTTTTAAATTAGTTGGTTGTAATACTTTTAAATTATGAGCAACCGCATATGTTTTAACTGCAGATTCTTGTAATTTTCTTCCACGACCTGCTGGCTTATCTGGAGCAGTTATCACCCCTACAATATCATATGAGTTTTTTACTAGGGTATCTAAAATTCCCACAGCAAAATCAGGTGTTCCCATAAAGACTATTCGTAGCTTATTCATTTTCAAACTATTTTATATTGATTTTTTGAGTTGATTTCTATTGCTTCATTTTCTAATAATGATTGGAGAGCACTAAAAATAGCTTCCTCTTTATAAGGTATTATTTTTATTAAATTTCTTGAAGATTGCGCTTCAGTTTTGAGAACTTTTAAAATAGTCTCTTTAACAAGTTCTAAAATTTCAGTCTTTATAGGCTTTGATTTAGTGCATACATCACACTTACCACATTTTTCTTTTTTTTCATCAAAATAACCAAGTAACTGTTGGCTTCTACAAACCGTATCATTTTTAATGTAGGACAGTATAGCATCAATATTTTTTGTTTTTTGTTCTAGTAAAAGTTCAACTTTTTTAGCAAATATATTAATAGTTCTGTCATCTTCTCGTGGAACAAGAAACACGATTTCAATATCATTATGCTGTGCTGAATAGGTAATAAGCTCGTCTTTTTTTAACTGTTCTAAAGTCTTTACAATTATATCTTCAGATAAATTCATTTTTTTAGCAATCGACCATGTATTTATCTTTGTATCATAATCAAAAACTCCACCATAAGTTCTAAGAATAGTCTGTATAATTGGGGCACTATTTTTATAAGTATCTAGATAATCAAAAATTTGACTTTTACTTCCAATAAATTGGATGCTTGTCTTTTTAGAAAACGATTCAGATACTGCAATTACAGAATTTTGATCTAGTATGCGAAGTGCGTTATAGGTCAAAAATGGATTCAATTTATATACCCCGCAAAACTCATTAAAATTTAATTGATACGTTTCGGTGCTGCTTTCGCCAAAAGAAATTTGAAAATAATTATTGAGTTTATTGTATAAAATTTTTAAAAAAGAAAGTGTTGGCAAGCCACTTAAAAATTGCTTTTTTAATTGAATTTCATCCGTTTTGTTTGTTAAAATAATTGCTTTTGCTGGCGCACCATTTCTACCAGCCCTACCAGCTTCTTGAAAATAATTTTCAATACTATCAGAAATTTGATAATGCACCACTATTCCTACATCAGGTTTATCAATTCCCATTCCAAAAGCATTCGTAGCCACCATTACTTGTGCCTTATCGTCTAGCCAAAATTGTAATCTTGTATCTTTTTCTTTTTTGTTTAGTCCTCCATGGTAAAAGGTTGCCGAAATATTGTTTTGCGTTAATAAATAAGATAAATCACTAGAAAGTTTTCTTGTACGAACATAAACAATAGCACTTTGTTTTGTTTCAGATAATATTTGATTTAATTGATAGGTTTTATCTTCATCCCACCGTACAGCAAACGAAATATTGTCTCTGGCATAAGATGTTTTTTCAATTAGCGGATTAGTTAATTTTAGGTTTTCAATAATATCTTTGGCTACTATAGCTGTTGCTGTAGCTGTTAAGGCAATAATTGGGACTTGGGGTGCCAAATCTCTTAAAATTGAACAGGAAAGATATGAAGGTCTAAAATCATTTCCCCATTGTGATATGCAATGTGCTTCATCTATTGCAATAAGATTCACTTTCATTTCTTGAATGCGATCTCTTACTAAATCTTGCTGTAGCCGTTCTGGAGATAAATATAAAAATTTATAATTTCCATAGATGCAATTATCAAGTAAATCGATAATATCGTCTTGAGAGATACCACCAGTGAGCGCAAGTGCTTTTATCCCTTTATTTTTTAAATTATCTACTTGGTTTTTTATTAGTGCAATTAATGGTGATACTACAATGCAAATACCATCCGTTACCATTGCAGGAATTTGAAAACAAAGCGATTTTCCTCCTCCTGTTGGTAATAAGGCTAGCACATCTTTTTTAGCTAAAATAGAGGAGATAATTTGCTCTTGAGATTCTTTAAAATCTGAAAATCCCCAATATTGCTTTAAAATATCTTTTGGGTTTTTATGCACTAAATTAAGTTTAGTTCTTTTAATATAAAATCAACACGATCATCTATAGGTACTTTAGGGACCTCAATTACAGTATAACCAAAACTTTCATACGCATTTTGCAAACAATCATGAATACGTAATGCTTCTTCAAAGTTTTCATATCGCTCATTGTCAGCGGTATGTATTTCTTTCCACGGAGGTAATAAAAAAATAATATCGTAAAGATTTTCTTGACAAATTTTTGAAAATTCATCAGGATAAGAAGTGCCAAAACAGTCTAAATAGGCAACAACATCAGGAAGCCCACGATCAAAAAAAATAATAGCCTCTTCGTGTAAATTTGAATCTTTATATTGTTGTAAGCGACCTTCAAGAATCCGCTTGCTAAATAATAATGGATCTGTTAAAAAAAGTTGCTCAATACCTTCTTTTCTAGCTTGTAAAGTTATTTCTCTAGAAATTTCATGAAAACATTTAAATCCTGCATCTTCAATACCTTTAATTACAGATGTTTTTCCCGTGCTTGGACCGCCAGCAATAACTATTTTTTTTGTGTTCAATTAGTTTTTTTTGGTTTAGCAAAAGTAATGAAAGCATAGTGAGAAAAAAATTGCCTGATATACTTATCTTTGTAAAAACTTTTTTAATGGATACAGAAGACCAAAAAGAATTTTATAGTAAACTAAAAGAAAGGTTAGCAGAAACATCTACTTGGCCTGCTAATTATTTATATAAATTTATTGTACCGACTGAAGGTACAGGTATTAAAGAAATTGAGGGTGTTTTTGATGATACAGGTGCTGTAATTATTACAAAAAAATCTAAAAACGGAAAATATACCAGTATTTCTGTTACGGTAGAAATGGAAAATCCTGATGCTGTAATTGAAAAATATAAGGCTGTAAGTAACGTAAAAGGAGTAATATCTTTATAATCTTAGTATATCTAACAGAATTTTGTTAATTTGCGGTCTTTAAGAGTATACTTTCCTCTTTCATAATTATTAAGAAAAACTTTTCAATTTGAGTTTAGCTAACAACGAAGTATTCAATTTAGAATACAATACCGAGCGTCCACAGCTTATTATACCTGAATATGGGCGTCATTTTCAAAAGATGGTAGATTATGCAATGTCTATAGAAGACGATGTAGAGCGTAATAAAGTAGCACAAGCTATTATTAGTGTGATGGGTAATTTACAGCCACATTTTAGAGATGTTCCTGATTTTCAACATAAACTTTGGGATCAGCTTTTTATTATGTCCGATTTTAAATTAAAGGTTGATTCGCCTTATCCTATAACTACAAAGGAAATGCTACAAGAGCATCCAGAACCTTTAAGCTACCCTCAGAATTTCCCAAAATATCGTTTTTACGGAAACAATATTAAATTAATGATTGATGTTGCTATTTCTTGGGAAAAAGGAGATAAACGTGATGGTCTAGAATATGCCATTGCAAATCACATGAAAAAATGTTATTTGAATTGGAATAAAGATACCGTTGAAGATAAAATTATCTTCAAACATTTATTCGAATTGAGTGATGGTCAGATAGATTTAGCTAAAGAAGGCGAAAATCTTACAGAAAGTGGACAGTTTTTGAAAAATAGACCTGCGAAGCAAAACTCTAATCGCTCGAATAACAACAGCAAAAAAAATAATAGGAATAATAATAATCGCACTAAAAAGCGATACTAATTTTTCAAAATTAAATGGGGACATTTAAAATTGAAGGTGGCCACCAATTACATGGTGAAATTACACCGCAAGGAGCAAAAAACGAAGCTTTACAAATATTATGTGCTGTTCTCTTAACCGCTGAACCCGTTACAATAAGTAATATTCCTGATATTGTTGATGTTAATAAACTTATCGCATTACTAGAAGATTTGGGTGTTAAAATCCAAAAAAAAGGAAAAGGTTCATATAGTTTTGTTGCCGATGATGTTAATTTAGAATACTTACAGTCTGATCAATTCAAAGAAGATGGAAGAGGATTAAGAGGTTCTATTATGCTTGTAGGTCCTTTATTAGCACGTTTCGGAAAAGGATATATTCCAAAGCCAGGAGGTGATAAAATAGGAAGAAGGAGATTAGATACCCATTTTGAAGGCTTTATAAACCTTGGTGCAAAATTTAGATATAATAAAGAAGAGCATTTTTACGGAGTAGAAGCTAAAAAGCTAAAAGGCACTTACATGCTTTTAGATGAGGCATCAGTAACTGGTACAGCCAATATAGTTATGGCTGCAGTTTTAGCTGAAGGTACTACTACAATTTATAATGCAGCATGTGAGCCTTACTTACAACAGCTTTGTAAGATGCTAAATAGAATGGGTGCCAAAATAAATGGAATCGGTTCTAATTTATTAGTAATTGAAGGGGTGAATAGTTTGGGAGGTACAGAACATAGAATGCTGCCAGATATGATTGAGATTGGTAGTTGGATTGGTCTAGCAGCGATGACTAGAAGCGAACTAACCATCAAAAATGTAAGCTGGGACGATTTAGGTCAAATACCAACTGTATTTAGAAAATTAGGAATTACTATTGAACGTAAAGACGATGATATATATATTCCTGCACACACCAATGGTTATGAAATACAAAACTATATTGATGGTTCTATCTTAACAATAGCCGATGCTCCATGGCCTGGACTGACACCAGATTTATTAAGCATCATTTTAGTAGTGGCAACGCAAGCAAAAGGAGAAGTATTGATTCATCAGAAAATGTTTGAAAGCCGACTATTTTTTGTAGATAAATTGTTAGATATGGGTGCCAAAGTAATTCTTTGCGATCCGCATAGAGCTACCGTTATTGGTCATGATTTTAAATCTACGCTAAAAGCAACAACGATGGTTTCTCCGGATATTAGAGCGGGAGTCTCATTATTAATTGCTGCACTTTCTGCAAAAGGAACATCAACAATTCATAATATAGAACAAATAGATCGAGGTTACGAAAATATTGACGAACGTTTACGTGCAATAGGCGCTAAAATTACTCGGGTATAATCTAATTTTACTATAAAACAATAAGTTAAAAATCCGTAATGTGTATATATTACGGATTTTTATTTTTCTTCATGTATAATTAAAAGCTACTCGATTACGCGCACTTTTAAAATTCTTACATCTTGTATAGGCCGATCAAATTTTCCTGTTGATACCGAAGCAATACTGTCTACTACGTCCATTCCTTTTATCACTTCGCCATAAACAGTATAGTTTTGATCTAAATGTGGAGTACCACCAATTGTTTTATAAATTTCACGTTGTGATTCTGGGATAGAATAATGCTTAAAATTCTTAGAAATTTCTGACCAAGTATGAATACTATCTTTATATTGATTATAAAGTGTTTCATTTTCATTTTCGCTTGCCTTTTGTAGGGAATCTAAAAGATATTTATGATCAGAATCATTTTGGATATCGTGCTCAGCTAGCCAATTATTGATGCGCACTTCAGCCTTATCAAGAAGGCTATCATTAAATATTTTACCTTGTACAATATAAAATTGCATACCACTTGATGCTCGTTCTGGGTTGCCATCACGTGCAGCGGCTAAAACACCTCTTTTATGAAACAAATTAGGATTAAATTCAGCCTTTATTGTATATGAAACATCTCCTTCACCAAGTGTATCATTTACTTTAGCATTTTTACTATCGGGATCTCCACCTTGAATCATAAATTTTTTGATTACCCGATGGAAAAGTACACTATCGTATGCATTTTCTTTAGCTAGTTTTATAAAATTATCACGATGTAATGGAGTTTCATTGTATAATTCAATTGTTATTGTGCCATAATCGGTAATCATTTCAACAGTTTTTCTTTTTTCCTCCTCTTCAATTTTTTTAGTCGCTTTATTTAGGTTACAGCTAACCAGTATTAATAAAAGGAGTATAAATGAGGCTAACTTTGGGGATAGTTTCATGCTGGGGATTTTTGGTCTTTACTACTAAGCTACTCAAATTTAGTCTAATACTGCCAAAAAGTAATGCAGAAAACCATATAAATTGTATGGTTTTCTGTATCAACTATTAAAAAATTAAGAACCTATTTTAGATGAACTTGTGTATCCAATCTGAAATTAATTAATCTTTATTTAAATATAATAATGTTATTGCTACTGTATCATATAAGCCGTGAATGGTTATAAATAAGCCAAGATTGGTTTATTTTTCAACTAAAGTGCCATCAGGATATTTGGCAAAACGCCCCTTATCTTTTGGATGTACATGATCGGTATGAGGCCATGGCCAACCGCCAAACTGAGTTAGTTGGTATTCTTGCATGGCTTTTTGTATTTCTTCATCTGTGTTCATTACAAATGGACCATACTTAGCGACTGGTTCTTCTATCGGATTACCTTGCAATAATAGCAAATGAGCACTTTTATCACCTATCGTAATTTTTACATCGTCTGAAGGCTCTATTAAAATTCCATGATTGGGTTTTATAGTAGCGCCATCAATTTCAATAGTATCACCTTCATAAAAATATAAAGTTCTGTTTACTTGAGTTGTTGCTTTTGGTAGGGTATAGGTACTATTTGCATCAACATGAATATTCCATATAGCTACTTCATTTTCAAGATCTACTGCCCAAGAATCGGGTGCTGGTTTTAAAGCTATTGTATTTTTGTAATTTCCTGCAATAACTTTAACAGTGCTATTTTCAGTTTTAATAATAGGAATATCTTCATGCCAAAGCATAGCAAAATGTGGTTCAACAAATTTGCTTTTTTTAGGAAGATTCAACCATATTTGAAAAAGTTCGAGAGGATTTTCTTTATCCGTATGAAGTAATGGAAACATTTCACAATGTTGAACACCACGACCAGCAGTCATCCATTGTACATCACCCATACCAAAACGACCAGCAGCTCCTAAAGAATCGGAATGATCACAAAAACCTTTATTAACAATAGTTACTGTTTCAAAACCTCTATGTGGATGCGAAGGAAAACCTGGTACAGTTCTCCCATGATACATACGCCACCCATCTTTAACTGTAAAGTCGTTACCTAAATTTCGACCAGCTAATGATGCAGCAGGTCCCATTTCATCATTTCCTTTGGGATAATGATCTAAATGATATACACAGAATAAAAATGGATCTTGGGTTTGCCAGGGGAAGCCTAATGAAAATATTGATTTAATGCTAGTACTCATATTCTTTTTTTTTAATGCTTTGCATCATTAATTTCAATCCAATACCCTTCAGGATCTCTTATATATATTTGGTGAACACCATCAGCTCTTAGGGTTATAGCACTCTTTTTTCCAGGCCAATCTTCATAATCAATATTGTTCTTTTCTAAATTTTTAATAAAAGCATCTAACTTATTTGTAGAAAGGCAAATATGGCTAGACTTGTGCTTTTTCATGAACACTGTGTCTTTATAAATCAAATGCAATTGCGTATTTCCTTGTAAAGAAAACCATCTAAAGCCAGGATCTTTTGTAGGGTGATCTATTTCTTTTAGACCGATTACTTTAGCATAAAAATCACCTGTTGTTTTTAAATCATTCACAATCAGTGTTGTGTGATCTATTGTGAAATTAAACGATTGTGCATGTAAATTATAAGATGCAATAAAAATGAGTATAAAAAGTATTTTTCTCATGATAGAATTTTAGTAGTACTAAATTACAATAATCTGATTGAAGGAAGCTTTATTCTTTATGGTTAAAAATTTTTCTCTAAAACAATGAAATCAATTCCTCCTTTGCTATAGGTTTTTTTAGTTTCGTCTAATCCAAATTTTTTATAAAAACTCGTTTTGTTAGCTCGAGCATTGCACCATAATTTTTCTATTTTTAACTGTGAACAATATAAAATAATATGATGTAGAATTTGAGTTGCATATCCTTTTCCTTGATCAGAAACTTTTGTTGCCAATTTTCTAAATTGAGCAGTTTTATTTTTTATAAATAAGGAAACAATACAAACTAATTCGTCATTTTCAAATAATCCAAAATGTACACCTTCTTCATCTTCAGGGAGTTTTATGAAATCTATAGGATGATTTGGCCACATTACGGTATGACGTAAATGATAGGTTTGTGTTGTTGTAATTTTTTTTATGCTAATCATTTTTAAGTATTATTATTGTCTGTATCGTGTCATTATTTCTTTAAAAAGTTCTCCAGTTGACGGTGGAGTATATGAAATAGCATTGGCGCCTGCTTCAATAGCTTCTAATATGGTTTTATCAGATTTTCCACCAGTGGCTAATATGGCTACATCAGGATTTATGTCTTTTACTTTTTTTATAATATCTACTGTTTTATTGGCTCCAGAAACATTGAAAATATCGATTCCGGCGGCAATTCTTCCTTTAATATCATCTTTATCTGAAACTATGGTTATAGTTATTGGAATGTCTATTTTCTCTTTCAATTCAGATATTAATTTATTAGGAGTGGGTTTATTTAAAACCACTCCCATAGCTCCTTGAAATTCTGCATGAATTGCCAATTCTAAAGATCTTGTTCCTGTAGTTAGTCCGCCACCAACACCACAAAATATTGGTTTATCAGCAGAAAGTATCAACGCATTTGAAATTACAGGTTGTGGTGTAAAAGGATAAACAGCAATAATTGCATTTGCATTTGTATTTCGAATTATAGCTACATCTGTACTGAAAAGAAAAGATTTTAATAATTGCCCGAATACACGAATTCCAGAACATTCTTCAATAACGTCTGGAACAGTCACAATATTTTTTCGTAATCTACTACCGAAAGAAGGTATTTTATCCATAATTTAAATAAGTATCGATTTTACGATAGTATAAATTCAAATTAAAGATATGTTTTTTTGATTTTTAACAATGATTATTTAACATGAGTGTTTTAAAAAATTAAGAAAGCGCTTCTTTATAGACTTTTAAGCAACGTTCACGAGCCATTTTGTGATCTACCATTTTATTAGGGTAGGTGAGTTCTTGTAATTCAGGAACCCATTTATTTATATATTCTTTTTGTTTATCGAATTTATCTACTTGTGTCATTGGATTAAAAATGCGGAAATAAGGTGCAGCATCTACACCCGTTCCTGCTGCCCATTGCCAATTACCTACATTTGCGCTTAGGTCATAATCTAATAGCTTTTCTGCAAAATAGGCTTCACCCCAACGCCAATCGATTAATAGATGTTTACATAAAAAACTTGCGACCAGCATTCGCACTCGATTATGCATGAAACCTGTTGTATTTAATTCACGCATACCTGCATCAACTAAAGCATAACCAGTTTGTCCATTTTTCCATTTTTCAAATTCTTCTTCATTATTTCGCCATACGATACGATCGTATTTGGGTCGGAATGCTTGAGTTGTTGTGTGTGGAAAATGATGAAGAATCTGCATAAAGAATTCACGCCATATAAGTTCACTCAAAAAGACCTCATTTTTTTCTGCAATAGCTTTTTTTATAATTCCCCGAATAGATACTGTTCCAAAGCGTAAATGAGGGCCTAATTTTGAAGTGCCATTTTCAATGGCTGGAAAATTTCGAGTCTCTTCGTAATGTTGAATACTAGTGGGTATAAGATAATAATCAGGAACTTTAATCTTTGAAGTTTCAAAACCTATATCTGATAAGGAAAGATTTGGTAAGGAATCATTTTTAATTAAATTATTAAAATAGGGAGCTGTTTTATAATTTTTTAAATCAATTTCTGGATTAAATTGAGACCTCCATTTATTTTTATAAGGCGTATACACCACATAAGGATCGCCATCATCTTTTAAAATATCATTTTCTTCAAATACAACCTGATCTTTATACGTTTTAAAATCGATATTGTTGTTATTAAGGAATTCCTGAATACTTGCATCGCGCTTTTTAGCATAGGGTTCATAATCTTTATTTGTATAAACTGCTTGAATGTTATATTCCTTATGAAGTTGCTCAAATATTTGTATTGGATTATCGTGATAAACTGCTATTGAACTTTTTGATTTTTTTAGAAGAAAATCTTTCATTTTTTGAAGGGTATCAAAAATGAAGTTTACTCTAGCATCATCTTTCGGTAATTTATCTAAAATTTCTTTGTCAAAAATAAAAATAGGTAGTACTGGAAATCCACTTTTTAAAGCTTCAGAAAAGCCAACATTATCTTCAATACGCAAATCTCTACGAAACCAAAAAATAGTAATTTTTTTATCCATTACGAAATGTTTAAAGTAGATAAGCCACCATCAACTCTAATAATCTGTCCAGTCATCCAAGTACTTTTATCACTCAATAAAAATAAGGCAATATTAGCAATATCATCTGGTTTACCCACACGTTTTAAGGGATGCCTTTCCGACATCATTTCCATTTTTTTATCATTATTCAAGAGCCTTTCTGAAAGTGGAGTAGCTACTAATGAAGGAGCAATCACATTAATTCGAATATTTGGTGCATATTCAGCTGCCATAGCTTTTGCAAAACCTTCAATTGCGCCTTTTGCAGCTGCGATACTACTATGAAAAGGCATTCCAATACCTACTGCAACGGTACTAAAAAAGACCATACTAGAGCCTTTTTTCATTCTCGAAATAATACTTTTTACTACTTTAACCATACTGAAAAAATTCAATTCCATGTCTTCATTAAAAGTATTTATCCCCATCATTTTAAAGGGTTTTAAGTTGATACTTCCAGGGCAATAAACAAAACCGTCGAGTTCATCAGGTAGGGTAGTAGTATCTAAGTCTTCACTCAAAGCATCGAATGAAATATGGGTGATGTTTAATGTTGCTAAACTTTCTTTTGTTCTTGAAGCTACATAAACGGAATTTTGTTTTTGTAATTCCTGTGCAATAGAAAAGCCTATTCCTTTTGAACCCCCTATTAAGAGAAAATTTTTCTTCATTTTAAATAGATTTTATTACTAATTCATTGGAATGGTTTTCGATGTTTCCAAATAAGTTGGTTAACGTATTCGCTCTATAATTAAATATTTTAGTTAACTGTTTTTTAATAAATAAAGCGTGGGCAATTCTGCCAAATATTCCGAATGGAATCTTGTAATCTATAATATCTTCCATTTCAACACCATCTTTTATAGGTGTGATAAAATGTTTATGGTGCCATAGCTTATATGGTCCAAAGCGTTGTTCATCTACAAAATAGGAACCTTTTTTAACATGAGTAATTTCTGTTACCCAACGTGTCGTATACCCAACAAATGGAGATACATTGTATTGAATAATTTGACCTGCAAACATTTCTTTCTCAGTTCCTGAAAGAATATGAAAACCCATTTCATCTGGAGTAATTATTTTTAAATTTGAAGGATCAGATAAAAAGCTCCAAGCAACCTCTTTAGAAATAGGTAATGCTTGTTTAGAATGTAATTGATATAATTTCATTTCACATATTTTGTTTAAAGATATGAACAAAAAAATAAACAAAATTTTATTTACTATAAAAATTACATTAAAATAGTAATCCTTATTTAAGGATTAATTAACAAATCTAAGAAACCTTTATTAGTAGATTTGTTTAAAATAAACAACTCATACTTATGAAAAAAACAGCTATTTTTTTATTGGCGGTTTGTACAAGTTTTGCATTAAAAGCACAAATTTCTACACCGCAACCGAGTCCGACTGCAAAAGTTACGCAAGTTGTCGGATTATCTGATGTAACTTTAGAGTACTCTCGACCTGCAATGCGTGGGAGAACTATTTTTGGTGATTTAGTTCCTTTTGATAAATTATGGAGAACGGGAGCAAATAATAACACAATAATTACTTTTAATACAGATGTGACCATTGGAGGCAAAGACTTAAAAGCAGGTTCTTATGCTATTTATACCATTCCCGGAGAAAGTGTTTGGGAAATTGATTTTTATACAGATATAACTAATTGGGGAACTCCTCAAAATTGGGATGCAAGTAAAGTTGCTGCTATTATAAAAGCAAATCCTATGGAGATTGCTGATAAAATAGAGTCTTTTACTATTGCAATAAATGAAATTACTGATAATGGTGCTGTTTTAGAAATTTCTTGGGATCATACGAAAGTTGCAGTGCCTTTTGAAGTACCTACTGATAAAGCAGTAATGAGTGCAATAAATAAAGTTATGGCAGGACCAGGTTCTGCTGATTATTATGCAGCGGCAGTATATTATATGACTTCTGGAAAAGATATTAATAAAGCAAAAGAATGGATAGACAAGGCTATAGCAATGTCAGAAAAACCTGCTTTTTGGCAATTAAGACAGCAATCACTTATCTACGCAAAAGCTGGTGATAAAAAAGGTGCTATTGCTGCTGCAAAAAAATCTTTAGCTGGAGCTGAAGAAGCAAAAAATGCAGATTATGTTAAAATGAATCAAGATTCTTTAAAAGAATGGGGAGCAATGTAATTTGATATTATTCTCCTTTTATAAACGAGTCCCATAACTTTTATGGGACTTTTTTTATACTTTTATTGGAGGTTTTTTGAGCAAATTGTCAAACAATTGAAGCAGGCAAGAAATTATGATGACGATACCACATCCAAATAAATTTAATAATAAATAACTTATTTTTTCTTGTCCAGTCGGGTAAATATAAATTAAGGAGTAATAGATAACGAAAATTAGAAATTGCGTTAATATTGCTCCAATAAATACGGCATTACCTTTTACAAATTTAAAAAAGAAAGCTAATAGGAAAATACCTAGAACATTACCGTAAAAAATAGAACCAATAATATTTACTAATTGAATAAGGTTATCAAAAAGGTTTGCAACGCAAGCTATTAAAATAGCAATTATTCCCCATAATAAGGTGAACCATTTTGAAATTGACACGTAATATTCTTGTGTTTTTTTGGTATTATTTTCTGTATGTCTTTTAAAAATATCTAATGCTGTAATAGTTCCTAATGCATTTAATTCAGAAGCCGTTGATGACATTGCCGCAGATAATATTACTGCTAATAGTAAACCTATTAATCCTTTTGGTAAATAGTTTAATATAAAATGAATAAAAACATAATCTTTATCATTTGTTTCTACTGTTGAATTTGCTTCTTTTATAATTGCTCTTGCAGCTTGTCTATTTTTTATATCTTTTTGATTAATACTTACAATATGCTGTTTGGCTTCTACGGTAGCGTCATATTCTTTAATATCTAAGGCTGATGAGTATTTATCTTGAGCAATTTTTTTCTCTATAGCTAATTCTTCATGCGCAGTCTCGAGCAGTTTATAATCATCAGCGTATTTTGAGTCTAAAACAGCAGCTGTAGCGGCAGGATTAAAATTTAATGGAGATGGATTATATTGATAAAAAACAAAAACAAGTACTCCAACTAATAGAATAAAGAATTGCATTGGAATTTTTAGAATACCATTAAAAATAAGTCCTAATTGACTTTCACGAATAGATTTTCCTGATAAATAACGTTGTACTTGGCTCTGATCAGTACCAAAATAGGCAAGAGAAAGAAATAGGCCACCAGTTATTCCATTCCAAAAAGTATATCTAGATGATGTACTAAAACTAAAATCTAGTATATCTAATTTTCCACTTGCACCGGCTATTTTTAATGCCTTACTAAAAGTAATATCAGCAGGTAAATATCCTAAAATAAAGAAAAAAGCAACAAACATTCCAATCATTATAATAAACATTTGCTGTTTTTGAGTAACATTCACAGCTTTGGTTCCGCCAGAAACAGTATAAATTGTAACGATGCTTCCTATTAGTATATTTAAAGTACGTAAATCCCAACCTAAAACGGCAGATAAAATAATTGAAGGGGCAAAAATGGTTATACCAGCTTGTAAGCCACGCTGTATTAAAAATAAAATTGCAGCTAATGTTCTTGTTTTAACATCAAATCTATTTTCTAAAAACTCATAAGCTGTGTATACTTTAAGTTTATGATAAATTGGGATGAAAACAATACATATAATAATCATGGCTAAAGGCATCCCAAAATAGAATTGCACAAAACCCATTCCGTCATGAAAGGCTTGCCCTGGTGTAGATAAAAAAGTTATAGCGCTTGCCTGAGTTGCCATAACAGAAAGGCCTACTGTAGTCCAGTTAGACTCCTTTCCCGCTAAAACATAATCAGTTACGTTTTTACTGCCTTTGGTTTTCCATATACCAAAGCCAACTATAAATGCAAGCGTTCCAATTAATATACTCCAGTCTAGTGCTTCCATATTATCTATTGCCTGTCATTATAAAATAAAAAATAATAACATAAATAATGTTTAAAATTAGCACTATAGAATATTCTTTTTTCCAACTAAACTTTTCATCCATAGCATTATTTCTTTATCTCCTCGTTTTTTAAAATGGTCTCTTTTCCTATTGATAACATATTGGCAAACAATTTATATGCTCCTGTTACACCGGCTGGCAATTCTCTAAAAAAACTAAGTCCTGTATATATATAATATCCTTTTCCATAAGGAGCTACTAATAGGCTTCCTTTTTTTTGTGTTTCCCCTTCATCATTCATTTCAAAAATGGGCGTAAACTCTTTTGACCATTCTTCTGGAAAATATAATCCTCTTTCTTGAATCCAACCTTCAAAATCATTTGAAGTAATTTTATTTGGAAAATTAATTAAGGAATGATTTTTTGCTAAAATAGTTACTTCTGCATTTTCATCAGTTACTCTATCATCTGATAGTTTTAAATTAAAAGGCGCTATATTATCAAATTGCTTGTTCCATCTCCCGGCAGTATTATATTGCACAAGTAGCGTGCCACCATTTTTAACGTAATCTAATACTATATTTTGTTTGAATTTTAATTCAGGAATTACATTGTAAGCCCTTATTCCCATTACGATTGCATCATATTTTTTTAATGATGTATTTGTTATCGAGATTGGGACTATAATATGAATTGTGTATCCAATTTGTTCTAAACTCTCAGGAATTTTATCCCCAGCACCAACTATATAGCCAATATTTTGACCAGCTTTTTGAATGTTTAGGCGAACTACTTTTGTTTCTGCAGGCATTAAAACAGATTGTTGTGGAATATGATCGTAATTAATAATAACTAATTCTTTATTAATTTCTTCTCCATCAATTTTTACAATTGTAGAAATATAACTTTCATCTTGAGTGTCAGGTGGTGTTAATGCAAAAAATAATGTTTGTTCATCACCTTTTTTATCAATATTAAAAATTTTGGTATCAATATCAACTTTCCACCCTTTTGAATGTTTTATTTGAACTTCACCCTTAGCATTGTCTTTATGTGCTTTTACTGTAACAGATACTTGTTTTGTATTTCCATCAGAAAAAATCAAAACTTTATCTTTTATATGTGCTGTAGCTTCAGGTAAAATTTCAAACGGTTGGTAAATTTCACCCTTATCTGGTTTCGAGTATTTATAAATTATAGGTTTTATAATGGTTATTTCTGTTCCAGAAAAATCTAAGTTAAAATAAGCATTATAAGCTCTTGGCGTTTCGGGTTTGCCTATTAATTCTTGACTATTTACAGTATACGTACCCAATGTTCCTTTTTCATTTAACCAATATGGATTTGTATATGCCTTATTTTTTGGAATAGTAAGCTTTATAGTAAGATTGATTTTTTCGTTATCTGCTAATAAAATAATTGAATCGGTTTTAGTATTAGGAGTTAAAGAGACTGATTTTAAGTTGATTATATTTTTACTCCTATTTAAGGCTTCAATATTTATTTTTAATTGGCCACTTGGGTACGACGAATCAGTTTCTGACGATGCTTCTAAAAAAAGTCCGGAAGCAGCGGCTATAATTGCTTCGAGATCTTTTAATTTTTCAATTTTCCAATTCTCATCATTACTTTTTTGAAGTAATTTATATGCTTTTAATAGCTCTGGTACGTGAACAGAAGGATCTTTAAAATTAAAATTTTCTTCAATTTTATATAAAATAGCACCAATTTCTTTTCCACCATCTATTCTTGACCAAGATGTATCAATACCATCAAATAAATTAGTTTTGTCTTTAGGTAAATCACCTTTTAAAAGTTCAACATATTCTGTTTCAGATCCTCTAGATGTTAACCTTCCAAAACCTTGACAAAGATGTTGACTACTTGCAATCGAAGCAATTTCATTATTTGAAAGCCCTAAATTTGGATAGTAAATTCCTGTGTCTAAATTTAACAAATTTGTTTTATCTGCTTTATCAAAATTTTCTTGACTACCATAAAACCACCACGATGTATTAAAAAAGAGCCTTTTAGGTTGCCAAGTTGTTGTTTTTGTTAACTGATCAGAGAAAGCATTTTTATCATTAACTAAATCAAAAGCTTCAACACTTAACATTGCAGATGAAGTATGATGGCCATGAGTTGTTCCAGGGCTTCTATGGTCAAATCTATTAATTATAACATCAGGTTTATAGTTTCTTATAATCCAAACAACATCGCTTAAAACAAGATCTTTATCCCATATTTTTAAGGTTTCTTTTGGATGTTTTGAAAAGCCAAAATCTTTAGCTCTTGTAAAAAATTGTTTTCCTCCATCAACTCTTCTTGCCGCTAAGAGCTCTTGAGTTCTAAGAACTCCTAATAATTCTGAAAGTTCTGTGCCAATTAAATTTTGACCACCATCGCCTCTTGTTAACGATAAATAGGCAGTTTCTGCTTTTACATTATTTGATAGATAAGATATAATTCTAGTATTTTCATCATCAGGGTGAGCAGCAATATAAAGAGCTCTACCTAAAAAATTTAATTTCTGGAGGGATAAATAAATATCTGAAGAAGCGCTTTTTCTTGGTGCTTGAGCAATGCTAAAATTGGTTACAAAAATAGTAACCACAAATAACCTTGTGATTAGGCGCATAATTTTTTTGATTTAGTTGGTATTCAAATATAGAAAGATAAATTACGTGCTAATAATTTTTTGAACATCTTTAACAGACTTTTTCCTATAATTGTTCTATATCGTCATTATAAGTTTGCACTAATGAAATTCCTTTTTGTAATACCAAGCTGTTTGGATAGGTTAAAATTTCTCCATTACTTCTTCTTAAATGAAGATGAAAAGCACGAATATCTTCAATAATATAGGTTTCTTCAGCATTTTTATCAGTTTCATGGATTTCTTTATCAAAAATTCGAATTGTATTTCCAATTTTAAATGGGTAAGAAAAAAAGATAATTACTCCTGCAGTTATATTACTTAAAATAGACCATTGTGCAAATAGCGCAACACCTATGACAGCGAATATTGAAGCTAGCAACGCTCCTAAATCTTTAAAATAGATATTCCAAATTATAGTTAAAACACCAATACATATAATTGTTAATACAATAGAAATATATTTAATAATTAAGTTGGTTCTTACTTTATTGAAATCTCCTATTTTACCTACTTTTCTTGCAGCTTTAGTGAAAATTAATTTTAAAATTAAGACAACTATAATTGTAATTATTGATCTTAAAAATTCGTCTTGGTGATTTGAAAAAAATGTATTCATCTATTATAATCCTAAACTATCACGCAAAAATAAGTCACTATTCTTATTTTGTTGCCAATATGCTGTTATAATTGATTTATTTTTTTGTGCAGTAGTTGTCATTGATTTTGCATTAGAACCAAAGCCACTTTTAAAAGTTTCTGACCAGTTTTCAATTGTGTGTGGAAAATTTGTAGTAAATGTTATTGAAATTTTTCTTTCAAGTTCAGGATAATCAATACTGTATATTTTTAAGACATCATTTTTCAGTTCTAATTTTGCTGTAGCATTATAATCTTTTAATTCTTTATGACGAAGTCTAATAAATTCTAATGAAGGGATAATTTTAAGATTTCCGACAGGCAGATTGTCGGGGTTTATTCGAATTTTATTCCAAATTTCATTTTCCAAAATATTTTTTTGAATCGAAAAATTTTGATCGGCTTCATTTTCAAAATAAGAGTGTGACGTAATTTCAAATGTTTTTTTGTTATTCAATTGTGAATAAACTTGACCACACCATTCTTGAGCAGAAAATGATAGTTTAAGTGCATGCGAATTATCGTATACAGGATAAAAGCTACTCGTCATAATAGAGTAGGGGTAGATTCCTGTAATATAGTTTTTTGTACTATTTAATTTGAGTACTGGAATATTATCCAAATTTTGACCATCTGCTTTTACTTGCTTATCAGCTAAAAATGGTTCTGTAACATATATTAAAACAGCAGTTCCATCTCTTAATTCTCCATATCGAGCTTGTTGTATGGTGTATGAAGTAATTTCAGCTTTACCCGCATACCAATATTTTTTAAATTCTGGTGCGATCTCTTTTTTTTCTAGAGTGGAATTAATTTTATCGTCTACAGAAATAGTACTTTCTATATTTTTTTCTTTGCACGATTCAGTAAAAGATAGTAAAAGAAAAAATAAACCAAGAATATATTTAAAGGATAGCCACTTTTTCATAGATGTCTTTTTCTAAAGTTAAATAAAATTAAGCACTAAGTAAAATTTTTACGGCTCTTACATTAGCTATTTTATGTACCAATAAGTTTAAATTGTTGCCTTATTTGACCATATCCATTAGGGTTTTATGGACAAGATGAGTAGGTAAACCAACTACATTTGCATGTGATCCTCTAATTTCTTCAATTCCAATAAGTCCGATCCATTCTTGAATTCCGTATCCACCAGCTTTATCAAAAGGTTGATACGCTTTTATATAGTGCCAAATTTCATCATCTGTTAATTTTTTAAATTTGACATGAGTATTACAATTGACTACTTTTTGCGTTCTAGAAGTTGTGAAACAAACGGAAGTGATTACTTCATGCCAATCATTTGATAAGACTTTTAACATTGAATATGCCTCATTTTCATTTTCAGGTTTTGCAAGTGAAATATCTTTATACCAAACAACGGTATCTGAAGTAATTACAACATCATTTTTAGCTAATGTTTCTTTAAATTTTGAGGCTTTGAGTACTGCTAAATAGTCAGATATTTCACTTCCTTTTAATTGTTCTGGATATATCTCTTTAACAGGTCTAACATCAATAGTAACCTTTAAATCTAAATCTTCAAAAAACTGTTTTCTTCTTGGCGAACCTGAAGCTAAAATTATATGTAACTTATTTAATTTTTCTGTCCACATGTATTAAGCGTTTTGAGCATCAAAATTTCCATACCAATCTCCACGAACTTTTAAAACTTGCTCTATAACATCACGAACACAGCCTTCACCTCCTTTTTTATGTGAAATATATTTACTAACTGCTTTTACTTCTTGAGTTGCATTTTGAGGGCATGTAGGTAAACCTACTAATAACATTGGGGGAATATCGGGTAAATCATCACCCATATACAATACATTTTCTGGTTTAATCGAATAGGTGTCAAAATACTCTTTTATTGGTTTTTCTTTGTGATGCGCACCTAAATAAATATCTTTTACTCCTAAAGAATGCATCCGCTCACGCACCCCTTCATTTGTACCACCAGAAATGATGCAGACATTGTAGCCTTTCATAAGTGCAGTTTTTAGAGCATAACCATCTTTTACATCCATTTTTCGAAGCATTTCGCCAGTGCTAGTAATTAGTAAAGTACCATCTGTAAACACGCCATCTACATCAAAAACAAACGTGGTAATATTTTGTAAAAACTCTTTATAACTTTTCTCCATATTTTTTTTGAATCGCTTCACTAAGTAATTTATATATATTTTTCATCTCTTTTGTGGACAATTGTTCTAAATGACGTTGCATAGTTTCAATGTCATTTCTTCTGGCAGGTCCTGTTTGTGCATCTAATGGAGACATTTTTTCAATTTTTGAAACAGTTTCAGCAATTAATGGCTTTAAAATCTGAAAAGGTACTTTATTTTCTTCACAAATATCATTGGCTATAGTAAACATGTAATTACTAAAATTGTTTGCAAAAACAGCAGCTAAATGTAAATGTTTTCGTTGTTCAGACGAAATTTCATAAACAGAATCGGATATAGTTTCTCCAATATATTTTAATATTTCATAATCTGTATTATTTGTTGCTTCAATACAAATAGGAATAGTTCTAAAACTTATCTTTTTTTCTTTTGAAAAGCTTTGCAATGGATAAAAAACACCTCTTTTTTTATTTTTTGATAAATCACTTATAGAAACACTACCAGAGGTATGCACTACTAATGCATCATAATTTTGTAAATATTTTGAAACTTCTAGTATAGCATTATCATTAACAGCAATAAAATATATGTCTGCTTTTTTTAATTTATCTGAAATAAGACAGGTATCAATTTTGCTAGAAAAATATGATAATGATTTTTCACTTCTTCCGACTATTTGTAAAATATGCAAATTATCGTACATCATAAAAGTATCAAATAAATGGGTAGCAATATTTCCTGTGCCGATAATTGTAATTGAAATCATACTCAAAAGTACAAATTTTAAGAAAAAACTATTCATATTTTAAATAGAGAACTTATTTTATATAACAAGGATAAGAATCAAAAAAAATAAAATTTAAAAATTTAAAAAATAAGAAATAATTAACACTTTAGTTTTATTTTTTACTAATAATAGGTTTTCATTTAGTTTTAAAAGACCGTACTTTTGCATACTAAAATTCAACTGGTTTATAGTCCATGAAAGCACTTCTCAAAAAGTTTTTTTTCTCCACGCGTTTAATGTCTATTTTATTTATTGTTTTTGCTACAGCAATGGCGTTTGGTACTTTTATCGAAAGCTGGTATAGCACAGAAACAGCACGAATTTGGATTTATAACACCACATGGTTTGAAGCTATAATGGTGTTTTTTGTAATCAATTTTATTGGTAATATGTTCAGATACCAATTATTGAGAAAAGAAAAATGGGCAGTACTATTACTTCATATCTCATGGATTTTAATCATTATTGGAGCATTTGTTACTCGTTATATAAGTTTTGAAGGAATGATGCCTATTCGTGAAGGGCAAACGGAAAATGTTTTTTATTCAGACAAAACGTATTTAAGCGCTAATGTAGATGGGGAAATTGATGGTGAGAAATTAAGAAAACCATTAGAAGATAATATAATTGTTACTCCAGAAGGAATAAAATCTAGCCTTCCTTGGAAAATGGACTTTAATGGGCAGCCATTTAAAATTTCTTTTGTAGAATTTATAGAAGGAGCAGAAGAAGGATTAATTGCTGATGAAAATGGGAGCGAATATTTAAAAATAGTTGAGGCGGGTGATGGTGAACGACATGATCATTATTTAGAAAATGGAAAAGTAGCTAGTATTCATAATGTATTATTCGCTTTAAATAATCCAACTGATGGTGCTATAAATATTACAACTACAGATAGTACTTATCAAATAAAGTCTCCTTTTGAAGGTGATTTTATGCGAATGGCAGATCAATTTAAAGGTCAGCTACTAAAAGATAGTTTACAAACGTTGCAACTAAGATCATTATATAATACAGCAGGAATGCAATTTGTAATTCCTGATCCAATAATAAAAGGATCATATGGCGTAGTTAAAGTTCCAGAATCGGAAATTAACGAAAAAACAAGAGATGCTTTAGTAGTCGAAATTTCATCAAATGGAGAAACGGTACAGCAAAAAATATTAGGAGGTAAAGGTTCTTCTAATTTTACAGATAAAATTACTGTTGGAGGATTAGATTTTTCATTACGATATGGTTCTAAAGTTTACGAATTACCTTTCGGAATTAAATTGAACGATTTTATTGCAGAAAAATATCCAGGTACGGAACGTGGTTTTTCTTCTTTTATGAGTAAAGTTACTATAGAAGATGAGCGCCCTTTTGATTATGATATTTATATGAATCATGTACTTGATCACAAAGGTTACCGATTTTTCCAAGCGAATTTTGATCCAGATGAAAAAGGTACAGGCTTGTCTGTAAACCATGATTTTTGGGGAACTTGGATTACCTACATTGGCTATTTTTTGCTCTATATTGGTTTAATGGGAATCATGTTTTATGGTAAGACTAGATTTAAAGATTTATCAACATCTTTAAAAAAGATAAACATAAAAAAGGCAAGTCTTTCTCTAATTTTATTTTTAGGATTAAGCTTTGGTACTCAAGCACAAGAAAATCATTCTGATGAAGATGGGCATGACCATAATGCAGGCCCAACTGTTCAGCAAGTAGATTCTATATTAAATACCACAATAGTATCAAAAGAACATGCACTTAATTTCGGAAAACTTGTAATTCAAGATGAAGGAGGGCGAATGAAGCCAATAAATACCTATTCTTCTGAGCTTTTAAGAAAACTAAGTTTTAAGCCAAAGTATGATGATTTAAATTCAGATCAGGTACTATTATCTATGATGTTGAATCCAGCATTGTGGTATAATATTGAATTTATTGCTCTTGACAAATTAGGAAAAAATGATAGTATTAGAAAGACTATTGGTATTCCAACAACGCAGCGCTATGTAAAAGCAACGAGCTTTTTTAATGAAAAAGGACAATCAAAATTAGACCCATATCTACAAGATGCTTTTGCTACAAATAATCCAAATAAATTTCAAACCGATATTAAAGATACTTATCTAAGATTAGGACTTTTAAATAGAGCATTAGGCGGAGAAATTATAAAAGTATTTCCGTTATTGAATGATGAAAATAACAAGTGGATTTCTGCTGTAGAATATAGATCAGGAAAATTTCAAGTAAATGATTCGCTTTATAGTAATTTCATGAAAAATGCAGTTCCTTTTTATTTAATGACCTTGCGAAAAGCAGTCCAAACCGGTGATTATTCAGAAGCAGATAAATTATTAGAGGCCTTTAAAAGAAATCAACTAAACCATGGGGCTGAAGTACTTCCATCAGAAAGCAAAATAAAAGCAGAAGTATTTTATAATAAGGCAGATATTTTCAATAAGCTTTATAAATACTATTCAATGGTAGGATTAATAATGTTTTTTCTATTAATTTTTCAAATTTTTAAAGATAGAAAAGGATTACGAATAGGAATAAAGACTTTTAAAATACTAATTTGGATACTTTTTATACTACATACATTAGGATTAATTTTACGTTGGTATATTTCTGGTCATGCTCCTTGGAGTGATGCTTATGAAAGTATTTTATATGTTGCATGGGCAACAATGGGGATTGGTTTAGCTTTTAGTAGCAGAAGTAATTTAACAATAGCCTCAACTGCTTTTGTATGTTCGATGTTGTTATGGATTGCCCATGGAAACTGGGTAGACCCAGCTGTAGCCAATTTACAACCTGTATTAGATAGTTATTGGTTGATGATTCATGTTGCTGTAATTGTTGGTAGTTACGGACCGTTAACCGTTGGAATGATCCTTGGAGTAGTAAGCTTAGTTTTAATTCTTTTGACTAATAAAAATAATAAAGAACGAATGGAACTTAACCTAAAAGAAATAACAATAGTTAATGAACTTGCACTTACTGCTGGTTTAATTATGCTCACTATTGGCAACTTTTTAGGGGCACAATGGGCTAATGAAAGTTGGGGTCGTTATTGGGGTTGGGATCCAAAAGAAACTTGGGCATTAATATCAATAATGATTTATGCCTTTGTAATCCACATGCGTTTAGTGCCAGGAATGAGAAGTAGGTGGCTTTTTAATTTTAGTAGTGTTGTTGCATTTGCTAGTATTATGATGACGTATTTCGGGGTGAATTTTTATCTTGCAGGTCTACATAGCTATGCTAGTGGAGCACAAGTTATAACACCATCTTTTGTATGGTATACCGTTTTTGGAGGTTTAGTTTTAGGAGGATTTAGTTTTTGGAAATACCGTAAACACTATTCTAAATAGAATTAAAATTGAATTTATTATTTTTAGTTAAAAGGATTTATAAGATATCATGGCAAATAAAAAACAAGGATTTAATACAATTTGCACTCATTTTGGAGAGTTAAAGGATGAATTATATAAAGGGGCTATTTCTCCTTTGTATATGAGTACGTCTTACGCTTTTGATGATGTCGATGTAAAACGATATCCACGTTATTTTAATACTCCAAATCAAGTAGCGCTTTCAGAAAAAATTGCAGCATTAGAACATGCTGAGGCTGCTATGATTTTTGGTAGTGGTATGGCAGCTGTAAGTACAGCATTAATTGCATTTCTTAGAGCAGGAGACCATGTGGTTTTACAAAAAACATTATATGGTGGAACTTATAATTTAGTAACTGAAGAATTTGAAAAATTTGGAATTTCATATTCATTTACTGAAGGTTTACAACCAGAACATTTTGAAGCTAAAATAAAAGAGAATACTAAAGTTATTTATATAGAAACACCATCTAATCCATTATTAACAATAACAGATTTAGCTGCTGTTAGTGCCATAGCAAAGAAACATCAAATAATTTCTATGATTGATAATACTTTTGCTAGTCCTGTTAACCAAAACCCCATAGATTTTGGAATTGATGTTGTTATTCATAGTGCCACAAAATATATGGGTGGACATTCTGATATATTGGCAGGAGCAGTAGCATCTACAGCTGAAAATATGAACCGTATTTTTCAATTGGCTAAAAATTTGGGTGGAAGTTTGAGTGATTATACCGTTTGGCTTTTAGAACGTAGTATAAAAACTATGGGAATAAGAGTAAAAGCCCAAAATGAGAATGCACAAAAAATGGCTGAATATTTATATAAAAGTAAAGATGTTATTGCAGTTTATTACCCTGGATTACCTAGTCATCCAGATCATGAATTAGCAAAATCACAAATGCATGGTTTTGGTGGAATGCTTTCTTTCGAATTAGTTGATTCTATTGATTCATACCAATTTCAAAAGGCTTTAAAATTAATAAAAGCATCCATGAGTCTAGCTGGGGTTGAAAGTACATTTATTTCACCTACAAAAACCTCACATGCATTACTGAGTCCAGAAGAAAGAATGAATCAAGGAATTTCGGATGGTTTAATTCGTTTTTCTGTTGGAATAGAAGAAACAGAAGACTTAATTGAAGATATAGAACAAGCTATAGCAAAAGTAAAAACTTTGTAATTTTTTAATTGTAAATATTCAGCTATATGAAATTAGATATACTCGCTTTTGGTGCCCATCCTGATGATGTAGAACTTGGCTCAGGTGCTACTATTGCCAAAGAAGTTTCTAATGGAAAAAGAGTTGGAATTATAGATTTAACTAGAGGAGAGCTTGGTACTAGAGGTAGTGCAGCAATAAGAGATAAAGAAGCTGCTGCTGCTGCAAAAATTTTAGGAGTAAGTATTCGAGAAAATTTAGAATTTGCTGATGGTTTTTTTGTGAATGATAAAGAACATCAACTTGCAATTATTAGAATGATTCGAAAATACAAACCAGAAATTGTAATATGTAATGCTATAACTGATCGCCATATAGATCATGGAAAAGGGAGTAGCCTTGTTAGTGACGCCTGTTTTTTGAGTGGATTAATAAAAATTAATACAAAATTTGATGGTGATGATGTTTGGCAAGATGCATGGCGACCTAAAAAGGTGTACCACTACATTCAATGGAAAAACATTGAGCCAGATTTTGTTGTTGATGTAACTGGGTTTATAGACCAAAAGACAAAAGCTATATTAGCGTATTCTTCACAATTTTATGACCCAAAAAGTAAAGAACCTGATACTCCTATTACCAGTAAAAACTTTATCGACAGTGTAAATTATAGAGCAAGAGATTTAGGTAGGCTTACTGGTGTTGAACATGGAGAAGGGTTTACAACAGAGCGTTATGTGGCTGTAAATAGTTTAGACAACCTTATCTAAATTGCTTTTTTTATGGCATTACTTTCAGGTAACTTAAAATAAAAAGTACTTCCTTTTCCGTATATACTTTCAACCCAAATTTCTCCTCCGTTGTTTTCAATCATTTCTTTACAGAGAGAAAGACCAAGACCTGTTCCTTTTTCATTAGCAGTTCCGTAAGTTGTAATTAATCCATTTTGTTTTGAAAATATTTGCTTTTGAATTTCTGGTTTTAATCCAACACCATTATCTCTAACAGATACCTGAATATAGTTTTCTACTTTTTCAGCATTAAAACTTATTTCACCATTTTCATTAGTAAATTTCAAAGCATTATTAAGTAGATTTCTAATAACAACATCAACTTGATTTTTATCAGACCAAACATTAGTATCTGATGGAATATTATTTATAACGTTGATGCCTTTATTATTAGCTATCTCATGAAGTAACTTTATATTATTATGAATTAAATCATTTAAATCAACATCAGACTGTTCTATAGATGATCCTGTAATTTGAGTTTTACCCCAAGAGAGTAAATTGTTTAGTGTAAATGATATTGCATCCACATCATTTTTTAGTTTTGGTACAAATCTTAAAAACTCTTCTTGCTTAATTTCTTTATCTCTAAACAATGTTAAAATACTACCTAAAGCATTTATTGGTCCTCTTAAATCATGACCGATTATAGAAAATAATTTGTCTTTAGTATTGTTTATTGCATTAAGCTCTTCTTCTCTCTTTTCAAGAGCTTTGGTTTTTAATCGGAGTTCATTATTGAAAATTTTACGAGCTTTCGATTGCTTTTTCAATAAGAAAACTATTAATCCTAATATTGCTAATGCTACTAATGACAAGTAGATATATATATTTTGTTTAGCTATTTCTTTATCGTTAGCAAGAATAGTATCCTTTTGCTGTTTATCAAACTCAAGTTTTGTTTTTAAAATTCCAAGACTATTTAAATTCTCTTTTCTTGAAATCGAGTCTGATAAAAGTTTGTATTGCTCATGATATTTTAAAGCAATATCTGGAAGATTATTTTGTTTATTAATTTCATAAAGTAATTTTACTGAATTTTTTATATCATCAAGTAAACCTAATCTATTACTAATTTCTAGAGAAGCGAGCGCATTTTTTTCAGCTTCTTCATAATTATCGAGTTGATAATATACTTCAGATAATCCATTAAGTAAGGGAGCTTTACTGATGTCGTCATTAATATCTTTATAGATAGCTAAGGATTTATCAAACCAATGAAGCGCAATTTTAGATTTTTTTTGTTTTAAATAGATAACACCTTTTACTTGATAGCTATATGCTAACCAATCTAAAATTTTCTTTTCCTCAAAAGTTTCAATACTACTATTAATATAAGCAGTAGCATTTTCAAAATCATTAAGCTTTACGTATAAATCTGCAATGTTGCTTTTACTTTCGGCTGTATAGACAACATTGCCTAATTGTTTGTTTAAGGCTTCAACTTCTTTATAAATTTCTAAACTTTGCTTATAATCTTTTTGTGTTAAATATAAGTGTCCTACATTTTCTTTTAAAAATGATAAATTAGCAATATCATTTGAATCAGTTGCTAAATCTATAGCATTTAGATAGGCTTTTAAAGCTTCAGAATGGTTCCCTAAATCATATTGTTGAATCCCCATCGAATTTAAAACGCGAATTTCTAATTTCACATTTTTATTTTCTTTTGCTATTTCAAGGGCATCATTTAATGTGTTTAAGGCTTTTTCTTTTCTACCTAGATAAAAATTATAGTAGCTAAGGTTCGTTAGGGCGATTATTTCTCCTTGAATATAGTTAGTTTTATTACTTAATTTATATGCTTTATTTGAAAAATAATATAAGCTATCAACATTTTTAAAGTAATATTGTTTTGCAATTTTGTTTAATAAATTGATATAAGCGGTATCCTTTTTATCAAAATTACTAGCATTTTCTATTCTATGTAAGTTTAGTTTTAGGCTATCTAATATTTTTTCTTGAGAAAAGCCCAATTGAAAAAATAATAACAATGTAAAGATTGTAACTTTATTTTTATGGGTTTTATAAAAGGCAAAAAAAATAGCCATGATTTTAAAAAAATATTAATGGTTGCTGTTTGATAAAATTACCTATTAGTACTTTATAATTCTAATTTCTGTTGTGAAAGTACTATTTTTAGTGTATTACATCTAAAGTTTCGTGTATTTTAACGATGATATGTAATTTTTAGTATTCTGATAATCAAATTATTTGATTATTATTATTTGTTATTACTGAAATTTTTAATGCTAAATAAAAATATTGATGTACTGGATTATTTTAAATATTTTTTTAAAATAACAATTATTTTATTTTGCAGTTAGTATCTAAAAAATTAACTTTGCAGCCGCTTACAAATGGTGGTTGTAGCTCAGCTGGTTAGAGCATCGGTTTGTGGTACCGAGGGTCGCCGGTTCGAACCCGGTCTTCCACCCAGAAATAAAGCCTTATCAAATTGATAAGGCTTTTTTTGTTTCTACCGTTTATATAAAAAAAGGTCTTTGATTGTATCAAAGACCTCTTCATAAATTTAAGTATATAGTAATTTATTTATTTGCTTTGTCTACAATAAGACGATCATTTCTGTTAGCTACTTCCCAGCCTGTATAAAAAACTAAACGAGCTCTATTTTCTAAAAGATCATAATTAATTTTATCAGGAGTATCACTTGGTCTATGATAATCATCATGTGTACCGTTAAAATAGAAAATAATAGGAATGTTATTTTTCACAAAGTTGTAATGGTCACTTCTATAGTAAAATCTGTTTGGATCGTTTTCATCATTATAGGTATAATCCAACTCCATATTCATATACTCTTTATTTGCAGCTTCAGATATATTATGTAAATCGGTACTAAGTTTATCTGAACCTATTAAATAAACATAGTTGCGATCTCCTTCTCTTTTTGGATCAATACGCCCAACCATATCAATATTCAAATCGGCAACAGTTTGCGCTAATGGAAAAATTGGATCATAATCTGTGTAATATTGAGAACCTAATAATCCTTTTTCTTCACCAGTTACATGTAGAAAAAGAATAGATCTTTTTGGACCATGACCATCATCCGCAGCTTTTTTAAATGCCTCTGCAATTTCTAAAAGAGAAACAGTACCAGAACCATCATCATCTGCACCATTATTTATTTGTCCGTCTTTAGAAATACCAATATGATCTAAGTGAGAAGAAATTATTAAATATTCATCTGGTTTTTCTGAACCTTTTAAAACAGCAGCTACATTCTCTGATGAAACATCTTCATTAGAACTTTGTATTGCTAAATTAATTTTTGCAGTAACACTTTTTGGGGTATTTTCTGTTTCTATTTTTGAATATATTGCTGTAGCTAAACTTTCATCAATAAAAAAAGTAAAAAAAGTATCTTTCTTATCTTCTTTGATTCCCATTCTACCGCTATCGTTTTGTTTCATATAATCAAAACGTTTTTTATAACGTTCAAAATTACTTGTATCATAATATAATATTCCTTTAGCGCCTTTAGTTTTCGCTAAATCAAAACGTTTACCAATCGATTCTGACATATTACTCCAAACTGATTTTTCTGAGTTTCCAGAAATCAAATAGGTACCATCAGCATTCATTGGTTCACCAGCTTTTACTAAAATAATTTTTCCATCAACATCAATATCTTTGAAATCTGAATAATTATCATCTTCAATACCATAACCAGCATAAATTATTTCACCAAAACTACCCTCAGCAGCAGAAAATGTCAATAAATCTGCTCCATTTTCATAAGTTTTACCATTTATAGTTACAGAGCCAGTTGGTAATTTACTTAATTCTAAAGGTACATGTTGAAAATAATCACCATTAGCTTGTGCAGCAGGAATACCTAATTTTTTGTATTCATTCGCTAAATACTCAACAGCTTTTTTTTGACCTGGTTGACCAGTTTCTCTTCCTTCAAATTCATCAGAAGCATAGGTATACAAATGTTCTTTTAATTCACCTTCAGTAATAGTTTCGGCATAAGGTTTAGGACCCATATTGGGTTTTAATTCTGTAGCTGATTCCGCTACAGTTTTTTGTGAAGAATTACATGCCATAGCAAGTATTGACACAAATAGTACTGTTTTTTTCATTTCAATATTGAATTATGTATTAGTCTTTTCAAATGTAACGAAAACAAAATACTTTTTACTCTTGTAAAGTAAATTCTATATAAGATTGGTTATTTTTATAAAATAATACATTGTAAGATTTTTTAAGGATTTTATATTTAGATGCAATTGATAAAATCAATAAAATATAACCTTATATCTTCCAAAGAATTGAATCTATTTAAAAGTTGAATAATGATTACAGGAAAAAATTATATTGGTACTACTTCATCTGCGGAAAACACGAAAACATATAAAACCTTTAATCCTATAAAGAATATACCTAATGATACAATTTTTTTTGAAGCAACATCAAAAGAGATAGAAAGTGCAGTATCATTAGCAGATAATGCTTATGAAACATATAGTACGGTTTCTGGCGTAAAAAAAGCAGAATTTCTAAATGCTATTGCAGATGAGATTTTGGCATTAGACGCAGATTTGATACAAATGTATACTTTAGAGTCTGGTCTACCAGAGAGTAGAGCCATTGGAGAGCGAACCAGGACTGTGGGACAATTACGTATGTTTGCCAATTTAGTAGCCAACGGCTCATGGGTAGAAGCAACAATCGAGACAGGTATTCCTGATAGAAAACCTAATGCAAAACCTGATTTACGTAAAATGATGATTCCATTAGGGCCAGTTGTGGTCTTTGGTGCCAGTAACTTTCCATTAGCATATTCTACTGCTGGTGGTGACACAGCTGCAGCTTTAGCAGCAGGATGTCCAGTGATTGTAAAAAGTCACCCAATGCATTCAGGAACTGGAGAATTAGTTGCTAAAGCTGTAATTAAAGCAGCAGAACATACAGGAATGCCAAATGGAGTTTTTTCTAATTTGAATAGCAGCGGTATAGAAGTTGGCGTTCAATTGGTAAATCATCCAAAAGTAAAAGCTGTTGGTTTTACAGGAAGTATAAAAGGCGGTAGGGCTCTTTTTGATTTGGCTTCTAAAAGAGATGAACCTATTCCTGTTTTTGCTGAAATGGGAAGTATTAATCCTGTTGTACTTTTACCAAAAATTGTAGAAAATAATAGAGAATATTGGGCAAAAATTTATGCTGGCTCTATTACATTAAGTTCTGGGCAATTTTGTACTAACCCTGGATTGTTATTAGGTATAAAGAGTGAAGCACTTACCAAATTTGTTCAAATTTTGGCTCAAGAAATCGTAAAGATTGATCCAACTTGTATGTTACATCCAAATATATATCAATCATTTAATAAAAATAAAGATGCTGCCATTTTGCAATCAAATGTGCATGTAGCTGCCTCTTACGCTTCAGATGTTAATGATAATTTTGCAAGACAAACCATTACTACTGTTGATGGTGCTACTTTTTTAGAAAATCCAATTCTACATAAAGAAGTATTTGGTCCTTACTCTATGGTCGTAGAATGTGAAAATGCGAAAGAGTTAGCACTTGTCATTTCAAAATTAGAAGGACAATTGACAGGTACAATTCTAGCTGCGGATGATGATGTAATGCTGCATACAAATGTAATCAATGAATTAAAGAATAGGGTAGGAAGACTTATTTTCAATGGAGTTCCTACAGGTGTAGAAGTTTGTCCAGCAATGCAGCATGGAGGTCCATATCCAGCATCAACCGATAGTCGTTTTACAGCCGTAGGGATTCATTCTATAAAAAGATGGATACGACCTTTTACATATCAAGATTGGCCAGATCATTTATTACCTGAAGAATTACAGAATATTAATAGATTAGGTATTATTAGAATGATTAACGGAAATCAAACAACAAAAAATATTTAAGCACTATCTTGATGATAAACTTATGTTTCTTTTAGCTTAAAGAACTATATTATGGCAAAAAACATTTTAATTATTGGAGGAGGCATTGTAGGATTGAGTTCAGCCTATTTTTTGCATAAAGCAGGACATCAAGTTACAGTAATCGATAAATCTACTATAACCGAAGGAGCATCTTTTGTGAATGCAGGTTATATAACTCCAAGTCATATAATACCTTTGGCTTCGCCTGGAATGATTGCCAAAGGAATAAAATGGATGTTTAATTCTGCTAGTCCATTTTATATGAAACCTCGTTGGGATATTGATTTTTTTAAATGGTCTTGGTATTTCCATAAATCATCAACAAACGCAAAAGTAGAAAAAGCAATTCCTTTTATAAAAGATATTAATCTTTTAAGTCAAGAGTTATTTAATGAAATAAAAAACTCAGGTGATTTAGGTGATTTTCAATTAGAAAAGAAAGGATTATTGATGTTATATCAAACTCAAGCAGCCTATGATCATGAAATTGAAGTAGCAAAAAAAGCAAGTTCATTAGGTCTTGAGGTAAAAGAATTGAATAAGGATGAATTAACGTTACTAGAACCTAATGTAAAAATTAATTCAGAAGGAGCTATACATTATGAATGTGATGGACATACGACACCTTCTGAAATTATGCCAAAACTAGTCCATTATTTAAAATCGGTAGGAGTAGGTATTAAAACTAATGAAGAAGTGCTTGATATTGCTATTTCAAATAATAAAATTAAAGAGGTGAAAACCTCAAAAGATATGTACAAACCTGACGAAGTTGTTTTAGCCGCGGGTTCATGGAGTGGTCATATTGCTAGAAAATTAAATATAAAACTGCCATTACAAGCAGGTAAAGGTTATAGAATAAATGTAGAACGACCTACAGGAATTACAATTCCTGCAATTTTAATGGAGACAAAAATGGCGGTAACTCCAATGCAAGGTTTTACTCGTTTTGCGGGGACAATGGAGTTTTCAGGAATTAATGAGGTTATTAGAAAAGAACGTGTAGATGCAATTGCAAATGGGGCAAAACGTTTTTATCCTGATTTAGAAATTAGTAAAGAAGAACGCGATTTAGTTAAAACTGGTTTGCGTCCAGTTAGCCCAGACGGATTACCGTATATTGGAAAATCAAAAGAATATTTGAATTTAACATTTGCTACTGGTCATGCAATGATGGGCTGGAGTTTAGGACCAGCAACAGGTAAATTGGTTACAGAAATTATAGATGATGAGAAGTTTTCTATGAATATTTCTGCTTTTGATCCAAACCGTAAATTTTAATCTTATAAATAAACAATTTATTAAATTGAATAAGAAATAACTCCTAAAAAATATATCATGAAAAAAATAATTGTTTTACTGAGTTGTATTTTTTTTTCAACTGTGATTAAAGCTCAAAGTTTAGTTGGAGCATGGGAACAACAGTATACTTCTAAAGAAGGGGATAACCTTAAAAGTGTTGTTATTTTTTCTGATAAATATCAAGTAATATCTATTTATGATTCAAAAACAGGGAAATTTATAAATTCAAATGGTGGAACTTGGAAATTAGAAGGTGATACCATGACAGAAAAAGTAGAATTTGACACCTATAATTCTGAACGTGTTGGTTCTGAGACAAGTTTCAAAGTTGCAGTAAATGACTCCATTATAGAGATTATTGGAAGTAACATGAAATTAAAAAGAATAGATAATAGCTTACCTGGAAAATTACAAGGAGCTTGGTTAATGTCAGGTCGCGTAAAAGATGGAGAAACCCAATTACGAGATACAAGTGGTCCAAGAAAAACTATGAAAATTTTGTCAGGTACTCGTTTTCAATGGATAGCATATAACACCGAAACCAAACAGTTTTTAGGAACAGGGGGAGGTTCTTATACAACGATAGATGGAAAATATACTGAAACCATAGAATTTTTTTCTAGAGATATTTCTAAGGTGGGTACGAGTTTAAGTTTTGATTATAGTTTAGTTGATTCAAAATGGCATCATTCAGGATTATCTAGTAAAGGAGATCCAATCCATGAAATATGGAGTGTTAGAGATTGATTTTTATAATTACTATTTTGAAAAGATAAATTCAATATTAATACAAGATAAAATACTTTAAATAGAAAGATGAATTATTTTCAATAACATGAAGAGACAAACAGCTAACTTAAAATTTGCATTTAATATTTTAACTAAATGAATGAAAATCAATTACTTATTGAAACGATTGAAAATAATGATTTATGGGAAAAAGAAATAGAAATCTGTAGAAACGAATATTTAAAGGTAAAAGGTAGTGTTGATACAAATTTATATTTTGTTAAAAATGGAAGTTTACGAATTTTTATTGTAGATGAATATGAAGAACATACAATTCGATTTGGTTACAAAGATGATTTTATAGTTTCTCTAGATAGTTTTTTAACAGAAAAAACTTCTGATTTTTATATTCAAGCTTTAAAAAAGTCTACTATTAAAGTAATGTCTAAAACTAACTTTTTCGATCTATTAAACTCTTCTAATAAGTTTCATAATTGTTGGCCAAAATTAGTAGAGCAATTAATTCTACAACAAATAGAAAGAGAGAAAGATATTTTAACTAGCTCGCCTATTGAAAGATATAAAAGAGTACTTAAAAGGAGTCCTCAACTTTTTCAAGAAATCCCTAACAAGCATATTGCCAACTATCTTCGTATGACTCCTGAAACTTTATCCAGGATTAAAAAATCTTAATTTGAATCAATATTCTTCCATAAAAAATAGTCCACCTTTACGGAAATTTAAAATTATGGTTATTAAAACAGTAGATTTAGAAGCAGATTTAATTGAAAGAACACGAATTAACTTAAATAAAGTTGAGAAAATCAAAACTCTATCTAAAAAGGTTATAGAATTTAAAGAAAACTCAGATAAATGGAGTGCTTTAGAATGTATAGCACATTTAAACCTATATGCAGATTTCTACAATCCTGTAATTAAGAAAAGCATTGAAAATAGTAATACAAAGCCAAATGAAAAATTTAAAAGTGGAATAATTGGTAATTATTTTGTTAAAACAATTGAGCCAAAGAAAAAACTAAATAAAATGAAAACTCCTAAAGATAAAGATCCATCTAATCTTTCTCTTGATTTAAATGAAATAGAAAAATTTGTTTTACAACAAAAAGAGTTTTTAGAATTTATTGAATTATCAAAAAATGTTGATCTTACAAAAACCAAAACGGCAATAAGTTTAACAAAACTTTTTAAGATGCGATTAGGTGACACCTTTAGATTTTTAGTAGCTCATAATGAAAGACATATATTACAAGCTGAAAGTGTAATAAAAGCCTATAAATAATTAATGCTAATATTGTTTCTTTATACTTTAAATAATAATTTTAAATCTATTATTATTTTATGCAGTAGATGAATAATTACAACAATTTTTATTTTGATAAAAATGAGCCAAACAAAAGTTGTTTATTGGCCATGAGGAGTATTATTCTTAAAATTGATGAAACTATTACCGAAAATACTAAATATGGAATGCCCTGTTTTTGTTATAAAAATAAAGCTTTTTGTTATTTATGGGTAGATAAAAAAAGTAATGAACCTTATTTTTTAATGGTCGAGGGAAATTATCTTCATCATCCTGACTTAGAATCTGGTGATCGATCACGAATGAAAATTTTAAGAATAGATTCTAATAAAGATTTGCCTATTATACAAATTCAGTTAATACTAAATCAAGCTTTAGACCTTTATAGAAATGGGATTATCAAAATTAAAAATTAGTGTTCACCATATCCAACATCATCCATTTTGCCCTTAAAAACTTTATACTGAATGATCATATAAATAGCTACAAGAATCACAGCTATTACAAACCAATACACACCAACTGATAATCCATAAGAATCCGCGGCTACATTGTAAATGGTTAAACTCGGATTTACTGTATTAGTGGAAGGCAAGACTTTTGGAAATATTGAAGCAACTGTTGTGCCAAGTCCTCCGAATAAAAATAAGGATGAAAATAAAAACCCTAAGCCATCTTTTTTAAATGATTTAACCTTGAACAAACCAAATAATCCTGTGAATGTAATTATCGGAAATATCCAAAGCCATGGATTTTCAATAAAATTATGAAAAGGTTGAGGCTCAATTACATGCCAAACGAAAAGCGAAATAATAATAAGAGCCAGTAGCACAAAATTTAAATTAAAAATAACTCGCTTTAATTTTTGATTCAAATCTGAATTAGTTTTAAAAATTATCCAATTGGCACCGTGTATTGTTAATGAAATTACTCCGATAACTCCTAGTAATATGGTAAACCAATCTAAAATACCTAAATGTTCCGCTTGTGGACTAAAAGTAGGATTCCACAAGGGTAAGAAAAAGTAATGTGCTTCTTGAGTTGAAACACCCTCTGTAACAATTCCTAAATTAACACCTCTCACGACATTTCCAAGGGCAACTCCAAAAAATAAAGCTAATAATAAGCTAGAAATTCCAAAAGCTTTATCCCATACAGTTTCCCACATAGAATTATGTATTTGCCCTCTTAATTCTAAACCTATTGCCCTAAAAATAAGCAACCATAAAATCATAATTAATGGCAAGTAAAAACCACTAAATGATGAAGCATATAAGGTTGGAAATGCAAAAAATAATACACCACCAGAAGCAATTAGCCAAACTTCATTGGCATCCCAAAAGGGACCAATAGCATTGGTAATTGCTTTTTTATCTTTCTCTGTTTTTGCAAAGAATAAATGAATAATTCCTGCACCAAAATCATAGCCGTCTAAGATTACATAAACAGCCAGCATGGTCATTAAAACAAGATACCAAAATAGTTCCATAATTAGTGTTTGATAAGTTGAGGCCCTTTATGAATAATTTTTCCAACTAAGATTAAAAATAATAATCCTAATAATAAATAAAGACCTATAAATCCTAAAAGAGTAAATAATGTGTTTCCAGAAGATACTGTTGGTGAAGCACCATCTGCTGTTCGCATTAAGTTATACACAAGCCAAGGTTGTCTGCCCAATTCTGCCGTATACCAACCCATAGTGTTTGCAATATATGGGAAAGGTAACAAAAAGACTAAGGTCCATAATATCCACTTTGTTTGGTATAATTTTTTTCTGAATAATTGTACAATGGCAATTAATAATAAACCAATAAAGATAGTTCCTAAACCTACCATAATATGATATGCATAATAAAGACCAGGAATATTTTTTGGATGAACGTTCTCATCAAATTCATTCAATCCTTTTATTTCGGCATCCCATTCTTGATAGGTTAAAAAGCTTAAAATATTAGGTACAGCAATTTTATTATCTAATTTTTTATCTTGAATATTTGGTTGTCCGATGAGTACAATTTCTGAGCCTCCATCTTCAGTTTCAAAAATACCTTCCATGGCAGCGAAAGTTACAGGTTGGTATTTTACCACATTTTTAGCTGTTAAATCGCCTGTTGGGAAAGCGACAAGAATACTTGAAATGAACCCAAAAACAACGCCTGTTTTTATAAATATTTTTCCAAATTCATGATGTTTATCATTCAAAAGATAAAAAGCACCAATAGCAGCAACTACGAAAGATGCCGTTATTAAAGATGCCAATTGATTATGCAGGTATGAAGGTAATAACCATGGGTTTGAAAATAACGCACCAAAATTATTCAATACAAACTTTCCGTTTTCAAGTATTTCATAGCCAACAGGATGTTGCATCCAAGAATGGGTAGCAATAATTAAATAACCGCTCGCCCATGAGCCCAAAAAAACAAGAAAACCTGTAACAAAATGTAATTTATGACCGAGAAGCTTTTCTCCAAAGATAAATAACCCTAAAAACGATGATTCTAAGAAAAAAGAAAACATGCCTTCCATAGCTAGTGTTTGCCCAATAATTCCTCCTGTAAGTTCAGAAAATTTTGCCCAATTAGTGCCAAATTGAAACTCCATTGGAATACCAGTAACCACTCCCATGGCAAAATTCAAAGCAAAAATTTTCATCCAAAACTTTGCAGCATCATTATATTTTTCAATTTTATTGAAGAGGAATTTCCCTTTAAAATAAACAATCAATAAAGAAAGTCCCATGGTTAATTGTGGAAATAAATAATGGAAAGTGATAGTAAATGCAAATTGCATTCTATCATAGAAAAGCATATCTTCCATACAACTAAATTATAAGTGATAATCGTTTACAAAAATAACTCTCAAAACTTTGAAATAGGGTAACAAGAGTTGCTTAATTTTTGTTTTTTTTTGTTATAAATAAATTTTCATAAAAGATATCGTTTCTACTAGTTGATCTAATTAAAAAAATGATGATTAAGCATATCTTAGTAAGCTTGTTTATTATAAATTCTTTTTCAAGAATTGTAGGTCAAGAATATAAAACCATAGATTCTGTTTATAGAAAATCATTTTCAGATAAAATAATCATAAAGGGAAATATTGATACTCAAACAGATTTTTATTCCCTTAAGAGTAAAGAAGATACAAGTACTTTTATGATCAGATCAAACAATGAATTTAGATTGTTTTTATCATTAGATTATGAGTTTATTGGTGTTAGTATTGGTTTTGCCCCAGATTTTATTTCAAACAATGAAGATGATTTTTTGAAAGGGGAATCTTCATTCACAGATTATAAGTTTCGCTTTTTTTTAGGTAATTGGGTTCAAGGTTTACAGTATTCTAAAATAAAAGGATTTTATGTTGAAAATACATATGATTACGCACAAGAATGGGAAAAAGGAGTGGATCCATATATTCAATTTTCTAATTTAACAGCTAAAACTTGGGGAATGTCTACTTCCTATATTTTTAATCCAAAATTTTCATATCGAAATATCTTATATCAAACAGAATGGCAAAAAAAAAGTGCAGGAAGTGTTATCCCTACTTTGTTTTATGACTATAATAAACTTTCTTTTAATTTTGAGAATACGTCGAGTATAGAGCACTTTTTTAATATTAGACTGGCTTTAAGCTATTATTACACATTTGTAATACATGAAAATTGGTTTTTTTCTTCATTTGTATCGCCAGCGTTGGGTATTCGATTCTCGAAGGATATAAGTATAGATAATGCAATAAAAACAACTACTAATAACACCTATTTTTCTCGATTTTTAGATGGTGGGTTACAATTAGGGTATAGTTCTGATAAAGTGATTTTTGGTGGTAATTTCAATTTCAATGTTAATACTTATAAAGAAAAAAGTGAAACGGTTGTCATAGAAAATAAGTTTTACGCATTGTTTTACTTTGGCTATCGTTTTAATGCTCCAAAAATTAAATTTTAAAAATAAAGAGCATATAATAAATTATAGTAAGTCCATTTAGGTAACTTTTGTTACAAACACCATCGTTAAAAAATACTACTTTTAAAGTCAAAATTACTTTTATCAGTTTATGGAAAGACGAAAATTTATATCAAAAACCTCTTTATCGGCTTTAGTAGGTCTCTTAGGAATGGATCTTGTTTTTGGAACATCTATCCCCGAAAATTATACACTTCTTGCATTTCAAGATACAGATCCATATCAACTTTTTAATAAAAATAAAGAAATGGTGCTCTTGAATGATAAACCATGGAACATGGAAGCTCAAGCACATTTATTAAATGATAATATCACGCCAAACTCATCTATGTTTATTCGGAATAATGGTAAAATTCCAGAAAAAATTGATGTTAATAAATGGCAAATAGTAATTGATGGAGAAGCTGTAAACCAAAAAAAGACTTACTCTTTAGCAGAATTGAAGTCAAAATTTAAGCACTATACCTATCAATTAACTTTAGAATGTGGAGGAAATGGGAGAAGCGAATTCAATCCACCTGCAAAAGGAAACCAATGGACTATTGGTGCTGTTTCTTGTGCTAATTGGACGGGTGTTCGTCTTAAAGATGTTTTAGCTGATGTTGGCATAAAAAATACGGCTGTTTATATTGGATATCATGCAGCAGATACCCATTTAAGTGGCGATATAACAAAAGAACCTATTTCTCGAGGTGTTCCAATTGCTAAGGCTTTACAAGAGGAAACTTTATTAGCTTTTCAGATGAATGGAGATGATATTCCTCTTGTACACGGCTATCCATTACGTTTGATAGCAGGAGGTTATCCAGCTTCTGCTTCAGGAAAATGGTTGAATAAAATTAGTGTTCGAAATATTGTACATGATGGAGAAAAAATGACGGGGAGTTCCTATCGCGTACCAAAAAATCCTGTAGCTCCAGGAGATAAAGTCAAGGATGAAGATATGATGATTATAGAATCAATGCCCGTAAAATCATTACTTACGAATCCAAAATCGGGTGCTATTTTTAAATTAAATAAAGAACTTACTATTAAAGGTCATACATGGGCAGGGGAGCTGTCTGTTGATAAAGTCGAATATTCTATAGATTTTGGTAGCACATGGAAATTGTGTGATTTGAAAAAACCTGTAAATAGATTAGCTTGGCAACATTTCTCATCAAATATTAAATTTCCAAAAACAGGATATTATGAAGTTTGGGTAAAAGCAACTGATATAAATAATATTTCACAGCCAATGCTTGTACCAGGATGGAATCCAAAAGGATATTTAAATAACGCCTGTCATAGAATAGCCGTAAAAGTAGTTGAATGAGTTCTAAACATAATTTTCAGAAAAGTGTTAAAGAGTTGCACAAGCTTTTACTCATACTTTTTATTGGCTTTATTTTAATAATTGGATTATTGTTATACATCATTAATAATCCTAAAAATACTACTATTGACGAAGTTACAAACAACTCGGAATATGTAAAAGTCCCAGAAATTGATGAGGATTACGACAAAATTGAAAATGGAATTCATGTTCGTACTGGTTTTGTTGAAGGAGAAGGGTTAATGTTGGTGGTGCAAAATTGTACAAATTGCCATTCTGCTAAGTTGGTTACACAAAACAGAATGTCTAAAGAAAAATGGTTAGCAACTATACGATGGATGCAAAAGACTCAGAATTTATGGGATTTGGGTGTTAATGAAGAACCTATTTTAAATTATTTGAGTACCTATTATGCTCCAAACCAAATCGGAAGAAGAGAAAATTTAAAAAATATTGAATGGTATGAACTTGAAAACTAAATACCAATTTAGTTAGTACCTAAGCATTAGTTAAAAATGAACGAATATTTTCACGCTTTTATAAATGGTTTCACTGGAACTATAAATTGGACTTGGAGATCTATATTACTTGAAGTTCCATGGTACACAAATTATTTTTGGGGATTAATTGCAATTTCACTTGTAGTTTGGGGCTTAGAAATTATATTTCCTTGGAGAAAAAATCAAGCTATAATTCGCAAAGACTTTTGGTTGGATGTTTTTTATATGTTCTTTAATTTTTTCTTATTTGCTATTATCATTAGTGGATTTTATAGATTTTTAGAACTATTATTTTCTGATTTGGGAATAACCTCAAAAAGTATTGCAATTATAGATTTTTCTACTTGGCCAGTTTGGTCTCAATTAATTATATTTTTTATTGTATTAGATTTTGTACAATGGTTCACCCATATTTTACTTCATAAATATAATTTTTTGTGGCAATTTCATAAGGTGCATCATAGTGTTAAAGAAATGGGTTTTGCGGCGCATTTGCGTTATCACTGGATGGAAAATGTATTATATAAACCATTAAAAACATTTGGAGTAATGATCTTAGGTGGTTTTGAACCAGAACAAGCTTATATCGTGCATTTTGTAGCAATTGCTATTGGTCATTTTAATCATTCAAATATTAAAATTACTTGGGGACCTCTAAAATATATTTTTAATAATCCTGTAATGCATTTATATCATCATGCATATAAGCTACCAAAGGGTTTATATGGAGTAAATTTTGGAATAAGTTTAAGCGTATGGGATTATATTTTTAAAACCAATTATATACCAGAAGATTCTGGAACAATACAACTAGGTTTTGAAGGGGATAACAAATTTCCTAAAAAATTTGCCAGTCAAAATTTATATGGATTCAAGAAACCTACAGAAAGTAATTAACTTTTTGAAAATTATATATAAAAATGGAAGTAGTCATAACCACATAACTACTTCCAAACAACAACCAACCAATAAACTTAGAACCTTTGAATGAATCAAAGATTCATGCTACAAAATTAGTAAGTTGTTATGCCATTTAAAGTAACTTAAGTTACACAAACTATAAATTTATTATTTTTATATAATTACGATGTAGCTCGATTTTACCCAAATCCTCTAATTTTTTTAACAACCGTGAAATTACAACTCTAGAACTGTGAAGGTCATAAGCAATTTCTTGATGCGTATTTCTAATAGTATTTTCATTATTAATTCTAATTTTTTCCTTTAAATAGCCAACTAACCGTTCATCCATGTTTTGAAAAGCAATAGTATCAATGGTTGCTAAAAGTTCTTTCAGGCGATTATGATAGCTCTCAAAGACAAAAGTTCTCCAAGATTTATATGTTGCTGTCCATTCTTCCATTTTTTGAATAGGAATCATAATCAGTTTGGCATCATTTTCAGCAATAGCTCTAATTTCGCTCTTTGATTGTGCCAAACAACAACTCAATGTCATAGAACAAGTATCCCCTTTTTCTAAATAATATAAAAGCAATTCGTCCCCTTCTTTATCTTCACTTAAAATTTTAATCGCGCCAGATAATAATAATGGCATCCCTTTTATATACTCGCCAATTTCAATAAGTTTATAACCCTCAGGAACTTCTTTTATGGTACCAACTTGTACTATTTCATCTATTAATTCTTTCTCAAAGATAGATCCGTAATTGTCTTGAATTTCTTTTAACATGGCACGTTTTTTAATTGAAGTATTTCAAATTTAAAACTATTTGCTCAGTATTTATAGTAGTCTTAAAATATAAATTGGCTATTAATTGATTGATTTGTACTAAATACTTAGCAAGTCCGTATCTTTGCAATTAATTGAATTCTTAATGAGTTTTACGCTGTTATCATCACCTTTACAAGGGTTTACAGATTTTCGTTTTAGAAATGCATTTCATCATTTTTTTGGTGGGATTGATACTTTTTACGCACCATATATTCGATTAGATGGCAAACTAGTTATTAAGTCTTCTTATCAAAGAGATTTACAACTAGAAAATAATACAACTCTTAATTTGATTCCTCAAGTGATGACCAATGATGCAGAGGAGTTCTTATTTGTGGTAAAATATATTCAAGATTTAGGCTACAAAGAACTAAACTGGAATTTAGGGTGCCCTTATCCAATGGTAACAAAGCGTGGGATGGGATCAGGTTTGGTGAAAGAGGCTGATAAAATCGCTTATATTTTAGATCGAGTTCATACAGAAACAGATGTTATTGTTTCAATGAAAATGCGGATGGGCTATGAAAATAGTAGCGAAATTTTAGATACACTTCCTGTTTTAGAAAAATATCCTATTAAAAATATAGCAATACATGCACGTATTGGAAAACAATTATATAAAGGCGGAGTAGATTTAGATGCTTTTCAACGTTGTATAGAAAATACAAATCATAAAGTATATTATAATGGTGATATTACTACCGTTGCTAAGTTCAAAGAAATGCAAGAGCGCTTTCCAAGTATTGATCATTGGATGATAGGCCGTGGTTTAATAGCTGACCCATTTTTGCCCAATATGATTAAGGCGAACTCATTTGACTATCCAGAAAATAGAGTAGAAGTATTTAGAGAGTTTCATGATACTATTTACAAACAGTACGATGAATTTTTATCTGGCCCTACACCCATAAAAATGAAAATGCTTGGTTTTTGGGAATTTTTCTCACAGTCTTTTTCTGATCCACAAAAAACCTACAAAGCTATTAAAAAGGCTAGTAATCCAATTGCATACCAACAAGCAGTAAACGAAATACTTAAAAAAGAAATGAGTTTAACATAGCTTTCTTTTACCTTTACAATTCTAGTTTTATTTTATTTTGAAAGATCTTTTACTTGTAACTCCGCCATTCACACAATTAAATACACCGTATCCAGCTACTGCATATTTAAAGGGCTTTTTAAATACGAAAAGTATTTCAAGTTTTCAAATAGATCTTGGAATAGAAGTGATACTTGAACTATTTTCAAAAATAGAGTTTCAAAAAATATTCAATATTGCTTATGAAAATCAAACCATAATTACAGCTAATTGCGAGCGGATATATACTTTAAAAGACAGTTATTTAGCAACTATAGATAATGTTGTCTCTTTTTTACAAGGAAAAAATCAGACTTTTGCACGCCAAATTTGTACAGATGGGTTTTTACCTGAAGCTTCTCGATTTCAGCAATTAGACGATATGGAATGGGCGTTTGGAACTATGGGATTACAAGATAAAGCTAAACATTTAGCGACATTATATTTAGAAGATCTTTCCGATTTTATTGTAGAATGTATTGATCCAAATTTTGGTTTTAGTAGGTATGCAGAACGTTTGGGAAGAAGTGCAAATTCTTTTGATGAATTATATGATTATCTAAAAAATGATATTACCTATATTGATGATATAAGTATTAGAATTCTAAAAGAACACGTGCAAAATGTGCACCCAAAACTGGTCTGTTTTTCCATTCCATTTCCAGGTAATTTATATAGTGCTTTTCGTTGTGCCCAATTTATTAAAGAAAACTATCCAGATATTAAAATTGCGATGGGCGGTGGTTTTCCGAATACAGAATTACGTTCTGTTTCTGATAAAAGAGTATTTGAATTCTTTGATTATATTACTTTAGATGATGGTGAATTGCCTATTGAATTACTAGCCACTAACCTTCTTAAATCTTCTTTAAAAGAAAAGGAATATAAGAGAACTTTTTTACTTGAAGAGGCTATTGTGGTCTATAAAAATAATACTATTAAAACTGATTATAAGCAAAATCAAGTTGGTACTCCCGATTATTCAGATCTAAAATTGGACACCTATATTTCTGTCATTGAAATTGCGAATCCAATGCATAGTTTATGGAGTGATGGGCGTTGGAATAAACTGACTATGGCACATGGTTGCTATTGGGGTAAATGTACTTTTTGTGATATTTCATTAGATTATATAAAAGTGTATGAACCAATAGCGGCAAGTTTATTGGTGGATCGCATGGAGCAATTAATAGCACAAACGGGAGAAAATGGCTTCCATTTTGTAGATGAAGCAGCACCACCTTCATTAATGAAAGCATTGGCTATAGAAATTGTCAAAAGGAATTTAACGGTAACTTGGTGGACAAATATTCGATTTGAGAAAAATTTCACAAAAGATCTTTGTCAATTATTAAGAGCATCTGGTTGTATTGCTGTTTCTGGTGGTTTAGAGGTAGCATCCGACCGATTATTAAAATTAATAGATAAAGGAGTTACAGTTGAACAAGTTGCACAAGTAACTCATCATTTTACGAATGCTAAAATCATGGTGCATTCTTATTTAATGTACGGCTATCCAACACAAACAATACAGGAGACAGTTGACAGTTTAGAAATGGTACGTCAGCTTTTTGAAATAGGAGTTTTGCAATCCGGTTTTTGGCATCAATTTGCCTTAACAGCTCATAGCCCTGTTGGTATTAGTCCTTCAGAATATGGTATAATTCCAGAGTATAAGAAAATTACATTTGCAAATAATGACATCGATTTTAAAGACACAACAGGAATCGATCATAGTCAATTTAGTTTTGGTCTAAAAAAATCACTATTCAATTTTATGCACGGAATAGGGTTTGAATTGCCATTACAAAATTGGTTCGATTTTAAAATTCCTAAATCTCTTATAAAAAATGATTTTATTAAAAATTGTATAAGTATCGATACCGATTTTACAATACGTCCTGTAGCAAAAGTAATTTGGTTGGGTAATTTTCCTTTAGTGGAAGAAGAAAAAAAATCAAAAAGAGGGCAAACTTGGCAAATTATTAAAATGACGTTTCATGATAAAAAGAAAACGGTGTCAATTTCTTTAGAGAAAGAAAAAGGGGAGTGGCTTCTTCACAAATTAGAACATTTAAATACAAATAAAAGTGTCATGTATTCTTTCAAAGAATTAAAACTAGATTACGAAACTACATTTGAAAATTTTGAATTATTCTGGTTTTCAAAACCAATTAACACTTTAAAATCAATAGGATTGCTTGCGGTATAAGCAAATCTTAAAGTATATAAAATGAATATTAAACAAGCTTTAGGATATATGGTTTTAAGTACGTTGTCGTTCACTTTTATGAATTCCATCGTAAAATATTTAACTCCTATTCCAGCTTACGAAATCGTATTTTTTAGATCCTTAGGATCTTTATTTTTTACGGTACCTTTTTTACTACGTCATAAAATTCCATTGTTAGGAAATAAAAGAAAACTCTTAATTTTAAGAGGTATTGTCGGGGTGACTTCGATGACTTTATATTTTATGTCGCTTAAATATTTAACAATGGGTACGGCCGTATCATTAAGATATACAGCTCCAATTTTTGCTGCCGTTTTTGCTATTTTTCTTTTAAATGAAAAAATAAAACCTATCCAATGGTTATTTTTTTCTATTGCTTTTAGTGGTGTATTAATTTTAAAAGGCCTTGATGGTGAACTTAATAGTTTTGGCTTGTCATTAGTTATTTGTGCGGCTTTTTTTAGTGGACTAGTTTATGTTACATTAAGTAAAATTGGTAAGCAAGATCATCCTGTTGTAGTGGTCAACTATTTCATGGTCATTGCTACTTTAGTCGGAGGATTTTTAATGATTTTTGATTGGGTTACTCCAAAAGGGGTAGAATGGGTTTTATTATCTTTTTTGGGTGTTTTTGGTTTTTTTGGCCAGTTGTATATGACCAAAGCTTTTCAATCAGCTTCTACAACTCAAGTTGCTCCATTAAAATATATTGAAGTTATTTTTACAGCTACTGTAGGTTTCTTTTTGTTTAAAGAGATATATACACTTTGGAGTATTTTAGGAATTTTTATGATTATCGGTGGACTAGTTTTAAATGCACTTTACAAATCTAAATAAACCCCAAAGTGTAATTTTATTAATTGATTTTTCGTTTTCTAAACCATAAATCTTCTAAGCTCATATTTAAGGTAATCAAATGATAATCTTCTTTGATTAAGATGTTTTCTATGTGACCTTTAGAACCATAACTATACGATAGGTTTATAATAGAATTCGTATTTAAACTTATTGGAAGTCCAACACCAGCTGTAATATTAAATCCATCAATTTTTTTATGATTTACTTCTAAATAGCCATTATCATAATTATAACCCAATCGATAATTTATTCGATCTGCATATTTAAAACTTTTAGAATCTTTTATAAATTCAATTCCTAATCCAAAAATATCTTGGTCAACATAAGATCCCGCATTATCAGTTTGGTTTGTAGTCGTCCAATAATTTTTCTTGTAATCACCACTTAGTGTAAAAGATTTATAGAGTTTGCTACTAAAACCAATTCCGACCTCTAGGGGCATATTAAAATTATCGGCATTATCTGCTTCATTATCTTCAACAGTAATAGAAGTTCCATCAAGATTTTTAATTACTGAACGTTCTAAATTTGCTTTTAAAGTTGTTGGTAGTTGAATGGTGCTTCCTAAAGTAATACGATTAGTAATATCAAATTGTAAGCCTAAACCTAATCTAAAACCACTGTAGTTTGTTTTTTCACTTAGCTGAAATGCGCTACTATTTAAAACTAATGTTTCATTTTCTTCAATATTTCCAAATAAAAATGAACCACTTAAACCTAATCTCAACTTATCAAAAATGGAATACCCAAGATTAAATTTAAGATCGCTTAGAGCGCCAATACCAGTAATAGAACTTTCAAATGTTTCTGTGCTTCCTTCAATATTAGATTTTATTCCTATTAACGAATAACCAACATCGCTATAAGGAACCATGCTTATTCCTGCACCAAGTCCTTCTGTAATTCGAAAAGCAAAGGCTAAATTTGAAAAATTCACATTCGATTTATCTTCGCTATAGGATTTGTTGCTATAATTATTAATTTCTCCTGTTATACCAATATCATAAAAAAAAGAGTTTTGCGGAATTAAAGCATAATTTGCTGGATTTAAATTATTTATTTCGGTTTCAGTTTTTAACCCAATGCCTGTATAACCTAAACCATTTGATTTACCAATACTTGTTTGGTTAATTACGCCTAATCCATATAAAGAATATGGGGAGCTAGTCAATGCTTCAGATTGAGAAAAACAATTAGCAGTTAAAAGTGAAAAGCAAAAAGCAAAAACTATAAAATGAGTATTAATTATCTTCATCATAAATCGCATAAGTAAGTTCGAGTATTGTTTTGTAGTTAGAAATGTTATTACCATTTAATATAAATCTGTCAACCGTATCAGAATAATCACTTGGAAATAATAAAAGGGATTCATCACTATTTCTTTCTGTTGTTACTATATTTTCAATGTAACTAGCTAATGGAATTTTATAATACACATCATTAAACTCTTCATCATCTTTATTAAGAATAGCAGATGCTTCGCTACCATCTGCTAGGTATAATTGAGCTGTTAAACTGTTATTTGTATCGACTAGATAAACAGAAAGTTGCTCTCTTAATTGCAAATAATCATTATAGGAACCAATGGCAGGCTTTATTTTTAAAACAGCATCTAAAAGAGTTCCTTGTCCGTTTAAATTGTTTATCGTTTTGATAAATGGAAATTTAATTTTAGTTGCAATACCAACTCCGGATTGTATGAAACTTTGATTACCACTGTCATTACTATTTAAACTAATTTCTTCATCAGTAAGTGTTTTTAAATAATCTATTGGCTCTTCTGCTAAAATTTGATTAAAAAAATGATTTGGAGAATCGGAGATATTAAGCGTAAAATCAATATGACTTTGAACACGATCATCAACCTCATCAGTTGAATAATATAATCGTAAGTAAAAGCCATCAGTAGCTTTTGAAAATCCAATAACCGACCCATTATCATTCTCTCCTGGTTGAATAGTTAATCCTTTAAATTCTGCTTTGAATTCGTCATTATTTGTAACTGTTTTGTTTTGAAAATTGTTAAAGAATTCTTTGCCTAAATTATCAGATATTTTTATTTGAATTGAGTCTGAGGATAACGGTCTAGGTTTAAATGAAAGTGAGCCCAAATCATTTTCATCATTAACAATACTGCTTGTATTATAAAAGCTACTATTTTCTCCAGCAGTAAAATTTCCTGTTAATCGTTTAACATGTATTGTATTTGTTTGTATGGTATCGTTATAATAATATTGGTCGTACTTTAAGAATAAGACAATACTATCATATTCAGCTTCAGTATCAATAGTATAAGATGTAGGCAAAATGCCTAAATAAGTCGAGCTTTTTACAGCGCCAAATACAGGATCTGTATACTTACCTATTAATATTCTTTCAGATGCTGAAGTAACAATACTATCAAATTTCATTGTTGATATTTCAACGGTCATCGTATCAACAAGTACAACGCGAATATTACTATCAGTAAAGACTTCTCCAGCAACAAAATCAGAGTTATTCAAAGTATCTTCTGAACATGCAATAAAAAATAGTAAGCCTAAAATGACTCCAATGAGCCATGAATATTTTTTCATATTTTGAATTTTTGATAAAAGTACATGAGCCCTATTAAGTCTTATCGTAGAATAGACAAATAGAATTTTTTATAAGACCAAAACATATTTTTTTACTATAAAAAGCAATGCTTGATTCGTAGATTAAATAGCCCGTTTTATATGTTAAAATTCAGACTTTATCTATTCTGTTTTCTGATAGAAGAATAGCTGCTTAGTTTTGAATCGAATTAAAAAAAGAACTTTAAAAACTTATTTATGAATGAAATAGGATATCGATTTAGAATTGTTTCAATGTTTAGTATGGCAATACTATTGTTAGTTTCTAGTTGCTCTAACGATGATGATGATGATGATGTAGGAAATTGGATAGACAGGTCAGTCTTTGATGGTAGCCCTCGAAGTGGAATAGCATCATTTACTATTGATAATATTGGTTATATAGGTGTTGGTTATGACGGGGATGATTATTTAAATTCATTTTGGGCATACGATATTGATGGTAATTTTTGGTCACAAAAAGCAGATTTTATAGGTGTCGCTCGAAATGCAGCTGTCGGATTTAAAGTAAATGATAAGGGGTATATAGGCTCTGGGTATGACGGTCTTGACGAATTAGGAGATTTCTATGCTTATGACCCTAGTGCAAATAGTTGGACTCAGATAGCTGATTTTCCATCAACACCAAGAAGAAGTGCGGTAGCATTTGGAATAAATGGAAACGGATACTTCGGAACCGGATTTGATGGCGATAATGACCGTAAAGATTTTTGGAAATACAATCCTGAAACGGATACATGGTCTGAACTTGTAGGATTTGGAGGAAACAAAAGAAGAGCTGCTACAACATTTACGATTAACGATTTGGTTTATTTAGCAACAGGAGTTTCTAATGGCACTTACTTAACAGATTTTTGGGTATTTGATGCAAGTACAGAAATATGGACCCAAAAATTACCGCTAGATGAAGAAGATGATTACCAAGTAGCAAGAAGCAATGCCGTTGGTTTTGATATGAATGGTTATGGATATATAGCATGTGGTGAAAGAGGAGGAGTAACAAATAGTGTTTGGGAATATGAACCATCTACCGATACATGGGAAGTTAAAACAAGCTTTGAAGGCTCAACACGACAAGATGCAGTAGCATTTACAAATTCTAGTAGAGCGTTTGTTGGTCTTGGTCGTTCAGGAAGCTTGTATTTAGATGATTTGGATGAATTTTTCCCATTCGCAGAGTATGATGATGAAGATTAACGATTTTTTGTTTTTTGAGTTTTAAATTTGGTTAATTATAGGGTTGTAATTTATTACAACCCTAAATTTCTTAATATTTTGGTAAATGAAAAAGTTTAACACTACTAAGGCTTTAACTTTGTTAGTAATCGTTTTGTTACTATTCAGTGGACTATTCCTGCTTTCAAATAAGTCAAAATCTGATGCTAGCCTTTATACTGAAGTTTTTATTGTTGGAAATGGCTACGGATATAAAATTGTTAATGCGAAAGATAGAATACTAATCAAACAAGATTTTATTCCAGCAGTTCAAGGAGAATATCCTTTTAAAACCAAGAATGATGCAAAACTTGTAGCTGAGTTAGTAAAAAAACGATTATTGAAAGTCAAAAGCCCTGTAATTAGTATTAATGATCTTAGCAATTTAAAAATCAAAACTTATAATGAGTAGAAATATATTTAATGGACAATAAGAATAAATATTTATGGCAAATACTTATCCATTTACTTTTATGGATATTCTTTTATGGCCTTTTATTTTATCCTTTTATTGCACAGGAAAGGGAAATTCCCCCCGATTTGCCTATTAGATTAATATTGGCAACAATCCTTTTTTACATCAATTATTATTACCTAATACCTAAACTGTTACTTCATAAAAAAACTATGGATTACATTGTTTTATCAATAGTATTCCTTTTCATTTTTAGTTTATTTGTGAATCTTTTTAATACTATAACTTTTATTACTAGTCCTCCGCCTAAAGATATTCCTTTATGGGCTAAAAATAGGCCTACTATAGGTGAATCACCCGAATTTAGGCAATTTTTCATGTCTATTTTTACGTTTATAATTCCTTTTATTATTAGTTCAGTATTACGGATTTATTTAGAATGGAATAAAAACGAAGATTTAAGAAAAATTGTTGAAAATGAAAAAGTAAATTCTGAGCTTCAGTTTTTAAAAACGCAATTGAACCCACATTTTTTATTTAATTCACTTAATGCCATTTATTCTCTTTCTGTAAAAAAATCTCCTTATACTTCTGAATCAATAATTAATTTATCAGAACTAATGCGATATATGCTTTATGAGGCAGATAAAGATTTGGTGCCTTTAGCAAAAGAGTTGGAGTATATTCGAAATTATGTTCAATTGCAACGCTTACGATTGTCTGATAGTGAAAATGTGATTTTGAAAATTTCTGGAGAAGATAGGGGAATGGCAATACCGCCTTTACTTTTTATTTCATTTATTGAAAATGCATTTAAATATGGTACAGATTTTAAAGGAAAAACAAGCGTCAAAATTAATCTCTCCATATTTAAAGAATCGATACATTTTATCATTATTAATAAAATTGGAGCTTTTAGAAAAGAAGCAAAAAATTCTGGTGTTGGATTACAGAATATTAGAAATAGATTAAAAATATTATATCCAAATTCTCATGATCTATTAGTAGAAAATGATGGTAAAGATTATTGCGTTAGACTCACCTTAAAATTATAAGTATGAATTGCATTATTATTGATGATGAACCTTTAGCAATTGATGTGCTTACTGATTATTGTGATAAGTTAGATTTTATTGATGTTGTTGGAACATTTACAAATCCTTTAGATGCTATAACAATAATCAAAGAAAAAAAAGTAGATCTGCTATTTTGTGATATACAAATGCCTCAAATTAGTGGAATAGACTTTATTTCTTCGTTAGATAATAGACCCTTGTTTATTTTCACAACAGCCTATTCGCAATATGCAGTTGAGGGTTTTGAGCTAAATGCCGTTGATTATTTGGTCAAACCAATACCGTACCATCGGTTTATAAAAGCCGTTTCTAGGGCTAAAGAAATCTTAACAAAAAAAGAAAAACCTATGGAAGGTAATGTGTTTTCTTCGCATGGCGAGGTTACGGAGAGTAAGAAATTCATCTTTGTAAAAGCTGAATATGAGAGTATTAAAATTAATTTAGATGAAATAGAATACATTCAAGGATTAAAAGATTATTTAAAAATTCATATTGTGAATACCAATAAAACAGTACTTACTTTAATGAATTTTAAAGAAATTTTAGACAAACTACCGTCTAATCAATTTTTAAGAGTTCACAAATCATTTGTAGTAAATGTGAATTTTATTAAGACGGTGCAAAGAAATAGAATTGTTATAAATGATATTAGAATTCCTATTGGTGAAAGTCATAAAGCAGAATTCTTTTCTGTATTAGGTCTTTAAATCAAAAAACCTCATAAAAATAATAGTATGAGGTTTAATAGTATAAAAATGATGGTTTAATAAACAATTAATTTTCGTTAGAAGGTTTGCCAATTGTTGCTAAAATTCCTCCATCAACATATAAAACATGACCATTAACAAAATTACTTGCCTTTGAGGCTAAAAATATAGCAGCACCCTCAAGTTCGTCAGGATTACCCCATTTTCCAGAAGGAGTTCTGTGTATGATAAACTCATTAAATGGATGTCCTTCCACACGAATAGGAGCGGTCTGTGACGTTGCAAAATAACCAGGACCAATACCGTTAATTTGAATATTGTGTTTTGCCCATTCAGTTGCCATATTCTGAGTCAACATTTTTAAGCCTCCTTTTGCCGCAGCATAAGCACCTACAGTATTCCGACCTAGTTCGCTCATCATAGAACATATGTTGATAATTTTTCCTTGTTTTCTGGCAATCATGCTTTTTACGACATGCTTAGAAACAATAAAAGGACTCACTAAATCTACATCAATCACTTGTTTAAAGTCGGCAACTTCCATTTCTTCTAGTGGTGTACGCTTGATAATACCCGCGTTATTGATTAAAATATCAATGTTTCCGACTTCTGCTTGTATTTTATTAATAGCATCGATAACTTCTTTTTCATCAGTAACATTAAATTTATATCCGTAGGTTTTAATACCCTCAGCCTGATAAAGGGCAACAGCATCCTCAATCTTCTGTTGTGAAGAATTTCCATTTATAATAAGGGTGGCACCCGCTTTACCCAAGCCTTTAGCCATAGCCATTCCCAGACCATGTGTACTCCCGGTTACTAAAGCTATTTTTCCTGTTAAATCGAATAATGATATACTCATGCTTATTTTAAATCTGTTATTTTAGCCACATCCATATCGCCATAATCTAAATTTTCTCCAGCCATACCCCATATAAATGTATAGTTTGATGTACCAGCACCAGAATGTATTGACCAAGGCGGTGAAATTACTGCTTGGTGGTTATGCATCCAAATATGTCTAGTTTCGTCAGGTTGTCCCATAAAATGACATACGGCTTGTCCTTCAGGAATATCTAAATAAAAATAAACTTCCATTCTTCTATCATGCACATGAGCTGGCATGGTATTCCAAACACTTCCTGTTTTTAAGGTTGTCATACCCATTTGTAGCTGACAAGTAGTAACTACACTACCAATAATCATTTGACTTACTGTTCTATGATTGGCTGTTTCTAGTGCTCCAAGTTCTAATTTGTTAGCTTCTGCTAAACTTACTTTTTTTGTTGGATAATTGGTGTGAGCAGGAGCAGAGTTGATATAAAATTTTGCCGGTTGATCAGCATTATCACTTTTAAATACCACATTTTTTGTGCCCATACCAATATATAGAGCATCTTTATGATCTAAAGCATATGAAGTTCCATCGACTTCAACTGATCCACTTTCGCCAACATTTATAATACCAAGTTCTCTTCTTTCAAGAAAATAACTCGCTTTTAATGGATCTATTGTTTCTAAAGTTAATGGAGTAGTTGGTACTGCTGAGCCAGCAATATATCTATCATAATGTGAATAGGTAAGGTTTATTTTCCCTACTTCCATCATGTTATCAATTAAGAATTCTTTTCTTAATTCTGTTGTGTTATATTTTTTTACAGCTTCTGGACTTGATGCGTATCTAGATTCGTAGTTTACAGACATTTTTATTTTTTTAATTTAATATAATTCTTTCAAAAGTATACATATCGTAATCGATTACATAATTTTATTTTGCAATTATTGTAAAAATATAGAATAATTTAGTTAGATAATTCACAATAAATCTTCTTTTTTAGTTTTTGCTAATAAGCCTGTTTTATCACTGAATTCCAAATTTTCTTTTGTTAGAATTTCTAACGGAGAATAATTTTTTTGCTTTGGTATTATTTTTTGTGTAAAAAATTTTGTGAGAATATGTATCGCATCATATCCTTGATTATAGGATTTTTGTGAAATTAAAAAGGTTACCTCATTATCTTTTAGGCACTCTACATTATGTTCTGTTGTATCAAAACCAACAAGTTTTAAACGCGTTATTTTTTCTTTGTCAATTTCTTTTGCGATTATCCCAATTCTACTTGAAGGAACAAAAATTCCGTTTACTGAATTATTTTTATCTAAGAAAGAATTTAATTTTTTTCTAATTTCAAGAGGATGGTCTAGATTATTAAAACTAATACTTAAATGGGTATGAGCTATTTTACTTTCATTAAAATATGCCGTAAAACCTTCTATCCTTTTTGTTGTAACATGATAATTATGGTCGCGTAAACTAGTTTGAATAGTTAAAATTACTTGCGGATTACTGATGCATAAATGCATTAATTTACCCGCTAAAACTCCACTTTTAAAAGAATCTGAACCTATATATGATAGATTATTAAACCCATTTAGATCTACATTGAGGAATAAGTAAGGAATATTTTTATACTCTAACTCTTTTACAAATACAGTTGTTTGCTTAGCAAATGTTGGGACTAAAAGTACAGCATCTGTTTGTTTAGAAATTAGCTTTTCAAATTGTTCAGAAAAAGAACTCGATTCAAATTGATTATATAAATAATAAGAGATTTGTATACCGTAATCATTAACCTCCTCGGCTGCTTTTTGAATACCTAAGTAAGGTGATTTCCAAAATAAATTTTTGCTGTCGTATTCAGGAATTAAAACTGCAACTGTATATTTTTTTCTCATTGCTAAAGTACTCGCAATGACATTTTTTTTAAAGTTATTTTCTTTAAGAAGTTTTAAAATTTTCTCCTTTGTTTTTAATGATACACCAGCTCTATTATGTAAAACTCTATCTACTGTTCCTGTTGATACATTCGCTTTTTTTGCTATTTCTTTTATTGTAATCATTATTTATCGCAGCTATTTTTTAAAGATTGTTAAAAATATTTGGCGCTAATCATATAATTTAATAAGTTTACGTGTGCGAACACGAAAATACACAATAAAGAATTATAATTAACAATAGTTCATTTAAAAATTTACCTACCCAATTTATAATAGAGAATGAATTCATTATTTAACGTTAAAGAAAAAGTTGTTTTAATTACAGGAGCAGCTGGTGTTTTAGCCACTTCAGCAGCAAAAAATCTTGCTAAAGAAGGTGCTTTTATCGCTTTATTAACTAGAAACACAGACAGCGTAGAAGAAATTATTAAAGAAATTACTACTTCTGGTGGTATTGCTAAAGCTTTTGAAGCTGATATTTTATCAGAATCTTCATTAGAAAAAGTTAGGGATGCTATTTTAAGTTGGAAAGGCAAAATAGATGTTCTTTTGAATATTGCAGGAGGTAATTTGCCAGGAGCAACCATTGCCGAAGACCAGAACATTTTTGATATGAAAATGGGAGATTTTAATAAGGTAACCGAATTAAATTTAAATGGAACTGTTATTCCATCTTTAGTTTTTGGAAAAGTTATGGCGAGCCAAAAAAATGGAGTTATAATTAATTATTCCTCTATGGCAACACAAAGAATAATCACTAGGGTTGCAGGTTATTCCGCATCTAAAGCAGCTATGGAAAATTTTACAAAATGGATGGCAGTTGAAATGGCTCTAAAATTTGGCGGAGGAGTTCGTGTAAATGCTATTGCACCAGGTTTCTTTGTAGGTAATCAAAATAAAAAATTGCTTTTAAACGAAGATGGTACATATACTAATAGAGGAGAAAAAATAATAAATAATACTCCTATGGGAAGATTTGGTAACGCTGATGAATTAAATGGCACCATCCAATTTTTATGTAGTGACGCATCAAAATTTGTTACAGGGGTTGTTATTCCTGTTGATGGAGGCTTTAATGCGTTTAGTGGAGTATAAGAATAAGAAATGAGAATGCAACAAACTTGGCGATGGTATGGCCCTAAAGATCCCGTATCATTAGAAGACATTAAACAGGCAGGTGCAACAGGTATTGTAACTGCTTTGCATCATATTCCAAACGGAGAGGTTTGGACAATTGAAGAAATTTCTAAAAGAAAAAGTGCAATTGAAACCAAAGGACTTATTTGGTCTGTGGTAGAATCGGTTCCTGTACACGAACATATAAAAACAAGATCTGGGAACTTTCAAGAATACATCAAGAATTATAAAGCGTCTATAAAAAATTTAGCCTCTTGTGGTATTTACACCATTTGCTACAATTTTATGCCCATTTTAGATTGGACCAGAACATCATTAGATTATAAAGTTGAAGATGGTTCAAAAGCTTTACGTTTTGATAGGACTGCTTTTGCCGCGTTTGAACTTTATATTTTAAAAAGAACAGATGCCCTAGATACTTATGATGAAGGGATGCAACAAAAAGCAAAGCGCTATTTTGAAACTTTAGGGGACACCGAAATTAAAAGCCTAACAAATACTATTATAGCGGGTCTTCCAGGAGCAGAAGAAGGCTATACGGTCGAACAATTTAAAACTGCATTAAGTACTTACGATACTATCAATTCTGATAAATTAAGGGATAATTTAGTTTCTTTTTTAAATGAAATAATTCCAATTGCAGAAAATAATAATGCATTTATGTGTATTCATCCCGATGATCCACCATATCCGATACTTGGGCTACCAAGAATTGTAAGTACCCAAGAAGATTTAGAGTTTATTTTCGAGAAGGTGAGCTCGCTTCATAATGGACTCACTTTTTGTGCCGGCTCATTGGGGGTTAGAGTTGATAATAATCTTTCTCAACTATTCGACAAGTTTGCTGAAAGAGTTCATTTCTTACATTTAAGAAGTACAAAAAGAGATGAAGACGGAAATTTTTATGAGGCGAATCATTTAGAAGGCGATGTAGATATGTATACCATCATTAAAAAGGTTTTGATAGAACAAAGAAGACGAAATGAAGAAGAAAGAACAGATTTTTCAATTCCTATGAGACCAGATCATGGGCATCAAATGCTAGATGATCTTAAGAAAAAAACAAATCCTGGGTACTCAGCTATTGGAAGATTACGAGGTTTAGCCGAACTTAGAGGATTAGAAATGGGAATAGATTTATCTATTTGAAATAAATATAATGACATTTAATATTAATATAAAACACTACAATAATGAAAAAAGAACAATTAGAAAAGCCCCTATTGTTTACGCGTTTTTTTTACAACTTATCTCATAGTTTATTTTTTGTAGTATTACTTTTTTTAGTAAGCTGTGCTGAAAATAAAACTCCTAAAGATGAAATTCCTTGGGTAGATTTGTTTGATGGTGAAACCTTAAAGGGATGGACACATAAAGGCGGAGAAGCGTTATATGAAGTAAAGGATGGAACTATAGTTGGAAAAACGGTTCGTAATACTCCA
>TARA_R110000796_G_scaffold8843_49_pt1 | contig 64407 bp, 62 predicted proteins | sample TARA_R110000796 | Tara Oceans TARA_R110000796 (sample SAMEA4397815) | marine metagenome | biome: Polar Biome; feature: [SRF] surface water layer (ENVO:00010504); material: water (ENVO:00002006), including particulate matter (ENVO:01000060) such as... | depth 5 m
TATGCCATCATTCATTCTAGCTGGAATTTTCTTATTATTCTGGTCGAAGGTGGCGAAAGGTCATTTCGATGCAATAGATAGAACCCTTTTACTTGCTTTTCGATCGGCGAGAAATTCGGATATACTGATGGGCCCTGACTGGCTGCTGCAATTTGTCCGCAATATCACAGTTTTGGGAGATTCAAGCTTCCTGCTTCTGGTTATATTTGCCGTATCATTCTTTCTGATCGCCAAAAAAGCCTATTTCAATGCATTCTTGTTGCCCGCTTTGTCTCTCAGCGGATTTTGGGCAGTATCCTTATTGAAAGATTTTTTCGGCAGACCGCGACCTGCGATTGTAGAATATCTCTCTGTTCCCAATTCAGCGAGTTTTCCAAGCGGCCATGCCGCGAACTCGACTATCGTCTATATCCTTACCGCACTGGCGCTATTTAAACTCGTGCCAGGGCGATATGCACGGTTTTCCCTGATTTGTGGTGCGCTCATATTGGCTGTCTTGATCGGCACGTCGAGGATTGCCTTGGGCGTCCATTGGCCAAGCGATGTGCTGGGCGGTTGGATTTTTGGACTCAGTTGGTGCTGTTTGTGGCTATTGAAAGATAGTAGAACAGATGCGTAATACATCTAAAACCACTGCCACGCCAAGCGAACGCGATGAATACTCAATCAATCGCTGACGGGGGACACAATCTATTGCGATTCAACAGGTCCTTTACAAAATTCCGAATATAGGGTAGCCCCCTATGCTATGTCACATACATCAGATGATAAAAAGCTTCTGGCGCGCGTCAGCCGCCTTAAAGGGCAACTAGAAGCCATTGAGCGGGCTTTGGACAACAAGGCTCCTTGCGGTGAGATCCTCAATCTTGTCGCCTCGGTTCGAGGAGCCGTAAATGGGCTTACCGTGGAATTGATTGAGGATCATGTCCGCGAACATGTCTCCAATCCTGAAACGGACACTGACGAGGAGCGCGCTCAGGGCGCGACTGATCTGATTCAGGTTATCAGGACATATTTGAAATGATCGCCTCCGAAAGCGCAACGCAAACCGGTCACGAACATGATCACGTATTTCTAGGCCAAAATCACGAGCGCAACGAGCGCCGAACCTGGTTCGTTATTGCCCTGACCAGCGTGATGATGGTTGTCGAGATTGCAGCAGGAACCGTTTACGGTTCGATGGCGCTGGTCGCCGACGGCTGGCATATGTCCACTCATGCCGCTGCGATGCTGATAGCTGCGATCGCCTATCTTTTTGCGCGCCGCAATGCCAAGAACCCCCGCTTCACGTTTGGCACCGGGAAGGTGGGAGATCTTGCCGCATTTGCCAGTGCAATCGTTCTGGCGTTGGTTGCGCTACTGATAGGATGGGAAAGTCTCGTCAGACTGGCCAATCCGATCCCGATCAGCTTCCCCCAGGCAATCTTCGTGGCCGTCATTGGCCTAATTGTGAATCTGGTCAGTGCTTGGTTGCTCCGCGACGATCATCATCATGGGGACAGCCATCATCACGATCATTGCCATGACCACAACCATCATGCTGAACATCATGGCCGGGACCAAAATCTGCGCGCTGCTTATCTCCATGTGCTTGCCGATGCATTGACATCGGTATTGGCAATATTTGCGCTAATAGCCGGCAGCATTTACGGATGGATATGGCTTGACCCGCTCATGGGTATCGTCGGTTCGCTTGTAATCGCGCGCTGGTCATGGGGTCTGATGCGCGATACCGGTGCTACCATGCTGGATTACAGAAAAGCGGGCGACCCAGTCTCGGCAAAAATCCGCTCGATTATCGAGGAAGCTGGAGACAAGATCACCGACCTGCATGTCTGGCAACTGGGTCCAGGACACCATGCCGCTATTGTAGCAGTCATTACGGAAAGTGATACAGCCCCCGCTGTTTATCGCGAGAGACTGACCGAAACCGCAGGGCTTTCTCATATCACCGTTGAAGTAAATACAGTATAGGCAGTTGGAAAAGCGCATTTAATGGAAAACCTGTTTCTCATTGTGGCTCTTGCTGCGGGGCTGGCAATGGACGCCTTCGCAGTAGCCGTTGCCCAAGGTGCCGCAGGACATAATTCCATGTTTCACGCCACTCGGACGGGAATGGCCTTTGGCGTCGCGCAGGGCATCATGCCATTTCTGGGATGGGCCCTTGGAATAGTTTTTGTTTCGCACATCAGCGCTTATGATCACTGGATTGCTCTCATTCTGCTCAGCGGTTTAGGCATGAAAATGCTTTGGGAAGCACGGGACGGCAACGGCAACGATTCTGCTCCTAGTCTCTCAGGATGGGCATTGGGGGCAGCTGCGATAGCGACCAGTATTGACGCATTTGCTGCCGGTATCACGTTGCCAGCTCTTGCGCTTCCGGTTTTACTGACCTGTATCGCTATCGGGATAATCACCGCATTGCTTTCAAGCTTGGGGGTGATGATCGGCGGCATGGCTAGCTCACGAATAGGAAAATACGCCGAGGTTGCGGGAGGCATCATTCTGATCGCTTTAGGAATCAAAATTTTCGTCGAACACTAGTTATCTTGGACAAAGCCAACTGATCGGAGATTATATTTTCAGCGTATCTCGGCTGCGGCTGCAAGTTTGATACGCTGAATGTCAGTTTTCAAGATCGAGGATAGGTCGCGGGAAAGGCAACAATTGGGCACATTTCGGACCGACTGTAGTTGGGCCGGTAACGGACTATCCGCTCTTGGCGAACCACTCGGCAAAATGGACAGCCGTGGGCCGAGCGGAACTTAACCCGTTGTAAGGTGTTACTTTCACATGACCTTACACCACACGCGCATAGGCCGCGGAAAACCACTTCTGCTTGTTCATGGACTGGGGGGAACCTACCGCTCTTGGGATACGATCTTGCCTGCGCTTGCCCAAGTGAGGGAGGTAATCGCCCTGGACCTGCCAGGGCACGGGCAGACACCCGAAGAGGCCGACAGTGGGACGTTTAACGGGCTGGCGCGCAGCTTGGACAATTGGCTCGGGGCTGAGAAACTCACAGGGATCGATATGGTTGGCAGCTCCATGGGCGCTCGCATGGTGCTCGAGATGGCGCGACGCGGCAAGGCCGGCGCGGTCGTCGCTCTGGATCCGGGTGGCTTCTGGCAAGGATGGGAGCGTAAGTTCTTCAGGACCACTATAACGGCATCGATTGCTCTGGTTCGGGCGCTGCGACCGGCGCTTCCTGCCATTACCGGAAATATCGCAGGTCGGAGCGCGCTCCTGGTCCAGCTTTCCGCAAGGCCGTGGGCGCTCGATCCCGCATTCGTCGCGCACGAACTAAGGTCATTGGCGGATACGCGTATCGTCAACTCGCTTGTGAAGGATCTCGCTACCGGCGCAAATCAGCAGGGTTCTGCGAACACGCCTTCACCAGTTGTAATCGGCTGGGGACGCAAGGATCGGTTGTGTCTACCGCAGCAGGCGAACCGCGCGATGGCGGCCTTTCCTGGAGCAACGATGCGCTGGTTTGAGCGCAGCGGACACTTTCCTATGTGGGATCAGCCACAGGAGACGGTCAAGGTCATTCTGGATGCAACGGATCGACTAGTGTCATATTGACGCTGTAATAGGCGGATTAGCAGCTCGAAGACTCCAGTATGGGCTTACCCCGCATTGGCGCTTATTGGAGCGAAAGCCGCCGTCGCCTGCCACCTGAACGGGTGGCAGCTTTCAGGGTAATGAACAGGCGGGTCGAATGGCCGAAATTGGGCGCGCAGCGGACATAGTATCGGACCTCTGCCAATGTCCGCAAATGGGGTGGAAACGGAAGTTCCTGAAACGCGGACCAAAATGTCTGCTTCGTCGGCAAGGCATCGCCTCACCCATTATCGCGCCGCTGGTCGATAAACCGACTTACCGGTTGCCTCCGCATGAATCCACATTGGGAAAAGCGGCAGATCTATCTTCCGCGTCAAAAGTAGAATAGCATCCGGCTGAAGCCTCAATTTTGAGGTTGGAATTTGAATGGAAAATGTTTCCGTCGGCCAGCCTCCTACCAAGAGGTATATCATGAATATAGAAACCACCGCTGGGCATTTGCCGACAGGTCACCCGCCCGGAACCGAAGACGATAAAGTTCGAGTTCTGCATCGGGTCACGCCATTCCGTGAATGGCCAGAAGTTGCAGACCCAGTCGAACCGCTGATGCGCGTCGCAATCCTTGATACTGAATCGACTGGTCTTGATCCCCAACGAGATGTCGTGATCGAAATTGCCATCGCATTTGTCATCGTTGATGCGATGGGGCGAATTATCAGGATCGAAAGCGCCGGGAAGTCATTGCAAGACCCTGGCGTTCCCTTGTCACCAAAGATCGTCCAGCTCACGGGATTGACGGACGAAATGTTGGCCGGCCAGACCATAAACCCTGAGCGTATTGCAGCGCGCCTGAATGGGATGGATGCCATTTGCGCGCACAACAGCTTTCATGACCGGCGATTTGTCGAGAAACTACTCCCAGATCTTGATGCAAAACCATGGATCTGCTCCATGCGCGATTGCGATTGGGCTGGCTGGGGTTTCGATGGAGCCAAGGCTGATCATCTGTTGATGCAGGCAGGCATGTTTAATCCGGTCAAGCATCGCGCAATGGATGACGTGATCAGTCTCACCAATTTGCTGACCTTTGTCACGCCTTCCGGCAAAACTGCCTTGGGCGAAGCAATTGACAACGCCCGCCGCGACACATGGCTGTTTGAAGCGCGCGGACTGCCATATGATTATCGCCAGATCATAAAAGATCGCGGTTGGCGCTGGAATGGCAAAGTCTGGTGGACAGAAGTTCCGCATGATCAGCGCGAGGCAGAAGAGGCCTGGTATGCGCGGGCTCTAAAACCGTTTTCGGGCACGCCGCATATCGAGCCAATCACATGGCTAGGGCGATACCGCTGAATCCTAAAGTTTAAGAAACGGGCAGCCAAAAAGCTGCCCGGAGAACAATGAAATTGAAGGTGAATTTGAGCTTCCGAAGTGAATGGAAAAGCTCCGTCCAGAAAGGACGTCACTAAGAAAAGGAATATAGAATGACGAAGAATACAACCGGCGCGGGCTGTCCGCGCAAGGCGATGACGCATGCCTTGCGCTATGAGATGGGTTTGCAGGTAGAGCGGACTGGAACCTGCGCCATAACCTTTGGAGCTATCAGTTTTCCATCCGAGGCAGTGTTCAACGCCGCCGCAGATGCTGCCATCGATAACCGGCATGACATGATAGTCAGCGTCTGGGCCGATAACATCTGCGACAAACCTTCTGGCTATGCGCTGATCCTGCGTTCCATCGACGGCGCTGAAGTTTTGGAAGTCGAGCCAGCGCAGCTCGATAAGAGCCGGGCATTGGTTATGGTCTCACTCGACCGAAAGCGGATGTTCTTTTTGAACGAGAGAGCCATTGTCGTGGAAGCGAAATGCGACCGCGGAGGAAAGGTCGAACGGGCAATCCGCCGGGCCAAATCCATATTGGACAAAGCTGCCGCTGATGGCTCTGAGCGGACTGTCCAATGGGAACATACCCGCGTCACCGTTGAAGGAGATATCGTCAAAACCCGGAACAACTAGATCTTCGCAGCATATTTTTATTCACCAGCCAAACGGGCGGCATCTTCGGATGACCGCCCGTTTGGCGTTTCAGGACAATTTTTATGAAACCTCCGATATATTCGGAAAGGATCGTCACCTTTTCCGTCATCTACCATCCCTACCGCCGCAATACCGAGCGCTTCGTTCGCGCCTTTGGAGCCTTTGAAGTCAACTTACAGCCTGGTGATGACGTGTTGTTCACGCGCCATCATCATACATATCCGGACAAGGAACGAACCGCTCCATTACTGGAAATGACGAAGCTGCTCGATCAACAGACCGACTGCGTTTGCGCTATTCTGGAAGCGCCCGGCGGGTCTCATCGGCCAAAACACAAAGCCGACTTTGCTGATGATGTTCTTCATGCTCTTCCGATTTTCAATCTGGGTCTCCACCGCAAGATCCATGTTCACCGAACGGAAGACCAATATGTCCGGGTCAGCGCCGAACTGTTCGGCATTCCTATGGCGTCCAAGATGGCCGGGCCATCGGAAAAATCCCGGCGAGCAGCAGATCACGCTCAGGCGCTGTGGCTGTCCTGGGTATTCAATTGTCTCGCCGAAGATCCGGATCAGGCCAGCTTGGTAGCTGCCTTCCAGGCTTGGCGCCGCGTCGACGACCTGCGTCCCGTTACTTTTTAACAACAAGAACCTGCTGCACGTCAGCAGGAGAAAGAAAAACCATGCAAAAATATACAATCCTCGACACAGAAATGGTGTTCGACCGTTACCTTACCGAAGCCTATCAGGAAATTAATCCTGACTGCCACAAAACCCGCATCGCTGCGCGCAAGCTGAATATGATCGCATTGCTCGACATCAGCATTGATGATCTTGGCCGGATATCGGTCGGCAAATTGCGCAGCTGGACAACAGAACATCAGGATGAAGGGGCAATGCTAACGTCTGCCTTCGATGATTTGCGCGCCTCTGCCGATCGAATACTGGTCACTTATGGAGGTTCAGCGATGGATGCGAAAGTCATCGAACTGGCCGCTATGTCGCATGATCTCGCGCTGCCCCCGCAGCTTATTCAGGCTTTCGGACCCCGCATAGTGCGCCCGGCCCATCTGGATATCAACGCAGCGATGAAAGGGTTTGGCAAAACCTGGCATCATCTTTCGGAGGTGCTGGTAAGAATCGGTATTCCAGTTGCGCTGATCCGCGACAAGGCAAGTCCTGACTTGGCGTTTGAAACCGGGAACTGGAATCTTGCACGCCAGCATTGTGAGTTGGACACCTTGCTGACGGCGATTGCGCTTGTTGCATGGCGGCGAATCCAAGGCGATCCATGCCTTCGGATTCCGGAAGCCCAATTTGCGTTGATCGAAGGATATTTGCGGCAGCGGCCAAATGCCATTGCTGGGCCGATTCTGAAGGGAGAGCAGACAAGTCTTCTAGAGAAAGTCTTTGGGGTGGCAGCAAAGGCGGCTTGAAACTGAATGGAGTTGTGCATTTCGGCAATCCCAACTAACTCCCGCTCAGAGTTGCGTGATAGGTTGGGATTGCCGAAAAGCCGTGCTTCCGATTGTGGCGGGGTAAGCTGCTGATTGGCGATCTCACCATTTTCAAAATTCCTTGCAGCCCGATTTTATGTATGCTTCGCGCCCAAGAACATACCTTTACTCAAAAATTCATTTTGACCAAAAGCCGATATTCAACTGCCATGCCCTCCATGCCCTCCATGGGTGTTGGCGTCAGTCAAACTTCGCTTGTTTGACAAATAATATTTCTCGAACCCGACGATGATAACGATGCCGACAAATGCGATGACTATAATCCACGGATCACTGTTAGCTTTCATCATCAGGAAAGCGCCGAGCACGACGACATCGAAAAATATCGCGCTCAGCAATACCCATCCTTGGGCTCCTACATCCTTACGTAAATATCTGAACACGCCCCAGTGGATGACGATGTCCATCACCAGATAGAAAATCGCGCCAAGCGATGCGATACGGCCCAGATCAAAAAATGCGGCCAGCAAGCCTGCTGCTATGACGGTATAAACCAATGTATGCGTCTGAATGCCGCCGGGCATGCCAAAGTGACGGTGCGGAATAAGCTCCATATCGGTCAGCATCGCAAGCATGCGGGAGACTGCAAATACGCTGGCTAGAAGTCCCGATGCCGTTGCAATAATGGCAATGGCAACGGTAAACCAAACACCATAGTCACCAAAGGCCGGGCGGGCCGCTTCAGCGAGGGCATAGTCCTTCGCCGCGGCAATTTCATCAATGCCAAGCGTCGAGCCGACCGCAAAGGCCACCGCCATATAGACGAGCAGACAGATCGCCAGCGAGATCATGATCGCACGGCCTACGTTCTTTTCAGGATGGACAACTTCTCCGCCGCTGTTGGTAATTGTCGTAAAGCCCTTGAACGCAAGAATGGCGAGGGCAATCCCGGCGATAAATCCGGTCGGAGAGGCCGCGCTTTCTGGCGCACTTTGCGCAAATTTAAAGGTGAAACCAGCGGCCCAAAGTATCGCGAGAGAGAATATCAATATGCCGCCGATTTTGAGTATTGCAGTGACCGATGAAATCGACCCGATAATCTTGTTGCTGGCGATATTGACGAGAAAGGCAAAAATGATCAGGCCGATAGCGAGTATCGGCACCAGGATGGAATCGCGGCCAACGTCGAAGAGTTGCAATGTGTAAGTCCCGAACGTCCGGGCAACGAGGCTTTCATTGATGATCATCGAGAAGGCCATCATTAGCGCAGCTGCCCCGGTCACTGTCGCGGGTCCATAGGCCTTTTGCAGGATCATGGCGATGCCGCCAGCGGAAGGATATTTATTGGACACCTTGATATAGGTATAAGCGCTAAATCCGCTGATCACGGCGGCAATCAGGAAAGCCAGCGGGAATAACGGGCCGGATAACTCCGCTACCTGCCCGGTCAGAGCAAATATCCCGGCACCGATCATCACACCGGTGCCCATTGCTACCGTTCCCGCCAATGTCAGGCTGCCCGCTTTGTAGGACGAGGTTTTTTTACCGGTTTTCACAGCGCGCCCGTGGTCGTTCATCGCCATTCACTTCTAAATCGCGCTGCCCGGTCCGCAAAGCGGTTCATATGCGATACCGCTTCCGTTGTCAGAGGATGTTGTGTTTCATCCTCCCTGGGTGAAATAAGTTCTGCCAATGCACGAACTTTTTCATGGGTTTTATCTGGGCTTTCCGAAAGCAGAGCCAGCACGATATTCTCCAGTGCGATAACGCGAACTCTAAGTTGGACGAGTTCGGCGTTACTTATGTGCGGATCTTCCGATGTCCGGTTCTTCTGCTCGGTTTGTGCGCCGCCTTCATTGTCCCAGCGGGAAAGCGCACGATAAGGGTCGCGATATAGCTCGGCGTCTTTTTTATCAGTCATGGATCTTTCCTGTCTACTTGGGGCTGCCTTCTCGCGAACCAGAGTGTGATCGACGGTATAACGATCCACATCACAATAGGGACCAGACCAACATCGACAAACGGTATGACCGGCATAAGGTCGCTATAGCGCCAACCCCAATCCCAGTCGCGCGGCACCTTCGTCGCGAATATTTCGATGACTAGCGTGATTACCAGACCCGTTCCCAAATAGACCCCCAACATCCAGATCTTTGGATCGAACATCCAGTATCTATTTCGTTTGAGCAAAGAGACGAGCGAATAGGCGACGAGCAGGATCCCGGCGTCGCCAAAACTTGCTTGTGTGCAGCCCATTGTCCTCTCCCAAGAGGTTGCCTGTCCGACATCAAAAAAGGGCATCTGGAGAAATTCCCAGATGAAGGAGGTCATAAAGCCGAAAATCGCGATGTGCACTTCAGGTTGCTTGTCAAAGTTCATGATACGACAACTCCGGTTTTGAATAGCGAAACAGAACCCGCTGCGGTCGGGAAACTGTGCAATGTAGGAACTTGGGTCAAAATCATTTCAGCTTTTCCGCCTCTCGTCTGCGAAGCAGATAATATGCTGCGGGCACAACAAATAGCGAAAGCAAGGGCGCGCTCAGCATTCCGCCGACCATCGGAGCGGCAATCCGGCGCATCACTTCCGACCCGGCGCCGTCACCGATCAGGATCGGAAAAAGGCCGGCCAGAATCACGGCTACGGTCATCGCCTTTGGCCGTATCCGCAGCAATGCACCTTCGCGCACTGCCTGTTTGACCTGCTCTGCGTCCGGCTTGTCACCGCGCGCTTCCAGTGCCTGTTTCAGATAGATCAGCATCACCACGCCAAACTCAGCTGACACGCCGGCAAGCGCGATAAAACCGACTGCGGTTGCAATCGACTGGTTGAGGCCCATCCAATAGAGGAGCCATAATCCGCCAGTGAACGCGAAGGGCAATGTTGCCATGATCAGCAATGCTTCATCGAAGCGCCGGAAGGTAAGATAGAGCAGGAAGAAGATGATCGCCAAAGTGGCAGGCACGACCACCATCAGCCGATTGGTCGCGCGCTGCAGATACTCGAATTGCCCGGTATAGGCCACACTGACGCCGGATGGCAGATCAACCTCCTTGTCAATCGCCGCTTGTAAATCTGCGACCACCGATACCAGATCTCTCCCCCTGGTATCGACGTATATCCAGGTTGATGGCCGCCCATTTTCACTGCGCAGCATCGGCGGACCGGAACTGATGTCAATGTCGGCGACCGTGCCCAAGGTAATCTGCTGCAAGGATGGCGTGAGCACCGGAAGATTCCGCAGGTTTTCCAGGCTATCACGTATCTCGCGCGGATAGCGGACGCTTATCGGATAGCGGGCCAACCCTTCGACGGTTTCGCCGATATTCTTGCCTCCGATGGCGCTCGATACGACCGACTGGACATCGGAAATATTGAGGCCGTAACGGGCGGCAGCGGCGCGGTCGATATCAATGTCGATATAGCTTCCGCCGGTCAATCGTTCCGCCAGAGCCGAACTGACACCATTGACCTTTTTGGCCGCGCCCTCGATTTTCTGGGCGACCTTGTCAATTGCCTCGAGATTATCACCCGACACCTTGATCCCGATCGGGCTTTTGATCCCGGTCGAGAGCATTTCGATACGGTTGCGGATCGGCGGTATCCAGAAATTGGCCAGCCCTGGAACCCTGACGGCTTTGTCGAGTTCCTCGATCAGCCTGTCCGACGTCATGCCCGCGCGCCATTCCTCCTTCGGCTTGAAATGGATCGTCGTCTCGAACATAGTGAGCGGCGCAGGATCAGTTGCCGTATCGGCGCGTCCCGCTTTGCCGAACACTGTTTCCACTTCAGGCACCGATTTTATCAATCGGTTGCTCTGTTGAAGCAGTTCAGAGGCTTTCGCCGGAGATAGCCCCGGCAGGGCATTGGGCATGTAAAGCAAATCGCCTTCATCCATTTGCGGCATGAACTCGCCGCCAAGCTGGCTGATCGGCCAAGCGCTGGTAGCAAAGATGAGCAGCGCGATCACGAGCAGTTTTTTCGGGCTTTTGAGCGACCAGTCGAGTGCTGGCCTATAGATTTTCATGAGGAAGCGACTGATCGGATTTTTCTCTTCGGACGGAATTTTCCCGCGAATGAAATAGCCCATCAAAACCGGTATCAAGGTGATCGAGAGAATGGCAGCCCCCGCCATCGCATAGGTTTTTGTGAATGCCAGAGGAGAGAATAATCGTCCTTCTTGTCCTTCCAGAGTAAAAATCGGCAGGAAAGAAAAGGTGATGATCAGCAGGCTGAGGAATAGCGCGGGGCCAACTTCAACCGCCGCGTCAACGATCAGCTGCCATCGCTTTTCGCCCGGCATTTCGGCGTCTGGGTTGTCATTCTGCCATTTTTCAAGATGCTTGTGCGCGTTCTCAATCATGACAATGGCAGCATCTACCATCGCGCCAATGGCAATCGCAATTCCGCCAAGCGCCATGATATTAGCGTTAATCCCCTGAAAGCGCATCACCAGAAAAGCGATCAATATACCAAGCGGCAGGGTTAAAATTGCCACGAGTGCGGAGCGGGCGTGCCAAAGGAACAATGCGCAGACTATGGCAACGACGATAAATTCTTCGAGCAATTTCGTGGTGAGATTGTCGACCGCCTTGTCGATCAGTTCGGAACGGTCATAGGTCGTCACAATCTCGACTCCGGGCGGCAGACTCTGCTTTAGCGTCGCAAGTTTCTCTTTGACGCCAGCAATTGTCTCGCGGGCGTTTTTGCCCGAACGCAAGATGATGACGCCGCCAGCCACTTCTCCTTCACCGTTCAGTTCTGCTATCCCGCGTCTGATCTCGGGGCCTATTTGAATCCGCGCAATATCGCCCAAGGTGACGGGAACACCGCCGCGTGCGGTCTTTAAGGGAATGGCCCGGAAATCATCTAGATTTTCCAGATAGCCGTTGGCCCTCACGATATATTCGCGTTCGGCCAGTTCCACGATCGAACCGCCGACTTCCTGATTAGCGTTCTGGATTGCCTTGATCACGCTGTCCTGGTCAATCCCCAGAGACACCATCCGGTCAGGATCAAGCACGACCTGATATTGTTTCACCATACCGCCAATCGACGCGACTTCCGCAACGCCGGGAATGGTCTGTAGCTCATAACGAAGAAACCAGTCCTGCAGCGAACGCAGCTGAGACAGGTCATTGCGCCCCGTCCGGTCGACAAGGGCATATTCATAGATCCAGCCGACACCGGTTGCGTCTGGCCCCAGCGTCGGGACAACGCCGGTCGGCAGATCGGCTTGAACCTGATTGAGATATTCCAGAACCCGCGAACGCGCCCAATAGAGATCGGTGCTGTCATCAAACAGCACATAGACATAGCTGTCTCCATTGAATGAATAGCCGCGCACCGCGCGTGACCCCGGAACCGACAGCATTGTGGTTGTGATGGGATAGGTAACCTGATTTTCGACAATCTGCGGTGCCTGCCCGGGATAGGGGGTGCGAATAATCACTTGAACATCGGAAAGGTCCGGCAGGGCATCGACCGGCATGGTTCTGACGGCCCAGATACCCGACGCCAGCAAAGCCGCCACTATGAGCAGGACAAATATGCGCGCATTTACGCTGAGGCGTATGACCTTTTCGATCATTGGCTGGCCTCTGCGCGGCTAATGCTGGTGATGGTTGATCCGGTTTTCATTTGCATGAAGCGGAAGGTCACGCGGTCGCCTTTTTTAAAACCGCGCAACAAACCCGGTTTGGCGAGTTTGAAGTCCATCGTCATCGCCGGCCATTTAAGGGCAGGCACCGGTTCATGCGACAAGGTGACCGCGCCGTTTTTGATCGCTTCAATTCTGCCGGAGGTTTGATAGCCGGACATTTTTGTGGGCGCGCTTTTCTGCTCACCATCAATCGGGCGCACTTTGATCCCCGATAGGCTTGCTTCTGAATCGACGAGGAATTGGCCAGAAACGATCACTTTTTCACCTGGTGACAGGCCAGCCAAAATTTCCGTTTGCCCGCCGCCTTCGCGGCCTATTTTGACCTCTGCCGGGCGATAGCGACCCTTGCCATTCGCCAGCATTACCAAGTTGCGCGTTCCGGTTGCGATAATCGCTTCGGTGGGGACCAGTATAGCGGGACTGCCCGTGTCACCCATATCTACGGTAGCGAACATGCCTGGACGAAGTCGGCCGCCTTTATTGGCGAGTTCGATCCGTCCGGTGAGCGTTCTGCTGCCGCTTTCAACGGACGGAAGAATGGCGATAACTTTACCTGCAAATTCCATATCAGAAAAACTTTGCAGTTCAGCAACGGCGCGCTGCCCTACCCGTATTTCCGAGGCCCTTGCTTCGGGAATGGCAACATTCAGCCATACGGTATTCAGTCCGTTAATCTGTGCCAGCGGCTGGCCTTCAGCCAAGGTCATACCTTCTCTTACGCTCAGGCTTTCGATCACCCCGCCGATGGGCGCGGACACAGTGTAAACGCTTTGCTGCCTTCCACTTCGCTCTACCCGGCGGATCAGCTCGTCTGGCATGCCCAGCAGCCGCATCCGTTCCTTTGCCGCTGTGGCAAAGTGGTCATTACCACTTCTTGCCAGCGCAAGATATTCCGCCTGTGCCCCGCCCCAGTCGGGCACCAATATGTCAGCCAAGGGTGCGCCGGCGGGCACAATGTCGCTGGGTGCACGGCGATAGGTGCGCTGGACAAATCCGCCCGACCTGGCCTGAACAATGGCCACGTCGCGTTCGTTAAACTCGATCGTTCCCGTTACGCGGAGCTTGGATTGGATTTTGCCAACCAATGCCTCAGCGGTGCGGATACCCAGATTTTGCGCAATACCCGGAGTAATGGTGATCCCCGGCTCGCTGGCATTCCCATCACTGGCTTCGCCAGCATATTTGGGAACAAGCTGCATATCCATGAACGGAGACTTGCCCGGTGCGTCAAATTTTTGCTGGGGAAACATTGGATCATAATAATAGAGGATTTCGCCTTTGCCCTGCGTAGCCGCGATTTCGCTGCTTTCGCCAGCCCCGCCGGTGCCGAGCCAATATCCGCCACCGCCTGCGGCCAGAACCGCAGCAAGAACAAGCACGCGCCATTTATTGTCTTGGATGGATGTCAGCGTCATGGCTGGTTCCTTTCATAAGTATATTTGATGCGAACTGTGTCGCGAACCAACGTGGCTTCCCGGTCGAGCAGATCGATTTCTGCTTCGGCAAAAGCCACGGCTGCATTAAGCGCGGTGTCCAGATCAACGCGGCCGGCGCCATAGCTGACCCGCTCCAGTTCAGCCTGTTTTTTGGCCAAGGGTAAAAGTGTGTTTTTGGACCGTTCCCAGTTTTCCCGGTAAGACCGGTTTGCTGCGAGGTCGCTGGAGAGCTCAGCTTGCAATTGTCGCTTTAGATCATTCGCCTCCAATCGGGCGGCACTAGCTTCCAGTATCCGGGCGTCAATTATGGGATTTTGCCGCTTTTTTGCAAATAACGGCAGATCGATCGTTACACCAACCGATACATATTCGCCATATTCCGGCCGGCGATGAGTATAGGAAGCGTTCACGCTGAAGTCCGGCCGCTTGTTCGCCCGCGCCAGTTCCACATCGGCGTCGGCCCGTTCGACTTTCGCATCCTGAATATCCAGAATGGGTAGCTCCTTGATCGTGCTGACAAGTGCATCCCGGTCAATGGTGAACTCAGGGAGCGTCCCTTCGGTTTCGGGGCTTTCGACGCCGGTCCACCGCGCGAGCATTGCCCGGGCCTTTTCGATATCAGCGGCACGCAGCGAGCGCCGGTCAGCCAGTTTTGCGATCAGCCGTTCCGGCTCGAACGCTTGAGCTGGACGTGTGGTCCCTGATTCAAGGCGCGCGCCAACCGTTGCCGACACTTCATTGAGGCTTTGCTGCAAAACTTCCAATATTTGGAGCCGCCGCTGGGCGTAATAGAGATCGATCCAGGAAAGCGCAGAATAAAGCTGCACATCCTGAACCAAAGCTTCCTTATTGGCTCTCGCCACGGTTATGTCCGCCACCGCCTGACCTGCCCGGGCGCGTCTTTTTGCGCCATTGGGAATATCCTGACTAATACCGATCCTTTGCCTTGGAAATCCGTCACGACCCGGCCGCGGAGTAATCTCGAACGGACCAGCAATTCTCCGATCCATTATGTCGACGCTGAGTTTCGGATCGGGAAGTTGATCGGCGGCAATCGCGGCGCTCTGCGCCGCTTCAACAACGAGCGACCGGGCCTCTATTGCTGGCGTCGCTGTCTCTGCCAGTTCGACCGCTTCTGCGAACGTGAGTGGTTCGGCTTGAAGGGAAAAGACGGGGACATATAGCGCTAAGGCCGGCAATGCCAACAATGGGCGCCGGGATCTTGCCTGGCGGGTTTTCGGTCGATATTTCATTTTGCTTGCTCACTAAAATAGTAGGGCGAACATGCCGTCATCGGTGGCGGCAATTTTTAACCTTGGAGGTTAGATGTTCGAAAGTTTGCGGGCTTGCTTCTCGCCGGTATGCCAGAGCAATTTCACAGAAATCGGACAGAGATCGCAAGAATATCGTCACCCTAAAAAATGGCGGTATTCGCGATCTGCGTTCAAGCAATAATGGGAGGCTTTATCTCGGGAATGCTATGCATGCCAGTTGGGTTTCCAAACAGACGGCGAGTGTGGGACATAGCTTTAACGGCGATTGTTTCGGCGAAAGCTGGGCTAGCGAGAAAAGTCGTAGTTGTCTGAGAGCATTGCAGCATCGCCGCGCAATCTGACCCACAGCAATCCTTTGGTTCATTGCCGTTTGTGGATGTTTCATTCATACCCGTTTCGCTGCAATGGGACATTTCCACACTACCTGCATCGCTTTTCGCTAGGGATAGGCAGGACATCGGACTGGCGATTCCCTGTCCAGCTAAGGCAAGTCCAAGAAGAACGAATAGAAAGAGCTGTTTAAACACGAACCCAGTGTCCGGTGTTTTCCGATCCCCGTCAACCCAATCTTTGACCGAGATGATGGCGGTGAGGCAAGTCTTTGCGCCACTGTCCCTCGGTAATGTGAATTGTCCACTTTCGCGATACTGAAGCCACATTGACAATGCCCTTTCTAGGCGAATAACCGGAATAACTTATTATATTACAGATCCTTGTGGTTCGCGGACCTACGCCAACCTCGTGCGGTTCATCAGCACAGGCTCGCTGCATCCACACCTTGGCTGGCCAACATTTCGTGCACATTTGCTGCAATCACACCGTAACTGACATTTCCGAACAGCTTCTGGCGTCCTTCATTGATTACATATGTTGGACTGCCCTCGATCCCGTGTAGCTGAGCAAGGTCATAATCCTTTGTGAGCCTTGCTATGGCTTCACCGGTTTTGAGTTTATTCAATATATTGTCAAAATCGACATGCAAGAGCCCTGCTATTTCTCGTTGCACATCCCAGTCCGAGACATCCTCCGCTCTTGTAAAAAAGGCAGAGCGCAGTTCCCGCGCGGCGAGGATGGATGGTCGTTCAGCAACAGGGGCTTTGGATATGAAGCCCTCTTGCTCGATCAATTCCACCGCCTTGATGAACAGATGTGGGCTCGCCGATGAGCGCGGGCGTGTCTTTGCCCAGGTATCGCTGTGAATCGGCAAATTCTCGAATTTCCCGGCGATGCCTTGGACATGGTTCGCATAACCATCAAAACCGCCCCGGTCTGTCCATTGAGACGCGATTTTTGTCCATGTATCCGGGAATACAGAGCAGAAATGGATGTTGATAGTTATCCGATCACCAAACTCTGCTGTAAGCCGATCAAAATTGCTCTGGGAGGCATAGGCCCATACGCAAAGTATATCTGAAAAATGGTCAATTTGAGCGGTTGGCATTGCGACTGTCTTTCTGAAAGGCTGATAACCACCAGCCGCAATTACCAATGTGCAACGCGAAGCTCGGCGGCAAACTATTCAATGCGGGAATATTGCATAGAAAGTGGGAAGAACCCGGCTTGTTCACTAGCTTGGCTTCTTCCCGCTTAATTGACCGCGGTCCTTTGCGCTATTTTTTTGGCGGCATCATCAGTTCCTGCTGCATCATCAGGCTTTCCATCATCTCATGCATCATACCCATATGCTGCTTCATTTTCTCCATATGTGCGGGGTCCATCTTCATCATGCCACCCTCGGCCATCTTGGCCTTCATTTTTTCTTTATGTGCCGGGTCCATCGCCATCGGCTTTTTCCCCTGTGCCATCATACCACCTTCGGCCATCTTGGCCTTCATAGACGCCATATGGGCTTTCATCATGGCCATATTTTCGGTCATGAGCTTTTCTCGCTCTGCAGGCGTCTTGGCGTTCTGGGCTCGCTCCATCATCTGTTGATGCGCGGAATGATCGCCCATCGGCATGGCATGACTCTGCATGGCGGGCTTCGGTTCCGGGGGCGCTGCGTAGGCCGCACAGCCGGTCAGCAAGGTGAAAGCAGCGACGGTGGCAAGGTAGGGAGTTCTCATGTATAATTTCCTTTTTGTGTAGTTGCCCTCATGGGGGCCGAAATCGGCGGCGCGACATTATATTTTCACCAGTAAATACTGGGGTCAGAGGAACTATTCGCTCGAACTTCTGCTCGTCAATCAGCGCGATTGATCATGTATTATGGTTTGGATTACAGGCGACATCTCGCATGATTGGCACCTCGATCCGTCGTCGCTAGGCAAGCAAGCGATTATAGGTAGCGGTAATCGCCCAGACGAATAGCCCGGAGAAAACACTCCACGTGACAAGCCCGACAAAAAAGCCTGTCCAATGCAATGACCAGCCCATACCCTCAAAATTCGAGTGGACCATATGACCGCTCATTTGCATCATACCGCCGGGGGCCAAGATGACAAAAAGACTGCATAATATCCACGCAACTCCGAAGATAATTGCAGTGGCTAAACCAAGCTTAATGGCATCGAACTTCATTTCGCTCTCCTGATTGAAAACCAGCCGCCCCGAAAATCGGAGACATCTTGCAACCAGTTACCAACTGACAATAACAGGCCATCCCTTCAACGCTCATAGGTAATATTACTGAGCCAGCGCTTTGCGGCGCAAGCGCAAGGCGTTAGCGATTACCGAAACAGAGGATAAGCTCATCGCCGCCGCCGCGATCATCGGGCTGAGTAAGATGCCGAACCACGGATAGAGAATGCCTGCCGCAACCGGCACACCAAGCCCGTTATAGATAAACGCAAAGAACAAGTTCTGTCGGATATTACCCATTGTTAGCTGACTGAGGTGGCGTGCCTTGGCTATGCCACCCAAATCACCCTTGACCAGCGTGATACCCGCGCTTTCCATCGCCACATCGGTGCCAGTGCCCATCGCAATTCCCACATCAGCCTTGGCGAGAGCGGGAGCGTCATTGATGCCGTCTCCTGCCATTGCGACTATTTTACCCGCCGCTTGAAGCTCGCTGATGACCCGGTGTTTGTCTTCGGGTGACACATTGGCATGGATTTCATCGATCCCTATCATCTTGCCAACGGCTTGCGCGGTGGCTTCGGCATCTCCGGTTAACATGACGACGCGGATATTGGCTTTGTGCAGCGCTTTGATCGCTTCTGCCGTGGTCGGTTTGATCGGATCGGCGACACCGATAAGACCAGCAGGCTTGCCATCGACGGCCACAAACATAACGGTTTGCCCTTGTGATCGGCCGTCCTGCGCCTTGGCAATCAGGTCCGCGCTCGTGGCACCGAGCCGGTCCATCATTTTTTCATTGCCGATGGCGACGCGCTTACCGCGTGCGCTGGCTTCAACCCCTTCGCCGGTCACCGACTGAAAATCGGTTGCCGCATCAAACGAAAGCCCCTTTTCCTTTGCGCCGGTTACAATCGCGGCTGCCAGCGGATGTTCACTCGCCATTTCGATTGCGGCCACAAGCGCAAGCATTTCGTCGCTGTCAAAACCCTTTTCCGGTTCGACCGAAACCAGTTTAGGCTTGCCCTCGGTGAGCGTGCCGGTTTTATCAACCACGATTGTGTCAATCTTCTCGAGAGTTTCGAGCGCCTCGGCATTTTTGATCAAAATACCGTTTTGCGCGCCCTTGCCGGTGCCAACCATGATCGACATCGGCGTGGCAAGGCCAAGCGCACAAGGACAAGCGATGATAAGCACCGCGACCGCGTTGACCAAGCCATAGGCCAGCGCCGGTTCTGGCCCCCAAATGGACCATATAATGAAAGTGGCAATAGCGATCAGAACCACAGCGGGCACAAACAGGCCAGCAACCGTATCAGCCAGTTTCTGGATAGGAGCACGGCTGCGCTGTGCTTCGGCGACCATCTGGACGATCTTGGCGAGAAGAGTATCCTTACCAACGCGTTCGGCGGTCATGATAAAGCTGCCAGTCTGATTGACCGTGCCGCCGGTGACAACATCACCTTCGGCTTTAGCAACCGGTATTGGTTCGCCCGTAATCATTGATTGATCAATCGTGCTGGACCCCTTGGCGATGGTGCCATCAACGGGGACTTTATCGCCCGGACGGACGCGCAAGCTGTCGCCGCTCTGCACTAGGTCGAGAGATATTTCCTCTTCCGAGCCATCCGCGCCAACGCGCAGCGCAACTGGCGGTGCCAGTTCAAGCAACGCGCGCAAAGCACTTGATGTCTGTCCACGCGCTTTCAGTTCCAGCACTTGCCCCAATAACACCAGGGTCGTGATGACAGCCGCTGCTTCGTAATAGACAGCCACGCCCCCATCATGGCCGCGAAATGCTGCTGGAAAAATGCTGGGAAACAGCGTCGCGACCAGACTGAAGCCATAGGCAACTGCCACGCCTAGACCAATCAGCGTGAACATATTGAGGTTCATGGTTTTGAGCGAGTTCACGCCGCGCACAAAGAACGGCCACGCGCCCCACAGAACTACTGGCGATGCCAGAAAAAGCTGCAACCATTGCGATACTCCCGGCTCAAATAAACTTTCGAACGGCTTGCCCGGAATAAGGTCGCCCATCGCGTAAATAAACAGCGGGATGGAAAACAACGCACTGACCCAGAAGCGCTTGCGCATATCAAGATATTCTGGATCGGGGCCAGTATCGAGACTAAAGGTCTCGGGTTCGAGTGCCATCCCACAAATCGGACAGGAACCCGGCCCTTCTTGCCGAATTTCTGGATGCATCGGGCAGGTGTAGATCGTGCCCGCTGGAACATTTTCTGATACTTCGCGGTGCTTTCCAGTGAGGTAATGCGCTGGGTCGGCGATAAATTTGGTTTTGCATCCGGCTGAACAGAAATGATAATCCCGAGCCGCATGATGCGCATGATGCTCGCTCTTGCTCGGATCAACATCCATACCGCATACGGGGTCTTTCACAGTCCCTACAGCAGTCTCTTTGTCTTTGCAGCAGCACGATTTGGCGGTCTCACTATCATTCTCAGACATGATCAGCACCTGCAACCTTGCGGCCTATCCAGGCGCGCAGCGGGATAACCAACAATGCAATATACCATCCATAGAGAAAGCTACCGACCGCGCCTGCAAGAAAACCTTGCAAAGTCAGCCACTCAAATCCGGGCAGCAACGGCGCCCAAGACTCATGCATATGCATTGACTGCGGCGCTAAAAGACCAAAGCCAATGCAGATGAAGTAGCTGAAAAGCAAAAACAGGCTCAGGGTCCAGCCCCATATGAGGATTTGTTTGCGGTTTGAAACATGCGTCATTTCTAGCTCCTCTTGATCATTAACAAATATACTATAGGGGGGTATAGTAGTAAGGCGGCGAAGTGTCAAGGTTGATGCCGCCGCTTCTTTAGATTGATCACGCTCCAAAATTTGGCATAAGGGCCTCATGACAGACAAATTCACCAAAGAAATCGTGCGCATGCGTAAGATCGAGGGTCAGGCGCGCGGAATAGCTAAAATGATGGAAGATGATCGCTATTGTATCGATATCCTCCAGCAATTTTCCGCGATGGAAGCCGCCCTGCGCTCTACCAAAATGAAAATTCTGGAAATCCATACCAATCATTGCGTCGAGGAAGCTTTGACCTCGGGCAGCAAAGCTGACCAGAAAGAGAAAGTTGCGGAATTGGTGAACCTGTTCGGCAAGATGGGGAAATAGTCTGGCCCGAATAATCGTAAAGCGGAGCTCCGAGCCAGACTATTCTCTTATTCAGGGGCGTCTTTTTTGGGCTCCGTCATGCTATGATCCATCTTCGAATGGTCCATCGTCGAATGATCCATAGCTGGTGGCGCTTTGTCACTCGCATCCGGGGCTGACATTTTTGAGTGATCCATTTTGCTGTGGTCCATCTTCGAGTGATCCATCATCTGGCAGGACATTTTGCCATCAGCACCCTTCATCATCATGCCCGGCATTTTCATACCGTCTTTCATCATTTCGCATTTCTGCATCGCAGGCGCGCCGGCTTTCGGTGCCGTATGATCATGAGCCAATACCGCCCCGCCAGACGTCAGAGCTATGGCTCCCAAAATCAGTGTAAGCTTTTTCATGATATTTCCTTTCTTGGTTTAAACCTCAATTGTAACTAGCGAAAACGCGTTGGCCGCTGTCGCCAAACGCTATGACTTGATAAGGCTGGGTTTGGTTTTGATATTCCATTCCGGGCGAGCCGACCGGCATTCCAGCGACGGCAAGGCCCGTCACTCCAGTAGGTTTTTCCCGAAGTAATTTGGCAATAGCATCGGCCGGCACATGCCCTTCGATAACATATCCCTCAACAATCATGGTATGACAGGATCGCAATGTTTCCGGCACTGCGTTCGCGTCTTTGACAGCGCTCATATTTACGCTGTTCCGTGTTTCCACATCCTGTTTCATATTCGTTTCAATATGCTCGGCCCATTTTTCGCAGCAGCCGCAACCCGGGTCGCGGAACATCACAAGGGGGGCAGCTTGAGCGGCGCTGGTGCAGGCAGCGAGCAATCCAAAGAGCGCCGATGCCAAAAGCGGGTTTGTCTTCAGTTTGCGGATGTGATTGAACATCGATTTTCCCTTCGGGTAATAACGAGCCATCTGCTCGATTTGGAGCTTGGCGTGTTTAGAAATTCATATGATTCATGCCGCCATGCATGAATGTCCCGCCCAGAAACGCTTGAATCAGCACGCCGATCGTCAATAGGCCCAGCAAGACGGCGAACAGTCTTTCTTCGCTGCGATTGTGGTGAAAACGGCGTATCCCGGCCCATGCCAACAGCACCGATCCGATGGCGACGGTCATTCCTAGATAGCGATGCGTGGTGAGGATCAGGTTGCGGTCATAAAGATAGAAACCACCAGCAAACCAGCCAAAAAACGCTGCGGCTACTGCACCCAGAGCACCAATGACGAGCATAATTCGCGCTGCCGAACGCCAGTCAGGCTTACCGCGCGCAACACCAAACGCTTCGGCTGCAAACGCGGCAACAATCATGGCAATTGGAAAATGGATGACAACCGTATGAAGCTTGCCCAGCCAGATGAACAGGCGCTCACCAAAGCTCTTATTACTATTATCTGCCGCTTCGCTATGATCCATCATGCCTCCATGGCCGTCACCCATGCCCTCTAAGTGGTTGCCTTCCGGCGCCATGGGGGCTGATCTATCGGGTATCTTCGGCATCGTGCCATCACCCATCATCTCCTGCATATCCGGGTTCTGCGCAGCTTCACCGGCTCCGTTAGCTTTTTCATGATGGTCTGCGCCAGTTCCCGGACCAGCGCCCATCTCGGTCGGATCGCCGTGCGCAAGAGCAGGAACGCTGAGCGAACTGAAACCAATTGCAATGCACATCATAAATTTGCGAAACTTCTTGATTGGCATCTCAGCCCTTCCTGTAAAAAATTTGAGGTCGCGCATTGCAGTGTCCTTGATGACCGCTAACCAATAATACGTAGCGATAATGGCCACCCCTCAAAAATAATTTCGAGGGCAAAGCTGTCCAGCATGCGTATAAAGAACAGAAACGAGGAAATGGGATAATATCAATGCCGCTATCTGACACTAAACTTGATGCGATGCTTGCAAGCTTGCGGGCCGATCAATCAACCGAGGCGCTGGCAAGCGATGATGGTTTCCACAATGATGTCTGGCTCCGTGTCGGCGAAATGAATAGCAGCCGGCTTTCGCGCCAGAAAAGTTTACTGGCGGCGCTGATGTTCGTGACCGCGCTGGGCGCTGGGTTTGGAACGGCCGATCAGCCTGCGCTGGCGATGAACCAAACCAGCCCTTTGATTGGCGGTGCGGATTACTCGCCCGCCAACCTTCTTCACGTTTCACAGTGACGGTGATGAGCATATGAAATTCGGACCATTACAAATTATCCTTCTCGTCCTGCTGGCGCTTGGCGCAGGCTGGATCGGTTCCCTCGGTGCCAAACACTGGAGCCAAAGCGACGACCAAAATGTTGGGGTCCACAGCTTCGTTCACGAAGAGCTCGATCTTGATAAGGCACAAGAGAAGCAGCTTGCAGAGCTGGAAAGTGATTTCGGGATCAGGCGGCAGGCACTGGACCTCGCGCTGCGATCGGCCAATGCCGATCTTGCCGCTGCCATCGAAGAAGAACATCAATACGGCCCCAAGGTTTCTACCGCGATTGAAGCGGTGCATGTTCAAATGGGATTGTTACAAAAAGTCACTGTCGAACATCTCTTCAAGATGCGCGCTTTGTTAAATCCCGAGCAGCAAAGGGCGTTTGACGAGCGGGTATCAAACTCGCTGACCGCAGGGTATTAAGTGCAAAAGTCGCAGTCTGACGCGCAAGTTCCGGAAAATGCGCTCATCGCAGAGGCTGCAAAAGGTAGCAAAACTGCATTCAACCGTGTGATGAACCAGCAAGCGCCCCGGCTGCAAAATATCGCCCTCAGAATGATGGGCAACAGTTCAGATGCCGAAGATGCCGTTCAGGAGGCGCTGGCAGCTGCTTGGTTCAAGCTCGCCAGCTTTGATTTGTCGCGACCCATTTCTCCGTGGCTCACCCGGATTACAGTCAATAAATGCCGCGATCTTTTGCGTAAACGTCGGATCAGGCAGTTTTTTGAATTTCACAGCGACAATGAAGCTGGCATGATAGTAGCTGACGATGCACCTGACCCAAGTGCAGAATTGCAGGCGCGTCAGGCGCTTGAAGTCATGCAAAAAGAGATCACTCGCTTGCCAGCGACATTGCGTGAGCCTTTTGTTCTGGTCACTTTTGGCGAGAATAGCCAAGCCGAGGCGGCGCATATTCTCGGAATATCTGAGAAAGCCGTCGAAACGCGAATTTACCGTGCCCGCAATCGCCTGCGAGAAATTTCTGAAAAATTTGAGGGGTGAAGGAGCCTCCTCCGTATTGAGGAGCATATCGGTTTAGTAATCAGGATCACATATGCTTTCTCTTCCCCGTCGCCGCTTCCTTTCATCTGCTCTGCTTGCTGGCGGCGCGGTCGGATTTTCCTCTGCCATGCCTGCTTGGGCACGCGGAGCAATGGCAGGTTCGGTGCGTAAGGGCATTGACGAAGTTTCAGGTTCAAGCATTGATCTTGCCATCGGACGCGGTCAATTTTCAACGGGCGGACGCAGCGGTCATGCAATCGCGGTGAACGGCACCGTGCCGGGGCCGCTGGTAAGGTTACGCGAGGGGCAGGATGTCCGACTGAATGTTACCAACAACCTCGATGAGGATAGCTCAATTCACTGGCACGGCATATTGCTTCCCTTCCAGTTTGATGGTGTTCCGGGCGTGTCCTTTCCCGGTATCAAGCCCGGCGAGACCTTCACAGCGCCCTTCAAGGTGCGCCAGAGCGGCACCTACTGGTGGCACAGCCATTCGGGGCTGCAGGAACAGATGGGGCATTATGGCCCAATCATCGTCGATCCTGCGGGGTCAGACCCGGTAGCTTTTGATCGCGAATATATCATCCTTCTCAGCGAATTTACGCCGATGCACCCACACGTCATCATGAAGAAGCTGAAACATGCTGATGGCTATTTTGACTACCAGAAAACCACTGCCACTGATGATCGCAAATTGAGCGGCAAAGAACGCCAAATGTGGGGCAAAATGCGGATGTCACCCACCGACATACTTGATGTGTCGGCGGCAACTTATACTTATCTTATCAACGGGCACGGCCCTGCCGATAATCTGGAACTGCTTTTCAACCCTGGAGAAAGGGTGCGGCTTAGGATTATCAATGGCAGCGCGATGACCTTCTTTAATCTGCGGATCCCAGGCCTGCCGATGACGGTGGTGCAGGCCGATGGCCAAAATGTCATGCCAGTAGAAACCGATGAATTACAAATCGGGGTTGCAGAAACCTATGACGTCGTTGTCCAGCCAACCGCGGACAAGGCCTTCACCTTCGTAGCAGAATCTATGGACCGCTCGGGCATGGGCGTTGCTACCTTGGTTCCCCGTGCAGGAATGCGCGCCGAAGTCCCGGCCCTGCGCGATCCGCCAATACTGACGATGGCTGACATGGGGATGGCGGGCATGGATCATGGAGAATCGGGTGGTGCGCCAGCAAGCGGCATGGACCATTCGCAAATGGATCACAGCAAGATGAGCGCTGATGAGATGGCCAAGATGGATATGCCCGGGATGGATATGAGCGGCGGTGATGGCATGGCCGGTATGGACATGGGCGGTATGAAAATGCGCGACACGTCGATGCTGCCGTCCGATGTAAAAGTCGGTCCTGGCCTAGACATGGTTTCAATGAATGCGGCGGACCGCATGGGCGATCCCGGAATCGGACTCGATAAAGTCGATCACCGTGTCCTCAATTACAAACAGCTCGCGGCTCTGATCCCGAGCACGGACCACCGCAAGGCCTCGCGCAACATGGAAATCCATCTGACCGGCAGCATGGAACGCTATATGTGGTCGTTCGACGGCCAGAAATTCTCAGCCGTCTCCGATGAACCAATCCGCTTCGCCTATAATGAGCGCGTTCGGGTGAAACTCGTCAACGACACGATGATGGCGCACCCGATCCATCTGCACGGCCATTTCTTTGAACTGGTCAATGGTCAAAAGAACCAACCGCTCAAGCATACCGTGATCGTTCAACCGGGCGGCAGCGCCAGTTTTGACCTGACCGCCGATGAACCCGGCGACTGGGCGTTTCACTGTCATTTGCTTTATCACATGCACGCAGGGATGTTCCAGATTGTCACGGTTGCCTCACAATCAGGAGCGGACGCATGAAATCGCTGATAATCATTCTCGGGGTCGGTGTATCCGCGCCTGCAATGGCGCAACATCAAGGCCATGACATGAGCATGCCAGGCATGAAAATGCCAGCGCCAAAAGCAAAAACCGCGGTTAAGTCCGAACCAAAGCCAACGCTAAAACGCAAGCCCGCGCCTGTTGCGCCGAAGCCTGCTCCTGCCAAACCACAAGCCAAGGTCGCTCCAAAAGCCAAGCCTGCAAAAATTCAGCCCAGCCCTTCCAACGCAGTCCCCACCGAAGCACCAATGGTGATGGACCATGGTAGCATGGATCATAGTCAAATGGACGAGCAACCGGCGATGACGGATATGGATCATTCGGCAATGGATCATGGCCAGATGGATCGTGAAGCAATGGATTTGCCGGGTAATGCCATGGCCGATATGACGGCGCCCATGGCTGACGAAACACCTCCTCCCGAAGCTGGTAGGGGGCCTGCGCGCGCCGCTGATGCGATATGGGGAGCTGACGCTATGCGCGGCTCCAGGAAGCAGCTGGCGGCGGAAAATGGCGGCATGAAAACGCTTTGGGTGATGGCTGATCGCGCTGAATATCGTGTGCGAGATGGCAAGAATGGCTACTTGTGGGACGGTCAGGGCTATTATGGCAGCGATATCGACAAATTTTGGTTCAAGAGCGAGGGCGAAGGCAATTTCGGTGAAAAGATCGAAAGCGCAGAAGTGCAGGCGCTATGGAGCCATGCCATTGCACCATTTTTCGATTTGCAAGTGGGCGTGAGGCAGGATTTTGCACCGCGCGACCGAACCTATGCAGTTATTGGAATACAGGGTCTTGCGCCTTACCTGTTCGAAATCGATGGGGCAGCATTTTTGTCTGACCGGGGCGATTTGACCGCACGCATCGAGGCTGAATATGACCAGCGCATAACGCAGCGACTGATCCTGCAACCACGCGCAGAACTCAATCTTGCGGCGCAGGATGTTCCTGAATTGGGGATTGGCGCGGGGATCGATGCTGCTGAACTGGGAATACGCTTACGATATGAATTTGCCCGCGAGTTTGCGCCCTATATCGGCATCGAACAGGAATGGAAAGTTGGGCAAAGCGCCAGATACGCGCGGGCGGGCGGAGAAGATCCCAGCGTCACCAATTACGTTATCGGGATTAGATTCTGGTTCTAATATTTTTAGGGGGGGAGAGTATGAAATATATTGGTTTGGCGCTAATTTTGGCGCTTTCTACAGTTTCTTATCAAGCTGTGGCGCACGATAAAGACGCAGAATCTGCATCTATGATGGGGACACCTGAAAGCACGCTCGAAGCATATCGAAGCGGCATAGAAAGTCTCGATGATACCAATATGCCACGCCTATTCACGGATGACGCGCTGGTGTTTGAAAATGGAAAAGCGGAGGGCAGCTTTAGCAATTATCTTGCCCATCATCTCAGTCCTGAACTCAAAGAGTTTGAGAGCTTTACATTCAACAATGAGACTATCGATATATCTGTCATAGGTGAAACAGCAATCGCCTCGGAAACCTATACATATACGATAGTGCTAAAGGATGGCCGGATTATCGAAAGGCAAGGCGTTGCCACTGCGGTTCTCGTGAAACGAGACGAAAGCTGGAAAATTGCTCAATATCACTCATCTTCCCGCACGCCCAAGAAATAGCATGGCAAGACAGCAATAAAACCGATGCCTTTTTGGGAGGAGATAGCGTGACACAAAAGACCCATATACGGGCGAGTAAAATTCATAAATGGCTCGCGCTCTTTATCGGTGCACAGTTGCTGCTCTGGTTTGCAAGCGGCGTTATTATGAGCGTTGTGCCAATCGAGACGGTCCGCAGCGAACATCTTGTCGCGCGAGAGCCTGAGCAACTCAATAGCCTTGTTGGGCTAGTGACACCTGAAAATTTGGGTCGCGAAATATCGGGGAACGTGGTTTCCTTGCGATACCGTAGTGTCTTAGGCAGGCCTGTTGCTGAACTTGAAAATGGGCGAGGCGAGACATTCCTTTACGATGCCAAAACGGGCATCAAACGTAGCCAAATAACGTCAAAAGAAGCCGGGTTAATAACGTCTCGCGCTTGGATAACCGGTCGCCCCAATATTGCGGCCGTCGAAAAGGTTGTGACCGGCTCCACAGAATATCGAGGCGCGCTTCCTGCTTGGCGAGTTGATACCGAGGATGACGTTTCTGTCTATATTCCGCTATCGACTGGCGAGATTGCAGCGGTGCGTAGCACAACTTGGCGTGTTTATGATTTCTTCTGGGGTCTGCATATCATGGACTGGAAAAACCATGAGAATTTCAACAGCTGGTGGCTCGTCATTTTTGCATTGGGCGGCCTGACTATGGCTCTTTCTGGATTGATGCTCCTCATTAAGCGATGGCCGTTTCGGCGAAGTCGTAAGGGCCGGAACCTTCACACTACTCACGCGTAGTCTGGCCGTATTAAAAATACTTGCGCCTGATAAAAATAGGGAGAGGAAAACATGGGTAAATACACACGTTTCATCGTCATGATACTGACTTCAACGCTTGCGATGTTCGGGCTGATGTATCTCAACACCTACGCAATCGACCATGTATATTTTAGTGAGACACGCACATGGATGGCAATCTACATGGGCGCTGCCATGGCGATTATCATGTTGTTATTCATGCTGGGAATGTATGACGATAAGCGCAAGAATGCGATGATATTGGGCGGCGCAGTTCTTATATTTGCTGGCTCCCTGTTTCTTGTCCGATCGCAGGATACGGTTTCCGATCAGGCGTGGCAAAAGGCGATGATACCTCATCATAGCATTGCCATACTGACAAGTGAGCGCGCCAATATTGAAGACAAAAGAGTGCGCGAGCTAGCCGATGGAATTATCAGGGCCCAACGCAGAGAAATCAAAGAAATGGAATGGTTGATCAACGATATCAATCAAAATGGCAAAGCAACGACAGATGCAGAAGCGGCGGCGCGCGCCGTCCCAAAATTTGAAGGCGAGCTAAATCCAAGCGACAAACGCTAATGCTCACATCACACGTCCCCATATCAGGCATCCATATATGCAACTGAAGTCAGGGTAAGAATTCGACAAAACTCACATTATTTTGGCAAATCAGCCAAAACTTCTCAATGATTGGAGTGCCCGTTGTTATCCTGTCGGGCGCGCTGATTTTTGCGTAACGAACAGAAGAACCTGCTCGCCAGCATTCCGCCACGGTTTACCGAGCCAGCATAATAAAGTTGAACGGGGCGGTCTGGGAACATTTTTCCAGACCGCCCCGTCAAAGCGCATTTGTCAAACTACTACCGGTAACGACGAACCGTCCGGCGCAACAAGGCGCGCAGCGGCGCCCATATTGTTTTCAAGCTTTCCATAAGCCCAGTCGCCAAAGGCATGTTAGGCAGTTCTGGCGGCAAATATTATTTTGCTCGCGCTTTTCTTGGCTCACGAAGTTTTGCAGGAAGCAAAGAAACAGGGAAGGGGTCCAGATGCTTCGTTACTTCCGGTATCGTTGCTACGGCATTACGCAACAGTGCCATATGCGCCTTCGAGTAACGTCCTTCAGTTTCCCCTTTGAGAGCATGGCCAGCAAAATCTGCTCTGATTTCAGATGGGATTCCAGCACCTTTCATTGAATTTATCGCGGTGTGACGAAATGCGTGCATTGCTTGGCCGCCTTTAAGAAATGCTAGTTCCTTGGCTATCTTGGTCCAAATACGTTTATAATAGGCATCGCCCATCTGGCCCAAGCCGCTCTCAGCTGCTAGCTCCGGAAATAGGGCTTTCTCTCCGGCTTCGCGTAGCGCCGTCACATAATCAATCAAGCCCAATCGCCGCAATTCCTCGGCGATCGGCAATTTGCGTGCCGAACTAATGGTCTTCAATCGGCGCACGTCATTAGCGCGAACGTCGAAGAGCCAAAAACCATCTTCCATTTGCACATCCTTGACTTCCAGGCCGCAAATTTCATCGCGGCGCATCCCTGAATACCAGGCGATCAGGGGCACGAAATACCACGCATCGTGCACGAGCAGATCCCCTGGCTGCATACGCCGCGCATGTGATTTTGAACCTGTCCATGGCGGGAGATTGAAAATCTCCCTGCCTTGCTCCACGGTATAGACCGATTGTAGTTCACGTTGGTTACGAGTGTCGTTCATAATGAATGCTCCATAGTCAAGTGGTGCCAAGGGGTGGTGTTTGTTAAACCAGCCGGTGAGCTGGCGCAGGAAGCCCCAATGCCGGTTGGTCGTAACAAGGCTCAACCCTAGGTCTTTTCGAGAAAGGTGATCGGCCGGCTTAATAACTTCATCCGTAACTCTGCCCTTTCGCTTCGCTTCTTTCTTCATCGCATCTTCACCAGCAACGACTTTGGCTTCGGTTTCGTCGATGATTTGCCAGATCGTCATATCGCGATGCTTGGGGGATTTTCGAAAGGAGGGGCCGTGCAGCTTTTCGAAACACTGGTCTAGTTTGACGAGATCGTCATGTGTGACGCTCGCCAGCGCTCGCCCGTCCATGACCTGCTCGAGAAGCATTGCAGGAAGTTCGAACTGGTTGCGCGTTTTCAGGGTCCAAGGTTCGCCTTTTTTTCGCGAATTGCCGTCCTTGCCGCCTGTGCGCGGATTATGCTCAAAAAATCTGAGCACCGCTTCGCTTGGTGTCATGGTGACCCACTCGTTAGCTACAGGCTGGTGAGAAGCTACGGTAGTTGAAGAACTTTGAGAATTTACGGGTTCATAACCCACCACTTCGACCGGAGCATAAGCCTCGCTGGGTTCGGCGAGAACGCGGCGGAATTCGCGGACTGCCTCAATGCGCGCCTGATTAACCACTTTGCGCGCCATAGCTTCACGCAATACAGTTTCTTCCACGCCGATTTCGGCCAGTCTTGCGACGGCTGCCTCCTCAGCGCCATCCTGCTGAATTGATTCGGCAAGGTCCGACCAAGCCATGATGACAATGGGTTCATCGTCGTCGTCGGGATCTATCCGGGCGATCAGGAAATCATCGATTTTGCCTTTTACGACGCCGTCACTTGCTGCTGATTCGCTAGCGCCCAGACGCAGCGAGAGCGCTTTGTCTATATCGTCGTGATCTTCTGGAGGAATAATGTGGAGGTTTGCGTGCATGACTTCGAGTCGATCGCGCTCGATCAGCATTTGGCGGCGATAGATTTCCGCCCGCTGAGCGCTGGTCAGTCCGTCGCTCCTAATATTCGTCATCATGTTCATCGCGACCCTCTCGCAAATCAAAGTCAGCGCTGGAGCGAGTAACGCTGCATGCCTTCGATTCGTAGTCTTGAGTGACATCCTTAACCGAAAAGGCTTATCAAGCCCTAAACGTATGAGGCGGCGATAATAATAGGTGCCGTGCTTGCGAGTGACGTTTTGTATTCCGCACATGGGTGGTGGTATCCTTCCGTGGCACCCTGCCGTGGCGAACCACGACGGGGCAAGAGAAAGAAACCAAATATTTCAAGAGCTTATGTCATTGTTGACTGGGGCTCCTGCCACCCCAACCAACTTCTATTCACAGCTAAGGCTTCGACGCAGTTGTCGGCCCGATGAAACCAGCGGGACAGATTATCCAGTCTCGTTCCATGGAATTCGCCACGAGTGGCCAGCAGACAAGCTTGATATCTGACGCTGGTCGAGATGATAGTTGATATCCTGACCAGGTTTTCTACGGCATCGGTCGCAATCGCGTTAATTATCCAGGCGCGAGTTCTGCTTTTGCTCCTGCGCGCAAGGAAAAATGCCCCCGATTCGGGGCATTATTTTTAACGATCTGCTCAATATGGTTAAAAAAAGCCTTAGGATTTTGCTTGCCAACGTCCCAATTTTGGACAAATACTTCAATTACTAGGCAGTTGATGTTACTGCCGTTTACCATCGAAAGTGCCGGACAGCCGTTGTCTTGGGGCATTATCCCTTTGGTTCGCAATCAAAAATGTTGCGAGGGTCGATGTTTTCCGAATTGTCACACCGAGAGAACCGTTCTATTAATAGTTTATTAACGAAATCGGGAGTGAGTCGGGTCGCGGCTCCCTGAACGAAAACTGAACTTGTGAAGGATTCCAACGCTAGGAATCTGACCAGCGCGAGTTCGGTTTTAAGGGGGAGTAGAGTTGTGCGTTTTTTATACTCAACATTGGCTACAATGGCATTGGCTACACCTGCCGCTGCACATGAAATCGACAACGCCCGTTCTATAGATATAGCGGTAAGCGGTTCGATCAGCGAATATTGCTCTATGGGCGGCATAGCCGATATGGATTTCGGAAATCTTGAACGCCGGGGCCTCAACCGCACCACGCAAGTTGCCTTTAATTGCAATATGCCATTCACAATGAAGATCAACGGCGAAAGAGGTGCGTTGACGCACTCTACCATGCCTAACGGTCAGGGCCCCTTCGGCGGCCAGCTTCCCTATTCGCTTTTTGTAGAAATGCCCGTGCGCCACCCGGCCACGCAGATGCTCAACAAAAGCTTTTCCAGCCGCCAGCTTGTGGCCGGCGGTATAATTTCCAGCAACGGTGGCATCGCCACAGACGGCATGGTTCTGGGCGTCGAGCTCGGCCTGCCTTCGGGTGAAGCCGGATTGCTGGCTGGAGACTATTCGGAGGTGATCACGATCACGGTTTCTCCGATCTGAGATTCGTTTGCGGGCTGGTCCGCGAACGGAATTACACCGGGAGGGCAGGCATCGATGCCCCTCTGGTTTGCGACCCAACCGATGCGAACTCGAAATCGTATCCCGTTAACAGGGGGACGGTTTAACAAAAGGAAGTATGATTATGAAAAATATCCTTTGCGGCGCAGTAGCCGCTCTCGCTCTTGTTGCCGCTGCGGCACCTGCTTCGGCACAGACAAGTGAACTGCACTATGCCAGCCCAGGCCCGATCCCTTATCAGATCACCAATCCTGGTTTCTTCGGCACTCTTGCTGGTGAACTTGGTGTGGCTCTGGAAGTAGGCACTCGTTATCGCGCTTCCGCCGATGCGCCTAGCGACACCGAAACCGCGACACCGGTCGTAGACGTAGTGTTCACGCTGAGCGGCTCGGTCAACAAGGATTGCTCCTTCTACTCGGGTAACGATGCAGGCGCACGTAACATCGACTTTGGTGTCATCGGCGTTCGTACCGGCAACAACGAAAATGTTAACGATGCATTCGAAATGGTCGGTCCTGCAACCGCCAACATCGATACGTTGACTGCTGGCTGCAACTTCAACAACAATGTTGAAATTTCGAAGAATGACATTCGCGGTCTCGTGAACACTGCTCCAGGTGGCTATGACACGAACGAATTCCAGGCGAACATTCCTTACAGCGTTGCAGCAAACTGGACCGGCGTTGCGCTTAATGCTCAGGTTGCTGGCTCGCCTCAGTCTTTGACTGTCGGAACCGCTGCAAATGCTGGTACGAAACAGCAGGGTGCATGGCGTTCGCGTATGGACATCGATATCGTTGCTCCAGTTGTTACCGGCAAAGGCTTGGTCGCTGGCGATTACAGCGGCACCACGACCCTGACGCTTCGCGCGCTCTAAATCGTGATTAACTAATTTGAGAAAGGGGGGAGAGTAATCTTTCCCCTTTCTTTACCATATTCAGTGTAATGTTTGTTCTTAAGAGTCGAGGGGCGGGGTATATGACGTTTTTAAAGATATTCAGGCGACGCGCATGTGCTCTTTTAGTCTTTTTTGCCGCACTCACAGCTCTGGCTACGCCAGCACTCGCTATGCGCGTCTCTCCGATGGTCATCGAAATGGAAACGCGCGGTAGCAATGCCACGGCCCGCATAGAGGTTCAGAATGTAAACCCGGGCAATCTGGCATTCGAAACCCGTGTTTTCCGGATGGAGATTGATGCAGAAGGTCAAATCACCGAAACACCAGCAGATGAAGAATTTCTTATATTTCCGCCACAGGGCATATTGCCTGCAGGCGGTCGTCAGGTGGTTCGTTTGCAATGGCTGGGTGCTGCAGAACCGGACACATCACAAGCCTATTACGTTTCTGTAGAGCAGTTGCCTGTGCAACTGGAGCCTGGGGCATCCGATGCAATCGGTGCTCAAGTACAGGTCCTCTATAATATGCGTGCATTGGTCGTTGTCGCACCTCCCGGCGCAAAACCGGATGTCAAGGCAACAGTCGTAGAACCAACCTTTTTCCAGCCACCCGCATTGCCCGGAGCCGCTGAGCAACCCCCGATGCTGGAAGGCGTTGCGATCACGCTACGCAATGAAGGCCGTCGCCATGCAATGATGGCAAATTTTACCTGGCAGCTGGTGGGAACCGATACAGAAGGCAATTTCTTGCGGGTCGATATATCCCCCGAAGACCTTAATCGCGCCATTGGCACAGGCTATGTTCCTGCCCAGGGTGAGCGCATTTTCCGTGTCGCGGTCCCCGGCTTTGGCTCCGGCCCAATCAAACTGTCGTTCAAACAGTGAAAGGCAGATATCTATTTTGCTCGGTAGCGCCGATCGCTTTGTGGTCGGGCAGCGCCGTCGCACAGGTGCCGGTCCCATTGTGGTCTGTTGGTTTGTTAGCACAGGTATCGATTCCGCTGCCCAACACACGCGACCGCACACAGCAGTCTTCACCCGAAAATGCGCCGGTAACGATCCCCCTTCCAAACGGAACCCCTTCGGATCCCAAGCCACCAGAGCCGGCGACACCGGTTCAGCCGCAATATCCTATCGGACCCCATGGCCGTCCCGATATCAATCCTTACGACCGCGATATCGAGATGACGGCGCCGCTGACATTCCAGAGTCGCAGTCTTGGCGATGTGCCGCTCATTTTGACCGCCGACGACCGGTTCCAGATTGAATCAGAAACCTTCCTTTCGCTGATGGTTCCGATCCTGAACGAAGAAGCGCATAGTGATCTTACGTCAAAACTAGGCCTATTGCCTTACTTTGGCCCTGAAAATCTCGAGCTGACGGGTGTGCAGCTTACCTATGATCCGAGCAGTCTGGCCGTTGTGGTTGTCGATGTATCGCCGGAACAACGAGCAACAGAAGATTTGTTCGCCCCGCCGCGAGACGATATCAATGATACCTCTCTGGAGCCGGCCGGTTTTTCGGCTTTTCTGAACTTGAGTGCGGCAGGAACATATGTTTGGGAGGGCTCCCAGATTGACCCGCCGACCATCAATTTTGACGGAGCAGTGCGTCTGGGACCAGTGGTGTTCGAAGGCGATGCACAGCTTGGTCAGAGTTTTGGCTTAGGCGAGGATTCCTATAAATTCTCGCGCAACTATGCGCGGCTGGTTTATGATCAGCCCGAAGAATTTCGTCGTTGGTTTCTGGGTGATCTGGACCCGGAAACTCGTGGGCAACAATCGTTTGTATCAATGGGTGGTGTCGGTGTTGTACGCCAGAAACGTCGTTTCAACTCCTTCCGTTCCGCAATTTTGCAATCAAACCGCCAGCTGATCATCCAACGCGATTCAACCGTCCGCTTTCTGCGTAACGGTTCGCTTTACAGAGAGATTCGCCTCCAGCCAGGGCGCTATGATTTCAGTTCGCTGCCGCTGATTGCAGGCAGCAATGATATCGACATTCAGGTCACCGACAATAGCGGCGCGATCCAGAATCTCTCCTATCAGCAATATCTCGATCCAATTGATCTGGATCCCGGCGATTATGAATATGGTGGCTATATCGGCATCCAAAGCGAGACTTTTGGACGCGCGCCCGATTATCGTGGTGAAGCCGCGTTCAGCGGTTTTTTCCGCAAGGCTTTTATAAACGCTCCGGCAATCGGCATCGGACTTCAGGCGAGCAAAGAGGTGCAAACGCTGACGGGGCAGACCCAGTTCGTACTGGGTAATGGCGGACGCATATTGTTGGATGCCGGAGGAAGCAATTCCAAGATAGCCGGGCAAGGATTTGTCGGCGGCATTAGCTATGAGCATTTCTTTGACCGCGACGGGTTGTCGGACAGTTTCACCCTTAGGGCGGATTATATATCACCCCAGTTTGCGACTCTGAACAATGTGGAGGGAATTAATACCACCGCTTATTCTGTGTCAGGACAATATACGCGTCAGTTCTCAACGAAATTCCTGACGACTTCCACAGCCACTTACCTCAAGGGTAGGGATGGAAGGGGAGATAGCTATCGTCTTGGCACGACCGCCTATTATCGCATGAACCGGGAATGGACTTTCAGGGCCGGGGTTGATTATTCGAAATTTTCCTCAGGATTATCGAGCGCTAATGGATTTAGCGTCAATGTCGGTCTGGTATTCCAGCCGGATTACCGCCGCCGGGCCGAAGCACGATATGAAAGCCGCAATGATCTCAAGGAAGTGTCTTATAACCAAAGCGGCCTCAACCAGCTGAACAGCGTCGGTTTTGGTGCGGTTGTCGCGGAAGAAAACAATAATGCGCGTGCGCAAGGCTATGCAGCATATAGTGCAAACCGTTTTGATGCGTCGATCAGCCATGCCAGCTTTGGTCCCAGCATCTCCGATTTCGGTGCTGTAAATGCGACCTCCGTCCGGGTTGGCACTACTTTGGCGTTTGCTGACGGGATGTTCGGCATTGGTCGACGGATCAACGATAGCTTCATGCTATTGTCAGCGCATGAGAATCTCGGTGACCGCAGCGTCGTCGCCGGACAGTCTATCTCTGAGAATAATTACATCAGTCGCAGCGGCGCCCTGGGGGCGGCGGTCAACAATTTCCTTGGTTCATATTCCACTCAATCCGTTCAATATGATGTTGAAGATCCGCCTACAGGCTATGACGTGGGTTCAGGCGTGTTCCGCGTCTATCCCCCTTACAAGAGCGGCTATGCAGCGCGCATTGGTACCGATGCATTTGTCACCGCAATGGGTACGCTGATGTTGACCGACGACAAGCCGGTCTCGCTGATCGGTGGAAGAACGACCCTGCTCGATGTTGAGGAAGGTGATAGTCCGCAACCATTATCCTTCTTCACCAATTCGGTCGGGCGCTTCGCGATTGCTAACCTGCTCCCCGGCCGCCGCTATTTGGTTGAAACATATGGCCCGAATGGTACGATCGACAAGAGCTTTGAATTTACTGTACCGGCTGAATCCGACGGACTTGTCAATCTCGGCATCGTCAAGCCGGGCATGAAAAAATAGGAGACTCCCATGCTGCGCCCAATTTTGACTTTCGTTGCAGCGTCCTTGGCCGCACCTGCCTTGGCGCAAGCTGGAGCCGTGCAGGGAACGGATTGTCAACTTCGTATCAATCCGGCTCCCGCGAGCTGGATAATAACCGGCTATGATCCATTTGCAGAGGCATTGCCAGAAGGCACGTTCAGCGTAACTTTTGTCAACGAAGGCGGGGCAGAATGTCGCTTCATGCCATTGTTCGACCTCAGTGAACCGCCCTTCGGACTGTCAAAGGGCACCGGGAAACCAGTCGGATATGCACTGTTGAACCTGACCGATACACAAGATGTGACGCCGCGGTCCGGTAGGACCCAGCGCATATCTTCTCAGCGGGAAGTAGTGCTTCAACCGAAGGAGTCGCGATCGATGCTGTATAAGCTCGTCGCTAATCCCGAGGATGTGCGTAATGCAGGGATATTCACACAAAGGGTGACGCTGGAAGCACAGGACAGTAATTTCCGGTCTCTCATGGGCACTGATATCGTGCTTGGCGTCACCGTTTTACCGTCTGTGCGTATCGGCCTTGCTGGTGCGTATCGGATGAACAACGGCCAAGCGGTTGTGAAACTGGGTGAGTTGAAGGAAGGTGCTTCGCCGACACAGCTGCAACTTCACGTCCGCAGCACGGCTGAATATGACATCAGTGTATCCTCTGCAAATTCCGGTCGCCTCCGTCTCGGTTCAAGCCAGTGGTTTGTTCCCTACTCAGTGGTCATCGATAACAAGAGCTTTAACCTCAATGGTGTAGAAACGCTTTCAAGCTCTTCTGGATCCTCGCGTTCGGCCAGATCTCAAAATAGTCTCGATATCTTGCCATTCCAATTTATCATCGGTGATGTATCCAACCGACGCGCCGGAGTTTACAGTGATGTTTTGTCTGTATCGGTCACTGCCCGGTAATAGCTTGGCGTTGCTTTAGATTCAAAAGCCGGAGTATTCTGCGGCGTTGGTTCACCACCTTTAAAAGGTGTCGGCCGATGTCGCAATCAGCGAGTAAAAACTGATTGAGGCGCAAATGGATCGCTTCTCTCTTAAATAAGCCTCGAGATTCAAGCAATCTTGCCTAATTTCAAAACATTTCAACAGCTTTCGATTAGTGAACAGTCTGTTAACTCTAACCATTGACGTTACTTTCAACTGCTTCTGCCAAAACACGTTTATCAGAAACGAAAGTTAGGCAAAGTAATGGTCAAGAAACTGACTGGCGCGCTCGCAGCAACGATAGCTGTAGCATCGGCATCGGCAGCAATTGCAAGCGATTCAATGGTTTTCAATTTACGAGCCACTGTTCCCGTGTCGTGCACGGTAGGTTATAATCCCACCGGAATTGCCTTTAACGACAATATTGTTCGTTTGGGCGAACTGAGGGAATATTGCAACGCACCCAACGGCTACGATCTTGAAGTTCGCTATAGTCCCAATAGTCTGCGGGGAGTTACGGTGAACATCGGGAATGAACGTGTTACGCTTGATGGATCCGGCTTTGCCTCCATTCGCGGCGCGACCGGGCCAAAAATTCAGACGCGCGCACTTTCGGTACAATTTGGTGACGACGGCTTTGATACGGATGAATTTCAGGTCGCAGCGATTGCGATCTGATTCTCGATTGATCATTGATCCTTTGCGCCGAGAGCGTCGTTAATCCGGAAGATTTCGCTTTCGCTTCGGACAAAAGTTCAGACTGTAGGGAGGTGATCGCTCCACCATGCCGAGGAGCCAGTTCACCGGAACCGACAAGGTCATCAGGAGGATGAATTCATCCTCCTGATCTGGATCAAATTGGCCACGAGCTTATAGAGCGCGGCGGCATGACGCCGTAGCGTCAGCACCTGCTCAAGGTCGTCATGTTCGTAAGTGTTCAAGCGGCATTTTTAGACAAAATATTTCTCTTCGTTTCTTTGCGGTCAGACCGCCCCGGGAAAATCTGCGGATATTTTCATTGCAACGCTTTTCCTCTTGGACTTCTGAGTCTTGCCCCTATCTATTTAGCTAACCCTCTTAAGAAGTTTATGTTCTTAGATGTAAATGGTTGTAAATCTATATTCGTAATTCTGGTAAAACTTCTGCTTTTGATAGTAAAACGCAAATTATAGATTCACCTGAAAACGCAGTGTTCGCGGCATCGGCGCCCGAAGACCGCTTGGAGAGTAGAAATGCGTATAGCGATAGCCGATGACGATCCGGAGATTATTGAATTTTTGGCCAAAATAGTGGAAGGACTGGGACACGTCCATTCAGGCTATGGCGACGGAACCTCCCTTATCAACGCCTTGTTGCGGGACACGTTTGACCTGGTCATTCTCGATTGGAACATGCCAGGCAAGACAGGCATGCAGATTTTGGAATGGATGGATGGCGCGGTTGATGATCGCCCGCCCGTCATCATGATGACCAGCAGGACTGCCAAGCAGGATGTCAGCGATGCCCTTAACGCCGGGGCAGATGACTATATAACAAAGCCTGAAGATAAAAATGTCATAGCTGCCCGTATCAATGCCTTGTTGCGCAGGAATAGTGGCGCATCGGCAATGGAGCCGACGGCTGAATATGGCGATTATCTGCTCAACCGCATTGAACAGACGGTTAGGCATGACGGAAAAGACATTGCACTGACCGCAAAAGAATTCGAGCTTGCCGATCTGATGTTCCGCAATCGCGACCGGACCCTGTCACGGCGATATATTATGGAAACCGTTTGGCGGACCAATGCCCATCTAGCAACCCGGACCCTCGACATGCATGTTTCTCGGATTCGGGCCAAGCTTGCGCTGAAACCGGAAAACGGGTTTAGGATTTTCACGGTTTTCGGTTATGGCTATAGATTGGAGACGCTTGGCAACGGAGGCTAATAGTGTTTGAAGACTTCCGAGAACTGTTTCGATCATCGGGTACTTACCTCGGGGCCGGCATTTTAATTTTGGCGGTGGCTCTTGTGCCCAACGAAGCCGCCGCTCAACAAAGCCCCGAGACGGAACAAATCGCGTATGTCTTCAAGCGCGGTGACACGTTATTTGGTCTCGCGAACAAATATTTGCGCAAACAGTCCGACTATTCTGCGGTTCAGCGGATTAATCGTATCGGCAATCCGCGGCAGATTCCGGTCGGCAAATCCCTGCAGATTCCTGTCTATCTGTTGAAATATCGACCGAGCAAGGCCAGCCTGAGCGCGTTCCGGGGGAGTATTTCGATTGCGACCGGTGGTCGGGAACTGACGCCCGTTCAAGGACTGAGCGTTGCTGAAGGTAGCCAGATCAAGACGGCAGCGCGCAGTTTTCTGACGCTGCAGCTGGAAGACGGATCACGAGTTTCCCTGCCATCGAACAGTCAGGTCAGGATAACCCGCCTGAGGCACATATTGCTGACCGACAGCATGGATTATGAAATTGCTGTCGATAAAGGCCGCATCCGTTCGAAAGTTACGCCGCTGCAAAAGAAAGCTGACCGCTTCCGCGTCCGCACTCCGGTCGCGGTCTCCGCTGTTCGCGGTACGGACTATCGCACCCGGGTCGATGAAATGTCGGGCACCGTCTTTTCCGAAACAGTTGAGGGCGAAGTGGTCGTGGCGGCGGGGCAAAGCCTGAGTCGTGGTGCTATGGTATCGATACCTGCCGGCACGGGCGCGGCTGCGACGGTGACCGGTGCGCTTGCCAAGGCAGAATTGCTGTCTCCACCGGAGCTATTGGACCCTGCCAAAGTACAGTCCGAGGAAGGTTTGCGGTTTGCCATTGTACCGCGCGATACTGCTGTCGGTCATCGCATGATTATCGCGTCAGATGCTGGCTTTGTAGACCTTGTAGCCGAAGAACAGGAAAAGGGGGCGGTGATCGACCTGGCGACGATCCCCAACGGGCGTTATTACGCCAAGCTGTCCGCACTGGCAGCCGACGGATTTGAAGGCATGCCAGCAACATATAGTTTCAAGCGTCAGCTCAGTACGCTGGGCGGTAGCGCAGACGCTGGCGATTTCGGCTATCGGTTCAAATGGTTCGGCGCAGGAGAGGGACAAAGATTCTACCGACTGCAGATCCTGAAGGACAGCAAAACGGCTATTCCCATTCTCGACGAAGCAGGACTCTCGACCGACACCGTTACCCTGTCCGAGCTTCCCGACGGGGAATATTACTGGCGTGTGGGCGTGACTCAGTTTTCCAGCGATCCGGAAGATCCGAAAGCGATCGAAAAATGGACCGATTTTGAAAAACTGACCGTGGCCAATTAACTGCCTAGGTTCGAACCTTGATCGATTTTACGCGGAGGCATGACCACCGATGAGGCTGCGCCAGCGACTGGGTATGGAATGGCTTGCCGTGGCGTTGCTTGCATCCTGTGTGGTGGTGGCACTGACCTATTGGGACAGTCTCTCGCGCTTTGATAATTTGGTCCACGACCAGCTATCCGCGATTGACAGACCGGTGGCGCAATCCGACATCCTGATTGTCGAAATTGATGAAGACAGTCTTGCTGCCTTTGGAAAATGGCCGTGGCCCCGGACACGGCATGCCGAGCTGTTCGATCAACTGGCCAACGCCAACCCGGCAGCGATCGGTTTTGATATTCTGCTCAGCGAAGCCGGTGATCCGGATGACGATGCGCAGTTGGCCCTATCGATGGCAGGCAACTCTAATTTGTTCCTCCCGCTGCATTTTGTTTTCCCCGGCAGCAATGGTGCGGAATATGATGTTAAACAGCCGATTGAGCCCTTTAGCGCTGCCGCCACCGGATTGGGGCAAGTGAATCTGGTGTTCGATACCGACGGAGTCGTCCGCCGTGCCGCTTTGTGCTTTGGCGACAAGGCGTCGGGAAACGAATGGCCGCATCTGATCGAGGGAATCTACCGGTCAGTCCACGGGCAGCCGTCGCCCGCATATGATCGACTGAAAGATTGCGACAAAAAATTGTTAATGCCGTTTGCTCGGCGCGGGGGTTATCAATCAGTCTCCTATGCTGCATTGGTCAACGGGGAGGTCCCTGGTGCCTTTCTGAAGGGCAAGGTCATTTTGATCGGCGCGACCGCGAATGGTCTGGGAGATCAATATCCGGTTCCGCTCGGCGATGGCGGAACCCTCGCCGGAGTGGAAATTATGGCAAATCTATACGGGGCATTGAGCCGCGACGATTTTGTCATACCGATCCCTTTCGCGCTGCAACTGCTATCATCGCTGCTGCCGGTCTGGATCCTGTTGATCGGTTTCTGGCGATGGCGGCCCCGGACCACCATCATGATCTCTTTCGGGCTTATATTGGCGATATTGGTGGCCAGCGCCATCTTGATGCAATTCGCGCTCTGGTTCGCGCCCGGAACGGCTCTGGTCGGCGTGATCCTCGTCTACCCCATTTGGGGCTGGCGGCGATTGCAGGCAACAAGCGACTTCATGGACAGCGAGTTACAGAATTTTCACCGGTCAAAAATCAATATTCCAATCATGCGGTCGGAACTGGGTCCTGTCGATGTTATCACTGGCCAGGCGGAACAATTGACCCATGCGATTTCGCACGTTCGTGATCTGCGGAGGTTCATCAACGATGCCCTCAGCAACCTCCCTGACCCGATGTTCATTACTGATCTCGACGGTAAGGTGAAATTCGTCAACCGGTTGGCGCAAGCCGGAATGGAAGACGGTGCTCAGGATCTTGCGCTGGACGACATGCTCAACCGCTTTGTATCCCCCGATGATCGTCAGGAGGTAAAAGAATATCTTGATCTGAAGAGCCGGCCGAGCAAACAGGATTATGTCGATTTCACATCCCTCGATGGCCAGATTTTCGCCATGCGCCGCGCACCGGTATTGTCGGATGACGGGACGTTGAGAGGGCATATCCACTATCTTGCGGATATCACCGAAGTTGCCCATGCCGCGCAACAACGCGAAGAAGTCCTGCAACTGCTTTCCCACGATATGCGTGCACCGCAGGCGGCAATTCTGGCTCTTCTTGATGGTAAGGAAGGCGATGAAACCTCCGGCCGGATAGAAGGGCATGCGCGCCGCACCTTGGCGCTGGCAGACAATTTTGTCGGCCTGGCACGGATCGATGCCAGCGAATTTGCCGGAGAGGATATATTGCTCGCAGAACTGGTCGCAGAGGCCAATGACAGCCTTTGGCCCCTTGGCAAGGCGCGCGATATTCGGTGCGAAGTCGATGACCAGTCGGATGGCGCCTTTGTCAGCGGTGAACCCTCGAGCCTCTATCGTTCGTTCGTCAATCTGATCGACAACGCGATTAAATATAGTCCGGACGGTGGCACCGTAACCATAATGATCCGGGTGACCGAACTGGACCGGCAACCATTTGTATCGGTCGCGATCGCCGATCAGGGCGAAGGTATTTCAAAAGAAATGCTGGGCCATTTGTTCGAGCGTTTCGCCAGCGATGACAGTTTGGCCCATTCATCAATAAAGGGTGCCGGACTGGGGTTGAATTTCGTCGCCAAAGTGATGGAGCGGCATGGCGGATATATACGCGGAGAGAACCGTCGCGATGGAGGGGCTTGCTTTACCGTGCTCTTGCCCTTGGCCCCCTATTTAGAAGAACAGGCCGAATGATTCATTCAATGCCCTGGCGTGTGCGGATTGCACTGCGCGCGGTATCGGTCGGATTGCTATCCAGACCGGAAAGAGCGGATTTGACCAGAAAAGGCAGCGACTGTTTGATCGTGCCGTTGCAATGATATTCTGCGGCATTGCCCGTGTATAATTTTGTTCCGCGCGTCTGATCAAAAAGGACGATTGTTAACCGGTGTTCCTGGTCTTTGCAGGACTGGAACCGTTTTTGATCTTTTGCGGAAGCTATCGATTGAACGGTATCTTTGTCACCTGCGTCGATCGCAATATCGGCTGGCCGGTCAGCAAGCGCGACGTTGACCAGTATCGAAGCGTCCGGAGAGGACTGATAGCCTCTCTCGCCCAACGATTTCGCCACCAGATCGCGGGCAAGCGCCAGGTCTTCATTCTCGACCGTATCTTTTGCGGTCACGATAAACTGCTTTTGTGCACTGGTGGCTATCACCTGATGTGTCTGGACACGGGTTTCAATCGGTCCGGCACAACCCGAAACCATCATTGCGCCCGCGCTTATCCATGAGAGTGATCGGATCAACACGTCCTCCAGCTGAATTTTGCTTGGCTGTTTGATAGTATGCCGGGCCGCCAAAGTCACGAAAATTGGCGATGAGCGGACAGGTCTATCGGGTCAATGCGTAGTAAATCACATAGGCCCAGGAGAAAAAGCCATGAATAATCGCCCAGAAGATCGATTTATGCGCGGTAAAACTGATAGCAATGGCTAAAGCGCTACCAAAGCCGACGCCTTTGCTGACGATTTCCTTGCGGACATAGGTGACTCGTCTTCTCATCGGCGACTCTTCCGTCGCATAATCTTCGGGACGCATACGTTCCGGCCGTGTTTTCTCTACCATGTTCAGGCCGCTATCGGGGTACGGTCAGACAGTTCCTGATTGAGCATTTCTGCCAACAGGAAAGCGAGTTCCAGAGACTGGGCGGCGTTGAGACGCGGGTCGCAGTGCGTGTGATAGCGGTCGCCAAGCGATGCATCGGTGATTGCCACGCCGCCACCCGTACATTCGGTGACATTCTGTCCCGTCATTTCGCAGTGAATACCGCCCGCGAAGGTCCCTTCCGCCCGGTGGACGGCGAAAAAGCCGCGAACTTCTGCGAGGATGCGGTCAAATGGCCGTGTCTTGTAGCCGCTCTCTGCCTTGATAACATTGCCGTGCATCGGATCGCAGGACCAGATGACCGGATGGCCCGACTGTTTTACCGCACGGACGAGAGGAGGCAGGCCGCTTTCGACCTTGTCATGCCCAAAGCGTGAAATCAGCGTGATCCGGCCCGGTTCGCGCGCAGGATTGAGTGTGTCGAGCATTTTCAAAAGTGCATCGGGCGTCAGCGACGGACCGCATTTCAATCCGATCGGATTGCCAATGCCACGTAAAAATTCGACATGAGCCGAACCTTCAAACCGGGTCCGGTCGCCAATCCAGAGGAAATGCGCGCTGGTATCATACCAGTCGCCAGTCAAGCTATCCTGTCGCGTCAGGCATTGCTCATAAGGTAGCAGCAGCGCTTCGTGACTGGTGTAGAATGAGGTCGTTTTCAATTGCGGCACGGTGTCGGGGTTTATTCCGCAAGCCTCCATGAACGCCAAAGCTTCGCCGATCCGGTCGGCCATTTCTTCGAACTTTTTTGCCCACGGGCTGCGTGCCATGAAATCATGGGTCCAGCCGTGAACCTGCTTGAGGTTGGCGTAGCCGCCGGTCGAGAATGCACGGAGCAGGTTGAGTGTCGCGGCTGCCTGGTTATAGGCGCGGACCATACGCTCTGGATCCGGGTCACGGCGGCTGCTGTCGAATTCTATCCCGTTGATGATATCTCCGCGATAGCTGGGCAGCTCGACACCATCTTGCACTTCGACATCAGAGGAGCGCGGTTTTGCGAACTGACCCGCCATGCGGCCGACTTTGATGATCGGAAGTTTCGATGCATAGGTCAGCACCACCGCCATCTGGAGAATGACGCGAAATGTGTCGCGAATATTGTTCGGGTGAAATTCGGCAAAGCTTTCGGCACAATCGCCGCCCTGTAGGAGAAATGCTTTGCCTGCAGCAACTTCTGCCAGATCCTGTTTCAGACTGCGTGCCTCGCCGGCAAATACCAGCGGCGGGTAGCTGCCAAGCAATTCTTCTGTTTCCGCAAGTTTGGCGGCGTCAGGATATTCGGGCATATGCAGCCCTTTAAAATCCCTCCAACTATTTGCCGTCCAATTCGTCGCCATTAGAGCGCTCCGTTCCGTTTCCTATAAAATCGAGAGCCTTTAGGCGGGAGTCAAGAGCGAAGGCAAGGGAAACCCATTTGTGGTTGCCAGAGAAACTACTGGCAAATAGCCTTTTGGATCTAGCTTCCGGGCTTTTTCTTCCAGCTCCCGCTAGTGCGGAATTCGGGCTTGATCTGACTGACATCAGGTAATTTCTGACCGGCAAAGGCACTGTCGCCACCTTTGGCCTTTGCTTCGGTGCTGTAATTGGGCGCCTGATAGGATCGCGGAATATTTACATCCAGTGCAGGGGCAGGCCGATCATAGCGGCGTGCATTGTCCGCGGCCAGCGCTGTTATCTTCTCTGAAAGGGCGGCTTCTGCTTCGGCCTTGCGGCGACCAGCCTCATAGGCTTTTTCGAGCGCTATCGGGTCAAGGGAGGAGCCTGCATCATTGTCGCCGATACTATCATTGTTGCGTGCTTTTGGCGCCGGCAAAGGCTCGCCGCCGCGATATCTCTGGCTGAACGCACTGGCTGTGCCGGCATTGCCCTTCCAGCTGTAGAAGCGGTGCGCGCCGACCGTTCCGACGAATCGCAGGCTTGGTGCCCAATAGGGATAGACATAGGTCGCATGATAATGTGTCGCAGTGCCGACCGTGGTATAGCTTGCTCCCGCGAGCGCTTCGGCAGCGACTTTCTTGGCGCGGTCCCAATGGAAGCGTGCTGGTTTGCGGCGTAGAGAACCGTCGCAAGTATAGGTGAACTGGCAGCCTGTCTTCCGCTCGCTACCCTGATAGACTACGCCGCACACCGTGCCCGGATAGCTGGGGTGACGGACACGATTCAATATGACTTGTGCAACACCGCGTTGACCGGCATCCGGTTCCATCCCGGCTTCATAATAGATTGCTTGAGTCAGACAATATAGCGCCCGGCTATCGTCAATTGTGGAGCCGCGAAACGCGACTGGCCGAATAAGATGTGCCGTCGACGCCTGATCACGGTCATTCTGGAGCATGTCGGGCAAGCCATTGATCGACCCAGATCCAGGCGCTGCGAGGGGATCAATGCCAATCCCGCCATAATTTTGCGGGATCGCATAATCGGGGTCGATGAAATAAAAAGCCGATCCGGCAAAATTTTCTTCTGCCCTTTCTACCGATTGCAATTTGGTGGCGCTTGGATTGAACTGCTGCGCATCGACACTTGATTGCGGCATGATTGTCGGAATTAAAATCAGACTGACGAGGAAAAATGCGGTCAATATTCTTTCGCGGACCGTCAAGTTCGCGAAGAACCGGTGTGGCATGGACTTTGACGGCGACGCTGTATCCTGTCCCAGCTCGACTGTTTCCGCGCTGGCCTGCTTCTCGTTAATCCTGGTCAATGGTTCTGGCGGCCGCTTACCCTGCCCGTAATCGGGAATATGACCGCTTAGGGGCGGGACATAGGGAGGAGGAACACGCACGGATCAAAATACCTGATTAGGCCCAACCGGGCGGATCGCGCGGGATATACCTGATTTTCACGCTTTCGGCGCGGAGCAAATTGACGTTGTTCCATCGCGGGACGCGGTTTGCGGACAGATTAATTGGTTAATGCGGTTCGCCGTTCCTGCAAAGTCACTAGATATTGCGCGACCATATATCCCGCTATCCCAAAAATAATGCCACCGGCGGCCGGAGCCAAAACAATTCCATCCAGCCCGTAATATTCGCGTCCGAGCCAGAGAAAGGGAATGATGCCAAGCGTATTGCGCAGCCAGTTCATAAGCGTGGACCAGGCAGGGTGTCCCATATTATTACAGGCTGCGTTACCGATGAACAACATGCCATTGAAGAAGAATAAGGGTGCCAAAATGGCGGAAAAAAGCCAGAATATGTGACGGCCTTCGCCCTCGAGATGGAAGGCATCGCTGATTGGGCCGCTGAGGAAATAAAGAACGGGCCAGATGATCAGCGTGCAAGCCAAGGCGAATATGGTGGCCTGCTTGATCGTAGTACGGATTCGGTCAAATTGCTGTGCACCGAAATTCTGTCCGATGATTGGGCCGACTGCGCCGGAAAGTGAAAACATCAGGCAAAAGGCAACCGGTATGACACGGCTAACAACAGCAAAGCCGGCGATCACGTCGTCAGAATAATCAGCGATGAAGCGGAGGGAAATGAATCCGCCAACCGGCGAGGCAATATTGGTCAGAATCGCTGGAATCAAAATTGCCCGTATCGCACGTAAATCGCTGCGAAAACTGGTCAGGGACAATCGATCAAACCCGCCGTAATTTTTGACGACTGGCCAGATTGCAAATATCATGGATACGACGGCGGCACTCGAGCTGGCGACCGCTGCGCCGTCAATACCCCATCCGAATCCGAAGATGAATATCGGGTCCAGAATGGCATTGGTGATGCCCATGCTGAGCGTGACGTTCATGGCCCGCCGTGCCGCTCCATGGGCGCGCAGAAAACCGGAGCAGACCATCGCTGCGACACTGAACGGCATGAATGGCGCAACAATCCGGATATAACCGGTCGCAGCCTGATTGGCCGCTCCGTCAGCCCCGGCCAGCTCCAGAATGTCTGGCGCAAAAATGAAAAGCAGGATGGCCAGGGGCACCATCAACATCGTGCTGAGCAGCATGATATTGGTTAGATATCCCCGCGCTCGTTCCGGTTCTCCCTGACCAATATGGCGAGCGGCAAGCGCACTGGCCGCGATCATCAAGCCGATATGGACCGCCGTACCGAAAAACATGATCGTGCCGGCAAAGCCCATTGCCGCCGTCAGCGCGCTGTCAGACAGTTGTGCGATATAAAATAGATCGGCAAAATCGACAATGAACATCGTCAACAGCCCGATGCTGGCTGTCAGTGACATTGTGGCGATGTGGCGCAGGGGACTGCCGGTTAAGAAGATGGCGGGTTGCGTCGCGATAGTGTCTGTTCCACTGTCAATCGCCGGGCTGCATTTGCCAATGGCGGAAGAGATGTTTTTCCCTATAGGCTTTTGCCAAAGGGTCAATTCATCTCTATAATGAATTTGATCTTTGTAGGGGGTTGGATGATCTATCGTACAGGACTGATCGCGCTGATGATCGCGATATTGGGGGGGTGCTCCGCCGCGGATGAGGAAGATGGAAAGTCATCTCAAGATCGTGGGGTATATGAGCGCCGCAATACCGCCCCGGATCCTGCAGATATTGGTTTGGCGCCGCGAAGGGCAGAGCAAGCTTATGCAAGGATCGCTCTGAACTGCATCAACAAGCAATATCCGAACAAGATCAGCCATGTTTTGAACAGCGCAGCCGATGTCGCTGAGCCCGAAAAGCTGACACCCGTCTTCTATGGCTGCTATGATTGGCATAGTGCCGTTCACGGTCATTGGTTGCTGACGCGTCTTTGGGGGCAAGATCTGGTCCCCGAGATGGATGAAGAGATTGCCGCAGCGCTCGCTGCCAATTTCACCACAGAAAAAATTGCTGGAGAAATTGCCTATTTTAATGGTGATGATCGGAAGGCGTTCGAACGGCCCTACGGGATCGCATGGTTTTTGCAACTTACTACCGAATTGCGTGAAATTGCCGATGGAGAAGGCGGCAAGGCCGAGCAGGCCAAGGTCTGGTTGACCCGACTGGAGCCGCTCGAATCCGTGATTGTGGGTAATATCAAGGGGTGGTTGCCAAAACTGGCCTATCCCATCCGGCTCGGAACTCACAACCAGTCCGCTTTTGCATTGGGACTATTCCTCGATTGGGCCGATCGTAGCGGCGATGATGAAATGGCCAGTCTCGTGCGAAACAAAGCATTGGGTTTTCATAGCAACGACCAGAATTGCCCGATGGCCTATGAACCGTCGGGAGAGGATTTTCTTTCTTCCTGCCTGATGGTTGCCGACCTCATGCGACGGGTGATGGATGGCGATGAATTTGCAAGTTGGCTCTCGGATTTTCTACCGGCAATCCCGACCGATGGCAGTGACGGCTGGCTGAAAGTCGGCATCGTCAACGATCCGACCGACGGCAAATTGGTGCATCTTGACGGGCTAAACCTTTCGCGTGCTTGGGCGCTTGAAGGCATGGCTTCCGCGCTTCCAGTCGACGATCAACGGCGCGCATCGCTTCTCGCATCAGCCAGCTTGCACGGCAATTCCGGAGAGAATTCTGTTCGGACCCCGCATTATTCCGGCAGCCACTGGCTGGCGAGTTTCGCGACCTATTGGCGGACCCGGAGAGGAATTGATACAAGCGGAGGCAATCCGGTTTCGTGAATTCTGAGCCAGCCCCTGGTTCGGCAATATATGCCCGGGCTCGAACGCGGTCACTGTTCGACCGGCTGTTTCCGGTTAATCAAAATATAGCGATCCAGTCGATGTTCGGCGTATGGGGCGCCTATTTTGTCTTTGTGTCCTGCCGCAGTTTGTACATGGCGCAGAACAACGCTGAAGCGTTATTTGTCCAGCGGATATTGATGACCAGCGTCTGCATAAGCTTGACCTGGATGCTCTACCGCTTACTTGTTGCGGTGCGTCGCAGCGGGATGAGGGCTGCGATATTGGTGCTGCTCCTGCCGACGATGATTCTGGCCAATTATATGGCTATACTTGATCAAATAATCTTTGATCATGAGGCTGCATTATTCGACTTTTCCTATCTGCTCAATCCGATCGAATTCGCAATGTTCGACTGGACTTACATTCTGGACGAGGCGTTTACCCGCTATTTCATTCTGGCCAGTTGGGGTGCTCTATATCTGGCTTTGGCCCATAGTCAGGAACTGCAGCGCATGATGGTGCATAGCCGGCATCTCGAGAGAGTGAACCGGGAAAGTGAATTACGGGCGCTGCGATACCAATTGAACCCCCATTTTGTCTTTAATGCACTCAATTCGGTGAGCAGCCTGATAATTGACCGGAAAAACAAGAAGGCTGAAAAACTGGTGGATGATCTGGCAGATTATATGCGCGCGGTGCTGACTGATGGCGCTGAGGACATGGTTGCGGTAGAACAGGAAATTACTCAACAGGTTCGTTATCTAGAGATAGAACGGATGCGTTTCCCCGACCGACTGCATTATTTTGTCAACATTGATGCAACCGCAAATGGTTGGATGATACCCGCATTGATTATTCAGCCACTGATTGAAAATGCGGTCAAATATGGTGTTTCGGCGACGGATCAGCCCGTCAATATTATCATTTCGGCCCAGAAAGAAGGAGAGCGTCTGTCTATAAGCGTCGCTAATGATGGCAGGGTAAAAAGGGTTGCTGGTCTAGCCGATGACCGCGCCACAGGGACGGGGACAGGTCTTGCAAATATCCACGACCGGCTAAGAGCATTATACGGTCAGAATGCTTCTTTGCTTCTGGCCAACAACAAGGATGGCATGGCTATCGCAACCATAGTCCTGCCAGACCCATCGCTGATTTTTCAGGATATTTGAGAATGGTTGCGAGTCCGCCATCGGTGTTGATTGTCGACGATGAACCGCTCGCCCGTTCCCGCCTCAAGGCGCTTTGTGAACGAACGCAGCTTTTTAGAACCATCGAATCGGCCAATGGAGGCCGTCAGGCCCTGGAGAAAATCAAACAGCTAGAACCAGATGTTCTGTTGCTTGATGTAGATATGCCCGATTTGTCCGGTCTCAAGGTAGCGGAACTTTGCGGGAGCATGGCGCGGATACCTCAAATCATTTTTACGACCGCGCACAACAAATATGCGGTGCAGGCGTTTCGGCTGGAAGCCACCGACTATCTCCTGAAGCCGGTCAAGGAGGCCTTGTTGCGAGAGGCCGTCGAACGGGCCATCACCAATCTTGCGCGCGGCCATGAGGAGCATGAACCGGATGTCGCGCAACGTCTCTGGGTGCAGGATGGCACCGGGTCACTGCAGCTGATGGTTTCACATATCGAATGGGTTGAAGCGGAGCGGGACTATATGCGGCTATATCTGCCGGGCCGCAGCTATTTGCTGCACCAATCCATGCGCTCGCTGGAAAGCCTGTTGCCCGACAGTCTGTTTGTCCGCGTTCACCGGTCGGCCATTGTCCGGCGTGATTGTATCGCGGAAATACGCCGTAAAGGGCGTAAACATTTTGTAATCCTGCAGGATGGCAGTCAGTTGGTAATCGGTCCCCGTTATGCAGACAGGATTATCGGTCCTGCTCAAGCAGGGCGTTTAGGGGGATCAGACACCGTAACCGAATAACGGGGTGCCGGTGCTGGCTGCATCATTCCGCCGACATCGACAAAGGTCTGCCTTGCGATGTTGTGCGGGTGCTCCTTTGCTTCTGTCAGCGACAGGACGGGCGCAAAACAGATATCCGTTGCTTCCATCAGCTCGCACCATTGGGAGCGGGTCTTGGTTTTGAACAACGCTGTCAGCTTCTCCTTCAACGCAGGCCATTGTCTCGGGTCCATCTGCGCGTCGAAGTCCGAATCTTCTGCGATGCCCGCAACCTGCCGAAGCTGCGCGTAAAATTGTGGTTCGATCGATCCGATCGATATGAATTTGCCGTCGGAGGTCTCGTAGCTGTCGTAGAAATGCGCGCCGGTATCCAGCAGGTTGACGCCCCGATCGTCTCTCCATTGACCGACATTGTGAAAGTCGAAAATCATCGCCATCAATGCGGCAGAGCCGTCGGTCATCGCACAGTCAACAACCTGTCCGGTGCCACCGGTTTTCGCATTGAGAAGCGCTGAAACCATACCGAACGCAAGCATCATTCCGCCGCCACCAAAATCGCCCACCATGTTAATCGGCGGGGTCGGTTTTTCACCGGCCCGTCCGAAGGCATGCAAGGCGCCGGAAATTGAAATATAGTTGATATCGTGGCCTGCGGCGGCGGAGAGTGGACCATATTGTCCCCAACCCGTCATCCGGCCATAGACTAAGCTTGGATTGTCCGCGAGCAACACGTCGGGCCCGAGCCCGAGCCGCTCCATAACACCGGGACGGAAGCCTTCGATTAGACCATCAGCATTTTTGACGAGGTTTCGAGCCGTCTCGATGCCTTCTGCCGACTTCAGGTCAATCTCGACCAGATTGCGAGAGCGTGAAAGTGCGAGGCGCGGGTCAGGGGCTTTGCCTGGCCGATGGAGAACCGTCACCGTGGCGCCCTGGTCAGCAAGCATCATGCCGCAGAAAGGGCCGGGGCCGATGCCGGCAAACTCGATAATATTGATACCGGCTAGTGGTCCTGCCATGTTCTGCTCCCGTTTAATCGACTGATTAATCGGTCCTATGCAGGGACGTTATTCGAATCAAGCTTAATGTGGAAGATTGAAGCGTGTTCTAGCGAGGTCGCTGTCCATGACGCAGAGGAATGGATTTACTGGATTGTTGGCGAAGATATTGCGGCAAATCTTGTTTTTTCTGTCCGACGGGCTTTCTGGCTAGCTTCGGGTCAATTGGATGATCGAAAGCGACCCCGAACCTGCCTTGGGCAACCCAGGCGACATAGCCGGTGATACGACCAATATTGCGCAGTTCAATTTGCACCTTGTCGCCCCGTTTGGCGAGCACGGGTGCTTCGGCCATCAGGCCGCCTGCCGATAGATTGCGAATCCGCACTTCACCGCAGTCGTCGCCGTCGATGAAGCGCAGTTCTGCTTTCAGAAACAGACTGTCCCGGTCAAGCTGGCGCTTGGGGTAGTCAACGGCCTGACTGTTCATTTTCAGACTATCGTCAAATGTCTCTTTCATAAGCTTCCCGCAGTCGATAAATGTAAATTCATGTTTCGTAATGCGAGGGATAGCGCAAAATTCGTGCAAATTTGGTTAATGTCCCGGATTTTTTTCGGGCAAGAAATATCCGCCGTTATGCGGGTATCAATGAATGCTTTTAACCAAGAAAACCCGACTGCGGCTTAGCTCTGTCAGAGCAGTAACTCATGTCACTGATCGCGCGAAATTTTCTCGTTCCGTTCATGCGCTTCCTGCGCCTCTACGGTCATCGTGGCTATTGGCCTGGCTTTCAGGCGGTCGAGAGAAATCTGCTCGCCGGTCACCTGGCAATAGCCATATTCGCCTTCGTCGATCCTGCGTAATGCTGCATCGATTTTGGAGGTTAGTTTGCGTTGACGATCGCGGGTCCTCAACTCCAGGCCCCAGTCGGTTTCGCTTGATGCCCTGTCATTCAGGTCAGCTTCCTGAATTGGACCATCCTGCAGATGTGCCAAAGTTTCTTTGGATTCATCAATGATTTCTTGTTTCCATTTTTTCAGCGCCTGTCTGAAAAAAGCGAGCTGATGCTCGTTCATAAACTCTTCGTCTTCGCTCGGTTCATAACCTTCTGCGAGGACTGGGTCTGCGCCATTCGCGCTATTTTTTGCTGATGCTTTTTTCGCCGAGGATGCCAACATACTCTCCAAACATCTGCCCTGTCCGAATCCGGAAGGCTGGAACTATTTACACCGCGGGCCTATACCGAGCGCACTTGCTTGAAACAAGGCGCAAAATACTTGATATTTTAAATATCCCAAAATGAGAAAATTTCGGACGTTGTAATTATATTGCAATGGATGTCCGCAATGCATCCACTCAGACAACGTTCCGCCGATAGTGTCAAAATCCCGTGATTTTTTAAAGCTTTCGCAACAATGGCATCTGGAGTGGTTCCAATTCGGGACATTAACCGTGGTTGGATACAAACTGTTAAGCTTTTTTGCGATTTTGAACGAGGAAACAAGGTTAACGTAATTGTGGTTTACGATTTATTCTGTCTTTTAATGCATGTCGGGAGAGCGAAATGGAAGGTCAGCTGTTAAATGCTGGCTCATCTGATCGCCTCCACAGCGGAAGAGAGATGAGATTATGTCGGTACGGATGGCTTTAGCAAAATTATGCGCCTGCACTTGCGGCGGAGCATTAATTGGCGGTGGCGCGGTTCACGTGTCAGAAGCGCCTGCAGCGCCTTATGTGAAGAAACTCTCGAAGAAGCAGCCGGTTCGCGCCCGGATTGTTCGAAAAGGTGAGCCTGCCCGCAAGGTCAAGCGTACACGGCGCACTGTGACCAAAACGGTGACGGCTTGCCAGCCGACCGTGGTCACCATCGCCCAGACGCCGGCAGCGCAACCAATCCCGGTTCCTTTGCCTTCATATCTCCCACCTGCTCCGCCGATGATGGACGGCGGCAGTTCTGTACCGGTCGTGATCGGTGGCAGCGGTGGATATAGCGGAAGTTCCGGCGGCTTTTTTGGTGGATTTTTCGGTGGCGGCAGCTCCGGCGGCGGTAGCGTCGTAATTTCTTCAACCAGCAGCGGCGGGTCAACAAGCACATCGTCAGGGGGCAGTTCAACGAGCGGCGGCTCCACCAGTACCTCAACCGGCGGCGTGACCAGCACCGGCGGTTCAACGAGTACTTCTACGGGAGGCGTGACCAGCACTGGTGGTTCAACAAGCACCTCCACGGGAGGTAGCAGTTCCTCATCGTCGAGTTCATCCAGCAGCTCGTCGAGCAGTTCATCCAGTTCCAGCGGTGGTGATACATCAACCGGTGGACACGGTTCTTCAGGCGGGCATGGCTCGTCTGGTGGACACGGGTCCTCGGGCGGCGGATCTAACGGTTCTTCGGGAAGCTCCGGTTCTTCTGGTAGTTCGGGTTCGTCTGGCAGTTCAGGGTCGTCCAGCAGTTCCAGTTCATCTTCCTCGAGCTCGGGTGGCAGTTCCACCAGCAGTTCGTCAGGCGCAACCGGTGGCTCCTCGAGCTTCGGTGGTAACAGTACGTCTACCGGTTCTTCGGGTAGTTCGTCCAGTTCCAGCTCGTCGAGCAGCAGCTCAAGTTCTTCTTCGGGTGGCAGTACTGGCGGTTCGACAGGCGGTACCGAAGTTCCGGCACCACCGGTAGTCTTGCTGTTCGGTGCAGCCGCTGCAGCCTTGTTTGCGCGTCGTCGTAAGGCAAAAAAGACAGTCACCGCTTAAATAACGTAAATCGAATTAATCTTAAAAGCGGCCGGAGCAATCTGGCCGCTTTTTGCTTTGTAGTCTTGCAAGTGAAACAGACGCTCGGCATAGGCTTTTGCCATGCATGATATAAAATATATTCGCGAAAATCCCGAAGAGTTCGATGCCGCACTGGCGAAGCGCGGAGTCGCAGCAGTGGCTCAGAATATACTGCGGCTGGACGAGCAAAGCCGGGCACTGAAAACCCGGCTGCAGGACGGGCAGGCGCGGCGCAATGAAGCGTCCAAGGCTATCGGGAAGGCGAAAGGCCAGGGTGACGAGGATGCCGCTCAGGCGTTGATGGCGGAAGTCGCCGAACTGAAAAGTGCAATGCCCCAGCTTGAAGACGAGGAACGGGAAGTTTCAGGCCGACTGCAGGATATGCTGGCCGCACTACCGAATCTGCCGGCAGATAGTGTCCCGTTCGGCGCAGATGAAGAAGCCAATGTAGAGGTTGAACGCTGGGGCGAACCACGCAAGTTTGATTTTGATCCGAGAGAACATAGCGATATCGGTCCGGCCTTGGGGCTGGATTTCGAAACGGCCGCCGCTATGTCCGGTTCGCGCTTTGCGTTCCTGCGCGGGCAGATGGCCAGATTACAGCGCGCCATTGGCCAATATATGCTTGATCAGCAGACGATGAAAAATGGCTATCAGGAATGCGCGCCGCCGGTTCTGGTTCGCGACGAGGCCATGTTCGGCACCGGTCAGCTACCCAAATTCTCCGAAGATTCTTTTCACACAACCAATGGTCATTGGCTGATCCCGACCGCAGAAGTCAGCCTGACCAACAGTGTAAACGGGCAGATTTTGGACGAGGCGCAACTGCCGTTGCGATTGACCGCGCTCACACTATGTTTCCGTAGCGAAGCTGGCTCTGCCGGCAAGGATACGAAAGGCCTGATCCGCCAGCATCAGTTTGAAAAAGTCGAGATGGTCGCGATCGTTCATCCTGACGAAAGCGATGCCGAACATCTGCGGATGACTGAAGCAGCAGAATCGATCCTCAAGGCGCTTGAACTGCCTTATCGCAAGATGCTGCTGTGTACAGGTGATATGGGCGCAACGGCGCGCAAAACATATGATCTGGAGGTCTGGTTGCCAGGGCAGGACACCTATCGCGAGATTTCCAGCATTTCGACCTGCGGCGAATATCAGGCGCGGCGCATGAATGCCCGTTTCCGGCCTGAAGGTGAGGAAAAGGGGACAAGATTCGTTCACACGCTCAACGGTTCCGGTCTTGCCGTTGGCCGCACGCTGGTCGCTGTGCTCGAAAACTATCAACAGGCGGACGGATCGGTCACTATTCCGTCGGCACTGCTTCCCTATATGGGTGGCATCGACAAGTTGGAGCCCGGCTGATGCGAATACTCCTCACCAATGACGATGGTTTCGATGCGCCCGGCATGAAAATTCTGCTGGATATTGCGCAGCATTTTTCCAACGATATCTGGATTGTCGCGCCGTCCGACGAAAACTCTGGCGCAGGCCACTCGCTGACCATTACCCGGCCGCTTCGTATTCGCAAGCGGGGCGACCAGCAATATTCGGTCGACGGCACACCGACTGATAGCGTGATGATGGCTGTTGCCAAGATCATGAAAGATGGTCCGCCTGATCTGATATTGTCCGGTGTTAATCGTGGCGCGAATCTCGGTGAGGATGTGACATATTCGGGTACCGTCTCTGCCGCTATGGAAGGCGCATTAGCAGGTATCCCTTCGATCGCACTCAGCCAAGCCTATGCACGGGGAGATTTGGGTGCGGATGTACCGTTCGACGCGGCGGTTCAATGGGGTGAACGGGTGCTGCGGCCGCTAATCAAGCAACGCATGGATTACAGGACGCTGGTGAACATCAATTTTCCGGCGCTCCCGGCGAGCGAAGTCAAGGGAGTGCGGGTCGTGTCACAGGGTATCCGTGACTATGGTCGATTGCAGATTGTCAGCAACCGGGACCCGCGCGGTTTTGAATATCACTGGTTCGGCCTTGGCCCGATGGTGGAAACGCCTGCGCACAGTACCGATCTGGAAGCGATCGCTGACGGTTATGTCTCAATCACGCCGCTCCATCTTGACTTAACTCATTATGATTCGATGGATGGTCTGAAGAATCTTTACCCTTGATTGTGAACTGCGGTGGGAAGAATTAACTATGCTTGGGCCAGTGAGGCTGGCAAGCTGCGGTTTTGCTGCTAATAACGTTCCAGCATGGGGAAGAGTTGGTTAATGGGGTCAAATATGCGTCACATTGCGATCCTGATATTGCTCATCGCTGTCACCGCCTGTATTCCGCAGGGCCGTGATGACTACGCACCGGCGACAACCCGACCTCAGTTGCCGACAGATCTTGCCGTTCTTGGCACTGCGCCTGAACAGGCGCCGCTTTCGACTTGGCAGGCGAGCCCCGTCACGGCCAATGCCCAAAGGGTCGAAGCGGGCTCCTATCTCGTGCAATCTGGAGACACGTTGCGTGGAATTGCCAATAAAACAGGTGCGGGTTCACAAATCATCGCGTCAGCAAACGGGCTGTCCCAACCTTATGTTATCCATCCGGGGCAGCGACTCAAAATTATCGGCGGACGCTATCATACGGTCAATTCGGGAGAGACCGGTATCGCAATCGCGCGCGCCTATGGAGCCACCTGGCGCGAAGTGGTGGCGTTGAACGCGTTGGAAGAACCTTATATCCTGCGTGTTGGACAGAAGCTGCTGCTGCCTGCAACAGCAACCGGCGATCCGGCCAATCTGAGCATCGAGCAGCGTGCGGCCGCTTTTAATCTCGATATCGACGATATAGTCACGGGCAGCCAGCCGGCGATAGCCAACGGTGCGACAGCGAAAGAACCATCCGACTGGCGCAAGGCCATCACGCCGAATGCAACCATAGCCGCTCCGACGAACTTCTCCGGACGGTTTCAGTGGCCAGTGGATGGTACCGTTCTCTCCAGTTTCGGTAGCAAAGGCGGGGGGAAAGTTAACGACGGACTCAATATCGGTGTCGCCAAAGGCACGCCAATCCGTGCATCGGCTGATGGTGTAGTCGCATATAGCGGCGACGAAATCGGCGTATTCGGTGGCCTTATTCTGATCAATCATGGTTCCGGCTGGGTTACTGCCTATGGCCATGCTGATAAGCTGAATGTTGCTCGCGGCGCGAAAGTTAAAGCAGGTGATATTATCGGGCTCGCTGGTGAAAGTGGTTATGTCGAGGAACCGCAGCTGCATTTCGAGATCCGCAAGGATCGCAAGCCGGTCGATCCGAACAACCATCTTCCGAAACGCAGCTGACCGGCGATGGCAAACGGCAACCGACGTAAGATTTCCGATTATTTTACTCTGCGTCGGCGATCGAGTCTGCCGATCTGGGCTGATATTGCGTGGCGGGTTGCCTTTGTTCTCGGACTGATCGGGATGGCGGTTTCTGTGCATTATTTCGACCGCAATGGCTTGCAGGACAGCTATGACGGTGATGTCAGCTTTCTCGATGTTATCTATTTTACGATGATCTCGATTACTACCACCGGCTATGGCGACATTGCTCCGGTCACTGAACGGGCGCGGATGTTCGACGCGCTGGTTGTGACTCCTATTCGCATCTTCGTCGTGCTAATCTTTGTTGGTACGGCCTATAATTTTGTTTTCAAACGGACCTGGGACAATTGGCGCATGAAACTGATTCAAAGCAATTTGCACGACCATATCGTCATTGCCGGCTTTGGCACGAGCGGCAGTGAAGCCGTGCAGGAACTGCTGGCGCGCGGGACCAAGCCGGAAGAGATTGTCGTGATCGACACATCGGACGACGCCTTGTCACTGGCAGAGAAGCTGGGTTGCGCGGTGATCAACGGCGATGCGACCCGAGACAATGCGCTGATGAATGTGAAAATATCGCGAGCGCGCTCGCTGATTGTTTCGGCCGGGCGCGATGACACCAGCATATTGATTGTGCTTACCGCCCGACATCTCGCATATCATTTGCCCATCAGCGTTTCGATCAAGGCGGCGGACAATGAACTGCTCGCGCGGCAAGCCGGTGCGACGACCGTGATCAATCCGGTCAGTTTTGCAGGTCTGCTGCTCGCCGGCAGTTGCGAAGGCGCAAAGATCTCGGACTATCTGAGCGATCTCGCATCCGCAACGGGCCGGGTGAAGCTGGTCCAGCGAGCGGTTACCGAAGGCGAAGTCGGCATGGCGATGAGCGAAGTTGTCGGTTCCGGATTGGGTGTTCGGATTTACCGGGGCGATACGGTGATTGGATTCTGGGAAGCCGAAGCGAAGATGCTGGAGGCTGGTGATATCATTGTCGAGATCATCCCTGGTAATGGCGCGGAGGGACGGACGCCCGAAAGCGCCTAGTTCGCCCTGTCCGTTAGTTCATGTTGCACCTGCGAGATAAACGACTATCTTGGCAGCTCATTCACGGAGCTTGCTGATGGCCGATACGATATCAATGCCCACCGGGCTTCGCCCGCCGCACAGGCTGGCGCAGCTGGGCGAACTGTCCCTGCCGCTTGATCTGCTGCGCTTTGGCCTGCAATGGCCGCGGCTTGTTACGGCGCCGCGGGGCGATGGCCGGCCGGTCTATCTTATTCCCGGCTATGGCGGCAGCGAACTGTCGATGCGCCCGCTGGAGGGCTTTCTCAGGCGCATCAACTATGATGTGACCGACTGGTCGCTCGGCCGCAACAAGGGATCGGTCGACCGCGATGTCGCGCGCTTTACCGCGGTTGCCGAAGAGCGGTTTTCCGACAATGGCGAGCAGGCCTTCACCCTGATCGGCTGGTCGCTGGGCGGGATTATCGCCCGCGAGGTCGCTCGCCTGTCGCCGCATCTGGTGCGGGAGGTGATCACCATGGGTACGCCGATCATCGGCGGCCCCAAATATACCACGCCGGGCCAGCGCTACGCCCAGTCCGCCAATATAAAGCTCGACCAGTTCGAGCGCGAGGTGCATCAGCGCAACAGCATCGGCTTCGACCAGCCGCTCACCGTGCTCTATTCCGACCGCGACGGCATTGTCGGCCCCGATATCGCCAGGGACATCTACAATCCGCAGGCCCGCAATATCCGCGTCGATGGCGGGCATATGGGGATGGGCTTCAACCCCAAGGTCTGGCGGATCATCGCCGATACGCTTGCCGGACGGACTTGAGCCGTACCCCCGTTCATTCCGCCGCCTTGGCCTTCGGCTTGCGCCAGAGATAGCGGTAGACGCCAAACAGGTTGATCCCGAGCAACACGATATTCTGTACCGCCAGCGGGTTGTTGCCGTCGAGCAGCGAAGCGGCGATCCAGACGATCGACGAACCGCAGAACAGGACAAAGCCCGACCCGCTGACCTTGGCCCCCGCATTTAGCGAGACCATGGCGGCGGCGATCATGCCGCTGATGCTTGCGGTCCACCGCAATATGTCGACCAGTTCCATCATGTTGCTCCGGCTGTTGCATTGGCTATCGATGCAAGGCCTACGCACGGAGCGGGCATATCGTTCAATCTTGTCCGATTTTTTCGAACCGCAGGGAACCAATCCCTGGTTTGATGGTTGTATCGGCAAGCCGGGTGTTGCCACTCCCTCCCACTTTTTGGCAACCCCGGCGTCTTCCTGCCGTACCGGATTTTCAATATTGTTGTTAACTCCTTCTATTCATTAGCCAAGCCACGCGTGCACCGCGCCCATCGCGATGTAGAAGAGCAGCCAGTATCCGGCGTCGATGAAGAACAGCGCCTTGCTCTTTTGCGAGAAGAGATAGTTGGTGCCGATTGCCGGGACGATGAAGCCGAGCGCGACGCCAAAGGCGGTCAGCACCTTGATCCCAAAATCCAGATCCGTCGCATAAGTCGCGAACGTATGGGCCAGCGTCCACGAGGCGACCAGGCTGAACGCGAACGCCCCGCCGTAGATCTTGCCCATATTGCCCGCTTTGATCTGCTCCTCGGTCAGCCCGACCGCGCCCATCCATTTCTTGCCCATCACCGGGCCGTACCAGATGCCGCCGACCAGAAATCCCGCCAGCGCGGCGACGATGACCGCAATCCAGTTCACATCGAATATATTCATATCATCCTCCTCCTGTTTTCCGTCCGAAGATGCTGCGCCAGTCGGAACATGCTCCCCGGATCAGCGGCATTTATATGCCCGGACCGGTCCTTCGACAAGCGCTGGCGCGTGACCACCAGAACCATTGTCTTCACATCTGACGTGACTCCCCTGCAAAACACGCCTAAAGGCCGCGCAATATGGCAACCCAAATTCCTTCTCCGCCCAAAGTGGGCATGGTATCGCTCGGCTGTCCCAAGGCTTTGGTCGACAGCGAACGCATTCTGACGCAGCTGCGCTCGGACGGCTATGACCTGTCGGCCGACTATGCCGGCGCCGACGTCGTGCTGGTCAACACCTGCGGCTTTCTCGACAGCGCCAAGGAGGAGAGCCTCGAGGCGATTGGCGAGGCGATGGCCGAGAATGGCCGGGTGATTGTCACCGGCTGCATGGGCAATGAAGCCGACCTGATCATGAAGCGCTTCCCCGATGTGCTCGCCGTCACCGGCGCGCATCAGTACGAGGACGTCGTCACCGCGGTCCACGCTGCGGCTCCGGCAGCCCGCGGCGCGTTCGTCGATCTGGTGCCCGAAGCGGGCCTCAAGCTGACCCCCCGTCATTACAGCTATCTCAAAATTTCCGAAGGCTGCAACCATCGCTGTTCCTTCTGCATCATCCCGTCCCTGCGCGGCGACCTCGTGTCCCGCCGCCCCGACGCGATCCTGCGCGAAGCCGAGAAGCTGGTCGAGGCCGGCACCAAGGAATTGCTGGTGATCAGCCAGGACACCTCGGCTTACGGCGTCGATATCCGCCACCAGTCCCGCCAGTGGAATGGCCCGACCGGTCAGGGCCGCGAAGTCCGCGCCCATATGACCGATCTTGCCGCCGCGCTGGGCGAGCTGCGGACGCCGGAAGGCAAGGGCGTGTGGACCCGGCTCCACTATGTCTATCCCTATCCCCATGTCGACAAGGTCATCCCGCTGATGGCCGAGCGCAAGATCACGCCCTATCTCGACATCCCGTTCCAGCACGCCGCGCCCAACGTCCTCAAACGGATGAAGCGCCCGGCCAACGAGGCCAAGGTGCTGCAGCGGGTCAAGAGCTGGCGCGATATCTGCCCCGATCTCACCATCCGCTCGACTTTCGTCGTCGGCTTTCCCGGCGAGACCGAGGACGACTTCAAATATCTGCTCGACTGGCTCGAGGAAGCCCAGCTCGACCGCGTCGGCGCGTTCCGCTTTGAACCGGTCGAAGGCGCTGCTGCCAATCTCCTCGACGGCGCCGTGCCCGAAGAGGTCAAGGAAGAGCGATACCAGCGGATCATGGAAGTCACCGCCCGGATCAGCGCCGCCAAGCTGCAGGCCAAGGTCGGCCGGACTCTGCCGGTGATCATCGACGACATTGGTGAGCCCGATGAAGACGGCGATGTTGGTGCGACGGCAAGGTCCGAAGCCGATGCACCGGAGATCGACGGCAATGTCTTCCTGCGCAATGTGAGCGGGACCCTTGCGGTTGGCGACATAATTGACGCGGTGATCGAGGATGCCGACGAGCATGATCTGTTCGGGGTTGCTGCTGGGTAGTATCCCGTCATCCTGAACTCGTTTCAGGACCTCGTTCCGCTTGCCACTATCATCCGATTTAGACGCCCGAGGTCCTGAAATGAATTCAGGATGACAAACGGTGTTCTAATCACCTTCACCCCCATATGATCTTTACAAACTTTACACTGTTATAGATTTATTCCCTTCTCCCCCTCGTCCCGCCTGAAGGCGCGCATTGCTTCGGCGTGGCGTGGCAGGGCGTTGATCACCGCTTCGTCGCGGGTGCCGGTGGGTGTCGCGGTCAGGCCGGGGACCTCGCGTTCCATGTCGGCGGCTTCTTCGGGGGTCATGCGATAATAGTCGGGCGGGCCGTCATGGTCGGGGAAGCTGACCGCGTAAAATTCGGTTTCCTCGGCTTCCTTGTCCTCCTGTGGCGGCTCCGGCTGCCGCCATGCTTCGGCTTCGGCGGCCAGCACCGCCAGCTCGTCCTCGGTCGGCGTGGCGATCAGCGGGGCGGTGTCCTCGCCCGCGCCTATCGCCTTCAGCATATCGCCAAAGCGCGCCGCGCCGCGTTGCGCCGGGATCTGCTCGGCAATCTTGTCGAGCCGCGCCAGATGCGCGAGCAGCAGTCGGCTGTCATAGCGCCGCCGCGTCGCCACCACCTCGCCATGATAGAAAATCTCTTCCTCGACGCCCTCGATCGCCCGCTCCTGCAACTTGTCCTGCGCCTCCTCCCGCGCCAGCACCAGCGCCGCCAGCCACGCCCGCGCAAAATCCGGATCGCGCCG
>TARA_R110000796_G_scaffold14011_12_pt1 | contig 64396 bp, 70 predicted proteins | sample TARA_R110000796 | Tara Oceans TARA_R110000796 (sample SAMEA4397815) | marine metagenome | biome: Polar Biome; feature: [SRF] surface water layer (ENVO:00010504); material: water (ENVO:00002006), including particulate matter (ENVO:01000060) such as... | depth 5 m
ACGGTTCAGGGCCGACGAGCTGTCGCCGCGGCTGGCCAGCGCCGGAGTACCGGCTAGTCCGGCAACCACCAACGCACAAAAACCAAGTTTACATATTCGGATAATTTGGACCTCCGCCCCCTTCGGGAACAACCCAGTTAATATTCTGGGACGGATCCTTGATATCACAGGTTTTGCAGTGAACGCAATTCTGCGCGTTGATCTGGAACTTCGGCTTTCCGGCCTCGTCCTCGATAAATTCATAGACACCCGCCGGGCAATATCGCGCCGATGGTCCGGCAAAGACGGGCAGATTGACATCAACCGGAATATTCGGGTCCTTCAACTGCAGATGCACCGGCTGGTCTTCCACATGATTGGTGTTGGACAGGAACACCGAAGACAGACGGTCAAAACTGATCACACCATCCGGTTTCGGATATTCGATCTTCTCGCAATGTTCGGCCCGTTTCAGTCGTGACCAGTCGGGATGCAATTTCATCGTGAACGGCATTTTGATTTTGAGATGCTCTGCCCACATATTCATGCCGGACAATATCGTGCCGAGGAAATCACCATATTTCTCGACCGCGGGCAGGACATTGCGAACAACCCGCAATTCTTCACGAACCCAGCTATTCTCGTAAGCAGTTCCGTAAGCGACAAGCTCGTCGCTTGTGCGCTCGGCGACAATCGCTTCATAGGCTGCCTCGGCCGCCATCATACCGGTTTTCATCGACGTATGCGTGCCCTTGATCCGAGGTACGTTGACGAAACCGGCAGAACATCCGATCAGGGCGCCACCGGGGAAATATAATTTCGGAACGGCTTGGAAGCCGCCGTCGTTGATCGCACGGGCGCCATAAGAAACGCGCTTGCCGCCTTCCAGGATCTTGCGGATTTCCGGATGCTGCTTCCAGCGCTGCATTTCTTCGAACGGCGAGAGATAGGGATTTTCATAGTTCAGCCAGGTGACGAAACCGAGTGCGACCTGGTTATCAGCCTGATGATAGAGGAAGCCGCCGCCGTTTGCGCCGCCGCTGAGCGGCCAGCCTTGCGAATGGATGACTCGACCGGCCTTGTGTTTGGCCGGGTCGATATCCCACAATTCCTTGACACCGAGACCATAGATTTGCGGCTGGCTGTCTGCAGTCAGTTCAAACTGCCTTTTCAATATCTTGGTGAGATGGCCATGGGCGCCCTCGGCGAAGAATGTATATTTGGCATGCAGTTCGAGGCCGGGCTCGTAATCCGGCTTGTGACTGCCATCGCGGGCGACGCCCATATCTCCCGTGGCGACGCCTTTTACCGATCCATCGTTATTATAAAGAATCTCCGCAGCAGCGAAGCCGGGGAAAATCTCGATGCCCATATTCTCGGCCCGTTCGGCAAGCCAGCGGCACAGATTGCCAAGTGATCCGGTGTAGGTTCCCTTATTGTGCATGAACGACGGTGTCATGAGATGGGGTATCGAAAATTTCTTGGTCTTGGTCAGCACCCAGTGATGATTCTCGGTAACCGGCGTTTTCGCCAGCGGACAATCCTCGTCCCGCCAAGCCGGAATCAATTCATCAAGCGCCTTGGGATCGATAACCGCGCCAGACAGGATATGTGCGCCGATTTCGGACCCCTTTTCAAGGATACAAACCGAGAGCTCCTTGCCTGCCTCGTCCGCCAGCTGTTTGAACCTTATGGCTGCGCTGAGACCGGCGGGACCACCCCCGACTATCACCAGATCATACGGCATTGACTCTCGTTCGCTCATGTCGATTTTCCTACAATTCTTGCTTTTATTCTCATCTACATTCGGTCTGTCGTAAACCGAAACCCTCTGGGCAGGAACCTGCTTTCCCGCCAATTGACCTATTCGTCAACTCATGACTCTATGCATGAATGAATTTAATTACCCCCCCCACGGCAAATCCATCCACTGAGTCGATCATCCACAGCCTGCAAAACTGGTGGTCACTTGCCGGTGTCGAACTGGATTATAATGATCAGCCGTCGGCGCTTTTGGCAGCGGAGGTTGCACCACCCGTCGCTGTCCGTCCGACCCCGGCTTCCGTTACGAAACCTTTGCCGGAAGAGACCATAATCCCGGTCCGCGACGAGCCGTTGCCGGAGTCTCATGAGGGCTTTCTCGACTGGCTGGCCAATGACAAGAACTTGATCGAAGCGAAATGGTCGCGGAGCAGAGTGCTGCCAGAGGGCATATTGGAACCGGAAATTATGACCATCTCCGCGCTCCCCGAAAAAAATCGTGATGGCAACGTCCAGTTGTTCAGTCAGGACAATCAGAAGCTGTTGAACAACATGCTGGCAGCAATCGGTGCCGATTCGCAAAAATCTTATATGGCGACCATCGCCACATCCCTTCCCGTTGACGGCAGAATCGATGAACAACATTGGAAAGCCCTGAAAATGAGGCTTTTACACCATATCGGGCTGGTCCGACCCAAGCGGATAATCTGTTTTGGCGACCTTGCTGCGAAGATCATATTTGGTGAAGACTTGCTGTCTGCCCGCAAAAATAAGCAAATTATTAACCATGGTGCCTCAAAAACAGAGACGATCGTAACATTTCATCCCCGGATCCTGATCGAGCGGCCATTGTTCAAGGCCGAAGCTTGGAAGGATTTGCAAATGCTGACAAGGATTTCTGCCCCGTGAAACTGAAATTTGCACTGACTGTATCGCTTTTCACCCTCATGGCGTCGCCGGCATTCGCCGACGACGGAGCGGTGCTCTACAATAGTGCATCGATCGCCAAGGACATCCCCTCGCAATTGAAGCGACAACAATCCGACCATTACCGAGCGCTTTTCTCGGCGATGACCGCCAACCAGTGGGATGTTGCGCAGAACCTGATGGACACAGCGCCAACCGGTCCGCTCAAGTCGATCGCACAGGCAGAATTTTTTCTCGCGGCGAACAGTCCGCGAGCAGAACTCGGACCGTTGCTGACTCTGGTCAACGAAGCTCCGCAGATACCGCAAGCCGCCCAACTGGGCCGACTGGCAGAAAAACGCGGCGCGCAACTGCTGCCCAGCCTGCCACAGCGCCGGAATCTTTCATGGGTGCCCGGCTCTCCCATCCGTTCCAAACCGAATGACGTGAATTCGGATAGCGCGGCCAATGGCGTACGCGGCCAGATCATCGATTTTATCAAGAATGACAATCCGCAAGGCGCGGAATCATTGCTCAGCGGCAGCGCGATGAACATGTCGTCCGAAGGGCGTACCGAACTCGAACAGCGGGTCGCATGGTCTTATTATATCGAAAATGACGACGCCTCCGCCCTGCGTATGGCTCGACAGGCTCAAAATGGTGCAGGAGAGTGGGTCGGTCATGCCGACTGGGTTGCAGGACTGGCGGCATGGCGGCTGAACGATTGCCGGTCGGCGAGCAGTTCTTTCGAGAAAGTCGGACGGTCTGCCGACAATGTCGACCTGAAGGCAACTGGCCTTTACTGGAGCGCGCGGGCCGATCTGAAATGCGGTCAGCCGGAAAAGGTACAGGGCAAGTTGCAAGCGGCAGCGCGCTATGACGACAGCTTCTACGGAATGCTTGCCGCGCAAACGCTGGGGATGGAACCAAACCAGTCGGAACAGACGAAGCTATTCGAAAAATCGGACTGGCGGGCGCTCGAGCGGCATGAGAATGTCCGCGCGGCCATTGCGCTGGTCGAGATCGGCGAGGAGCGACTGGCCGATGAAGTGCTGCGGCATCAGGCCACTATCGGTCCGGATGCCGATCACCCTGCCCTGATCAAACTCGCCCGCGAACTGGATCTGCCACGGACCCAGTTGTGGCTCGCTCATAATGCACCACGCGGCATGACGCCCGACGCCCAGGCCCGCTTCCCCGCGCCGAAATGGACACCCGACGGCGGCTGGAGGGTCGATCCCGCTCTTATCTACGCCCATACATTGCAGGAATCCGGATTTCGCAGCCAGGTGGTCAGCCCGGCCAATGCCATCGGATTGATGCAGGTACGTCCGGGCACCGCCGGCGATATCGCCAGAGCCAACGGCATGCATTTTAGCGAAGCCGATCTCTACAAGCCTTCTACCAATCTGGAATATGGCCAGTCCTATCTGGAATATCTCGGGAGATCATCGATCACCGGCGGCAAGCTGCCCAAGATTGCAGCGGCCTATAATGCCGGCCCTGGCGCGGTGCAGCGCTGGAACACGGAGATACGGGACAATGACGATCCGCTATTGTTCATGGAAAGCATCCCCTATGTCGAGACCCGCGGTTATGTCTCAATCATCCTGCGCAACTACTGGATGTACGAGAAGCAGGCGGGCATCCAGTCCGTCAGCGCGCGTGCGCTGTCACAAAATCACTGGCCGGAATTTCCTGGCCATCCGGACGGGCGCAAGACCCAGTTCACTGCCCGCTAAACTCCGGGTCCCAAACGCCTGACAGCAAAAAGCCGGAAAGTGATTTTCACACTGCCCGGCTTTTCATTTCGGAATATTGTATCGCCTAGTAGCGGTAGTGGTCCGGCTTGAACGGGCCTTCGACCGGAACGCCGATATAATCAGCCTGTTCCTGGCTAAGCTTGTCGAGCTTCACGCCGAGTTTCGCGAGATGCAGTTCCGCGACCTTCTCGTCGAGATGCTTCGGCAGAACATAAACATCATTTTCATATTGCTCGGGCCGCACCCACAATTCGATTTGCGCCAGCACCTGGTTGGTGAAGCTTGCCGACATAACAAAGCTCGGGTGACCGGTTGCGCAGCCAAGATTGACCAGACGACCCTGGGCCAGAATGATCAGTTTCTTGCCATCCGGGAATTTGACTTCATCAACCTGCGGCTTGATTTCGGTCCACTGCATGTTCTTCAGGCCGCTGATCTGGATTTCGCTGTCGAAGTGACCGATGTTACAGACGATCGCGCGATCCTTCATGGCCCGCATGTGATCAACGGTGATGACGTCCTTGTTGCCGGTTGTGGTGACGAAGATGTCAGCGCGTTTCGTCGCTTCTTCCATCGTCACAACTTCAAAGCCTTCCATCGCCGCCTGCAGCGCGCAGATCGGATCGATTTCGGTTACCAGCACGCGTGCGCCGCCGTTGCGGAGCGATTGTGCGGAACCCTTGCCGACATCGCCGAAGCCTGCGACCGCTGCGACCTTACCGGCCAGCATGACGTCGGTTGCACGACGGATCGCGTCGACCAGCGACTCTTTGCAGCCATAGAGATTGTCGAACTTGGATTTGGTCACGCTGTCGTTGACGTTGATCGCCGGGAAAGGAAGTTTGCCGATTTTGGCGAGTTCATAGAGACGGTGAACACCGGTGGTGGTTTCTTCTGAAACACCCTTGATGGTTTCAACTGTCTTGGTCAGATAGCCGGGACGTTCGGCCAGAAAGCGGGTCAGGGTCGCGACGAAGACTTCTTCTTCTTCGTTTTCTGGTGTGAACAATTTTTCACCGGCTTCAACCCGAGCACCCCAGAGAGCGAACATGGTGGCATCACCGCCGTCGTCGAGGATCAGGTTGCAGGTTTCGTCTGTGCCCCAGTCAAATATACGCTCAACATAGGACCAATATTCTTCCAGAGTTTCGCCCTTGATCGCGAAAACCGGAGTTCCGCCCGCTGCGATAGCGGCAGCGGCGTGATCCTGGGTCGAGAAGATGTTGCACGATGCCCAACGGACTTCTGCGCCGAGATCGAGCAGGGTTTCGATCAATACTGCGGTCTGGATAGTCATGTGCAGCGAACCGGTGATCCGGGCGCCTTTCAAAGGCTTGTCTGCGCCAAATTCTTCACGCAAAGCCATCAGACCCGGCATTTCGGTTTCGGCTATTTCAATCTCTTTGCGACCGAAATCGGCGAGGGAAATATCCTTGATAACATAATCTTGGGTTGCGGTGGCCACGTCATATCTCCTTGAAAAACGAAATGCCGCACGGGCGATCCTGTGCGGCAACATGGCTTTTCAATAACGCCTTGCGGCCTCTGAAGCAAATATAAAGATGTCTTTATATTTGATATTTTGTGAGGTCACTCCCTTGCGCGCCGCAACAATCAAAAGGTCAGGCGCTGCCAAATCCGCTGGACAGTTTCGACGGATCAATGCCCAGCGCGTCCCATGCCATCAGCCATTTGTCGCCCGACCCTGTCTCGTACAGCCAGTCAGGAGACCCTTCGGCGATGGTCCAGCCATTCTGGGTCAGTTCACTTTCCAGCTGTCCTTCACCCCATCCGGAATAGCCAAGCGCGATGATCCAGTGTTCCGGCCCGCGCCCTTGGGCTATTGCCTTCAGCATATCGATCGAACTGCTGAGCCCCCAGCACTCCCCGACCTGCAGTGTATCCGACATGTTGATATCGAGACTGTGGAGGATGAAGCCGCGCTGTGTTTCCATCGGACCGCCCAGAAAGACATCGCAGTTGGGCGCTTCGGTTGTGTCGATATCGAACTGCCGGAGAATATCGTGGAAACTGATGCCCTCTACCGTCTCGCCGATGTTGATGCCCAAGGCACCATTTTCATCATGGGAACAGATCGCCACAACTGATCGGGAAAACCGTGGATCCGCCATTCCGGGTGTGGCGAGAAGAAATTGTCCGGAGAAAAATATCGTGTCATGCATCGGAGGCAGCATAGCAACGCAAATATCCGCTGCCCATATTAAATTTCGTCGCTGATTTGTTTGCCCGGCTCGCTTGCAATTTCCCGCGCCGGTCACCACTATTAGCTGTAGAGGCAGGCATATTCAGTCCAACCCAAACAAGGAGCATAAGATGATCAACAAAGGCGATAAAATTCCAGAAGTGAAACTGGTCAAGGCAACCGCAGAAGGTCCGCAGCAGGTCAGCTCGAGCGAATATTTCGCAGGCAAGAAAGTGGCACTGTTTTCGGTTCCCGGCGCGTTCACGCCGACTTGCTCCGCGAAACATCTCCCCGGCTATGTCGACAAAGCCGCCGAGCTGAAAGCCAAAGGCGTAGACGAAATCGCCTGCACCGCAGTCAATGACGCGTTCGTAATGGGTGCATGGAATAATGCATCGGGTTCAGAAGATGTCACCATGCTGGCTGACGGCAATGGCGAATTTGCTCAGGCAGTTGGCCTGACCATGGACGGTTCCGGCTTTGGTCTGGGCCAGCGCGGCCAGCGTTTCTCGATGATCGTTAACGACGGCGTCGTTGAAGAACTTAACGTCGAAGCGCCGGGCGACTTCAAGGTCAGCACCGCAGAATATATGCTCGACCAGCTTTAATATAAGCGACAAAATAATAGCCGGCGGGAACTCAGGTTCCCGCCGGCTTTTCTATGCCTACCAACCGCAAGACTTGCCTTTATTTTCTTCCTTCAGCCAGTCCATCAATGGCGCGAAATAGCTGATCATAGCCTTGCCGTCCATTTCACGGGTGCCGGTGAAGGCTTCGAGAGCGTCGGGCCAGGGCTTGGATGCGCCCATTTCGAGCATCGCGTTCAGCTTCGCGCCGACTTTCTTGTTGCCATAGAAAGAACAGCGGTGAAGCGGGCCTTTCCAGCCAGCAGCATCGCAGGCAGCTTTATAAAACTGAAATTGCAGGATGCGGGCGAGGAAATAGCGCGAATAAGGCGTGTTGCCCGGGATATGATATTTTGCGCCAGGATCGAAGGCATCGTCCGGACGTTCGACTGGTGGCGCAATGCCCTGATATTCGAGCTTAAGGTCATGCCAGGCCTTAGTATAATCCGCCGGCTGGATATCACCGGAGAACACCTGCCAGCGCCATTTGTCGACCAGCAGGCCGAATGGCAGGAAGGCCACTTTGTCCATCGCCTGACGCAGTAACAGACCGATATCCTTGTCTGCGCTCGGCACCTTGCTCTTGTCGAGCAAGCCCACCTGAACCAGATATTCCGGTGTAATCGAAAGCGCTACAGCATCGCCGATCGCTTCATGGAAACCGTCATTGGCGCCGTCGAGATGGAGATAGCTCTGCTTGTTATAGGCGCGCTGATAATAATTATGGCCCAGCTCGTGATGGATGGTGGTGAAATCATCGCCATTCACCTTGATGCACATCTTGATCCGGATATCGTCAACATTGTCGATATCCCAGGCACTGGCGTGACACACGACTTCGCGATCAGCAGGCTTCGTGAACAAGGACCTCTGATAGAAGGTTTCCGGCAGCGGATCGAAGCCGAGCGAGGAGAAGAAGCCCTCGCCTGCCTTGACCATCTTCATCGCGTCATAATCTTTCGCGACCAGCAATTCGGTCGTGTCGAACCCAATGTCGCCAGCTCCTTCCGGTGCGACGATATCATAGATATTGCCCCATTCCTGCGCCCACATATTGCCGAGAAGATCGGCGCGGATCGGGCCGGCTTCCGGTTGCACAGCGTCGCCATATTTTTCATTGAGCTTGTCGCGTGTGTAGCAATGGAGTTGGTCGTAAAGCGGTTTGACCTGCGCCCATAGCTTATCGGTAAGCTTGGCAAAATCATCGGCAGACATGTCATAGCCCGACCGCCACATCGCGCCGACATCAGCAAAGCCGAGTTCCTTGGCGCCTTCGTTGGCAATCTCGACCATGCGGGCATAATCATCCTTCATCGGCGCGCCGACATTGCTGTGCCAGCTGGCCCACATTTCGGAAAGTTCTTCGGGGTTGCGATTGGTGCCCATTTCGGCTTCGATATCGGACCCGTTGATTTCCTTGCCGTTCAGCGTGCCCTTGCCTTTACCGTAAGCGGAGTTCAGCTTGGTCGCGATTTCGTTCAGTTCAGTCGAAGCGCCCTCTGTGGTTGGCGCGGGGAGCACGATACCGCCGCGCAATTTGTCCAGTTTCCGCCGTGTGACAGCGTCCAGCCCCTTGACATCGTTGAACATCGCCGCATCAATGGCTGCCTGCACCGACATCGTCGTTCCCTCTGCACCGACCTTGGCGGCCAAAGCGTCGGTGTCATCGGTGATGAAGTTCGCGTTTATCCAGTAGATCCGAGAGGCGTCCAAAGAGAAATCGAACAATTTCTGTTCGGTTTCCTCGACGAATTGCTTTGCATCGGCAGCGGTCGGGACAGCGGTTGCTTCCACGGCATCAGTTTCGTGATGCTGGGCCAATGCTGGTGTTGCTAGAGCCATAGTGGCGATTGCGACGATCGAAGCGGCGGTTCTCATGATATGATCCTCAACTGTTTTGAATTTGGTTGGAATTGAAACTTTATTGCCTGCCGGTCAAGCCCGTGTTTCGCGCCATCGCCAGATTAGCGCCACGATCATGGCGACTGTGCCGACAATCCAGCTGATGGTCTTGACCGGTTTGGCCAGCGCCGCAGTTCCGGCCAGAATGTCGCTGCCCTGTTCGTTGACCAGCTGAACCAGCTGGCAGACGGTCTCGACATAGTCGGTCAGGCCAAAGATAAAATAGCTCAGCACGCACAGCAGGCCGACCTTTTTGAGTGTCGGGGAATTGGCCCGCTGCCAGATCAGCCGTCCGCCGATTATCCCGCCAGACATATAGAGGGTGATGAAAACCAGATCGGCGATCATGCCCCAGCGAGCGAGATCGAGCACACCCGCAGCGGCCCAACTCTGCTGGATCGCGTTCACCCGCTCCGCCGTCGCTGCGCTCTGGTGATCCAATATGCCTCCCGGCGCGACCGTCGTTTCGAGCACTCCGCCCGTTGCAACCAGATAGATAAACAGCGCCAGTCCACCGCCCCAGAATATCCAGAAATTACGCCAGCTATACAATTTCGGCATTGTCTCTCCTATCCGGCCAGAAAGCGCACCATTTCCCGGCTCATTTCCGATTTGGTCACACTGCTCATATGGGTACCCGGTATGGCGACATGTTGCCCCCGGGACAATAGTTCGGTCAGCTTCACCGGATCGCCATTGTCGCGATCTTCCGATCCACACAGCACCAGTGTAGGCGTGTCTATAACCGCCAACGCTTCTGGCTCCAGATCGGAGAAAGTCCTGAGCAGATAGGATGCGGCGACCGGATCCACCTTCTGGCTCTTCATGAACTGGATAGCCATCCAGTGCGGATCGCCGCGTTTGGCCGTGTCCTTGATCCGGATCGCTTCCTGAAAAAATTCCTGCCGCCGTTCCCATCCGGCAAGCCCTTCGAGCCCCATACCCATCAGCATCGCCTTGGCCGGCTTTGCGCCTGTGACCAGCAGCCGTGCCGTCGTCCGGGCTCCGAGCGAGAAACCACCAAGATCATAGTCGGATAATTGCAGATGTTCGATCAACGCCTGCACGTCCTTGACCAGAACATCGTCGGGATAGGCAGCCGGATCATGCGGCGCCGCGCTTTCACCGTGAGCGCGCAGGTCGGGCATGATCACCCGGAAGCCGGCGTCGACCAAGGCCTGCGCATGACCAAATTTGATCCAGTTGGTATCGGCGTTGGAAAACAGCCCGTGGAGCAGGATCACGGGGCGGCCTGCGCCCATTTCGTGGATTTTGAGGATTACTCCGTCAAAGGATGAAAAGTCCCAGTTTTTTGCGGTCATCAATCGGTTCTCATATTCCAAAATGTGTCAGAGCCAGCGCCAAACGAAGAGATTCCGTCATGCCCGTCGGCTTCGGATTTCCCTGGATTGGGAAGCCCAGCTTGGACCAAGATAAAATGCGAACATCACGCGCAGCCTAACGCCTCATACTGATCGTGGAAAGACCGAAAAAACTATCGCTCGGCAAGGCCCTTTTGCTTCATCCGCCATACAGCCAAATCGATCCGATCCTGCCCAAAGAAAGGTTCACCCTCGAACACCAGCGTCGGCACGCCCCAGTGGCCAGCAGCCTCGAGCGCTATCTGGTTCTCCGCAATTTCGGCGTCCAGACCGTCCGACTGGGTTGCTGCTTCGACTCGAAGTTCGGTCAGGTTCAGTCCGGCCCGCTCCGCCGCTTTTTCCAGATGGTCGCCTTCGTTCCAGCCAGCGGTGCCGCCCCAGATCATCTGCGAGACTTCATTGGCAAATTCCAGACCCTTGCCGCGCCGGGATGCGGCCTGCCCCATCCGGGTCAGTTCGAAAATATAGGGCTGTTCAGCGGCGATCTTTCGGGTTGCGATATCCTGCACGATCGGATCGGGATTGGGCGGTGCCATCGGGATGCCCATATGCTGCGCGACCCGGAATATATCCCTGAACACATAGCCGAGCCAGTTGGGATGGTTCTTCTCGAAAAAATCCGGTTCGCGGATCGCCAGCGGATAGACGAAGCGCTGGTTGATCTGCAGGTCATATTCCTGCGTGAGCGCCACATAACGCCGCGTAGCCAGATAGCTGTAGGGCGAACGGAAGGACCAATATACGTCTGCTTTCAATGTCATGCCGGTCATATGGCACAAGAATAAGTCTCCATCCACGATTTTCGAACCTAATCATTGCATATAATAAACTATGTTATTAAATCGTGGAAATGAGTGACAATTTAGGATTTCTGATCGGCGACGTCTCGCGCCTGATTCGCCGGACGTTTGACAAGCGGGCCAAGGCGATCGGCGTGACACGGCCGCAATGGCGGGTACTGACCTGGCTGCAATATAACGAAGGCATCAACCAGAGCGCACTGGCAGATCGACTCGAACTGGACGCCATGACGCTGTGCCGCATGGTTGACCGGTTGCAGTCCGCAGAACTGGTCGAACGTCGTTCCGATCCCGCCGATCGCCGTGCGTGGAAACTTTATCTGACAGAAAAAGGCATCGCGTTGACGAGCCAGTTGAAACCGCTCGGAGAGCAATTGCTGCAAGAGGCACTGCACGACGTAACGGAAAAAGATCAGGAACAGCTTCATCAACTGCTCGAACAGTTTCGCAGCAATCTGCTGACGATTGATGACGAAGATTCTCAAGAGAAGCGAGCGGCCAATGGCGGATAATCCCAACCCGGAAATCGAAATGGCGGAATTTGTGGAGGACATGGCTCCCAAACCTGTACCAGAGCGTTCGCTTGGCCGACGCATTGGCCGGTGGATATTGATGCTGTCGGTTCCACTGCTGCTTGCAAGTTTTGGAGTCTATTACTGGATAACCAGCGACCGCTATGCATCGACCGACAATGCCTATGTCCAGCAGGACATCGTCTCTGTATCTCCCGAGGTCGGCGGCAAGATTGTCGAGGTCGGCGTGAGCGAAAACCAGTTGGTCGATGCAGGCGACCTGTTATTCGTGATTGATCCGGTTCCCTTTGAACTGGCGGTTGCCCAGAGCAACGCCCGTATTGCCGCTGCGCAGGTCGAGGTGCAGAATCTCCAGGCCGATTATCAGGTCAGCGGCGTTGATATAGAAGTGGCGCGGCAGGACATTGCCTTCGCCCTGTCCAACTATCAACGACAGGCGGCGCTGATGGACAAAGGCTTCACTACGCGAGCGCGACTGGATGCGGCCCAGCATGAAGTCGATCTCGCCCGGGCCAAGCTGAAATCCGCGCAATCCGACGTTGTTGCCGCGAAAGCACGGCTCTCGACCGGATCGGCAGCACCGGGAGAAAATCCGGCAATTGCCGATGCGAAAGTCGCGCGGGAACAAGCGCAGCTCAATCTTCAACGCACGCGGGTCCTGGCTCCCGTCGCCGGACGCATCGCCCAGTCGACGCGTTTGCAAATCGGCCAGATGATGGTCTCCGGCCTGCCGATGGTGTCGATCGTCAATGACGCCAGCAGCTGGATAGAAGCCAATTTCAAGGAAACCGACCTCGCCCGGATGAAAGTCGGACAGAAAGCGAAGATCACCTTTGACGCCTATCCCGGCTTGGAACTGAATGGCCGGGTTGACAGTATCGGCGCCGGAACCGGATCGGAATTTTCCGTACTCCCGGCCCAGAACGCCAATGGCAATTGGGTCAAGGTCACCCAGCGGGTTCCGGTGCGGATCAAGATACTGGATAAATCACCACGGCAGCTGATCGCCGGTATTTCCGCAGAAGTGACCGTCGATCTTCGCAATGGTAAAGAGTGACCGCCCCAGATCCTGATGTAGCAGCACTGCCGGTCGACAACCGGCTGCTGCTGACGGTTGCCGTCATGCTCGGCAATATCATGCAGATACTGGATTCGACGATTGCCAATGTCGCCCTGCCGCACATGCAGTCCGGGATGGGCGCGACACTGGATACGGTGACGTGGGTTCTGACCAGCTATATATTGGCCTCGGCAGTGGCTATTCCGATTACCGGCTGGATCGCCGATCGCATCGGTTCCCGCAATCTGTTCCTGTTGTCGATTGCGGGATTCACTATTTCGTCACTGCTCTGCGCGACCGCCTCAAATCTTGAAATGCTGGTTTTTTACCGGGTGATGCAAGGGCTGTCCGGCGCTTTTGTCATGCCGCTTTCGCAAACGGTGATGCTCGACATCAACCCGCCAAAAAATCATCCGCGGGCCATGGCTATCTGGGGCATGGGCATCATGATCGCGCCAATCATGGGACCGATAATCGGCGGCTATCTGACCGAGAACTTCAGCTGGCAATGGATTTTCCTGATCAATGTTCCGCTCGGTATCATCGCCTTCGTCATGCTCTGGACGCTCCTGCCCTCGCGGCCGATCGCCCGCCGGAAGTTCGACCTGTCCGGATTTCTTCTGTTCGCGATTTTTATCGCATCCTTCCAGCTCATGCTCGATCGGGGCAATAGCGAGGACTGGTTCGACAGCTGGGAGATCATCATCGAATTTGGCATAGCGGCATCCGCTTTGTGGATATTCTCGATCCATATGGCGACGGCGAAAAATCCGTTTCTGTCCCGGGATCTGTTCCGGAACCGCAATTTGATTACGGCAATGCTGCTGATGATCGTCGCCGGCGTTTCGATGTTTTCAACGATGGCGCTGCTGCCGCCGATGCTGCAGAATATCTATCATTATATGCCCATTGATGCAGGCCTGATACTGGCACCGCGCGGGATCGGCGTGTTCCTCGGCATGGCAATCGGCAGCCGGCTGGCGACGGTAGTGGATGCCCGTTATGTCGTTGCAACCGGGATGGCGCTGGCGTCATATTCGGCCTGGATGATGACCGGATGGAGTCTGGAAATGGACCGCTGGCCAGTGATCACCAGCGGTGTTGTCCAGGGACTCGGGATGGGCGCGCTGTTCGTCACCATGAATATATTGGCCTTTTCCACGCTCACACCCGCCTTGCGGACCGATGGTGCCAGCCTGCTCAATCTCGCACGGACCATCGGCGCCTCTGTCGGGATCGCGGTATTTGTCGGTCTGCTCGGCCGTAACTGGCAAACCAGCCACGCCGATCTTGCCGGCAATGTAACCGAAGCACGGCTGTCGCCGCTTAGCCCGACCAGCATCAGCCGGCTTGGGCAATATGGCGAGCAGGCGATGATGATGATTGACGGAGAGGTAAACCGTCAGGCGCTGATGATCGCCTATCTGGGGGACTTCTGGCTAATGTCGGTTGTCACCGCATTATGTGTTCCGCTGGTGTTCCTGATGAAGAAACCCCAGCGGATGAAAGTCAATTCGGCCGAAGCGGCCAGTGCGGCGCACTAGCCCTTTTTAAGATGCTTGCGACCCAGCAGTTCTGCGATCTGGACGGCATTTAGCGCCGCACCCTTGCGGAGATTGTCGCTGACGCACCAGATGTTCAGGCCGTTTTCGACCGTCGGATCTTCGCGCACGCGGCTGATGAAAGTAGCTCCGTCGCCGACACATTCGACCGGCGTGACATAGCCTTCGTCCTCGCGCTTATCGATCAGCATGATGCCGGGCGCATCGCGGAGGATTTTCTGAGCGTCCGAAGCGGATAGCTCTTTTTCGAATTCGATGTTGATCGATTCGCTATGGCCGACAAAGACCGGGACGCGGACGCAGGTCGCGGTAAGCTTGATCTTGGGGTCAAGGATCTTCTTGGTCTCGACGACCATCTTCCATTCTTCCTTGGTCGAACCATCGTCGAGAAACGAGTCGATATGCGGGATCACGTTAAACGCGATCTGCTTGGTGAAGACGTGGTTTTCCTTGGGGTCACCGACGAAGATCGCCCGGGACTGTTCGAACAGCTCATCCATGCCGCCCTTGCCGGCACCGGAGACCGACTGATAGGTCGAGACAACGACACGCTTGATGATAGCGGCATCGTGCAGCGGCTTAAGCGCCACGACCATCTGCGCGGTCGAGCAGTTGGGGTTGGCGATGATATTGCGCTTGGTATAGCCGCTGATCGCTTCAGGGTTCACTTCGGGCACGATCAACGGAACGTCGGGATCCATACGATAGAGCGAGCTGTTGTCGATCACGACACAACCGGCGGCTGCAGCCTTGGGGGCATATTCCTTGGTCGCGGCCGAACCGGCAGCGAACAAAGCCATGTCCCAGCCAGCAAAATCGAAATGCTCGATATTCTGGACCTTGAGCATCTTGCCGGTGTCGCCAATCTCGATTTCGCTGCCCTGCGACCGCGAAGATGCGACGGCGGCGATCTCGTCATAAGGAAATTCGCGCTCTGCCAGAACATTGAGCATTTCGCGACCGACATTGCCCGTGGCACCAACAACTACAATTTTGTAACCCATGAAACTTTTCCTGTGGCTGATATGAAAACAGCCGGTTTTCCTGGTGGGGAGAACCGGCTGTTTGAAACTCTTATGAAGCGAAAATTATTTTTTTGCTTCGGTGCCCTTCGTAGGCTGGTTCAAACGGCGTTCCGCAATACGAGCGCGCTTACCGGTGAGACCGCGAAGATAATAAAGCTTCGCACGACGCACGATACCGCGGCGAACCACGGTAATGCTGTCAATGTTAGGGGAGTAAAGCGGGAACACACGCTCGACGCCTTCGCCGAACGACATTTTGCGTACGGTGAAGTTGGAGCCCATGCCGCGATTGGTACGTGCGATGCACACACCTTCATAATTCTGGGTACGAACGCGCTCGCCTTCAACGACGCGAACACCGACGCGTACTGTATCACCAGCACGGAATTCGGGGATTTCTTTCGAAGCGATAAACGCGTCTACGGCTTCTTTTTCAAGTGTTTGAATCAGGTTCATGACCTATTCCTTATCTTTATCTTTTTCCTGCGCACCAGAGGGCGACTGATCCGGAGAGTCCCTGTGACGCTCCCATAAATCCGGCCGCCTTAGCCGTGTATCTTCCTCTGCCCTTTGTTTCCGCCAAGCAGCTATTTTCGCATGATCCCCCGATCGCAAGACTTCAGGGATTATGCGCCCTTCCCATATTTGAGGTCGGGTGTACTGCGGATATTCCAGAATAACGTTCTCGAAACTCTCGTCATCTCCGCTAGAAGACGCGCCCATTACCCCGGGAAGCAGCCGAATGCAAGCGTCTAAAAGCACCAGAGCGCCCATTTCTCCGCCGGAAAGCACATAGTCGCCGATCGAGACTTCTTCAATCGGGCGAGCATCGAACAGACGCTCGTCAAATCCTTCAAAACGGCCGCAGATTATGGTGACGCCGGGACCGGCTGCGATTTCCCGGACACGGGCCTGTGTCAGCGGTTTTCCGCGCGGGGTCATGGCGAGGATCGGGACTTTTGGGTGATTTTCAATGGCCTGATCTACCGCTGCCGCCATGATATCAGCCCGGAGCACCATGCCCGCACCACCACCTGCCGGCGTGTCGTCGACGCTGCGATGCTTGTCGGTGGTAAAATCGCGCGGGTTTATGGGGTCACAAATCCATTTCCCCTCCGAAAGCGCCCTGCCCGCCAGCGATGTACCGAGTGGACCGGGGAACATCTCCGGATAAAGGGTCAGGATTTGGGCGGTGAAGGTCATTTCTTCTTGCGCCAGTTTATCCACAATATGGAAGTCGTCATACCGACGAAGAAGCTGCCGAACATAGCCACAGCAGCCCCAACCGACATGTACATGATGCCTTCCCGACCACAAACCTGGCCCTCGAGGCAATGATCGGATTGCAGCCACCAGAGGTTGAACAGCCAATATAGCACAAGCAATCCGGGTATCGGAAGACTCGCCCAAAATGGCAGCCAAGCGAGATTTATGTCCGGCTTGAGCCGTTTCGCAATCTCGACAATCGCGATGGTAAGTCCTGCGATCAGGAAGATGATGACAATCAGGATCATTGCGGCTCGACAAAATCCGCTTCCACGATCGCCGGATCGCTAGCCATATCGATTGCGATCACCGGAACCATGAATTTGGTACCATTGGCCCGCTCTATCTCGATCACGTCGCCGGCGCCGAATTCGTAGATGGCAAATATCTTGCCCAGCTGCTCGCCGGCGTCGGAGACGCAGCGCAGGCCGATGATGTCGATATGGTAAAATTCATCCTCGTCCAGCTCCGGCAAGGCGGAGCGCGGGACGGTTAGTTCGGTGCCGCGGGCGGCTTCGGCGCCGTTGCGGTCGGTAATTTCGGAAATCCGTGCAATCGCGCCCATCTTATGGGGTTTGACGGATTTCAGCGTCAATGCGCCATTGTTGAAGTTTTTGTGGACCGTCAGACTATCGATACCGTCACAGAATAGTTTCAGCCGGACTTCGCCGGTGATCCCGTGAGCACCAATGATGACGGCAAGCGGGACGGGTTTTTCCGGGTTCATCGATAGTTTCCGTTCACGCCATGGCTGTCGGCCTCATGAAACTCACAGGGCCACCACAAAAAAGCGCACCGCTCTCCTTCGACGAGCTCGGGAGGAACGGTGCGCGTTATCATGGGTTGATTAACCTTCGGCTTTGTCAGCTGCAGGAGCTTCCTCAGCTTTTGCTTCTTCGGCAGGAGCCGCTTCAACCGCAGGTGTTTCTTCAGCTGGCGCTGCTTCTGCAGCAGCTTCAGGAGCAGCAGTTTCTTCAGCCGGAGCTTCTTCTACCGGCGCAGGAGCCGCAGCGGCCTCCTTGGCGGCTTCTTCAGCAGCAGCAGCTTTTTCAGCTTTCTCTTCTACACGCTCGGTGGCTTTTTCGCCTGGCTTGCCTTTGTTCGGGTTGTTGCGTGCTTCACGCTTCAACAAACCGGCTACGTCCAGAAAACGAGCAACGCGGTCGGAAGGCTTCGCACCCATTTCCAACCAATGTTTCGCACGCTCTGCGTCGAGAACAACGCGCTTTTCGTCGTCTTTTGCGAGCAGCGGGTTGTAGCTGCCAATCCGTTCGATGAACTTGCCGTCGCGTGGTGCGCGGACGTCAGCGATCACGATCTTGTAATAAGGACGTTTCTTGGATCCGCCCCGGGACATTCTCATTGCTACTGCCATTGTAATAAACCTTTCTAAAAATACCAAAATTCAAATTGTTACGACTATTTCTTCTTATTCAATAAATTGGCCAGATCAGGTGGAAGACCGCCTGGAGACATATCCGGAAGGCCGGGCATGCCAGCCATGCCGCCGCCCTGACCGCCCATTCCGGCGCCAGCGGCTCCGCCACCTCCACCGAACATCGACATCAGTCCCTTGATTCCGCCCATCTTCTTGATGCGCTTCATCGCCTTGGCCATTTCCTGATGCATTTTGAGTAGCTTGTTGACGTCCTGCACGGTTGTACCGGAGCCAATAGCGACCCGCCGCTTGCGCTTGGCATTGAGCAGACCGGGCCGCGTACGCTCTTCCTTGGTCATCGAACCGATGATCGCATCCATCCGGACCAGAACCTTGTCGTCCATCGCTCCACCGGCCATCGCTGCCTTGGCTTTTTTCATACCCGGCATCATCGACGCCATTGCACCCAGACCACCCATTTTGGTCATCTGGTTCAGCTGGGCGCGTAGATCGTTGAGATCGAACTGCCCCTTGAGCATCTTCTCGGCGAGCGCCTCGGATTCTTCCTTGTCGACGACCTGAGCCGCTTTTTCGACCAGGCTGACGACATCGCCCATGCCCAATATCCGGCCCGCAACGCGTTCCGGATGAAATTCTTCCAATGCATCGATCTTTTCGCCGACACCGACAAATTTGATCGGCTTGCCAGTGACTGCCCGCATCGACAGAGCCGCACCGCCGCGCGCATCGCCGTCCATCCGGGTGAGAACAACACCGGTCAGATCGACCTGGTCGGAGAAATTCTGCGCGACGTTGACGGCATCCTGTCCGGTCAGCGCATCGACCACGAGCAAGATTTCCTGTGGCTGGGAGATATCGGCGACAGCCTTCATCTCGTCCATCAATTGCTGATCGACATGGAGCCGACCGGCAGTATCCAGCAAAAGTACGTCAAAGCCTTGCAACTTGGCGGCTTGCAGAGCGCGTTTCGCGATTTCGACCGGTTGCTGTCCAGCGACAATCGGCAAGGTGGCAGCGTTAATCTGCTCGCCCAATACAGCCAGTTGTTCCTGAGCCGCCGGACGATTGACGTCGAGCGAGGCCATCATGACCTTCTTGTTATCTTTGTCTTTCAGCCGTTTGGCTATTTTTGCCGTCGTGGTCGTTTTACCGGAGCCCTGCAAACCGATCATCATGATGATCGCGGGCGGCGCGACTGACAATTCCAGCGCGCTGACCTCGGAGCCGAGCATTTCGGCCAGGCCGTCATTGACGATCTTGACCACTTGCTGACCCGGCGTGACCGATTTGAGAACAGACTGGCCGACGGCCTTTTCGGTGACCTTTTCGACGAAGTCCTTAACGACAGGAAGTGCGACATCGGCTTCGAGCAGGGCAATCCGCACTTCACGCATCGCGCCGCGAACATCTTCTTCCCGTAGCGCGCCGCGCCCGCGTAGCTTGTCGAAGACTCCGCCAAGGCGGTCGCTTAACTTATCAAACATGTTCCGCCTTCCTTCTTCAAAACGGCCAGTTTCCCGGCCAACGCAAAAAACGCCGATGGGCGAAACCTCGCTGATCGACGTGTGAGTTTTTCGAACTCTAAACTGGATCGGCAATACGGATATTGCCTCTAGTAGCGGTCTATTAGTCCAGTCCTCGATTAATCGCAAGCCCGGATTTTAGCTAGTATAGATTGCTGTTAACTAGAAATTGAGAACTATCGAGGTAATGAGCGGGCATAAACAGCGGGGAAATCAACATGGCTGGACCAGTAGCCGACCAGCGCGTCAAATCAATGAAGAACGGATATCTTCTATCTGCCCGACGCGATGCTGTGACCGGTGTCGTTGTAATTTTGGCAATCCTCCTGTTTGCAAGTACGGGTGGCACCGTATTGTCCGACGCCATTTCTTCCCTTTCCGGAAAAACCAACGGCAGCGACAATGTACTCGTTTCCGCATTCCTGCTCAATATCGCCCTGATCCTGTTCGGCTGGCGCCGCTATCGGGACTTGGCTATTGAAGTCGAGGAAAGAGCTGCTGCCGAACAGCGGGCCCATTCGCTTGCGGTTACCGATCCGTTGACCGGGTTGCTCAATCGTCGGACAATCGCAGAAGAAACCGCAGACCTGGTCGAGGCTGCCGAACGGAAGCACAAAAGCATAGCGTTCATGATGCTCGACCTCGACAATTTCAAAAATATCAACGACGTCCACGGCCATAGCGCCGGCGACGTTGTCCTGAAACAGGTTGCGAACCGCCTTGCGAGCGTCCTGCCGCCGAAAAACCTGTTGGCGCGACTGGGTGGCGATGAATTTGCCTGCGCTTTCATCTTTGATCCCGAGCAGCCGGAGATGGTGGAAAGAATTGCCGATGACCTAATCGACGCAATCGCGTCACCAATCGTCGAGAATGGCACCCATCTCGTGGTCACGACATCAATCGGGATGTCTCGTTACAATCCTGATGAAGATTCTGTCGACGCGCTGATGCGCCAAGCCGATATCGCCATGTATAGTGCCAAAAAACAGGGCCGGAACCGCTATTGCTGGTTTGACGATATCATGGAAAAGGAATTGCAGACCCGCAACTGGCTCGAAACCGAAATGCGCGCGGGCATTCCTAAGGGTGAATTCGTTCCATATTATGAACAACAGGTCGATCTCGCGACCGGGAAATTGACCGGATTCGAGATGTTGTGTCGCTGGGAATCAAGGACACAGGGGCTGATTTCTCCAGAAGTTTTCATCCCGATAGCCGAAGAGACCGGCATGATCGACGAACTCTCGCTGAGCGTCTTGCGCCAGTCGTTCGAGGACGCCAAAGACTGGGATCCGGGCCTTACCATTTCCGTCAACATATCACCGATCCAGTTGCTTGATCCGTGGCTGGCGCAAAAAATTGTCAAACTGCTCGTTGAATCGGGATTTCCCGCAAATCGACTGGAAATCGAAATCACCGAGAGTTCTCTGTTTGAAAATCTTAGTCTGGCCCAGTCCATCGTCCGCAGTCTGAAAAACCAGGGCATAAAAATCGCACTGGATGATTTTGGAACCGGTTATAGTTCGCTTGCTCATTTGCGCGCCCTGCCCTTTGACCAGATAAAGATCGACCGCAGCTTCGTAACATCGATCATTCAAAATCCTGAGAGCCAAGCGATCGTAAAAGCGATCACAGGTCTTGGCGAAAGCCTCGGCATGAAGATCACGGCCGAGGGTATCGATAGCAAGGAAGCAGAGAGCGAACTCCGGCGGATCGGATGTGCCAAAGGCCAGGGCTGGTATTACGGTCGCCCGCTGTCGATGGTACAGACACGGGAGATGTTGGCCGAACGCAATTTGCTGCCCGCCAAGACAGATGGAGAAATCTCGGGACCGCAAAACATTGCCCCTGCCCAGATTGTCGATGAGCCTAGCCGGAAAAAATCCGCTTAAGTCCCATTGTCTAACGTCACAGCGAGCCGAATTGCTGGACTCGCGGGACCGGCATCCCTAAATCGCCAGACATGACGACCGGACGCTTTCATAAAATGCATGGATTGGGCAATGATTTTGTCATTATCGATGCGCGCGCGAGCGAAATCGAACTGTCCGCAGCAATAGTCACGGCCATTGCAGACCGGCATAGCGGGATCGGATGTGATCAGTTGATCATCTTGCGCCCGTCCAGCGAAGCCGACGTCAGAATGCAGATTTTTAACGCCGATGGCAGTGAAGTAGAGGCCTGCGGCAATGCCAGCAGATGCGTCGCCAAGCTGATTGGCGACGAAACCCGGATCGAAACCGGTGGCGGCATCATCACCGGCAATGCGACAGAAGACGGCGCCATCGTCGACATGGGCACACCCCGGTTCGAATGGCAATCGATTCCGCTCGGTTATGCGATGGACACGCTGACTATGCCTGTTGGCTGGGAAGACCTGCAAAATCCATCCGCCGTCAATGTCGGCAATCCGCATGTGATTTTTTTCGTCGACGATAGCAATATCGTCGAGCTGGATCGCCTCGGCCCGATGATCGAAGTCGATCCGCTGTTTCCCGATAAAGTGAATGTCAATGTTGCCCATATCAAGGACGGCAAGATCCATTTGCGCGTCTGGGAGCGCGGCGTGGGATTGACCCGGGCGTGCGGCACCGGAGCCTGCGCAACCGCTGTCGCCGCGATCAGACGCGGCATGGTGACCAGTCCCGTGCAAGTCGAATTGCCGGGCGGGACCCTGATCATCAGCTGGGAAGACGGCAATACAATCCAGATGCAGGGCCCGACCACCTATGTCTTTTCGGGTGAATCTGACTGGTCGCAGTTCGGATGAGCGCACCGGAAATGATCAGCATGGGCTGCCGGCTCAATATCGCGGAAAGCGAGACGTTGCGGCAGAATCTGGCCGCCAACAATATTGACGGGGACAATCTGATCATCGTCAATAGCTGCGCTGTGACCAACGAGGCGGTCAGACAGACGCGGCAGGCCATCCGCCGGGCCAAGAAAGACAATCCGGAGAAAAATATAATCGTGACCGGCTGCGCTGCGCAAGTCGATCCGGCAATGTTCGCGGACATGCCGGAAACCACCGCCGTGGTCGGAAATTTCGACAAATATGACGCGGCCAATTTCAAGCTGGGCCTGCAAAGCAACCGTCCGGAAATCCGGGTTTCCGATATCATGCGGATCACCGAAACCACTCCGCATATGGTCAGCGCCTTTGCCGACCGGTCACGCGCCTTTGTCGAAATCCAGAATGGCTGTGACCATCGCTGCACATTCTGCATCATCCCCTTTGGCCGTGGTAACAGCCGCTCGGTTCCCGCCGGGATTGTCGTGGAACAGGTGCAGGCTCTGGTCGACAAGGGCTTTCAGGAAGTCGTACTGACCGGCGTCGATGTCACCAGCTATGGCCCCGACCTGCCCGGCGCGCCGACATTGGGCATGTTGATCGAACGGATATTGAAACATGTTCCCGAGCTGCCAAGGCTCCGGCTTTCCTCGCTGGACGGTATCGAGATTGATGACCGCCTGTTTGATCTGCTGACCGGCGAATTACGGTTGATGCCCCATATCCACCTGTCGCTGCAGTCGGGTGACAATATGATCCTGAAGCGCATGAAACGGCGGCACAGCCGGGAACAGGCGATCGATCTGGTCGAGCGGCTGAAAGCCAGACGTCCGGAGATTGCGATCGGCGCGGATATTATCGCCGGTTTCCCGACCGAAGATGATGCCATGTTTGCCAACAGCCGCTCGATAATCGAGCAGTGCGATGTTGTTCATGGTCATATTTTTCCCTATTCGCCGAAACAGGGCACACCGGCAGCAAAAATGCCGCAAGTTGACGGCCATGTGATTAAGGAAAGAGCGAAAATATTGCGAGAAACAGTCAGCCGACGCGCCCGCTCATGGCGCCAGTCCCTGGTCGGGTCCCGACAGAATATACTGACCGAGATGTCCGGCGACACCGGATATTCGGAAAATTTTGCCCGGGTTCGATTTGATGCTTCCGCCAACAAGGGACAGATTGTTCCGGTCGAGATCGTCGACGTGCAGGACAAGCAATTGATTGGCAGGATAGCAGCGTGACCGAAAAAAGCAGTTGGAAAGACCGCCTGTTTGGCGGCTTTGGCAAGACATCCTCGCGGCTGACCGAAAATCTCGCCGGGCTGGTAACAAAGGCCAAGCTGGACGAGGCCACGCTCGACGATATCGAAGATGCGCTGATCATGTCGGACCTTGGTCCCGCTACCGCAGCGTCGATCCGCGAAAAGCTTGCGGTCGAGCGATTTGAAAAGGGTCTGAGCGAGCACGCTGTGAAGGAGATTATCCAGCGCGAAATCGCCGCGATCCTGGAACCGGTCGCCATTCCTCTGGAAATAGACGCCTTTCCGCGACCGCAGGTGATTTTGGTCATCGGCGTCAACGGTTCCGGCAAGACCACCACGATTGCCAAGCTGGCCCACCTGTTTCTGGAACAGGATTATGGTGTCATGCTGGCCGCCGGCGACACGTTCCGCGCGGCAGCCATCGGGCAGCTGAAAATCTGGGCCGAGAGACTGGGTGTTCCGATCATCAGCGGCCCGCAAGGCGGCGACAGCGCTAGCATTGTCTATGAAGGTGTCAAGCAGGCCACCGCAACTGGGATCGACGTATTAATCGTTGATACAGCCGGTCGGCTGCAGAACCGAACCGAGTTGATGGACGAACTGGACAAGATTCGCCGGGTCCTGGGACGGCTTAATCCGGCAGCGCCGCATAATGTCGTGCTGGTGCTGGATGCGACCACCGGACAGAATGCCTTGTCCCAGATCGAGGTATTCCGGGATGTCGCCAAGGTTACCGGGCTGATCATGACCAAACTGGACGGTACCGCGCGCGGCGGGGTGCTGGTCGCAGCAGCAAAGCAATTTGGTTTGCCGATCCATGCCATCGGGATCGGCGAAACCGTAGACGACTTGAGGCCTTTCAAGGCCGAAGATTTGGCCGCAGCCATAGCCGGGATAGAAAAATGACCGAAGCAACAGCAATTGAAGAAATTCCAAAAGAACATCGGGGCCTGAGCTTCGCGCTCGATTTCGGGCCGCTGCTGATTTTCTTTCTGGTTTACAAATTTGGCGCGCCGGAAGGCAATCCGATTACCTCCGCCATCTATGGCACGGTCGCGTTCATGATCGCAATCGTCGTCGCGATGATCGTCTCCAAATGGAAATTGGGCAAGGTATCGCCGATGATGTGGATGTCGGCCATTCTGATTCTGGGATTTGGCGCCCTGACCATCTATTTCAATGATCCACGCTTCATCCAGCATAAGCCGACGATCATCTATGCCGGATTTGCCGTTATATTATTTGGCGGGCTGCTGCGCGGCAAAGCGATGTTGAAGAGTCTGCTACAGGCGGCTTTCGAAGGCCTGACCGATGAAGGTTGGCTGAAATTGTCGCGCAACTGGGCGATATTTTTTGCGGCGATGGCCGTGATTAACGAGCTGATGGTCGCAACGATGAGCTTTGACTTGTGGCTGACAGTCAAGGTCTGGGGCGTAACCACCACTTCGTTCATTTTCGCGATGGCCAATATTCCGATGCTGATGAAGCACGGTTTTTCGGTCGAAGAAAAGCCGCGCCCTGACAGTCAGGACGCGGCTTGATCTGCATGTCTGCTTTTAGCCTTGGTCGGCGCGGCTGACGCCGTCTCCGTCGAGGTTCAGGGCAACAAAGTCCCAGTCAATCGCATTGTCGAGCAACGCGGAAACATAGTCTGGACGTGCATTCTGGTAATCCAGATAATAAGCATGTTCCCAGACATCGAGTGTCAGCACGGGCTTGACGCCGTGAGCGACTGGTGAATCGGCATCATGATAAGAGGTGATCTTCAACTCGTCGCCGTCGAGTACCAGCCAGGCCCAGCCACTGGCGAAATGGCCAACAGCCTCGTCCTTGAACTTGGACTTGAAATCTTCGATCGAACCGAACGTGCTTTCCAGACGCTCTTTCAGTTCGCCGGAAATTTCCTTTTTCTCGGGCGACAGGCAAAGCCAGTAGAAACTGTGGTTCCAGACTTGGGCCGCGTTGTTGAACAGGCCGCCATCGGCAGTTTCAATGATTTCCGAAAGCTTCTTGCCTTCTTTATCCGTGCCTTTGATCGCGTCATTGGTCTTGCTGACATAGGCATTATGATGCTTGCCATGGTGATAGTTGAAAGTGTCTTCGGAGATCAAATCTCCAAATGCGGTTTTCTCATAAGGAAGCGGGGGAAGTTCGAAAGCCATTTGTCTTTTCTCCAGTTAATAGGTGACACACGCTGCGTAAACGCATCAATAGAGGAAAAGATGCAAGGAGAAATGTGCCTTTCAGCCGTTCGCAGGGCTAAAAATCCATTTTTTAGTGACATCCAGCCAACGGCGACATAGTGTTGAGGCCTAAATGTAAAATCTAAATCCGGGGGGATGAATTATGGCGAAATTTTTTGGAAATCTGAATGCAGTGATGGTGGTGGGGCTGATAGCTGCTCTCGCACTGATGTTCGGCATGCACGGCGACATGGTTACCGGCAATACAATCGGCCGCTGGCTGCACCTGTTCTTCGGTGTGTTGTGGATCGGACTGCTTTATTATCTGAACTTTGTTCAGGTGCCGCTGATGCCGACTATCCCTGACGAACTGAAACCCGCCGTCGGCAAACATATCGCACCGAAAGTATTATTCTATTTCCGCTGGGCTGCTTTGCTCACTGTGGTCACCGGCCTCTATGTTGCCTGGGCTAGCGGCTGGGTCCATCAGGCGATGACCCTGCAAGCGCCATTTCAGATGATCGGTGTCGGCATGTGGATCGCCATCGTCATGGCCGCCAATGTCTGGTTCATCATCTGGCCCAAGCAGAAGAGGGTTCTCGGCATTGTCGAAGCCACAGCGGACGAGAAAGCGGCAGCCGGGAAAATCGCGCTGATAGCATCGCGGACCAATGTCCTGCTTTCGCTGCCGATGTTCTACGCGATGGTAAACGCCAACGCCGGATAAAAATGGAAGATTTGGAAGCATGAAAAGAGGGCTTGGCGGCCCTCTTTTTTATGTCCCGAGCAGATCGTGCCGCTTCAGCGAATGGCGAAGCTGGTCATAGGTCAGATTGAGCGCCTTGGCGGTCTGCCGCTGGTTGTAACGGGATTTCGCCAGCGCGGTCTCCAATATCCTTTTTTCAAAGGCTTCGACCGCTGCCTTCATATCATCGACATCGTGGAAGGCCGGCTCTGTTGCAGCGGGCGGGCTCTGCGCAGGCTGATCTTCCACAGCCGCGAGTGCCTCCGGCTCTGCTTCGGCTTTCGCAGCCGTCTCTCTGGGTTTCCAGGGCGAAGCGAAGGGATCGAACACGATGTGATCGACCGGTATCGAATGATCATTCCATTGATAGACGGCACGCTCGACCACATTGCGCAATTCACGAACATTGCCCGGCCACTCGTGCCGGTTCAGCGCCTCCGACGCGAGACGTCCGAAGCCGGGCCATGATGGCCATTCCAGTTCGGCCGCCATGCGACGGCCAAAATAGTCAACGAGCACCGGAATATCCCCTTCCCGCACGCGGAGCGGCGGCAAAGTAACCACTTCGAAGGAGAGACGGTCGAGCAAATCCGCGCGAAAGCTCTTTTCCTGCGCCATTTTCGGAAGATCGGCGTTGGTCGCCGCGACGATGCGAACATCCACCCTTTGCGGCCGGGAAGCCCCGATTCTGGTAATTTCGCCATATTCAACCGCGCGCAACAGACGTTCCTGCGCCCCGGTCGACAGGGTTCCCAATTCGTCGAGGAATAATGTGCCGCCGTCGGCTTCCTCGAAACGCCCTGCCCGCGCCTTGGTCGCGCCGGTGAAGGCACCGGCTTCGTGACCGAATAATTCCGCCTCGATCAGGGTTTCCGGCATCGCCGCGCAGTTCAGGGTGATGAATGGCCCGTCCCAGCGCAAACTCAGCCGGTGCAACCGTTCCGCGATCAGCTCCTTGCCGGTGCCGCGTTCACCGACTACAAGCACCGGACGGTCCAATGGCGCCGCCCGGCTGGCTTTTTCCACCGCATCAAGAAAAGCGCCCGATTCCCCGACAAATTGATTTTCGCGTTTCATGGCCAATATATAGTGCAAAATCCCACTAAATAGCAATTAATACCATGTTCATCTGATCGAAAAAATCATTATTCTATTGTTATTCAATTACTTAGTGGACTTGGCACGGCTTCTGCAACGTAGGTTTCAGATACGAAACAAACCAACTTCTGGAGCAAATCATGTCAGCACTGAACAAAATGAGCCGCACCGATGCTTCCGCGATCATCTCGGTCCTGCTTTTTGGCGCAACGATTTTGATCAGCGCCGTCGGACCTGCACAGGCCGAAGGCAAGGCAACCAGCAGCCAAATCTCTTCCCCCTCTGTCAGCTTGATTAACCTAGGTTATCGGGCATGACAGACAAAATGGCCGGGACCACTTCTTTCCCCCTTGCCGAAGTCAAGTCCCGGCCACCTTTTGAAATTCAACAAGATGATGTAGAACGGAACTGGAGCGAAGGCTCGAACAAGTTCGAACATAATCACAGACGTAACCGGAGTATGTACATGGCTGGTATTTTTTCAAGAACGCGTGACATCATTGCCGCCAACGTGACGGACATGCTGGACAAGGCGCAGGACCCGTCGAAGATGATCCGCATGATCATTCTGGAGATGGAAGAAACCCTCGTTGAAGTCCGCGCCTCTGCCGCCCGCACAATCGCCGATCAGAAAGAAATGCGCCGGCATATCGACAAGCTCGATCATCTGACCGAAGACTGGGGCGAAAAGGCCCAGCTCGCCCTTTCCAAGGATCGCGAAGATCTCGCCAAAGCGGCGCTGGTTGAAAAACGCAAGGCCGCCGACATGGCCGATCAACTGAAAGCCGAGATCCAGGTGCTCGATGATTCACTCCGCGCATCGGAGGGTGACATCGCGAAATTGCAGAAGAAATTGCAGGAAGCCCGCTCGCGCCAGAGCAGCCTGGTCAATCGCCTCGAAAGCGCTGAAAACCGGGTCAAGCTGCGCGAGATGTATAATGGCGAGAAGGTCCATGATGCATTCTCCCGCTTCGAATATCTCGAACGTCAGGTCGACTTTGCCGAAGGCCGTGCCGACTCGCTGGGCATGGGCGGAGAACCGCAGAGCCTGGAAAACCAGATCGCGGCGCTGGAATCCAGCGACCAGGTTGATGAAGAACTGGAAGCCATGAAGGCGGCCATGAAAAAAGGTGACGCATAATGCAGGAAGAACTCATCATCATTCCCATCGTTATGGGTACTTTGTTCATCGGGCTGCCATGGCTGATTTTCCACTATGTCACCAAATGGAAGACAGCAGCGACCATCACCAATGAAGACGAGAATCTGCTCGAGGAATTGCACCATATGGCGCGCCGGCTGGATGACCGGATGGAAACCATCGAGCGGATCATGGCGGCGGACAACCCCGACTGGCGGCAATCCGCACTGCCGCGGGCTTCCTCTGCTCCGGCACCCACGCTCGACAATTTCGACGAGCTTCTGAAAAAAGAAAGGCACCCCTCATGAGCTCCTCCCGCACCAAATTCTATCTCGACAAACAGCGCGCAAAATGGAGCGGTGTCTGTGCCGGGATAGCCGATTATACCGGGATCAACGTAGCCTGGGTACGGCTGGCAGCGATCATAGCAACGGTTACTTTTGCCTTTCCCTGGACGCTGATCGCTTACTGGATTGCGGCGAAAATTTCCGAGCCCAAACCGAGCGGCATGTATCTCAGCGACCCGGAAGATACCAAATTCTGGCAGGGCGTGCGCCAGTCACCCCGCCGCACAACCCGCGATATCAAATCACGGTTCCGGGAGATCGACCGCAAGCTGGCCGACATGGAACTTTACTACACAAGCAAGAATACGACGCTGTCTAACGAAATAGAAAATCTGCGCTAGGCGGCCGAACAGGGAGAATGGATATGGATTGGGGAAGCCCGCAATTTGTGATCGCGATTATCGCCATCAGTTACGGAGCGTGGATCGTCAATAACTGGATCCGAGCCAAACATGGCTACGAACTGGAAGACGAATGGGGCGGAAAGTCTGGCAAATCAGCCAAGACCAGCCCGGACGAGCATCGCAAGATCGAATTGCTGTCCAATGAAAATGCAGAATTGGTCGGTAAAATCGACCGGCTTCAGGAACGGCTTCAAGTGCTGGAACGGATCGCCACCGATCCCGCCAAACGCACTGCCGACGAAATTGAAGCATTACGGGAGAAGAACTGATGGACCCGGAGAAAATCGCCATGATCACAGAGCTTGCCCCGATAATAGTAGCTGTCGCCGGCATTGCAGTTGGCGGCTGGGTCCTGACAACCTGGATGCGGATCAAGAACGGCTATCCGCTGGAAAACCAGTGGGGCAAGTCGGTCTATCCCAAGACAGATCGCGAAGCGGTCGAGCGGGTCAAACTGCTGACCAACGAGAATGCCGAACTGCGAGCCGAACTGGGTTCGGTCAAAGACCGGCTCGCCAATGTCGAGCGGATTGTCACCGATGACAGCCACCGGCTGACGCAGGAAATCGAACAATTGCGCGACAAGCGCGCGAACTAGAGCCATCAGACCAATCAGGGAGCCGACGAAATGGACTTTCCAATACTTATCCCCATCCTCGGCATCTCATGCGGAATGCTCGCGATTATCGGCGGCGTTTTCGTAAAACCCTGGATAAAATACAAACAGGAACAGCTTAAGGTTCAAACGCAGATGACAGCGGAAAAGGCAGCGCAATATGCTGCCCATACCGAATTACTGGAACAGCGCGTTCGTGTGCTTGAGCGCATCGTGACCGACAAGGGCATGGATATTTCCCAACAGATTGAGAATCTGCGGGATCCCGGCGAGACAAAGGAGCTGAACTGATGAGTGATTTAGTCTGGGCATTGATACCTTTGGCGCCTTTCATGCTGGGTGGCCTCGTGATCTGGACACGGCACCAAAGCAAAATGGCAGAAAAATACGGCCATCTTCCGGGGGCTGCCGATCCCGACGCCGAACGGATGCGCGAGGAGATGAAATATCTCAAAGATCGCGTGGCGGTGCTCGAACAGATCACAACCGACGGTCACAGCAGCAAGCAGCTGAAAAACGAGATTGAACAATTGCGCGACCGTTAATCCGGTTCGGCGCAGGGCGGAGGGAATATTGAAATGAATCCATTTGAAATGGTTGTGGCCATCATTGTTGTCATCACAATCGGGAAAGTACTGAGCACCCGCTACCGGGCGCAACACGGCATTGCCGAAGATAAAAATGGCAATGCGTTGATAGCCAGCGATCCCGATGCCGGGCGGCTGAAGGAAGAGGTGAAATATTTGAAGGAGCGCGTCGCCGTGCTCGAGAAAATAGCCACCGATGACCGCGGTGCCCGCGAGCTGGAACAAGAGATTGAAAAATTGCGCGACCGCTAATCCGGTCCGGAAAGTAGAAGGACGAGCATGATGCAAGAACCTGCTTTTTACATGATTACCGCAGCCTTTTCACTGATTGGCCTGACGGTGGTTGCTCTCGTGACCCTGCGCGGATGGCGCGACTGGATCGCGCTTAAATCCCGCGAACTGGAGCAGCGACGCGAAGATAATCCGCCGACCGCAACATCGCGGATCGAGGTTGCCGATCTGAAAGAACGTATCCGTAAACTGGAAGCAATCGCCGCTGGCGTGGAGCTGTAACGGGACCCCGTACGCCCTGAGCCTGTCGAAGGGTCGGCATCGCGCGCAAGTGCGTACTTCGACAAGCTCAGCACGAGCGGACCTTTTTAAACAGATGACCTTTCAACACAGCCCTGCTAACCGCCCTCCCCATGAGCAAAATTGACGACCTGATCGAAGAATATGAATTTCTCGAACCCGATGATCGCTACCGGTTGCTGATCGATCTCGGCAAAGAGCTTGATCCGATGCCGGATGCCCTCAAAACCGATGCGACGCTGGTGCGGGGATGTTCGGCTTCGGTCTGGGTCTATCCGACGCAACTGGATGACGGGCGGCTGCATTTTCTGGCCGACAGCAATGCCGCCATCACCAAGGGCATTATCGCGCTGGTGCTGGAAACGGTGCAGGATCAGGCAGCGGGCGATATTACCAAGACCGATATCGCCGCCGTGCTCGAACCCTTTGATCTTAAGAATCAGCTCAGTTCAAACCGGACCCAGGGTATTCCCAATATGATAGCGCTGATCCAGCAAACGGCGTCGCGGCTGCAAAAAGCCTAAACCGGCTTCCAGACGCGCCGCTCTTCGGCAATCCGCAAGACATCAAAAGCCGCCTGTGCCGTCTGGAATTTCTTGGCAGCGTCTGCGTCGCCCGGATTGACGTCGGGATGATATTCCTTGGCCATCGATCGCCAGGCCTTTTTCACCGCTTCAAACTCGACATCGGGCGTCAGGTCGAAAATTTCCAGCGCCGTCATTTCATCGCGCGAACGGCTGCCGTCGCCGGAACCCATCCAGCTATAATGGGCGGATTCCTGATAGGCATTGGCATCGCGCTGCTCGTCGGCTTCGCGCTTCTTGCGCTCTTCCTTGTCGAGTCCCTCGAAATAGTCCCATCCACGATTATATTCGCCCGCATGGGTCTGGCAGAAATACCAGCGTTCGGGACTGTTGGGAGATTTCGGTGCAGGACAGTTGCCCGCTTCATCGCAGCCGTGCCGGTCACAAATCTTGACCTGCTGCGTTTCGCGGGAGCTTTCATAGCTTCCCCAGCGGGGGAAACCCCAATTATCGGATCGTTTTGCTTTTGGCATAGTCTCTATTCTAACAGAGGAACCGAGCGAGTTCTACCGCTAAGATAATACCAGAGGGTCTGTAAGCCGGGTTCTGTCCATCCGCCGAAACGGAATAGCCAGCCATTCATCTAGGCCATGCATTGCTGCATGGCTCCAGCAACCAACCCGGGCAGCAAGCCGAAAAAGCCATATGCCGCCCCTATTTGGTTTTGCTCCAGGTGGGGTTTACCATGCCAGGCCTGTTGCCAGTCCCGCGGTGCGCTCTTACCGCACCCTTTCAATGTCACGTGACCGAAGTCGTCGCGACCTGCTTTCTGTTGCACTTTCCCTAGGGTTGCCCCCGCCGGACGTTATCCGGCACCTATTAATCGTGGAGCCCGGACTTTCCTTCCACCTTCGCTAAAGCTTCGGCGGACGGCTGGCCGACCCTCTGGTTCGCCCTATTTAGAGATTCCGCGCTCTCTGTCCAACATTAAAGACAAAAGCAGCGAGCGGCATTCGCCGTCGATCACACCGTCGATATTTTTCGGCCGGAAACGCCGTTGAAAAGCGACGACTGCGGCGGACTGGTCGGAAATATCATAGCCGAAACGCTCCAGCGCCAGCATGAAACCGCCATCGGTCCACGGTGGATCGTTCAGTTTCGCCACCGGTTTTTTCAGCGCAATGCCGTGACGCGCCAAGCGCTCCCAGTCGAACAACTCGCCCGGGTCCTGTTTGCGCGCGGGCGCGAGATCACTGTGGCCAATGACATTGGATGGCAGGATATTATGGCGCTTGACGATCGCATGCGCCAGCCTGGTCACCGCATCCATCTGCTCTTCCGGGAACGGCACATAGCCCCATTCATGACCGGGATTGACGATTTCAATGCCGATACTGGCGCTGTTTACATCGGTGATACCGCGCCAGAAACCCCGCCCTGCGTGCCATGCCCGCTTTTCTTCATCGACCATCTGGACGATCTGCCCGTCCTCGGTCACGACATAATGGGCAGAGACTTTGGCCTCGGGATTGGCTAGCCTGCTGATCGCCGATGCAGCGTCCTTCATACCGGTATAATGCATGACGAGGATGCTGACCGGCAACTGCCGGTCGTCAAAATTGGGAGACGGCGTCCATATCAGTTCCATGAAAGACCTCCCCTTGTGACCTCAAGCGGTGACGATAGCACCCAAAAGCAATTCTGTCGCCGATGGTGGCGAAATCCTCAGATCCCCGCCATTTTTCATGGCAAGCTCGCGTGTCATCCAGGCAGCGGCGGTGCGGGCGCTGAGATCAATCGGGTCGATCGTGCCGTCGAGCGCGGTCCGGATACCGCTATCCAGCGCGATTTTAATCCCTTCTGCCCGCACGACAACTTCGATTCCCAGTTCGCCCTGTTCCGCGCCGACGTCGAGAGTACCGCCTCTGACCAGCGATTCCTTGGCAATGAGCGCCAGGTTGAGAAGAATCTTGATCGCCTTTTTCGGCAATGCCTCGCCTTGCAGCGCCCAACCGAGCGTGATCTTGCCCGAATCACCGATCAGCGATTCGATCAGGCCCCGCGCCTCTGCCGGGTCGACATTGTCGCCAAAGCCGCCGGCAGCACCAAATGCGAGCCGGAAATATTTCAATTTGTCCGCTGACACTCTGGCACTGTCCGCCAGCAGATCCATACAGCGGTCCCGCATGACCGGATCGGTTTCGTCTTCCAGCAACTCGAGCCCGTTGTTGATCGCTCCCACGGGACTTAACAGGTCATGACATATTTTCGAACAAAGCAGAGATGCCAGATCAACTTCACTATTCGACATATAAACGCGCCCTTAACTATGATTTCATTCCGCGGCTGTTTGGCCGTTTGCACCCGAGCAATCAAGCATGATCGCGTCAAAACGGCCATAAATTTCGCCATTATCCGCCGTGCGCCATGCTGCCGCATCGCGCCCGTTCAAAATCAGCCATAGCCGACCGTCCGGCGCGGCGCTTTCGGCATCTGTCCTGGAAGGTTCGACGGTTCCCGCGGGATGCGAATGATAATAGCCCAGAATCGGGTCACCACCGTCCCTGCTGGCTCGTTCCGCAGCAATCAAAGTTGCCGGATCAATTTCGAAATGGCGGACCGGATCGGCTGCGACATTGCGCGCGATACGATAGCTATTCACCCTGCCATCGCGCCCCAGAAGAATTCCGCAGATTTCTTGCGGTGCATTGTCAAGGACCAACTGTTGGATTTCTGCCAATATGGCGCTTGATATAAAGACCTGCATGGCCCACATCTACGCGATGAACGAGGGGCAATCCACAATATCCGGAACATTACCGGATTCTCCAAAAAAACAGCGTCTCGATGCGGCTTTGACAGAGGTCGTAGAGGGGCTTTCGCGCGAGCGGGTAAAATCGCTGATCTCGAGCGGACATCTTCTGCTTGACGGCGCGACCTTCACCGATCCTTCGGCCAAGAAAATCGGCAACAAGCCATTCGAGCTCACCATCCCCGAACCGATTGCCGGCCCGGCCCTGGCGCAGGACATTCCGCTCGATGTGATCTTCGAAGACACGCATCTGATCGTCATCAACAAACCGGCAGGACTGGTCGTCCATCCGGCAGCCGGCCATCCCGACGGGACTTTGGTCAACGCCCTTCTGCACCATTGTCGGGGGCAATTGGCGGGCATTGGCGGTGTCACCAGACCCGGGATTGTCCACCGGATCGACAAGGATACGTCGGGATTGATGGTAGCCGCCAAGACCGATGCCGCGCACAAGGGCCTGAGCGCCCTGTTCGCCGAACATGACATCGAACGGCGCTATATGGCGATCGTCAACGGCAGACCCAATCCGGCGTCGGCGACGGTCGAGGGCGCCATCGGCCGCAGCAATGTCAATCGCAAGAAAATGGCGGTTGTCGGCGATGACCGGGGCAAGTCGGCGATGACCCATTATACGGTCAAGGAAATGCTCGACGGAGCCGCTTTGGTGGAATGCACGCTGGAAACAGGCCGCACCCATCAGGTCCGGGTCCATATGACCCATATCGGCCACAGCCTGATCGGGGACCCGCTTTACGGCACTCGTCGAAAATCAATGCTTTCCCGTCGGAAAGATATTCAATTTGGACGCCAGGCCCTCCATGCTGCTAGTCTTGGATTTGTTCACCCCATAACGGAGGAGAAATTGATGTTTTCTATCGATTTTCCCGAAGATATGCAGGAACTATTCATGAAGTTGCGGATATAGGTAATACACCTTATATCACCATCTGACCAAAGGGTGCTTGATGAGGCCCGGCGGCACAACAGAAGAAGGAACGAAAATGGCTAATGGTAGCAATGTTCCGGCAAAAATCCCTGCCTTAGGGGGGGACGCGAGCCTGAACCGGTATCTCTCGGAAGTTCGGAAATTTCCGTTATTGACCCCAGAACAAGAATATATGCTGGCGAAACGCTATTCTGAACATAAGGATCAGGAAGCAGCAGCCCAGCTGGTTACGTCGCATCTGCGACTCGTCGCCAAGATCGCGATGGGCTTTCGCGGCTATGGCCTGCCTGTTTCGGATCTGATCTCCGAAGGCAATGTCGGCCTGATGCAAGGCGTGAAGAAATTTGAACCGGAACGCGGTTTCCGCCTCGCGACCTACGCGATGTGGTGGATTCGCGCATCTATCCAGGAATATGTACTGCGCAGCTGGAGCCTCGTTAAAATGGGGACGACCGCCGCACAGAAGAAGCTTTTCTTCAACCTGCGCCGGATGAAGAATAATCTCGACGCCTTCGAAGATGGCGATCTGTCACCCGAAGACGTGCAGAAAATCTCTACCGACCTCGGCGTTGCCGAGCATGAAGTGGTCAATATGAACCGCCGCATGTCGATGGGCGGAGACGCATCCCTGAACGTCTCGCTGTCTTCGGACGATGGCGATGGTGGCCAGTGGCAGGACATTTTGGAAGACGACGGCCCGTTGCACGATGAATCCATCGCTGCGGCTCAGGAAGCCGATGTCCGGCATGACATGCTGACAGAAGCAATGGGTTCGCTAAACGAGCGTGAGCAGCATATTCTCGCTGAACGCCGCCTGTCGGAAGATCCCAAGACGCTTGAGGACCTGAGCAAGGTCTATGAAGTCAGCCGCGAGCGCATAAGACAGATCGAAGTCCGCGCGTTCGAGAAACTGCAAAAAGCGATGCTTCGCATTGCCGGAGAAAAGCAGCTTCTTACAACGAGTTGATTTTCAAAGTTCATCGCAGAACGAAATAGTGAAGCGCCCCGAAACAGGATTTGTTTTCGGGGCGTTTTCCATTTAGATTGCCAAAATGCGGGCAATCAAATTTCTCTTCAAATTTTTCATCTATTTCATCCTGATCACGGTCGCGTGGGTCGGGCTTTATGCGATCGTGCCACCGCCGATCACCGCCACGATGATCATGGACGAAAATAGCGTCACCAAGGACTGGACGAGCTTCAGCGACATTTCCCCGAACATGGTGCGCGCGGTGATAGCTGCCGAGGATGGGAAATTTTGCAGCCATGACGGATTTGATACCGAAGCCATTCAACAGGCGATCAAACGCAATGCCCAGGGCGGTCGAATTCGCGGTGGCTCGACGATTTCCCAGCAAGTCGCGAAAAATGCGTTCCTCTGGCAGGGTGGCGGTTTTTTCCGCAAGGGGCTGGAAGCCTATTTCACCTTCCTGATCGAGACGATCTGGAGCAAACAGCGGATCATGGAAGTCTATCTCAATATCGCCGAGACCGGCATCGGAACCTATGGCGTGCAGGCCGGTGCGCAGCGCTATTTCAACAAGGATGCGAAAGACCTGACCAAGATCGAGGCGGCACGCATCGCGGCGGCCCTGCCCTTGCCCAAGAAGCGCGCAGTCAACGGTGCCAGCGGCTTTACCCGGCGCTATGGCAATACCATCGCCGCCCGGATCAATGTCGTCCGGAACGAGAAGCTGGACAGCTGTATCTACAAATGATTTTGCAGCCGCGTGTATGAGAATAGGGCAATGTCGCTCAGCAACGCCACTCCGCTCAAAAAGCAATGGCCGCATCGCAAGTGCGACACGGCCATAGCTCTATGAATAGAATGGTTCGAGCGTAACGGCGAAACGGCCTAAGCGGCGTCTTCCTTCTTCGCCTTGCTACTCTTGGCGATCACCTTCACCGGCTCTTTGGTGCCAGCGACGACATCCTTGTCGATCACGATTTCGTCCACGCCTTCAAAGTCAGGCAGGTCGAACATGGTATCGAGCAGAATATTCTCGACGATGGAACGCAGCCCGCGTGCACCGGTTTTCCGTTCGATCGCCTTGTTGGCGACCGCAACCAGCGCGTCATCTGTGAAGGTCAAACCGACATCTTCCAGTTCGAACAATTTGCGATATTGTTTCACCAGCGCGTTTTTCGGTTCCTGAAGAATCGTTACCAGAGCATCGACGTCGAGATCTTCGAGCGTCGCGATTACCGGCAAGCGGCCGACAAATTCAGGGATCAAGCCGAATTTCAACAAATCCTCGGGCTCGCCCTGGGCCAGAAGTTCACCAACCCGGCGTTCTTCCGGAGCCGCCACATGGGCGCCAAAACCGATTGACTTGCCTTCCAGACGGTCACCGATGATCTTTTCCAGACCAGCAAATGCACCGCCGCAGATGAACAGGATATTCGTGGTATCGACCTGCAGGAATTCCTGCTGAGGATGCTTGCGACCGCCCTGTGGTGGAACGCTGGCAGTCGTGCCTTCCATAAGCTTCAACAAAGCCTGCTGGACGCCTTCACCGGAAACATCGCGGGTGATCGACGGATTTTCCGCTTTGCGGCTGATCTTGTCGATTTCATCGATATAGACGATGCCGCGCTGGGCTTTCTCGACATTATAGTCGGACGCCTGGAGCAGCTTGAGAATGATATTCTCGACATCTTCACCGACATAGCCGGCTTCGGTCAGGGTTGTCGCATCGGCCATGGTGAAAGGCACATCAAATGTCTTCGCCAGCGTCTGCGCCAACAGAGTCTTGCCGCAACCGGTCGGACCGACCAGCAGTATGTTCGATTTTGCCAGTTCGATATCGCCGGATTTCGCAGCGTGATTAAGTCGTTTGTAGTGATTGTGAACTGCAACCGAAAGCACGCGTTTCGCGCGTTTCTGGCCGATGACATAGTCGTTCAGTACATCGCAGATTTCCTGCGGTGTCGGAACTTCGCCATCCTTGCGGCCGGTGACGGTGCCCTTGGTTTCCTCCCGGATGATGTCATTGCACAGCTCGACACATTCATCGCAGATGAAGACCGTAGGTCCCGCAATCAGCTTGCGGACTTCATGCTGGGATTTGCCGCAGAAGGAGCAATATAAAGTGCTCTTCGAATCAGATCCCGTCAATTTCGTCATAAAAAGTCCTCTAAAGCGGATAGTCTTGTAATCTAACCGTCAAATTCCAAAATGCCACCGCTTTTTTCACGGTTTTCCTAGCGCAAAGCCAAGTCTATCAAATAGTGCTTAAATTTCATTTAGGCGGTCGCTAACCGCTTATTTAGCATCTTCTGTAGGTACTGGACGCTTGTTGTAAACTTCGTCCACGATGCCGAATGCCTTGGCTTCGTCGGCTTCCAGGAAAGTATCGCGGTCCATCGCCTTTTCAATCTCTTCCACCGGTTTACCGGTATATTTGGCATAAAGATTGTTCATACTAGCACGGATACGCAGGATTTCCTTGGCCTGAATCTCGATATCGGACGCCATGCCCTGGGCGCCGCCGGATGGCTGATGCAACATGATCCGTGCGTTGGTTGTCGCCATCCGCATTCCCGGCTCACCGGCTGCAAGCAGGAAACTGCCCATCGAAGCCGCCTGCCCTACGCAAACCGTGCCGACCCGCGGACGGATATATTGCATGGTATCGTGGATCGCCATGCCAGCGGTGACTACGCCGCCCGGCGAGTTGATATAAAGATAGATATCCTTCTTTGGGTTTTCCGACTCCAGAAAGAGCAGCTGCGCCGTGATGATCGATGCCATCCCGTCCTCAACCGGACCGGTGACGAAAACGATGCGTTCACGCAGCAGCCGGGAAAAAATATCGAAACTGCGCTCGCCCCGGTTGGACTGTTCGACAACCATAGGGATTAGAGCGTCTGTAATCGGATCATGCATCTTGTAAATCGTCCTGTTTTTGGCTTCGGCACTACATCGGGATTATAGCGGAATTGTTCAAGGGGTTTAACGATGTTCGCTACTAATGATTGCAATCCGGAAAAAACACCCCCCCCGAGACGACGATCATTGCGCACCATGTACGCTATCCCTACATGTTCTCCAAGGCAACGCTGATCGTTCCGTGATCGGCGCTTCTCGAAATTAATTAGCGGAGTCCAGAATGATAACCAATAACAGCCCAATATTTCCCTCATTCAATGATGAGGACAATGACGACGAGAACAAGTCTGGCGGCCTGCCGGGCGCCATGATGACAAAATTTCTGGAAGCCCGTACCATCATGATTTTCGGCGGTATCGACCAGAAACTGGCTGAACGTGTAGCCACGCAGCTCCTGTATCTCGACCACGTCAATCACGACCCCATTCGTATTTTTCTGAATTCTCCAGGCGGCCATGTCGAATCGGGCGACACGATCCACGATCTTGTCCGCTATATCAGTTCACCAGTCGCCATGATCGGAACTGGCTGGGTAGCCAGCGCAGGCACCCACATCTTCCTCGGCGTCCCCAAGGAGCGGCGTTTCTGCCTGCCCAACACAAGATTTCTGATTCACCAACCATCCGGTGGCGCCGGTGGCAAGGCATCTGATATCGCGATTCAGGCGCAGGAAATCGTGAAGATGCGCGAACGACTGGCACTGATTATCGCGGAAGAAACCGGGCAGGATGTCGAGCGGGTCCGCAAGGATATCGACCGCGATTACTGGATGAGCACGGAAGAAGCCAAGAAATATGGCATTCTCGGTACGGTTATCAACAAGGCGAGCGAAGTCACGATCTGATGCCGGGTAAAGCCGCAACTCGCGGATTGAAACTGGCAAAGACCAGCGCATAAAAAAAGCCGGACAGGTTCGCCCTGCCCGGCTTTTTTTACATTCAAACCAAATCCATTATTTCTTGGCAGGTGCCTTTTTCGCAGCTGGCTTCTTAGCCGCTGGCTTTTTGGCAGGCGCCTTGTCGGCATCAGCTCTGGCCGGAGCCTTCTTTGCTGCGGCTTTCTTGGCCGGTGCTTTTTCTGCTTCTTCCTTGGCCGGAGCCTTTTCAGCGACAGGTTTCTTGTCAGCAGCAGGCTTTTTCGCAGCGGCTTTCTTGGCTGGCGCTTTTTTCTTGGCAGCTGGCTTGGTTTCAGCGTCGTCTTCTGCTTCGATCGCGGCTTCTAGTTCGTCGCGCGTGACCTTGCGGTCGGTTACTTCTGCCTTGTCAAACAGGAAGTCGACGACCTTGTCTTCGTACATTGGTGCGCGAAGCTGGGCTGCTGCCATCTGGTCCTGCTGGATATACTGGACGAACCGGTCACGGTCTTCCGGACGATATTGCTGGGCCGCCTGCTGGATCAGCATGCCCATTTCCTGCTGGCTGACTTCGACGCCATTGTTCTGGCCGATTTCCGACAGTAGCAATCCGAGACGGACGCGACGGACCGCGATTTCGCGATATTCGTCTTTCTCGTCTTCCATTTCCTTGCGGGCCGCTTCAGGATCTTCTTCCTGAGCCGCTTCCTGCTCGAGCTGTTGCCAGATCTGGCTGAACTCGGCTTCGACCATGCTCGGTGGCACTTCGAAATCATGGCTGGCGGCGAGCTGGTCGAGCAGCTTCCGCTTCATATGGGTACGGGTCAGGCCGTTGAGCTCCTGCTCGATCTGCCCCTTGAGCAGTTCGGTCAGCTGGTCAATGCCTTCGAGCCCCATGGACTTGGCCATTTCGTCGTCAGCCTTGGCGACCTTAGGCTTCTGCACTTCGCCGATGACAACATCGAACGTCGCGTCTTTGCCCTTCAGGTCTTCAACATTATAATCGGCCGGGAAGGTTACCTTGACGAGCACTTCGTCATTGGCCTTCTTGCCGATCAGCTGGTCTTCGAAGCCCGGGATCAAACGGCCGGAGCCCAGTTCGATCGCCATGCCTTCGCCCTTGCCGCCGTCAAACGGGACGCCGTCGACCTTGCCTTCAAAATCGATCAGACATTGATCGCCAACTTGGGCTTTGTAGGATTTCGCTGCGGTTTCGAACTGCTTCTGGCTCTCTGCAAATTTCTGCAGGGCTTCATCAACGGTTTTCTTGTCCGCTTCAACCTGGAGACGTTCGAGCTTCAGACCTTCGACATCCGGTGTCGGAACTTCAGGCAGAATTTCGAGATCGATTTTGACGTTCGCGTCCTTGCCGGGCTCATAGCCTTCTTCAAGATCGACGTTCGGCTGCATTGCCGGACGGAGCTTGTTGTCCGTCATCGTTTTCTCGATGCTTTCCTGGATCGAGCTGGTCAGCGCGTCCTGCATCAAGGCATCATTATGCATCTTGCGGACGAGATTCGCAGGAACCTTGCCTTTGCGGAAACCGGGCATATTCACCTGCGGCGCCATTTTCTGCACCTCGGCTACAACGCGCGATTCGATATCTTTCGCGGTAATCTTGATTTCATAGGCCCGTTTCAGACCTTCGTTCAGCGTTTCAACAATCTGCATGACTATCCTTTGGTGCCTTCATATTCGGTGTTATTCGAAAGACTTTGCAACTAACTTGGTGCGGGCGAAGGGACTCGAACCCCCACACCCTAAGATACCAGAACCTAAATCTGGCGCGTCTACCAATTCCGCCACGCCCGCCCAGTTACGTCGTCAAACTCTATCGAAGTACGATTGACCCGCGCGCCTAGCCCAAAGGCACGTTGAGGGCAAGTGTGGTTTACGAACGAATCAACCCAGTGCCTTCTTGAGAAGTTCATTCACCACCTGCGGATTGGCCTTGCCCTGCATTGCTTTCATCGTCTGGCCGACGAAGAAACCGAACAACTTGTCCTTGCCGTCGCGATATTGGGCGACCTTGTCTTCGTTGGCGGCCATCACGTCCGCGATAACTTTTTCGATCGCACCGGTATCGGATTCCTGCTTGAGGCCCTGTTCCTCGACGATTTTCGTGGCGCCCTCGCCGGTCTCGAGCATGATCTCGAACACCTGCTTGGCGATTTTGCCGGAAATCGTGTCGTCGGCAACCAGGCTGAGCAATTCAGCGGCCTGCGCGGGAGAGACGGGACTATTCTCGATATCGAGCCCCATGCGGTTGAGCGCACCGAATAGTTCCGATGTAACCCAATTAGCGGCGCTACTGGCAATTTCTTCCGGCTTGTCGGTAGTTTCGAGCAGTTCCTCGAACCACAAAGCCGTTTCATGCTCTGCCGTCAGGACCGCTGCATTATAGGCGCTCAGACCGAGCACACTCTTGTAGCGCGCGCGTTTCTCATCCGGCAATTCCGGCAGGCTTGCCTTGCAGTCGAAGATGAAATCATCTTCCAGTTCCAGCGGCAGCAGATCGGGATCGGGGAAATAGCGGTAATCATGCGCATCTTCTTTCGAGCGCATCGACCGGGTTTCGTTCTTGTCGGGATCAAACAGCCGAGTTTCCTGGACCACGGTGCCGCCGTCCTCGATCAGATCGACCTGACGCTGGGCTTCATATTCAATCACCGCCTGGATGAAGCGCATCGAGTTGACATTCTTGGTCTCGGTCCTTGTGCCGAGTTCGCCACCGGGCTTGCGCACGCTGACATTGACGTCGGCGCGCATCGAGCCCTGTTCCATATTGCCGTCGCATGACCCGACATAGCGCAGGATCGAGCGAAGCTTGCGGACATAGGCCGCGGCTTCCTTGGGCGATGTCATATCCGGCTTGGAAACGATTTCCATCAAGGCAACGCCGCAGCGGTTGAGATCGACATAGGACATGGTCGGATGCTGGTCGTGCATCAGCTTGCCTGCATCCTGTTCGATATGGATACGCTCGACACCGATCGCCTTGCCATGGGCATCGGGATCTTTTTCATCGAGCGAAATCTGGATCACGCCCTCACCCACGATCGGATGGTAAAGCTGGGAAATCTGGTATCCCTGCGGCAGATCGGCGTAGAAATAATTCTTGCGGTCGAAGCGCGAATATTTGTTGATCTGCGCATTGATCGCGAGACCGGTACGCACCGCCTGACGGACACATTCGCCATTCAGCGTCGGCAACATGCCGGGCATCGCCGCGTCGACCAGACTGACCTGCGTATTGGGTTCTGCGCCAAATTCGGTGGAAGCCCCGGAAAAGAGCTTCGATTTGGAGGTTATCTGGGCGTGGACCTCGAGGCCGATTACGACCTCCCATTCGCCGGTTCCGCCCTGGATACGATATGTTGATTCAGTCATTTCTACCACCACTGCTCCGGTTTCGCGACAAAGCCGGCGCGTTCTTCCAGCGCCAGACCCGCGTTAAACACGCTCTGTTCGTCCAATGCCTTGCCAATGATCTGCAGACCGAGGGGCAATCCCTTGCCATCGATCCCGGCGGGCACTGACATGGCGGGCAGACCGGCCAGCGAGCTGGGCACTGTGAACACGTCGTTCAGATACATCGCCAGCGGATCGTCGCTTTTCTCGCCCAGACCAAAGGCCGCGCTTGGTGCGGTCGGGGTCAGCAGCAGATCACAGCTGTTCCAGGCCTTGTCGAAATCCTGCGAGATCAGGGTCCGGACTTTCTGCGCCTGGGTATAATAAGCGTCATAATAGCCAGCGCTCAGCACGTAAGTCCCGATCATGATCCGGCGCTTCACTTCCGGGCCGAACCCGGCTTCGCGGGTCGCGGCATACATGTCCTGCAGCCCTGCCCCGTCCGGCAGATCGCGCAGACCGTAACGCACGCCATCATAGCGGGAGAGGTTGGACGATGCTTCGGCAGGAGCGATGATATAATAGGCGGGCAACGCATATTTGGTGTGCGGCAGCGAGACATCGACGATGGTCGCGCCGGCGTCCTTGAGCATTTCAATGCCCTTCTGCCAAAGTGCATCGATTTCGGCGGGCATGTTTTCAACGCGATATTCCTTGGGGATACCGATTTTCTTGCCCGCGAGATTGCTGCTGAGCGCCGCTTCCCAGTCGGGAACGGCCAGATCAAGCGAGGTCGAATCCTTGGCATCGAAGCCGGCCATCGATCCGAGCATGATCGCGCAATCACGGACATCATGGGCCATCGGGCCTGCCTGATCGAGCGAACTGGCAAAAGCTATCGTGCCCCAGCGCGAGCAGCGGCCGTAGGTCGGCTTGAAACCGGTAATTCCGGTGAAGGCCGCTGGCTGGCGAATCGATCCGCCGGTGTCGGTGCCGGTTGCTGCAGGCGCGATGCGTCCGGCAACCACGGTAGCGCTGCCGCCCGACGAGCCGCCGGGAGTCAGATCGCTATTGCCGCCGTCATTGCGCCGCCATGGCGAGATGACATTGCCGAATGCGCTGGTCTCGTTGGACGAGCCCATCGCGAACTGGTCCATGTTGAGCTTGCCGAGCATACCGGCGCCAGCCTTGAACAGATTGGCCGAAACGGTCGATTCATATTGCGGAACAAAACCTTCGAGAATGAGGCTGGCCGCAGTGGTCGCCACGCCTTCGGTGCAGAACAGGTCCTTCATGCCGATCGGCACACCGGCCATCTTGCCCAGTTCCTCGCCGGCCGCCTTGGCCTTGTCGGTTGCTTCTGCCGCCGCCAGTGCATGTTCCGGCGTTTCGACCAGAAATGCATTCAACGGCTTGGCTGCACTGACCCGCGCGATGAAAGTCTCTGCGACTTCCTTCGCGGTGAAATCGCCATCCGCAATGCCGCTGCGGATATCTGCGATACCCATTTCAAATATTGCGGTCATTATTCAATCACCTTGGGAACTGCAAAAAAGCCATGTTCGGCAATTGGCGCGTTGGCCAATATCTTGTCGCTGATCTTGCCGTCGGTGACGACATCCTCGCGCAGCCGCAACTTGTTCGGGATGACCGCCGTCATCGGCTCCACCTTCGAACAATCCACTTCGCCCAGTTGCTCGACCCAACCCAATATCTGGTTTAGCTCGGGCACGAAGGCATCCGCTTCGGCTTCGGTAATCGCGATCCTAGAGAGGCTGGCGATCTTTTTGACGGTTTCCTTATCGATTGACATGACTCATTCTTTTTCAGTTCATCTTTTTTCGGGTAATGCGGATATAAATTGTGTACCGAGCGCCGCTAGCACTGGCGCGAAGCCGCTTCAAGCGGATTGAAGCAGTCGCATATTGGTTGGAGTATCTTTTGGCCCGTAAATTTCTCTATTTTGTCGCAGGCATGGTCGTTCTCGTGCTCGCCGGCGCGTTTGTTTTTCAGGTCTATGGCGACGAGCTGATGGAAGTGGCCTTCGTGCCCGACACAGAATTCACGGCGCAGGAAGTGCTGGAAAATAATGTCTATGCCGATACCGGCATGTGGCTGGCGCGACCGGAACTGGTGAAGGGTAACCCTGCTCTCTGGTTGCCGGCAGGATATGAAGACACGGACGAACCCTTTCCGGAGGCGAAGAAAGCCGCCGTCTTTTTCATTCACCCCACCTCCTTTCTGAAGAAAGACCGCTGGAACGCGCCGCTGGATGACGTGGAATCGCAGGCGCGGGCTCGGATATTCCTGCGCGGACAGGCCAGCGCGTTCAACGCCATCGGCACTGTCTGGGCACCACGCTACCGGCAGGCGACTCTGGGCGCCTTTCTGACCGAGAAAAAGGAAGGCCAGCAGGCGCTGGATGCCGCCTATCAGGATGTGTTGGCCGCCTTTGACTATTTTGTCGCGGAGATCCCGAGTGATCAGCCGATCATATTGGCAGGCCACAGCCAGGGCAGCCTGCATCTGACCAATTTGCTCAAAGACCGGGTAGCGGGAACACCGCTCGCCAACCGGATTGTCGCCGCTTATGTTGTCGGCTGGCCGGTTTCTGCCGAGAATGACATCCCGGAAATGGGCCTCGATATTTGCGAAGCCCCCGACCAGACCCGCTGCATATTGAGCTGGCAAAGCTTTGCAGAACCCGCCGATTATGAGCGGATCATCAAGGTCTATGACACCACCATCGGTTTCAATGGCCATCCGCGCCAGGACACCGCTCTGCTCTGCACCAACCCGATCAACGGTGACATCAATAGCTCTGCGCCGGCGACAGCCAATCTCGGGACACTGGTTCCTAATGATGATCTCAGCGAAGCAAGCCTGACCATCGGGTCAGTACCGGCCAGATGTGATGACCGGGGCTTTCTGCTGATCGGTGATCCGCCGGAAATAGGCCCCTATGCCCTGCCCGGCAATAATTACCATGTCTACGATTATAGCCTGTTCTGGGCCAATGTTCGCGCCGATGCGCGCCGGAGGATAACAGCATTTCAGGCACGTTAATCTCCGATGATGTCGCGGCATTCAATGCGGCCCTGCCCGACTGCGGCAGGCTGCTCGGTCTCGATATCGGCACAAAGACCGTCGGCATGGCATTGTGCGATTCGCACTGGACCTTCGCAACGGCAGCGGAAACGATAGAGCGGCGCAAATTCTCCAAGGATCTTGAACGGATCAAGACGGTGATTGCCGAACAGAATATCGTCGGGCTTGTCGCTGGACTGCCGCTCAATCTTGATGGCAGCCAGAGCCAGCAAACCCAGGCAGCGCGATCTTTTGCGCAAAATCTCAAACCGCTAGGTCTGCCGATATTATTGTGGGACGAGCGATGGAGCACGCAGGCCGTCACCCGCGATCTTATTGCATCGGACGTCAGCCGGAAAAAACGGGCCAAGGTCGTCGACAAGATGGCCGCCGCCTATATTTTGCAAGGAGCCATCGACAGGCTTGCCGCGCTGTCATGATGACTCTATAGAACCCGCTTTAATGACATCGATAAAAACCGCATCGTCGCAATCCTTTCCAGCCGGATCGGATGCTTTCCCCCATCGTCATCTATTGGGCATCGCCGGGCTTCATCCCTGGGAGATATTATTTCTGCTCGAGGAGGCCAAACAATGGGTCGATCTCAACAAAAAATCCAGCAAGCATGCGAACAAGCTGGATGGCCTGACCGTCATCAATGCGTTTTTCGAAAATAGCACCAGAACCCTGCTTTCCTTTGAAATTGCCGGAAAACGGATGGGCGCGGATGTGGTCAATATGCACGCGGCGCAATCAAGCATCAAAAAGGGCGAAACGCTGATCGACACGGCGGTTACGCTCAATGCGATGAAGGCTGACGCAATCGTCATCCGCCACGGCAGTTCGGGCGCGGTGCAATTAATTGCCGACAAGGTCGACTGTCCGGTGCTCAACGCCGGTGACGGCAGCCACGAACATCCGACGCAGGCACTGCTCGACGCCCTCACTATCCAGCGGCGCAAGGGCGAGATCAGCGGGCTGACAGTTACCATTTGTGGCGACGTGATGCACAGCCGGGTGGCACGATCCAATATCTATTGTCTGACCACGCTTGGCGCAAAAGTAAGGGTTTGTGGGCCTCCTTCCCTGCTGCCCGCCGCGCTTGACCGGTTCAATGTCGAGGTATTCAGCAATTTTGACGAGGCTCTTAATGGCAGCGATGTCGTGATGATGCTCCGGCTGCAGAATGAACGCATGAATGGCGATTTCATCCCCAGCCCGCGCGAATATCATTATCTCTACGGGCTGACCCGGGAACGGCTGATGCTGGCCAACAAGGACGCGCTGGTGATGCACCCCGGACCGATGAACCGCGGCGTCGAGATTGACAGCGATGTTGCCGATGACCTGAGCCATTCCGCTATAACCGAACAAGTCGAAATGGGCGTTGCCGTGCGGATGGCCTGTCTGGACATACTCACCCGCAAATCCCGCGGCGTGGAGGGCTGGTCATGAACAAGATTTTTACCAACGCACGCCTGATGTTGCCGGGCGAAGAACAGCCTCAGCTAGGCCGATTGATCATCGACGGTGATCGCATCGCTTCAACCGATGACGGCACCGACAAGCAAACGGGCGAAGAAATAGACTGCAAGGGCCGATTATTGGCGCCGGGCATCGTCGATCTCGGTGTTTTCGCTATCGACAAGCCGGCTTTCCATTATGGCGGGATCACCCGGGCCGCCTTGATGCCCGATCAGTTTCCGGTTCTGGATCTGCCCGCGATCATCAAACATAATGCGGTTGAAGGCAAACCGGACCTGTGGTCGCACCCGATAGCCGCGGCGACCAAGGGACTGGCCGGAACACAGCTGGCCGAAATCGGCTTGATGAAACGGTCGGGCGCCAAAGCGGTTGCCACCGGCCGGCAATGGATCGCTGACAGCGGACTGATGCTCAAGCTGATGCAATATTGCCGGTCGCTGGATTTGCCGTTGATCGTGCACAGCGAGGATGCGGGGCTGACCGGTGGTGCGGTTGCTACCAATAGTGAAACCGCAACCCGGCTGGGACTATCCAGCGCCACCGCGGCGGCAGAGGCCATCTCCATCGCCCGGGATATCGCCTTGGTTCGCGAAACCGGAGCCCATGTCCATTTTCGACAAGTCACCACAGAAGACGGCTTGAACCTGATCCGCGCCGCCAAAGCCGAGAATCTTCCGGTAACCTGCGGCATCACGCCCGCACATCTGCTTTTGTCCGATATCGCGATCAATGATTTCCGGACATTTACCCGGCTATCGCCGCCGTTGAGGAGCGACGAGAATCGCCTCGCCTGTATCGCTGCAGTAAAGGACGGCACAATCGATGTCATCGCATCGGGTCACGATCCCCGCGGCGCCGCAGACAAAAGATTACCATATGCAGAAGCAGCACCGGGCATGGCGGGCGCAGAGACCCTGCTGGCACTTTCCTTGACGCTGGTGCGCGACGGGACAATTTCCATTGGCCGGCTGTTCGAGCTCCTGTCCACCAATCCGGCAAAAATTCTGGCGGTAGACGCGGGCATATTGCAGCCGGGATATCAGGCCGATTTCATCCTGATCGACGAAGACAGTCCTTGGCAGGTTGATACCAGGAAGATGGCAGCAGCAGCAGGCAATACGCCATTTGATGGCCTACCCGTTCAGGGCCGCGTAACCGCCATATATAAAGGCGGCAGAGCCTATTAGCTCCACCGCCTTCATGCGATTTTGATGATCGGTATAAACTAGCGTGAAGCTAGTTTTTTCGGTGCCTTGCTGGCCATACGGGTCGGGGCGGAGTGGCTGCCCGGTGCCTGACGCACGATGCAGTTGCTACCCTTGGCCTTGATACCGGCACACATGGCTTCCGCTGTTTGCGCATTACCAAAACCGACTGCCGCCAGGCGGTACAGGGTCTTGCCCTTCACATTGATCCGCGAACTTGCATATTCGAAAGATTTCAGCTCGCTGTTCCGGGCAGACATAATCCCCCAGGCGCGTTTGGCACCTTCAGCCGACGAGAAGGCGCCCAGCTGGACCATATGCGTTCCCGCTACCGAAGAGGCAGGCTTCGCGGCTGGCTGGTAGGCCACTTTTTGTACCGCAGGCTTGGCCACTGGCTTGGCCACTGCCGTGGTCACAGGAGCGATTGCCGTTGTTTTCGCTGCTGCCTGACTGGCCGGGACGGATACGGTCGCAACCTTGACGTTATTTTCCTTGGCCAGGAAATCCACATCATTGCCGGCCTTTGGAGCCGGGCCTACGGCCGCTAGCGGGCTGTTGCGGTCAAAGCTCGCCACTTCACGACCATAATCTTCATCGGAAGAGGCAGCAACACTGACCGGCACCTGCGTTGGCGAAAGCGCGAGTTGAACCGGTTGACCCGGATCGTTGGCGACCGGATTGACGTTCAGCACTGTCGCAACGCGTGTTTCATAGGCGCCGGGACGGGCCATTTGGGCCCACTGCATCACGCGTTCGTTGACCGAAGCCGGTGACACATCCTGAACAGCCATCAACTTGGCTTCTTTCCAGCGACCGTCCAGAGCATAAGCCAGACCCAGATTCTGGCGTGTGCGGCCAGTGACATTGGATTCGCGGATGGCTTGTTCCAGCACCTCGATCGCGGTCTTGCTGTCGCCGGTGAGCGCCAGAGCGAGCCCGTAGTCAGCGGCAGGAATATATTGACGATTGTTGACGACGAGCGCTTTTGCCTTGTCGACCTTGCCTTGACCCAATTGAGCAAGACTCAGGCTGAGGATAGTGCGCGCATCGTTTTTGCCCAATTCCATGGCATCCTGAAAGCTGCGTTCCGCGGAAGCCATCCGTCCGGCGGACAAATAGGCCTGAGCCAACAGCGCCCGCGTTTCAGGATCGCTGCCAACTCCGGCAACCGAGCGTTCGGCATAGACAATCGCCGCTTCGACATCGCCCTTCGCCAGCGCCTTTTCGGCCTTCTTGGCATATTTGGCACCATCCTTGACCGTTGCCGTACCCGACACGGATGCGACAGAGCCGCCACCAAAGGGACCACAACCGGTCAACACGGTGGCGAACACCATGGAGGAAGCAGCCATTTTCAAAATCACATCGCGTTTCATTTCTATGCCCTCGCAATAATAGTCAGTCTTATTAATTCAAAATTCGCTTCAAGCCCTGTTCAAGCAGCCCCACGCGACGGTATGCGCTCGGCCAATCCCTCCAACTCGGGGATAGACCTCAAATATTCGTCCACAGCTTTGGTTACCAATTGCTGCGCAGAGATGTTCTTTACCGCCGTCGCCAACCGCAGTTTCAAATGCCGGTCCGGGTCCATCCGGAGGGTGAACGCAGTCGTTGCCTTCCGCGTCCGGGATTTCGTGGCCGGACGAGGCTTTTTGATTTGGCGCTTCTGTTCTTTCGCCGTTTCCGACACCGTCGAACTTTCAACCAGTGGCTGAACTTCGCGGGTAATTGGCAGCGGCACCGGAGCAGCGACGGATTTTTCTTCGACCTTTGGCGCCTCGATTTTAATGGCGGGTTTCTTCGCCAGTTTGGCCGCAATTTCTTCCTGCTGATGCCTGACAACGGAGCCAGGATTTGGAATCGCGCCAGCCAGAGGATTATGGTGAATATGCTCTACCGGATGCGCGTCATGATCAGGGTCAACATCGTAACCCATGTCATTCCAGCCCAGATCTTCATGTGCATCACTATCGTGATCCAATGAATTGTCGGGAAAATGCGTAAAGCCCTGACGACGCATCGCCGGCTTCGCACCACCTTTTCGGGCCAATAGACTGGACGAAAGGGACGCCTGTGGTTTTGGTTCGCTCATTTTTTCAGCCCCTGCCATCAAGAACCAACGACCCGCCGGCCAAAATTGCCGCCCGGACGTTGAACGCCTTGATTGACATTCTGCGCCATTGCCGGCGCACTAAAGATTGTCCGGCGGAAGTTTTTCTCGAGCCGGTCAGAAATATAAGTCCAGAGATGCACGATTTCCTGAGCCGACCGCCCTTTTGGATCAACTTCCATGACGGTGCGGCCATCAATCATCGACCCGGCAAAATCCGTGCGATGATGGACGGTAATCGGGGCTACCGTGCCATGCTGGGAGAGGGCAACCGCCGCTTCGGAGGTAATCTTCGCTTTCGGCGTAGCGCCATTCACGACGAACAGCAGTGGTTTGCCGGCGCGTTCACAAAGGTCGACGGTCGCGCCAACAGCGCGGAGATCATGCGGGCTGGGTCGGGTCGGTATGACGATAAGTTCCGCGACGGATATAACGCTCTGGATCGCCATGGTGATCGCCGGCGGCGTATCGATGACGGCCAGTTTGAAACCCTGCTGACGCAAGATCGCTAGATCGGAAGCAAGCCGGGATACGGTGGTTTGCGCGAATGCCGGCAAATCCGCTTCCCGTTCGTTCCACCAGTCAGCAAGCGAACCCTGCGGATCGATGTCGATCAATACAACGGGGCCAGCCCCGGCCAGTTGTGCCTGTACAGCCAGATGGCCCGACAATGTAGTTTTGCCGGAACCGCCTTTTTGCGAAGCCATCGCTAGAACTCGCACGCTCTTCCCCTTATTCATCACAGGCAGAATTTGCCCGAAAATTTCTATTCGGGTGCTTTTGTGACAGAGCAGGGCTAAAATAGGGTTAACAAGTTCACGACGATTTTGAGTTTGTAAAAAAAAATTTACCTCTTTCCGTCAAGAAATGGATGAACGACGCCTCCAGTTTCTGCTAGACTTCAAGAGTTCCAGCGGTTTAGCACAGCGGAAACGGCAAGCATCACATCGTAATTGTTATTTGATCACCAAGGAATAAACCATGAAAACGGCCAACCGTCCCATCACTCATTTGCTTGGCATCATGCTCATTGCGGCTGCTGCTCCAGCCTTGGCGGATGTAAAAGCTGGCGTCGATGCATGGGGACGCGGTGATTTTGCAACGGCGATCAACGAGTGGCGCGGCCCTGCCGACAAAGGCGATGCCGATGCGCAGTTCAATCTCGGGCAAGCCTATAAACTGGGTCGCGGTGTGCCGCAGGATTTGCGGCAAGCGGAGCAATGGTACAAGAAAGCCGCAGACCAGGGCCATCTGCAAGCCAATGACAATTATGGCCTGATATTATTCCAGAACAACCGCCGGGAAGAAGCCCTGCCCTACTTGCAAGCATCCTCCGACCGGGGCGAACCGCGGGCTCAATATGTATTGGGCACCGGTCATTTTAACGGCGACTTTGTCGAAAAAGACTGGGTCAAGGCCTATGCGCTCATGACCCGGGCATCGGCGCAGGAACTGCCGCAGGCAACCTCCAACCTCGCCCAGATGGATCGCTTCATTCCGGTCGAGGACCGGCGCCGCGCGATCGAACTGGCTGGTCAGATGGAGCAAGACGAGAAGCGCGTGAGAACAGCGCAAATCGGCGGCTTTCGCCCGGTCCAGTCGACCGGAGCGGTGCAGACAGCACAATTACCGCCTTCGCAGCCCGCTCTGCCCGATCCGGTTCCGGCGCCCGGTCCGATCACTCCCGGCGTAACTTATGCTCCCAGTCCGAAACCTGCACCAGCAACGCCTGTCGCGACCTCCGCTCCGGTACGCACGGCTGCGGCTGGCGACTGGCGGGTACAACTCGGCGCGTTCAGCGACGAGAATAAAGCCAAAACCCTATGGACCAAGCTGGAAGGCAGCGTTTCCGCTCTCGCGGGAATGCAGCCTTATCTGGTCAGAGCCGGTGGAATCACCCGTTTGCAAGCTGGGCCATTTGCGACCCAGGCGCAGGCCGATTCAGTATGCGGCAGCGTGAAAGCCTCCGGCAATGATTGCATCACCAAACGGAACTAGGGCCAAACGGAACTAGGTTGGGGCTATCAGACTGCGATTATTGGCTGACCCACTGGTCCGCCGCTATGCCCTGAATATATAATAGCGCCGTCAGATCATTATATCTGATCGCTACATCCGCCGCTTGAGCGGCCTTTGGCTTCGCGTGATAGGCGACCCCTAGGCCGGCTCTTTGCAGCATCGGAATATCATTCGCGCCGTCACCCACCGCGATGGTTTGTTCCAATGGCAGGCCTGCCGCATCCGATGCCGTCTGAAGCACTTCAACTTTCCGGGTCGAATCGACGATCGGTCCGTCCAGCCCTCCGGTCAGCACACCGGCAGCTTCTCCCAGAACATTGGCGTGAAATGACTTGAAGCCAATGGCTTGCGCGACAGGTTTGGCAAATTTTGTAAAACCTCCCGATACGAGAATCGTTTCTGCTCCGCGCTGTGCCATCGTTCTGACCAGCATCTCGGCGCCCGGCATGATTTTTACCCGTTCATCCAGACATTGCTGGATCGCCGAAGTGTTCAATCCCTTCAGAAGCGCCACCCTGCCCCGTAGAGCTTCTTCGAAATCCAGTTCGCCCTGCATCGCCCGTTCGGTGATTTCCGCAATCTGTGCCTTGATACCGGCATAATCTGCCAGTTCATCGATACATTCGACCGTGATCATCGTGCTGTCCATGTCAGAGATCAGCAGCTTTTTGAGACGGTTTGCTTCGGGTTGCACCGCGATATCAACGCCATTGCCAATCATTTCCAGACGCGCGCGCGCTGCGACCGGGTCGCCATCGAAGAAAATATCGAGTACGCGCCCATCGATCAACTCCGACTGACGAATGATGGTGGCATCGGCTCTGCCCAGACTGATGTTTGCAGACTGAATATCTCTCTCATTCAGAGATTCTTTTGCTATGAGCGTGGCGATGAACATGATTTCTCCGAAACTGGACAAGAATGTCGCGCTGATCGTCGGACCGACGGCCAGCGGTAAATCCGCCTTGGCATTGGAGCTTGCCAAAAAGCAAGCCTCGGTGATCATCAATGCGGACAGCGCCCAGGTCTATCGCGACCTCAGGATCCTCAGTGCGCGCCCGAGCGAGGAAGAAATGGGCGGAATCGAGCATCAACTGTTCGGCTATATCGACGGCGACGAGGCCTGTTCAGCCGCGCGTTGGGCTCATGACGCCAAGACGGCAATCGCGGCAGCCCACGAACGCGATATCCTGCCGATACTGGTTGGTGGCACCGGCCTATATGTCCGGATACTCCTCGACGGCATTGCGCCAATTCCTGAAATCGCTCCGGAAATCCGGCAGGAAATCAGGGAAATGGAACTATTGGAAGCATATCACGCCCTGCAGATGCTCGATCCCGTTTCGGCGGACAGATTGAACCCGAGTGATATCACCCGCATCCAGCGGGCGCTGGAAGTGATCCGGTCGACCGGCAAGCCGCTGGACCATTGGCAAAAGCACAAGACGGGCGGCATTGGCGAGAATATCAAATTGCATTCGCTGGTTCTGCTACCGCCGCGCGAATGGCTCTATCAGCGCTGTGACTTGCGATTGCACCAGATGATGGCGGAAGGCGCCGCGGACGAAGTAGAAAATCTTCTGCAACGCGACTTGCCGCCAAATCTGCCGGTTATGCGGGCGATCGGGGTGGCTGACATCGCGGCCTGGATCGCTGGTGACATCAGCCGGGAAGCCGCGGTAGAGCAGGCACAGACGGCGACCCGGCAATATGCGAAGCGCCAATATACGTGGTTCCGCAACCAAAGCCCGTCCGAATGGCCAAGGCTTGAAGAACCATTAAATAACGATTTTGATGAGATAATTGAAACTATATTACGTGATTAACCCTTGACATAACATATTCAGATATGTAGCGACCCCCGAATTAACTAAGCCTTGCCTATTGTGTTGCGGTGCATCATGGCGGGGCAACAGCGCAAACAGACAGCTAATGGAGCATGATGTGGCCGAAAAAAGCGGCGCCGATATATTGGTCGAAACCCTGTTGGATCTGGGCGTGGATACCGTTTTCGGCTATCCGGGCGGCGCGGTGCTTCCCATTTATGACGCGCTCTACGAGCATCCGAAAATGAAGCATATTCTGGTGCGTCACGAGCAAGCCGCGACCCATGCGGCAGAAGGCTATGCCCGTTCGACCGGCAAACCCGGCGTCGTGCTAGTTACGTCCGGCCCGGGTGCGACCAATGCCGTTACCGGTATTACCGATGCTCTGATGGACAGCATTCCGATGGTCGTCATCACCGGTCAGGTCGCAACCAATCTGATCGGCACGGACGCCTTTCAGGAGGCCGATACGGTCGGTATCACGCGCCATTGCACCAAACATAATTATCTGGTGAAAAAGCCTTCCGATCTGGCGCAAGTCGTTCAGGAAGCCTTCCATATCGCCACCCAGGGCCGCCCCGGCCCAGTGGTCATCGATATTCCCAAGAATGTCCAGGTTGCAGCGGCAGAATATAGCAGCAATGCAACCCGGGCCAATACCCGCTATCAGCCCCAGACCGAGGGTGATTTCAAGGCGATCAATAGCTTCGCCGAAATGATCATGAACGCCAAAGCGCCGATCCTCTATACCGGTGGCGGCATCATCAACAGCGGTCCGAAGGCCAGTGAAACCCTGCGCGAACTGGCCGAATTGCTCGGATGCCCGGTAACCTCGACGCTTATGGGACTGGGCGCATTCCCGGCTTCGTCAGACAAATGGCTTGGCATGCTCGGCATGCATGGCACGTTTGAAGCCAATATGGCGATGAACAAGGCCGACCTTGTGATCTGCCTTGGCGCCCGTTTCGACGACCGGATTACCGGACGGCTTGACGCTTTCTCGCCCAACAGCAAGAAAATCCATGTCGATATCGACCGTTCGTCGATCAACAAGACCGTTCGGGTCGATTTGCCGGTTGTCGGCGATGTCGGCCGGGTGATGGAACAATTGATCGCGGTGCTCAAGGGCCGCCGCTTTACGACACCGGACCATGGTGAATGGTGGTCGCGGATCACCGGCTGGCGGGCAACCAATTGTCTCGATTATCCCGAGAGCAAGACGGAAATCATGCCGCAGGAAGCCATTCGCAAATTGTGGGAAGCCACTCACAAGCGCTCGCCGATCATCACAACCGAAGTCGGCCAGCACCAGATGTGGGCCGCGCAGCATTTCGATTTTGAAAGCCCTAACAAATGGCTGACCAGCGGTGGACTTGGCACCATGGGCTATGGCCTGCCTGCCGCGATTGGCGCGCAGCTCGGCAACCCCGATGCTCTGGTCATCGATATTGCCGGTGAAGCGTCGATCCAGATGAATATCCAGGAGCTCGGCACCGCCACACAATATCGGTTGCCGGTGAAGATTTTCATCCTCAACAATGAATATATGGGCATGGTCCGCCAATGGCAGGAACTGACCTATGAAAGCCGTTATTCAAATAGTTATAGCGATAGTCTACCAGATTTTGTGAAGCTCGCTGAAAGCTATGACTGGACCGGCATCCGGATTGAGGATCCCGCTGATCTTGAAGCTGGGATACAGAAAATGCTCGAAACCGACGGTCCCGTAATGGTTGATTGCCGCGTCGCTCAGCTGGCTAACTGTTTCCCGATGATCCCGTCCGGTGCAGCCCATACAGAGATGCTTCTGACCGAAGCCGACGTAAAGGGCACGATGGACGACCAAGCAAAGGCTCTTGTCTGATGCATATTTACGAAGAAGCCGTTGAACGTCACGTTCTTGCCGTTCTGGTCGATAATGAAGCCGGTATATTGGCGCGTATCGCGGGCATGTTCACCGCGCGCGGCTATAATATCGACAGCCTGACTGTCGCCGATATCAGCGAAGATCATGCCGTGAGCCGGATCACTATCGCCACTAATGGCCCGCCGCATGTGATCGAGCAGATCATTGCCCAGCTGGACAGGCTTGTTCCGGTGCACAGCGTGCGCGACCTGACCGAATCCGGACCGCATGTGCAGCGCGAGCTGGCGCTGGTAAAAGTCGCCGGCAAGGGCGAGCATCGTATAGAAGCCATGCGGCTGGCGGATATTTACCGCGCCCGGGTCGTCGACGCGACGACCGAAAGCTTTGTCTTCGAGATTACCGGAGCGCCGGAAAAAATCGAGACATTTGTCGGCTTGATGCGCGAAGTCGGCCTGGTCGAAGTTGGCCGGACCGGCGTCGTTGCCATTGGCCGGGGGCCAGATCCTGCATGAGCGAGATATTGCTCCTGCTGGCTGCGATACTGGGACTTGCGACGTTGTTTGTTCATTCCATTCTCGGAGAGAAATATCTTATCGGCCCGCTGGTAAATTCCGGCGAAGGAGTCATGCGGAAGGATCTTTCCCAACAGGTCGTCCGCTTTGCATGGCATTTGACCAGCCTTTTGGGATTGATCGCCATTTATATACTGGCAAAAGGCGCCTATGATTTTGCAGCCGCGGATATCGCTCTGCTGGCGGTCACGGGATCAGTATTTTTAGTCGCCGGCATTTACGATGCCATTGTTACCAAGGGCAAACATATCGGCTGGCCTATGCTAGCCGGAGTGGGCGCCCTTACTCTATTCGCCATCATCTGAAATTTAAGGAAGAAAAATGAAAGTCTATTATGACGCCGACGCTGACCTCGGCCTGATCACCGGTAAGAAAATCGCGATTGTCGGTTACGGCAGCCAGGGCCATGCCCATGCCCAGAACCTCCGCGACAGCGGCGTCAAGGAAGTCGCCATTGCGCTACGCGCCGGTTCAGCCACCGCGAAAAAGGCCGAAGGCGCCGGTTTCCAGGTCATGACCAACGCCGAAGCTGCGAAATGGGCGGATATCGTCATGGTCCTCGCGCCGGACGAGCATCAGGCTGCCATTTATGCCGATGACCTGCACGCGAACATGAAAGAGGGCGCTGCCCTTGCTTTCGCTCACGGTCTCAACGTCCATTTCGGCCTGATCGAGCCACGCGAAGATCTCGATGTAATCATGATCGCTCCAAAAGGCCCCGGCCATACGGTGCGTAGCGAATATCAGCGCGGCGGCGGCGTTCCCTGCCTGATCGCGATTGACCGCGACGCATCCGGCAATGCCCATGACGTGGCTCTTGCTTATGCATCCGGCGTCGGCGGCGGACGTTCGGGTATCATCGAAACCAATTTCCGCGAGGAATGCGAAACCGATCTGTTCGGTGAACAAGCCGTACTTTGCGGTGGTATCACCCATCTGATCCAGGCAGGTTTCGAAACCCTGACCGAAGCAGGCTATGCTCCGGAAATGGCCTATTTCGAATGTCTGCACGAAACCAAGCTTATCGTCGACCTGCTCTATGAAGGCGGGATTGCGAATATGCGCTATTCCATCTCCAATACTGCAGAATATGGCGATATCACCAGCGGCCCGCGGGTTATCACTTCGGAAACCAAAGCGGAGATGAAGCGGATTCTGGAAGATATCCAGTCAGGCCGTTTCGTGAAAAACTTCGTGCTCGACAACCGCGCCGGTCAACCGGAACTGAAGGCCGCTCGCAAGCAGGCTGCAGCGCATCCGATCGAGGAAACCGGTGCTCAGCTCCGCGCCATGATGCCATGGATCGGCGCCAACAAGCTGGTTGATAAAGAAAAGAACTAAAAGGCAGCGAGACCGGGTGACCGAATTTCAGGTCGCCCGGTCGCGAGCCGCAGCGAAGTTCAACAATTCCTCGGCCACATCACGATCGCAGGCTTTTACCAGTTCCCTGACCACATTGGTCAGGCTGCCACTTTGATCAACAGTTTTCGACGCCATGCTCCATCCGGGAAACTGTCTCCGGACGATCACACCGCTCTTCAACCGGAAAATTGCATGATGCCGTTTATCCAGGGATATTCGGGCAAATGTCTCCTCAACCCGGTCTTCATTCCCTTCGAGATACTGCAAAAAACGCTTGTGATCCTGAATCAATATACCGGTGATGCCATTGCGATTGTTGTTCCTAGTCGCCGCTGCCAGCATCGCATCCAGATCTTCCCTGGATAGCGGACGCTTGGGCGTGCTCATATAAACGAGTCGATACATTCCACAGCCCTCCCGTAGCCTCGAATTGGTATCGATAGTATATCTACCGTAAAGAATTACAACATATAGAGAAATATGGTTTCCCGCGGCGTTATGCCCGCGCCGTTTTTATCCAGTCCAGCGCTGTTATCGGTCGAACAATGCGATCCGCGGGAATGCGATCCGACCATCATCAGAAGCCCGCCCAAGGCGTGCCCGAGCCAATCAGAAAGTCGCGCCGGCTCAAAAAAATCGTCCTGCACGGTTGCTTTATCTGCCAGTCTGAATAGATAGAGCAGCATGACACGGTCAAAAGCTCTTCTGCTACTACGACTTATACGCCCTTAGGCGTACCAATGCTGCTGCCGGATTGGCGCAGCGTCCCGCCTAAGGGACGATTTTCCAGAAAATATAAGTAAACCCCGGATTTTGTGCCTTGCGCACATCTTTCAGCAGCATAAGAGTGAAGTCATGCATAAGAACCCGTCACAAAAATATCGCCCTTTTCCGCAGATAGACCTGCCCAACCGGCAATGGCCATCGCGCACCATAGACAAGGCACCACGCTGGCTGTCCACCGACCTGCGCGACGGCAACCAGGCTCTGATCGACCCGATGGATGCGCAGAAGAAACAGCGCTTTTTCGATCTGCTGGTCAAGATCGGGATCAAGGAGATTGAAGTCGGCTTCCCGTCCGCCGGTGCCACCGATTTCGATTTCATCAGCGGTCTCGTCAAATCCGGCAAGATTCCGGATGATGTCATGGTGCAGGTACTGACGCAGTCGCGCCGTGACCTGATTGAAACCAGCTTTGCCAGCCTCGAGGGTGCGCGGGCAGCTATTGTCCATCTTTACAATGCAGTATCCCCAGCCTGGCGCGATGTCGTGTTCCGGCTCGACAAGCAGGGCGTCAAGGATATCGCCCGCGAAGGCGCAACCATATTGCGTGAGCAAGCCGAGAAATATCCCGATACCGACTGGCATTTCGAATATTCGCCGGAGACTTTCTCGACAGCCGAACTGGATTTCAGCCTGGAAGTCGTGGAAGCGGTGATGGAAATCATCGAGCCAACCGCTGAGAAGCCTCTGATCCTCAACCTGCCCGCTACGATCGAAGCGGCGACCCCCAATATATACGCCGATCAGGTCGAGTGGATGTGCAACAATATCAGCAAGCGCGATCATGTCGTGATCAGCCTGCACACCCATAATGACCGTGGCTCGGGCATTGCCGCATCCGAACTGGGCCTGATGGCCGGTGCGGACCGGGTCGAAGGCTGCCTGTTCGGTAATGGCGAGCGCACCGGCAACGTTGATCTGGTGACATTGGGTCTGAATCTCTACACCCAAGGCGTTGATCCGGAATTGGATTTCTCCAATATGGATGAAATCGTCAAGACCGTGGAATATTGCAATCAGTTACCGGTTCCGGCGCGCCATCCTTATGCCGGCGAACTGGTCTTTACCGCTTTCTCCGGATCGCATCAGGATGCAATCAAGAAAGGCTTTACCGCCCAGGAACAGCGGAATGACGAACTGTGGAACGTGCCCTATCTGCCAATTGATCCCCGCGATCTTGGCCGTGACTATGAAGCCGTTATCCGGGTCAACAGCCAGTCCGGTAAAGGCGGGATTGCCTGGATATTGGAACAGGACCACGGACTCAAACTTCCCAAGCGGCTGCAGGCCAATTTCAGCCAGACGGTGCAGGAACTGGCCGATCAGACGAGCCGCGAATTGTCGTCGGATGATATCTGGGACGCATTCCGGAAACGCTATCACATTGACGGCAGCGGCAAATATAACCTGATCGACTATGACGAGCGGGCAACCGGTGGCGAGCGCATTTTTGTCGGCAAGGTCAGAGGGCCCGATGGCGAAATTTCGGTGAGCGGTCGCGGAAATGGTCTTATTTCCAGCGTAGTTGACGCCGTTTCCTCAGCTCTTGGTGTAAATCTCGAGATCGTTGACTATAGCGAACATGCGCTGGGTTCCGGCAAGGATGCGCAGGCAGCAGCCTATATTCAGTGCAAAACGGAGGACGGCAAAGAATTCTACGGGGTCGGTATCAACAGCGATGTTGCCACCGCGTCCGTCGAGGCATTGCTCAGCGCGGTGAACCGTATTTAAGCAGTCGGTTAAGAAAACAGTAGAATATGCCGCCGCATCGGGTAATGCGGTGGCATAATTTTTCAAATCGGGGTTTTCATGACTTTACCAGCTATTTTTGACAATCTTCGCCTGCCGCTCATCGGCTCACCCTTGTTCATCGTGTCGGGGCCGGAACTGGTCATCGCCCAGTGCAAGGCCGGTATCGTCGGCAGCTTCCCTGCCCTCAATGCCCGTCCGCAGTCGATGCTCGACGAATGGCTCCATCAGATTACCGAAGAACTGGCGGCGTGGAACCGGGATAATCCGGACAAGCCTGCGGCTCCTTTCGCCGTCAACCAGATCGTCCACAAGTCCAACGACCGGCTCGATCAGGACATGGCGACCTGCGCAAAATGGAAAGTACCGATCGTCATCACCTCGCTCGGAGCGATCGAAGATCTGAACACGGCCGTAAAAGGCTGGGGTGGCATCACCCTGCACGACATCATCAACAACCGCTTCGCCCATAAAGCGATCGAAAAGGGCGCGACCGGACTTATTCCGGTAGCGGCCGGCGCTGGCGGCCATGCCGGCACGCTGTCCCCGTTCGCCTTGATGCAGGAAATCCGCGAGTGGTTTGACGGCCCCGTCGCTCTGTCCGGTTCTATCGGCAACGGCGCATCGATACTGGCAGCGCAAGCGATGGGCGCGGATCTTGGCTATGCCGGTTCGGCTTTCATTGCGACCAAGGAAGCCAATGCCGATCAGGGCTATAAGGAAGGCATTGTCGAAGGCAAAGCATCCGACATCGTCTATTCCGACCTGTTCACCGGCGTGAAGGGCAATTATCTGCGCAAGTCGATCGAGCAGGCGGGTCTGGATCCCGACAACCTGCCTCAGGGCGACTATAAGACCATGGACTTCGGATCCGGTGGCAATACCGAGAAAAAGGCGTGGAAAGACATCTGGGGCTGCGGCCAGGGCATTGGCCTGATCAACGACGTGATGAGCGTCCAAGACATGGTCGACCAGTTCACCGCCGAATATCGCGCTGCCCGCGAAAGCCTGAAAGAGCGGTTTAACTACTGAACGCCGTCTGGCACCAAATGCGGTGACAATGGCTTCGGTCTGAAAGGATATCATTCCTGATGCAACAGCCATTGATCACCAACAGATTCGTCGAACGCTTCAATCTATCGACCCCGATTGCCCTGGCCCCGATGGCCTTGGCGACCGGAGGTAACCTGGCTGCCGCATGCGCGCGTGCCGGAGCGCTCAGCCTGGTCGGCGGTGGCTATGGCGATCTTGTCTGGACAAGGCGCGAATATCGCGATGCGATCAGCCTGCTTGACGGCAACCCGCAGGATCTCTCGCGACTGGGTTGCGGCTTTATCTCGTGGAAACTCGCGGAAGATCGAAGCGCCTTTGACTGGTTGCTGGACCAGCAGCATAAACCGGCAGCCGTCATGCTGTCATTTGGTGATCCGACGCCCTTTGCCAATATATTATCCGATCATAAAATCCCCGTCATTTGCCAAATCCAGACAATGGCGCAACTGCCGCAAGCGGTGGACGCCGGCGCAAATGTGATTGTCGCGCAAGGCACCGAGGCGGGCGGTCACGGCGTGAACGAACTCGACGGCCGCAGCACGTTCACCTTCGTCCCCGAAATCGCTGACTGGCTCGCGAAACATTCTCCACAGACAATATTGCTCGCCGCCGGCGGGATTGCCGATGGTCGCGGCCTCGCTGCAGCGATGATGCTAGGTGCTGACGGAGCGCTGATCGGATCAAGATTATGGGCAACCACGCAATCTCTGGCCGCAACAAGCGCAAAGAATGTGGCTCTTCAGGCCGGAGGAGATGACACCGCCAGAACCAGTATTTTCGACATTTTGAGAGGTAAAAACTGGCCGGAGCAATTCGACTTTCGGGCGATCAGAAATATATTGCACAGGAAATGGGAAGGCCGGATCGACGAACTGCGCTCCGACCCTGCGGCAGCAATCGAAGATTATACCAGCGGTGTCCGTCAGGAAGATTACGACAGAGCCCATATAACCGTTGGTCAGGATGTCGGCCTGATCAACGACATATCATCGGCGGAAGAGGTGCTTGACGATATCAACCAGCAGGCAGCACGCTTGTTGAACGGTGGAAACACCGAAAAATAGCCACGAGGATACTGGCCTGACGTCGACAGCGCGTTGCCTATCGAGATCCGGTTTCTGCAGCGGGTAACGATGCCGCAATGCTGAATATCGGATTGTCCGCACCGATGGCAAAACGCCCGCCAACCAGACCGACAAAGAGCAGCAATATCAGCAGCCAGATCAGGAATATGCCGCTGGTGATTCGCCAGTTTCTCGGTGGCAGTCCCTGCACCAGAAACGTCACAATCCCGGCCACGTTGATGCAGACAAGGTTGGTTGCCAGCAAGAACAGCGCCCTGAAACCGAGTATTTCCTGCCCGCTGCCAAAGAATAATCCGGCTGCGGCAATCGGCGGGACCAGCGCCACCGCTATCATGACGCCGACAAGCGAGAGCGAGGCTCCCTGACTGAATGCCAAGACCCCCGCGGCACCGCAGGCCAGAGCCAAAGCGATATCGGCGGG
>TARA_R110000796_G_scaffold117168_1_pt1 | contig 63811 bp, 53 predicted proteins | sample TARA_R110000796 | Tara Oceans TARA_R110000796 (sample SAMEA4397815) | marine metagenome | biome: Polar Biome; feature: [SRF] surface water layer (ENVO:00010504); material: water (ENVO:00002006), including particulate matter (ENVO:01000060) such as... | depth 5 m
GTGTAGTTTTACCGTGGTCAACGTGGCCGATTGTACCTACGTTTACATGCGGTTTTACGCGTTCAAACTTTGCTTTTGCCATCTTAAAAAATTCCTATAAAGAAATTAAAGTCTAACTCACTATTGAGTTAAACAAGCTAAAAATCATATTACAGCGCGAGCTGAAATTATTGTCTCTGCAACATGTTTCGATGCTTCGGCGTACTTCAAAAACTCCATAGAGTATGAAGCACGACCCTGTGTTGCAGATCGTAAGTCAGTAGCATAACCAAACATTTCAGAAAGGGGAACCTGTGCATTAATTTGCTTCAGTCCACCTAATGCATCTTCCATGCCTTCGATCATGCCGCGGCGACGGTTTAAGTCACCAACTACATCACCCATGTTTGCTTCAGGAGTGAGTACTTCAACCTTCATTACTGGCTCTAAAAGTACCGGGCTCGCTTGCAGCGCGCCTTGCTTCATTGCCAATGAACCTGCTATTTTAAATGCCATTTCATTCGAGTCTACATCATGGAATGAACCATCATATAAAGTCGCTTTAACGCCAAGTAATGGGTAGCCTGCCAGCACACCTTGAGACATTTGCTCTTGGATGCCTTTGTCTACCGCAGGGACGTATTCTTTGGGAATAGAACCACCTACAGTTTCGTTAACGAACTCGTAAATTGGTGCTTCGTCATCCGTAATATCCATCGGTTCAAGTTTAAGCCAGACGTGACCATATTGACCACGACCACCTGATTGACGTATAAACTTACCTTCAACTTTAACAGTTGAACGGATAGCTTCTCGGTATGCAACCTGCGGCTTACCAACGTTACATTCAACACTGAATTCACGTTTCATACGTTCGACGAGGATATCGAGGTGAAGTTCACCCATGCCAGATATTATAATCTGACCCGATTCTTCGTCGGTTTGTACACGAAAAGATGGATCTTCAGCCGCTAGTTTACCCAGCGCGATCCCCATCTTATCTTGGTCAGCGATTGTGCGAGGCTCAACCGCAACAGAGATTACTGGTTCAGGAAATTCCATACGCTCAAGCGTAATAATGGATTTCGGATCACACAGTGTTTCACCTGTTGTTACGTCTTTGAGACCAATAGCCGCCGCGATGTCGCCTGCGAAGACTTCTTTGATCTCTTCACGTGAGTTTGAATGCATCTGTACGATACGACCAAGACGCTCACGCTTACTTTTAACTGGGTTGTATACCGCGTCACCCTGTTTAACAGTACCAGAGTAAACACGGAAAAAAGTTAAGGTGCCAACAAACGGGTCCGTTGCAATTTTAAATGCAAGTGCAGCAAACGGCGCTTTATCATCAGCAGGACGCTCTTCTTCGGTACCATCTTCTAGGATACCTTGAATTTGTTTCACTTGCGTAGGAGCAGGCATGTATTCAACAACGCAATCAAGCACAGCTTGAACACCTTTGTTTTTAAATGCGCTACCACACGTCATAGGAACAATGTCGTTTGCTAATGTACGTTGGCGTAAAGCTTCTTTTATTTCGGCTTCACTTAACTCTTCACCCTCTAAGTATTTATCCATTAGTTCTTCAGTAGCTTCAGCAGCACTTTCAACTAAATGAGAGCGCCATTCATCGGCTAATTCCTGAAGTTCTGCCGGTATTGCCTCATAAGTGAAAGTCATTCCCTGGTCCGCTTCGTTCCAGTTAATAGCTTTCATCTTAATCAGGTCAATAACACCTTTAAAGCCGTCTTCAGCGCCTATTGGCAACTGAATTGGAACAGGCGTTGCTCCAAGACGAGATTTCACCTGGTCAACAACTGCAAAGAAGTCAGCGCCTGTGCGATCCATTTTGTTTACGAAGATCATTCTTGGAACTTCGTATTTGTTCGCTTGACGCCAAACTGTCTCAGTTTGCGGCTGTACACCAGATGAAGCACAAAGAACAACTACCGCACCATCTAATACGCGTAAAGAACGCTCTACTTCGATAGTGAAATCAACGTGTCCTGGAGTATCAATAATATTGATACGATGAGCGTCAAATTGAGCGTCCATCCCTTTCCAGAAACACGTAGTTGCAGCAGAAGTGATTGTGATACCACGCTCTTGTTCCTGCTCCATCCAGTCCATAGTTGCAGCACCATCATGCGTTTCACCGATCTTATGAGAAAGACCCGTGTAAAACAGAATACGTTCTGTTGTGGTGGTTTTGCCTGCATCTACGTGAGCGCAAATACCGATATTACGATAGCGCTCAAGTGGAGTTGTACGTGCCATAAAATCCTCTTAAAGGTTAAGGGCAGATTACCAACGGTAATGAGCGAATGCTTTATTCGCTTCAGCCATACGGTGAACGTCTTCACGTTTCTTAACCGCAGTGCCTTTGTTGTCAGCAGCGTCAACGATTTCTTGAGCTAAACGTAAGCCCATAGATTTTTCGCCACGCTTACGAGCAGCGTCTACTAACCAACGCATACCTAATGCGTTACGACGAACTGGACGTACTTCAACTGGTACTTGGTAAGTTGAACCACCAACACGGCGAGATTTAACTTCTACCTGTGGGCGGATATTATCAAGTGCCGTTTCAAAGATTTCTAGGTGCGACTTGCCTGATTTCTCAGCAGCCACATTTAGCGCACCATAAACGATTTTTTCAGCAGTAGATTTCTTGCCATCTAACATTACGATGTTTACGAATTTCGCAAGAAGCTCCGATCCGAACTTAGGATCTGGAAGAATTTTACGTTGACCTATTACGCGTCTTCTAGGCATTTTGTATCTCCGGTTTATTCAGGTTTGCTCTTATCGAGTCAATAACCCAAAACAATAATTAAAAATATTTAGTGCTTGGCCTTACTAACGGAGAACTATTAGCCTTTAGGGCGTTTAGTACCGTATTTAGAACGAGCTTGGCGACGATCGCTAACGCCTGCACAGTCAAGTGCACCACGAACGGTGTGAAAACGCACACCTGGTAAATCTTTAACACGACCACCACGGATTAGGATTACACTGTGCTCTTGAAGGTTATGACCTTCACCACCAATGTATGAAGTTACTTCGAAACCGTTAGTTAAACGTACACGAGCTACTTTACGTAACGCCGAGTTTGGTTTCTTAGGTGTAGTTGTATATACGCGAGTACATACACCGCGCTTTTGCGGACACGCTTTAAGCGCAGCTGAGTTACTTTTCGTAACCTTGCTACGGCGTGGCTTACGCACTAGCTGGTTAATAGTTGCCATTTAAATAGCTCCTGAAATTAGAATTACTACTGAAAAAATAAAAAATCCGCCCGTTTTTACAAGTTTGTTTTAAACGCACAGGTAAATGGGTGGCGGAATTTTAATGAGCAAAGATTGACCTGTCAACCTAAACCGCTCGCAAGGTAGAAGATATCTACCTTGCGAAAACCTAATCTATTGATTTGGTTTAGTTTATTGATTTCCAGATAAATCCGCATTTAAAGCATCAGTTAGCGCTTGAGTTGCCTCTTCTGCACTTACAGTCTGCTCTTCTACTACATTTCTTTGCTTACGGCGAGCCATACGTTCTTGATGATACGAAAAGCCGGTACCGGCTGGGATCAAACGACCCACTATTACGTTTTCTTTCAGACCGCGTAACTCATCGCTCTTACCATTCACTGCTGCGTCGGTTAAAACACGTGTTGTCTCTTGGAAAGAGGCTGCAGAGATGAAAGATTCTGTTGCTAGTGATGCTTTTGTGATACCCATTAACTGGATTTCAAACTTAGCTGGGATCTTACCTTGAGCTTCAAGGTCGCGGTTTGCGATATTAACGCGTGCCACTTCAATTTGCTCACCGGCTAAGAAGTCAGTATCACCACCGTGCATAATGGTACATTTACGTAACATTTGACGAATAATAGTTTCAATGTGCTTGTCATTGATCTTAACGCCTTGCAAACGGTAAACCTCTTGCACTTCGTTAACAATGTAGTTAGCAACATGAGTCACACCACGTAAGCGTAAGATGTCATGCGGTGATTCTGGACCATCGGCGATAACTTCACCTTTAGACACTCGTTCACCTTCAAACACGTTAAGTTGACGCCATTTAGGGATCATCTCTTCGTAATGATCACCTTCATCTGGTGTAATAACTAAACGCTTCTTACCTTTAGTCTCTTTACCAAAGCTAATTGTACCGGTAACTTCAGCTAAAATAGCTGGTTCTTTCGGTTTACGAGCTTCGAATAAATCGGCTACGCGTGGTAGACCACCCGTGATATCACGAGTTTTCGAACCTTCTTGCGGAATACGTGCTAATACGTCACCAGGGTTTACTGTCGTGCCGTCAACTACTTCAATCGTAGTGAATGAAGGAAGACGTGTTTCTTGTAAGCCGCGCTCTTCACTTTCAATGATAAGCTTAGGTTCTTTCGCATTCGCTTTAGAAAGATCTTTAACAACTATACGGGTTAAACCGGTTAGTTCATCTGTCTGTGTTTCAGTATTCGAGTCATCTATATCGCTGAACGATACTTTTGACTTATGCTCAAGTACGATTGGGTGACTATGCGGGTCCCAAGTAGCAACGATGTCGTTACCTTGAACTTCTGCATTGTCTTGTACTGTTAATACTGCACCGTAAGGTACTTTATAACGCTCTTTTTCACGGCCATAACTATCAATGATAGTAATTTCCGTAGAACGCGAAATAATAGCAATCTTACCGTCTGTATTTAATACGTACTTAGCGTTGTGAAGCTTTAATGTACCGTTAGTTTTAACTTGTACATTATTCTCAGCAGACGCTCTAGATGCCGCACCACCGATGTGGAATGTACGCATCGTTAACTGTGTACCTGGCTCACCAATTGATTGTGCCGCGATAACACCTACTGATTCACCTGCGTTGATGATATGGCCACGTGCTAGGTCACGACCGTAACAGTTAGCACAAACACCAAAGTCATTATCACACGTGATAACAGAACGTACGCGAACTTCATCTACTGAGTGCTCTTCTAAAAGGTCACACAGTTTTTCGTCAAGCATAATGTTACGCTCAACTAGTACTGTATTAGTACCAGGAATAACAATATTTTCAGCAACAACACGACCTAGTACACGTTCACGAAGCGCTTCTACAACATCACCACCTTCAATAAGCGGTTTCATTGTTAAGCCATCTTCTGTGCCACAGTCGTCTTCATTGATTACCAAATCTTGTGCAACGTCTACTAGACGACGCGTTAGGTAACCAGAGTTAGCTGTTTTAAGTGCTGTATCGGCAAGACCTTTACGCGCACCATGCGTTGAGATGAAGTACTGAAGTACGTTTAGACCTTCACGGAAGTTAGCTGTGATTGGTGTCTCGATGATTGAACCATCTGGACGTGCCATTAGACCACGCATACCCGCCAACTGACGGATCTGAGCAGCACTACCACGAGCACCTGAGTCGGCCATCATAAACACTGAGTTAAATGACGCTTGCTCTACTTCTTCACCTTGTGCATTAATAACTGTGTCTTTCGACAAGTTAGACATCATCTCACGTGATAAGTTTTCATTTACACGTGACCAAATATCGATAACTTTATTGTACTTTTCACCAGCCGTTACAAGACCTGATTGGAATTGTTGGTTGATTTCAGTAACTTCAGCTTCAGCTGATTCAATGATCTGCGCTTTAACCGGTGGGATAACTAAGTCATCAATACCGATTGAAACACCTGACTTCATTGCATAATGGAAACCGGTGTACATAATTTGGTCAGCAAACATAACGGTGTCTTTAAGACCAAGACGACGGTAACACTCATTAATTAAGCCAGAAATCTGCTTTTTACCTAGCGGCTGATTGATTGACTCATACGGCATGCCTTTTGGTAAAATTAGCGACAGAATTGCACGACCAACAGTTGTATCAATAACAGTGATAGTATCTTCTACTACGCCGTTTTCGTTTTTAACTGATTGACTAATACGTACTTTCACAATTGCGTGAAGGTCTGCATTGCCACTACGGTATGCTTTTTCTGCTTCTTTTGGATCTTTAAATATCGCGCCTTCGCCTTTAGCGTTAATACGGTCACGAGTCATGTAATAAAGACCCAATACAACATCCTGTGAAGGAACGATGATTGGCTCACCATTCGCAGGAGATAGAATGTTGTTTGTAGACATCATTAAGGCACGAGCTTCAAGCTGCGCTTCAATTGTTAGCGGTACGTGTACCGCCATTTGGTCACCATCGAAATCGGCGTTGTAGGCCGCACATACTAATGGATGCAAATGAATCGCTTTACCTTCGATAAGCACAGGTTCAAACGCTTGGATACCCAAACGGTGAAGTGTTGGTGCACGGTTAAGTAATACTGGATGTTCACGAATTACTTCGTCAAGCACATCCCATACTTCCGGCATTTCACGTTCAACCATCTTCTTCGCAGCTTTGATTGTCGTAGCCATGCCGCGACGCTCTAATTTGCCATAGATAAATGGTTTGAATAGCTCAAGTGCCATCTTCTTAGGAAGACCACATTGGTGAAGCTTAAGTGTAGGACCCACTGTAATTACAGAACGGCCTGAATAATCCACACGCTTACCAAGTAAGTTCTGACGGAAACGACCTTGCTTACCCTTGATCATATCGGCAAGAGATTTAAGAGGACGTTTGTTAGAACCTGTAATTGCACGACCACGACGACCGTTATCAAGTAGCGCATCTACCGCTTCTTGTAACATACGTTTTTCGTTGCGTACGATAATATCTGGTGCTGCTAAATCTAATAGGCGCTTAAGACGGTTATTACGGTTAATAACACGACGGTAAAGGTCATTTAGATCAGACGTCGCAAAACGACCACCGTCTAGTGGTACTAATGGGCGTAGATCAGGTGGCAATACTGGAAGTACTGTCATGATCATCCACTCAGGGTTGTTACCTGATTGGTGGAACGATTCCATTAACTTAAGACGTTTGGTGATTTTTTTACGCTTAGTTTCAGAGTTAATTGTTGGTAACTCTTCACGCATTTCAGCAATTAATTGTGCAAGATCGAGTTCACGAAGCAAGTCTAAAACTGCTTCAGCACCCATCTTAGCTTCAAATTCATCACCATGCTCTTCAAGTGCATCTAAGTATTCTTCTTCACCTAATAGCTGACCACGCTCAAGCGTTGTCATACCAGGCTCAGTTACTACGAATGATTCGAAGTAAAGAACACGTTCAATATCACGAAGCGTCATATCTAGCATTAAGCCGATACGTGACGGTAATGATTTTAAAAACCAAATATGCGCAACTGGGCTCGCAAGGTCAATATGACCCATACGATCGCGTCGCACTTTAGTGAGTGTAACTTCAACGCCACACTTCTCACAGATCACACCGCGGTGTTTAAGACGCTTATATTTACCACATAAGCATTCATAATCTTTCACTGGGCCGAAAATACGGGCACAGAATAAGCCATCGCGCTCAGGCTTGAAAGTACGGTAGTTAATAGTCTCAGGTTTCTTTACTTCACCGTATGACCACGAACGAACCATGTCTGGTGAAGCAAGACCAATGCGAATTGCATCGAATTCTTCGGTCTTATTTTGTTGCTTCAGAAACTTAAGTAAGTCTTTCACCTTAGCTCTCCTGTCGGAGTTAATCTTGAGGACGGGTAGTCTCGTCCCTACATTCTATTCGGCCGTAACAGATGCTGCAGCGTTAACTGCAGCATCTAATTGGCTTAATTTTCTTCCAACTCGATGTTGATACCCAGTGAGCGGATTTCTTTTAACAATACGTTAAACGATTCTGGCATACCTGGTTCCATTTTATGGTTACCATCAACGATGTTTTTATACATCTTAGTACGACCGTTCACGTCATCCGATTTCACTGTTAGCATTTCTTGTAGAGTGTAAGCAGCACCGTAAGCTTCAAGTGCCCATACTTCCATCTCACCAAAACGCTGGCCACCGAACTGTGCTTTACCACCCAGCGGCTGCTGAGTAACAAGGCTATAAGAACCAGTAGAACGCGCATGCATTTTGTCATCAACTAAGTGATTCAGTTTCAGCATGTACATGTAACCAACGGTTACTTGACGTTCGAACTGATCGCCAGTACGGCCATCATAAAGTGTAACCTGACCACTTCTTGGGTAGCCCGCAAGCTCTAGCATGTCTTTGATTTCGTTTTCTTTCGCGCCATCAAATGCTGGAGTAGCTATTGGTAAACCACCTTTTAAGTTTTCAGCCAAACGACGAATTTCGTCATCTGTAAAGCTATCAATGTCTACTACTTGACGAGATTCGCCAATTTCGTAGGCTTGCTTGATGAAGGCGCGTAACTCATGCAGCTCACGTTGCTCTTTCATCATTTCTTCAATGCGTTCACCAATACCACGTGCAGCTAGACCCATATGTGTTTCAAGGATCTGACCGATGTTCATACGTGATGGTACACCCAGTGGGTTAAGTACGATATCTACCGTACGACCTTTATCATCGTATGGCATATCTTCTACTGGTACGATAGTCGAGATAACACCTTTGTTACCATGACGACCCGCCATTTTATCACCCGGTTGGATACAACGTTTAACAGCTAGGTATACTTTAACAATCTTAAGTACGCCAGGTGCTAAGTCATCGCCTTGAGTGATTTTACGACGTTTGTTTTCAAACTTCTTATCGTATTCAGCTTTAAGCTCGTCATACTGGGCTGCTAATTGCTCAAGCTCAGCTTGCTTGTCTTCTTCAGCAAGGCTTTGCGTAAGTAGCTTCTCAGCATTTAATAACGCTAATTTGTCTTCATCAAAGCCAGCTGCGATAAGTAACTTACGCGCACGGTCTAATACACCAGCTTCTAGAATACGGAACTCTTCGTTGAAGTCTTTCTTCGCATCGCGAAGCTGCATTTCTTCAACTTCTAACGCACGCTTATCTTTTTCAACACCATCACGGGTGAAAACTTGCACGTCAATTACAGTACCAGTTACAGAATTTGGTACACGTAAAGAGCTGTCTTTAACGTCAGACGCTTTTTCGCCGAAGATAGCTCGTAGTAGCTTCTCTTCAGGAGTTAATTGCGTTTCGCCTTTCGGAGTCACTTTACCTACTAGAATATCGCCGCTTTTAACTTCAGCACCAATATAAACAACGCCTGATTCATCAAGCTTGCCTAGTGCAGATTCGCCCACATTCGGGATATCTGCAGTGATCTCTTCAGAACCTAATTTAGTATCACGGGCAATACACTGTAGTTCTTGAATGTGGATAGTCGTTAGACGATCTTCTTCAACTACGCGCTCTGATAGTAAGATTGAATCCTCGAAGTTATAACCATTCCATGGCATAAATGCCACGCGCAAGTTTTGACCAAGAGCTAAGTCGCCCAAGTCAGTCGAAGGACCATCTGCTAACACATCGCCACGAGTAACCGGTTCGCCAACCATACAAGTTGGTTTTTGGTTAATACATGTATTTTGGTTAGAACGTGTGTATTTGGTTAAGTTGTAAATGTCGATGCCCGCTTCGCCTGGAACGCGTTCTTCTTCATGTACATTAACAACGATGCGACTTGCGTCACAATACATTACTTCACCACCACGTTTTGCAACGATAGTAACACCAGAGTCTTTCGCTAGTGTTAACTCAATACCAGTACCTACTAACGGCTTATCCGCTTTCAATGTTGGTACTGCTTGACGTTGCATGTTTGAACCCATCAATGCACGGTTAGCATCATCGTGTTCTAGGAACGGGATAAGTGCTGCCGCTACAGAGATCACCTGTTGTGGTGATACATCCATATATTGCTGGTCCATACGTCCCATAAAGGTAGATTCACCTTTGTGACGACATGGAATAAGTTCATCTACAAACTCATTGGTTTCGGTTAAGTTTGAGTTCGCCTGTGCGATAACAAACTGACCTTCTTCAATGGCTGATAGGTAATCAACTTCATCAGTTACAACACCGTCTACCACTTTGCGGTAAGGTGTTTCTAAGAAACCATAATCATTAGTACGTGCGTACGTAGATAATGAGTTAATTAGACCGATGTTTGGACCCTCAGGAGTCTCGATTGGACATACGCGACCATAGTGAGTTACGTGAACGTCACGTACTTCAAAGCCTGCGCGCTCACGAGTTAGACCGCCCGGTCCTAATGCAGAAATACGACGCTTATGCGTTACTTCTGATAGCGGGTTATTTTGGTCCATAAACTGTGATAACTGAGACGAGCCGAAGAACTCTTTAACCGCTGCCGAAATAGGCTTAGCGTTAATAAGATCTTGTGGCATTATCGCATCTAGGTCACCTAAGCTTAAACGCTCACGTACAGCACGTTCTACACGTACTAAACCTACACGGAATTGGTTCTCAGCCATTTCGCCAACACTACGTATACGACGGTTGCCTAAGTGGTCAATATCATCTACATCGCCAACACCGTTACGAATAGCAATCAATACTTTCATAACCGACACGATGTCTTCTTTGCTTAATGTGCCTGGGCCTGTATCGGTATCGTAACCAACACGGCTATTGAACTTCATACGACCTACCGTTGATAAGTCATAGCGCTCTTCTGAGAAGAACAAGTTCTGGAATAAGGCTTCAGCCGCGTCTTTCGTCGGTGGCTCGCCTGGGCGCATCATGCGATAAATTTCTACTAATGCTTCTAAACGGCTGCTTGAAGAGTCAATGTTCAATGTATTTGACATGTAAGCACCGCTGTCCACTTCATTGATATATAACGTATCAATTTTAGTGTGACCGGCTTTAACCAATTCAGCCATTAATTCAAGCGTTAGCTCGTCATTTGCATTAGCTACAACTTCACCTGTTGACTCATCAACATAGTTTTTCGCTAATACGCGACCAATGATGTACTCATGTGGTACTTCTAATTGCTTAATGCCTTTTTTCTCGATGTTCTTGATATGGCGAGCCGTAACACGACGACCACTTTCAACAAACACTTCACCGTCTTCGCTCTTAATATCAAAAGCGGCGGTTTCACCACGTAAACGTGAAGGTACCAGTTCCATAAGAACTTTACCGTCAGTTACTTCAAACGTAGTGTTGTCGAAGAAAATACCAAGAATGTCTTCACTCGAGTACTCAAGTGCACGTAAGATAATAGACGCCGGTAATTTACGACGACGGTCAATACGTACATATAAGTTATCTTTTGCATCAAATTCAAAGTCTAACCATGAACCACGATATGGGATAACACGTGCGTTATATAACACTTTACCCGATGAGTGAGTTTTACCGCGGTCGTTATCAAAGAATACACCAGGGCTACGGTGTAGCTGAGAAACGATAACACGCTCTGTACCATTGATTACAAAGGTACCGGTATCGGTCATGAGCGGAATTTCGCCCATGTAAACTTCTTGCTCTTTAATGTCTTTAACTGTGCCTGGAGCTTCTTTGTCCATAACTACAAGACGCAATTTCACGCGAAGTGGAGCAGAATAAGTCACACCGCGAATTTGACATTCTTTTACATCGAAAACTGGCTCGCCAATACGATAACTTACGTATTGCAGCTCAGAATTTCCTGAGTAGCTTTTAATTGGGAACACAGAACGGAAGGCTGCTTCCAAACCATGATCGCCATCAGCGTCAGGCACTAAGAATTTTTTAAACGATTCTAACTGTGTAGATAGTAAGAAAGGTATATCCAAAACTTGTGGACGTTTACCAAAATCCTTACGGATACGTTTCTTTTCAGAATAAGAGTAAGCCATGGGGTTCCTCAGCTTGCTGATCTTTGACCCGACCTGTTCTTGTAAGAACAGACTTAACTGGCATCTATGCCAAGATTTACAACATTTGATTGTTGTTCTAATTTAGTCCCACTTTAACACTAGCAAACTATAAAGCGTTGAAAGTAAAGAAAAAACCAGATTTTATTTGAACTAAAAGAGTGCATCACTCTATAGCGCAAAAAGGCCGGTGATTAAATAATCACCAGCCCTTGCCTGATTTCTCAGGCAGCGAACTTAGCAAAAGCTAAATTACTTAACCTCAACTTCAGCACCAGCTTCAGTAAGGTCTTTAGCAAGAGCTTCAGCTTCTTCCTTAGAGATGCCTTCTTTAACAGGTGTTGGTGCAGCTTCAACAAGAGCTTTCGCTTCTTTAAGGCCTAGGCCAGTTGCGCTACGAACTGCTTTGATTGCAGAAACCTTGTTAGCGCCAGCGCCAGTAAGGATTACATCAAATTCAGTCTTTTCTTCAACTGCTTCAGCAGCTGGACCAGCTACCATACCAGCAGCAGCAGTTACGCCGAATTTTTCTTCCATTGCTTCGATAAGAGCAACAACGTCCATTACTGACATTTCAGCAATTGCGTCAAGGATTTGGTCTTTAGATACAGACATTTCAAATTTCCTAATAATTAACGGACATTAAGTCCAAATAAATTTTACACCGAAAGGGATTAAACAGCTTAAAATTAAGCAGCTTGCTCTTCTTTCTGTACACGTACTGCTTCAATTGTTTTACACAATTTACCAGCAGACGCTTCTTTCATAGCGCTCATTAAGCGTGCAACAGCTTCGTCATATGTAGGTAATGTAGCAAGCATTGCTGCATCAACAACATTTCCTTCAAAAGCGGCCGTTTTAAGCTCAAATTTCTCGTTCTTTTTTGCAAAAGCAGAAAAGATACGCGCAGCAGCACCTGGGTGCTCTGATGAGAAAGCGATTAAGCTTGGACCAACAAATGAATCAGAAAGGCACTCAAACTGTGTTCCTTCAAGAGCACGTTTTGCTAAAGTGTTACGGACAACTTTCATCCAAACACCATTTGCACGAGCTTCTTTACGAAGGGCAGTGATTGCGCCAACTGTTACACCACGAGAATCTGCAACAACTGCAGATAGAGCACCATTGGCTGCTTCGTTGACTTCAGCAACTATTGCTTGTTTGCCTTGAAGATTTAAAGCCATGGGTGTTACTCCTGGTTTAATGGGTTTACCGACACTCGGTGTCCCCTGTTCTACTCTTCCCTATCAAACAAGATAGAGATGCTTTTTACGGCGAGAGCCAGAAGGATTAGGAAAAATCTATCTGGGGTCTACACCGTCTACGTAGGTGAGTATTAAGGCCGAAGCCACCTACGGTCTTGGACGGAAGTCCAATTTATCGCTTTACCCTAAGGTGCAACGAAATTATGGACTTCAACCCGAATTCTTTACTTTGCTGAAAAACGAATTAATCAACAAAATGGCGCGAAATTATAGTACAAATTTCACGCCATGTAAACACTGATTAAGCTACAGTTGTGCTTAACGTGTTTTGGTCAACAGCAACGCCTGCGCCCATTGTTGTAGAGATGCTTACTTTCTTCACGTAAACACCTTTAGCTTGAGAAGGTTTAGCCTTCTTAAGCGCAACAATTAGTGACTCAAGGTTTTGTTGTAATTGCTCAGCAGTGAAATCAACCTTACCAATAGTAGTATGGATGATGCCATTTTTGTCATTACGGTAACGTACTTGACCCGCTTTTGCATTTTTAACTGCTTCAGCAACGTTAGGTGTTACTGTACCAGTCTTAGGGTTTGGCATTAGACCACGTGGGCCTAAGATTTGACCTAGTTGACCAACAACACGCATAGCGTCTGGTGATGCAACAACAACGTCAAAGTTCATCTCGCCTTTTTTAACTAGCTCAGCAAGATCTTCCATACCTACTAATTCAGCACCGGCTTCTTTCGCAGCTTCTGCGTTAGCGCCTTGTGTGAATACTGCAACGCGAACGTCACGACCAGTACCGTTAGGTAGTACAGTTGCACCACGAACGTTTTGATCAGATTTACGAGCATCGATACCAAGGTTAACAGCAACGTCAACACTTTCTACAAACTTAGCTGTCGCTAACTCTTTTAAAAGCGCGATCGCTTCGTTGATTTCGTAATCTTTAGTTACTTCCACTTTTTCGCGGATAGTACGCATACGTTTAGTTAATTTAGCCATATTCTTAGTCCTCTACGCTCAAGCCCATCGCACGAGCAGATCCTGCGATAGTGCGAACCGCAGCTTCTAAATCAGAAGCTGTAAGGTCAGCTCGTTTAGTCTCAACAATCTCTTCAAGTTGAGCACGAGTTACTGTGCCTACTTTTTCAGTGTTAGGACGGCCTGAGCCTGATTTAACGCCAGCTGCTTTAAGTAGCAAGTATGCTGCAGGTGGAGTTTTCATGTCGAACGTAAAAGAACGGTCACCGTAAACAGAGATCACTACAGGAACTGGAGCGCCTTTTTCGATAGACTCTGTACGTGCGTTAAACGCTTTACAGAATTCCATGATGTTTACACCGTGTTGACCTAGTGCAGGACCTACTGGTGGACTAGGATTAGCCATACCAGCATTAACTTGTAGCTTGATTAGAGCTTCAACTTTTTTAGCCATTATAAATACCTCATTAAGTGGGTCTCAGCCTTGTGCGCGCGAGGACGCGTACTCTAACGGCTCCCCAATATAAAAAATTGTTTCGTACTTTTTGTAGCGTAAAATTAATTTACCCAAATACAAAAAGGCCGCTGATTATAAGTTAATCAGCGGCCTTTTTCAAGCTTCGTGCCAAATTTTATAAAAAATTTAGCATCACTTTTTTAATCAATTACTTATCTTGTTCAACTTGACCAAATTCAAGTTCAACCGGTGTAGAACGACCAAAAATAAGTACCGACACTTTAACGCGGCTCTTTTCGTAGTCAACTTCTTCAACAACACCGCTAAAGTCAGCAAATGGACCGTCAGTAACACGAACAACTTCACCTGGTTCAAATAAGGTAGCAGGTTTAGGTGCTTCAGCATTTTCTTGTAAACGATTAAGAATACGCTCAGCTTCTTTGGCACTAATTGGTGCAGGACGATCAGACGTACCACCAATAAAGCCCATAACACGTTCTGTGCTATTAACTAAATGCCAGCTTTTATCGTTCATATCCATTTGAATTAGTACGTAACCTGGGAAGAACTTACGCTCAGATTTACGCTTTTGACCAGCGCGCATCTCAATCACTTCTTCTGTTGGTACTAATACCTCACCAAAGCTCTCTTCAAGGCCTTTGATTTTAATGTGTTCTAAAATAGTTTGTGCAACACGCTTCTCATAACCTGAGAAAGCCTGTACTACGTACCAACGTAGCTTTATTTCGTTGTTCTCATCCGACATGGGATCAGATCTCCAATCCAGTTAAAAAGCCTACAGCGCGGAATAAAATGCCATCTAATCCCCAAAGGATAAGTGCCATTATCGCTGTTGCAACCATTACAATTAATGTCGTGTGGATAGTTTCTTGACGCGTTGGCCAAATTACTTTGCGCACTTCAATTCTTGCTTCTTTAGCAAAAGTAAGGAAAGTACGTCCTTTAGCTGTTTGCGAGGCAATTGCTAAACCAGCTGCTATTGCAACTACAACGCCAATCGCACGTAGTAATACAGACTGATCTGCAAACATGTGATTACCAACAACTGCGCCTGCAAGTAGCACTATTGCTACTAACCACTTTACTGACTCCATCGCACTTGATGGCGTTTCTACATTCGTGCTCATAATATTATTACCTTAACTACAGACACAACAACCCTACGCTATGGTAGGGTTAATCCATTAAAATCTAAACTTAAAAACAGACTTATTTAAACCGATTTTTAACCCCAGACTTACCCGCATCGCGAGTAATATTGGCAGGGGCGGAGAGATTCGAACTCCCAACCGTCGGTTTTGGAGACCGCTGTTCTACCAATTGGAACTACGCCCCTGCAAAGTGGATGCCTATTATACTTACGCAGTTCATTAACACAAGAGTAAAGATTGTCATCTGATAAAATCTTCACCGTTAATTTACACACCGCATTATTTAACCACTTAACTCGCTAAATTAATATTTATTTATGCAATAAAAAGTCATTCCTGCAATGAGTTACCGTAAAAAAATCAAAATAAACGTACCAACTCGCCACGATAGAAATCGCATAGCAACCAAATTTGCTCAAATGCATGCGTTTGCGGCACACTAATCATTTTAAGCTGAGCATCAAAGTCGGCTTTATGCCAAATAGTGCTGGCATTGCGAATTAATAACCAAGTTCGCGCTGAATGATAAGATTTAGTGGCTTTTTGCTCCAGTAATCTCTCTAACGCTAGGCGTAACCTTTGCTCACTTGGGGCTTGCGCCATATCGGCCAATGCCCGTTGCATTGGAATTGACAGTGGCCGGCCAAGCACTGCCATTGCTTCGGTTTCACTGGCATATAAATGCGCAACTTCAATATCAAGTTGCTGATCGCCTTTGTAGCAGCTAACGTCGGGCTTATTGGGCTCATTATGCCAAATATGGCGCATATGAATGCCATATTGCTGCTCATAACAACGTAAAAACAACCTCGCTGCCTCGTGCTCTAACTGTTGTTTTTCTTGTTCGCTATCACGCTTCATTTAATACCGCGTACACATTAGTTAATAAACTTGATGCGCCAAATCTAAAGGTATTTGCTTGTAAGTAGTCATTACCCATAATAGTGCTTGCAAGGGTTAAGTAATCGCTCGCATCTGCAACTGTTTTAACCCCTCCCGCCGCTTTAAAGCCAACTAGCTTGCCCGATTCTTTAATGGTATTGAGTATAGTTTTTGTCGCATCAAGCGTGGCATTAACGGCGACCTTACCGGTACTGGTTTTTACAAAGTCGGCACCGCCTTTAATAGCTAATAATGTGGCTGATGCGATTAAATCGGGTGTTTGTAACTCGCCGCTTTCTATAATCACTTTAAGTAGAGCGCGCGACCCACAGACTTTTTTGCTCTCGGTAACATACTCAAGCACACGGCTTTTATCACCCGCTATTAGCGCTTTATATGGAATAACTAAATCAATTTCATCTGCACCGCGCTCTATGGCAATTAGTGTTTCGTTTATTACGGTATTTAAAGGTGCGTCACCCGTTGGAAAGTTAGTTACTGTGGCTACTTTTATATGGCTTAGCTCTCTGGTAGCTAAGGCTATTTTTGCTTCTGCTACAAAATCACTGTAAACACATACTGCAGCGGGCGTGCCTAATTTAGGGTTAATGCTGTTCACTAACGTATTAATAGCGGCACTATCATCGTTGCTATTTAAGCTGGTTAAATCCATTAAGGCGACAGCCAAAGCAGCCTCTTTTTGTTGTTTAATCATAGTAACCTCATCATATTTATACCGTGATTTAATACCTGTAATTATAGTAACCTAAACTTGCTATAGCTCATAACCAAACACTCTAAGCCCTTAGTTTTACATGCAACCGACCGCAAAGCCTTACTAATTAAGATTTCGGCCTTAAAAACCCACTCGTTATAACTTTTAGTTATAACGAGTGGGTTTTAATTATTTTTTACTTAGTATGTGGCGCTATATTGTGGCTATCAGGCTAAACGAGCCATTTATTTTAGGGGTGTGATTAACGTGCAGTATTTACCTATCTTTACCAAACTCGACAACAAACCTGTATTGGTTGTTGGCGGTGGAGATGTTGCGTTGCGCAAATGCAGCGCGCTTTTAAAAGCGCGTGCCAGTATTACTTTAGTCGCTCCCAAATTTTGCCAACAACTCATTGAACTTGCTAGCGAAAATAAAGTAACGCTTATACATGAGTACTTTAACGAGCAACATTTAAAAAATATGATGCTGGTAATTGCTGCTACAGATTTAGAGCATGTAAATAGCCAAGTGTTTGAACTGGCTAATGCTCATAACATTTTTGTTAATGTAGTTGACGATCAGCCTAAGTGCACCTTTATATTTCCATCGATTGTCGATCGCAACCCAATCACAATTGCTATATCCAGCGCAGGCACTGCCCCGGTATTAGCGCGCCGTTTACGCGAAAAACTAGAAACCCTAATACCGCAACATATTGGCCCGCTGGCAACGCTTGTGGGTGGCTTTAGAAGCAAAGTAAAACAACGCTTTAAGCACTTTGCCGATCGTCGCCAGTTTTGGGAAGGCGTATTCGACTCATCTGTTGTTAGTAAAGTACAAACCGGCGACACCCAAGCCGCAGAGCAACAGTTAGAACACATGCTAAATGCTAAAGCCGAGCCCGAAGGCGAGGTTTATGTAGTAGGTGCAGGCCCTGGCGATCCTGAATTGCTGACACTTAAGGCACTGCAACTTATGCAACAAGCCGATGTAGTGGTTTATGACTATTTAGTGTCTGACGAGATCATGGAGTTAGTGCGCCGCGATGCCGACCTTATTTGTGTAGGCAAGCGTTTAGGCGATCACAGCGTAGCGCAGCAAGACACTAACCAAATGCTGGTCGATTTAGCCAAGCAAGGTAAAAAAGTATGCCGTATTAAAGGTGGCGATCCGTTTATTTATGGTCGTGGTGGCGAAGAAGTACAAGTACTTGCGGCTAACAAGGTAAATTATCAAATTGTACCTGGTATAACTGCCGCTGCAGGATGCAGTGCCTATGCGGGTATTCCGCTTACCCATCGTGACCACGCACAAGCGATTCAGTTTGTAACCGGGCATTGTAAAAAAGACGGCCAAGAACTCGATTGGCAATCGCTGGCTAAACCAAATCAAACCTTAGCTATTTATATGGGCGTGATAAAGTCGCCACATATACAAGCTGAGCTTTTAAAGCATGGCCGCAACGCCAATACACCCGTTGCCATTATTGAAAACGGCACCCGTAAAAATCAACGCGTAATTACTGGAAAGCTGGGCGAGCTTGCCGATTTAATTACGCGTAACAGTGTGGTTTCTCCTGCGCTGCTTATTATTGGCGAAGTAGCATCCTTGCACCAAGAGTTACATTGGTTTGGTGCCAAAGCGCAAACTAGCAGTTTTGCGCAACCACTTACCGATGTGGCATAAGCTTTATACATTTATTAGATTTTAACTTTTAATTATTTTAGTAGGACGACTAACAATGGCTTTAACTCACCTTCAGCAGCTTGAAGCTGAAAGTATCAAAATCATGCGCGAAGTCGCCGCTGAGTTTGAGAACCCAGTAATGCTTTACTCAATTGGTAAAGATTCGTCGGTACTTTTGCACTTAGCGCGTAAAGCATTTTACCCTGCAAAAATTCCGTTTCCGTTATTACACGTAGACACTAATTGGAAGTTTAGCGAAATGATTGAATTTCGTGACCGTATTGCCAAAGAATACGGCTTTGAGCTACTAGTGCACAAAAATCCAGAAGGCATGGAAATTGGTATCAGCCCATTCGAGCATGGCTCTGGTAAACATACCGATATAATGAAAACTCAAGGTTTAAAGCAAGCACTCGACAAATATGGCTTTGATGCCGCCTTTGGTGGCGCACGCCGCGACGAAGAAAAGTCACGCGCTAAAGAACGTGTTTATTCATTTCGCGATAAGCACCATCGCTGGGATCCTAAAAACCAACGCCCAGAGCTTTGGAATACGTACAACAGCCAAGTAAATCCAGGTGAAAGTATTCGTGTATTCCCTCTGTCTAACTGGACCGAGTTGGATATTTGGCAATATATTTATCAAGAAAACATCGACATGGTGCCTTTGTATCTAGCCAAAGAGCGCCCAGTGGTTGATCGCGACGGCACCTTAATTATGGTTGACGATGAGCGTATGCCACTTTTGGAGGGTGAAGTGCCAATGATGAAGTCGGTACGTTTTCGGACTTTAGGCTGCTATCCACTTACCGGTGCAGTGGAATCAACGGCCAGCTCATTAACCGAAATTATTGAAGAAATGCTGCTATCTACGTCATCTGAACGTGAAGGTCGGGTTATTGACCATGACTCGGCAGGCTCAATGGAAAAGAAAAAACGTGAAGGGTATTTCTAATGGCTAATCAAAATAACGACACATTTAACGAAGTAAAAGCAATCGGTATAGACGCTTACCTAGCACGTCAGCAAGACAAAAGCTTATTACGCATGCTTACCTGTGGCAGCGTAGATGACGGTAAATCAACACTCATTGGCCGCCTACTGCACGACAGCCACCAAATTTATGAAGATCAGTTAGCAGCGCTACATAAAGATAACGAAAAAGTAGGTAACGCAGGTGATGACCTTGATTTAGCATTACTTGTTGATGGCCTACAAGCTGAGCGTGAGCAAGGTATTACCATTGACGTAGCGTACCGTTACTTCTCGACCGCTAAGCGCAAGTTTATTATTGCCGATACCCCAGGGCACGAGCAGTATACGCGCAACATGGTAACGGGTGCATCAACCAGTGATGTGGCCATTATTTTGGTGGATGCACGCTACGGCGTGCAAGTACAAACTAAACGTCACAGCTTTATTTGTGACTCGCTTGGTATTAAGCAATTTGTTGTGGCTATTAATAAAATGGATATCGTTGATTTTGACGAAACTGTTTATGAAAAAATTAAAGCTGATTACTTAAAATTTGCCGAGCAACTTAATGTAAGTAACATTAAATTTGTACCTATGTCGGCGCTTAAAGGCGATAACGTAGTTACTCGTTCTGTACATACGCCTTACTACACCGATAAACCATTGCTAGAGTTATTAGAAGACTCGCCAGCAGCGCAAATCGACACTGACTTTGAAGCACGTTTACCGGTGCAATATGTGGCGCGCCCTAACTTAAACTTTCGTGGTTTTCAGGGCACGCTAGCCTCAGGCAAGTTACAAGTGGGCGATGCAATAAAAGTATTACCATCGGGCAAAACTTCTAGCATTAAAGAAATTGTTACCTTTGATGGCAACCTAGACAGTGCACAAGCTGGCCAAGCAATTACCGTTACGCTAAATAGCGAAATTGATATTAGCCGAGGCGATGTCATTGTACCAGCAAGCTCTACGGCAATAGTTACCAACCAGCTACAAGCTAAATTAGTATGGATGCACGAAACGCCGCTGCAACTAGGTAAAAGCTATAACTTTAAACTTGGTAGCAAAAACACCTCTGCTCAAGTTACTAAGATTGATCACACTATCGATGTAAATACCTTAGAGCATGGTAGCAGCGACACTCTACAGTTAAACGAAATCGCTATTGTAACGCTAGAACTTAGCGAAACTATTTTGGCTGATGAGTATCACAGTAATCACGAAACCGGCTCGTTTATACTTATCGATCGCTTATCTAACTTAACTATTGCAGCCGGTATGATAGAGCAAGTACTGCAAAGCCAAGCGCAGCAAAGTAACTTTAGTGCTTTTGAAGTTGAGTTTAACACTTTAGTACGCAAGCACTTTCCGCATTGGCAAGCGCTTGATATATCAAAGTTATAATACTTTTTTAGCCTGTTATAGGATATAAAGCATGGTAGATCAGCTCATTTTAACAGGCATTATGCTTACTTTAGTCGGGTGCCTTTTTGGCACTCGGCTTAATCCTGCATGGCTATTTGTGGGAGCCATTGGCAGCAGCTACTTAGCAGGGCTAATAGATTTAGAAAGCATGTTAGTTAATTATACTAACCCGTCGCTAATTACTTTGGTGTTATTAATATTAGTGTCAATTGCGATTGAAAAAACCACCCTTATTCAAAAATTAGCGCAATCACTATCGAGCGGTAGTTTAGTTAAATCAGTGACTAAATTGGGGCTTTCGACCGCGTTTTTATCGTCGTTTACCAATAACACTGCCGTGGTTGCCTCCTTAATTACCGCGATAAAAGACAATCCCAACCACTCGCCATCAAAGTTACTATTACCACTATCGTACACTGCTATTTTAGGCGGCACTATTACCCTTATTGGCACATCAACCAACTTAATCGTAAATGGTTTTGCCGTAGATGCGGGCATGGCGCCACTGGGCTTTTTTGACTTTACCTTAGTGGGCTTAGGCGCATTAAGTGTGGGCTTAATCACTATTTTAGTCATGTTAAAATACTTACCCGACAACGGTAAAAGCGACCAAGAAGTCGTGCCTTTTTATCTTGAAGGTAAAGTACAAGCCGGTTCAAAGTTAATTGGCCGCACCGTAGAAGAAAATGGCCTGCGTGAACTTAAAGACTTATTTTTAGGCGAAATAATTCGCGATAACCAACGCATTTGTGCGGTCACGCCACAGCAAATAATTAAACAAAACGACATATTACTTTTTGTGGGCGATATAAAATCAGTCCCCCTACTTACGCGTTTCGATGGTTTAAAAGTAGTGCACGACAATCATCAAAAAGACATAGAGCACTTAGTAGAAGTTGTTGTAAGTCAGTCTTCAAAATTTATTGGTAAAACCGTAAAAGAAGCCCGCTTTAGAGAGCAGTTTCATGCGGCGGTTATTGCTATTCGCCGCGGCCACGATCGCCTGCAAGGTGGTTTAGGGCAAGTGCGTTTACAAGCAGGCGACTCACTAATACTCGCCCCGGGTAAAAACTTTTACAGTTTGCCTAATTTAAAACGCGAATTTGTGTATATATCGGGATTTGATTTACAAACTCACCTAGCGCCTAAACAGTCAAACATTGTGCTGCTAAGCTTTGCCGCTGTACTGGGCTTAAGTATTATTGGCTTAGTGCCGCTAGTTAAAGGCTTATTAGTATTACTGATTGGCTTTATGCTTTGCGGTACTATTAAGCTTAGCGAAGTAAAACGTCGCTTTCCTATTGAGTTACTCGCCGTAGTAGGCAGCGCCATAGGCTTAGCAAAACTAATGATAGGCACCGGACTTGCTGGGCAAATATCGGCGGCTATGTTTGTAGTACTTGGCGACTTTGGCCCATACAGCGCCTTTATCGCAATATTTTTAATGACAGTATTATTTACCGAGCTGATAACCAATAACGCCGCTGCAGCATTGTCGTTTCCGGTTGCCTATTCACTTGCCGTTGGCTTTAACGTAGACCCACTGCCATTTATTATGGCGGTTGCGTTTGGCGCATCAGCAAGTTTTATATCGCCGTTTGGTTATCAAACTAACCTTATGGTTTACAGCGCGGGTAACTATCGTTTAAAAGATTATGTAGTGATGGGCTTGCCCCTTTCTATTATTTATTCAATAACAGTATTAACCTTGATCCCGCTAGTATTTCCGTTTTAATACCGGCACGCACAGCATAAAGAGATAACTCACTATGGATGAAAATATTGTTTGGCATAACTACGCAACCACTAAAGCACAACGTAGTGAGCAAAAAAAGCATCAGAGCGCTATTATATGGTTTACCGGATTTTCGGGCTCCGGTAAAAGCACTGTAGCAAACGCGCTAGAAGCCGCACTTAATCAACAAGGTATTCATACTTACCTGCTCGATGGCGACAACGTACGCCACGGTTTATGTAAAGACCTAGGCTTTAGCGACGCAGACCGAGTTGAAAATATTCGCCGCGTAGGCGAAACAGCAAAGCTAATGGTTGACGCTGGCTTGTTAGTGCTTACTGCGTTTATATCGCCTTTTAGAGCAGAGCGCGACATGGTACGCAGCTTAGTAGATGACAAGGAGTTTATTGAAGTATTTATCGACACCCCACTCGATGTATGCGAAAGCCGCGATCCTAAAGGCTTATACAAAAAAGCCCGCGCTGGCGAAATTAAACACTTTACCGGCATTGATTCCAGTTACGAAATACCCATCAATCCAGAAATAATTTTAGATACCAGTAAAAACACCCTAGACCAATCGGTTGTTCAGCTGATAACGTATCTAAAACAACAGCACATAATATAGGTTAACCCCAATGAACCAAACCGAACTGCTAGAAGAAACCCTGATCCTTGCCCGCCAAGCGGGTAGCGCCATAATGGGAATTTATCAAAAGGACTTTAACGTTGAATACAAAGCCGATGAAAGCCCAGTAACCGACGCCGACTTAGCAGCTCATAAAATCATTGTCGCAGGGCTACAGCAGCTCACTCCCGACATTCCTATATTGAGTGAAGAAAACGCTGATATAAGCTGGGAAGTTCGCAAAGCATGGAAAAGTTACTGGCTAGTAGATCCTATCGATGGCACCAAAGAGTTTATTAAAAAAAATGGTGAATTCACCGTAAATATCGCACTTATCGAAAATGGCATTCCGGTTTTAGCCGTAGTAGACGCCCCAGCCCTTGGCGTATCTTACTTAGCAAGCGAAGCCATAGGCGCATTTAAAGACAAAGGCGATGAGCGCATAGAGCTAAAAGTAACTACCAAGCCAAGCACAGGGTTAATACGCGTAGTTGGCAGCCGCTCACACCCCTCACCCGATTTAGCCGAATTTGTAAAACGCTTTGACGAGGTAGAAATGGTTTCAAAAGGCAGCTCACTAAAGCTGTGCTTAGTGGCCGAAGGCAGTGCTGATATTTACCCCCGCTTAGGCCCAACCTGTGAATGGGATACTGGCGCCGGCCATGCAATCGCCGCAATCGCCGGCGCTAAAGTAACTAAAATTGATGGCAGCCCGCTAATTTATAACACCAAAGATGAGTATTTAAATCCGTATTTTATTGTTTCAGCTATTGAAGAATAAAGCGCCTAGAGCTGCGGGCTTTTAGCTACTAGCAGCTCTATGTCAATTTAAACACCGTAGGTTGGGTTGAGTGAAGCGAAACCCAACGAATATATGCTTTTCATAACGACTCCTAGATTTGATATTTGAAAACCAAATTTAATTCACCATGAAAAGCTGAACTTACCTTATAAATTATTTGTATTTCCTATGTTTTATCAGTCAAAACACAATCAGCTACGTAATTAATATTCTATTGTTTGTTTCCACCTAAATTGATAGAGTTCAATCTCTTAACAAGGATGTAAAATATGAATCATATATCTAAATACTTTTCGATACTTACTACTCTATTAATATTGTCTGGTTGCGCATCAAAACTGCCAACAAAAATCATCAGTGATGTATCAACAATTAACCTTCCGGCTCTTAATCAAGAGGCTGAAGTTGAAATTGGAGACACGTTACTCGAAAAAAGTATTGCATATACTTACGATGGGCTAGAGTTATTTTCAACGATTTCTGATGGCGGATATGCGAGAGAATATATAATGACTCCACATAAACTGCCTTACATTAAAAAAGACAAAAATGGTGATAAATATTTTGAAGCATCTTCAAATAACTATTACGTAGATGACAAAACCTTCGGTCAAAGAGTCCCACTCTATAATGAATTTTTGATATTAAAAACCGATGGCTCCTTGGATTTAACAGGCTATTTTGACCTTACCAGCGCAGACCCTGTTGCAACACCAAACCCTAATTTTAGAGTTGGTAAGCTTGTAGATATCTCACAACCAAGCTTTAAACAAGAGTTAATTTATAATGGTAAATCTGGAAGTACATTAAAATTTATGTATCGTGAGTTTTCTAAAGATCTTGCTCGTCCTAGTTTTTCTCAAGAAGTTAACTATGACCTTGCTGAAAGCAATATAGTAGGCTTTAAAGGGGCACGCATTGAAATATTAAATGCCACTAACACTAAGATTGAGTATAAAGTTCTTAAATCTTTTCCAAATTAATAGCCTATAGCTCCGTCGACGTGATAGTTTTTGAATACCCAAAATTACCACGTTGATTTAGAGCTCAATGAAGAGTTACTTTCAAACAAAGTGTATTGCGCTTCATGTATATAATTATTCAACTTCTCCTTATTTCCACCGCTTTTTATAGCCTTCATGACGTCTTGGTCTTTTAACTCATTAGAAGGCACTTTCTCTAAAAGTATTCGCCTTAAGTAATAAACATCAGAGTGTGTACAACCAACGGATTGTTCGTGATCTTTACTTGGGTCGAGCTTTAATTTTCCGTCGCTATCTTTTTTAACATCAAGCATGACTTGTAGATAACCATAAATAAACTCAGATTTTATAATGCTGCTTTGCTGTCTTCCTGAGTCCTCTTTACTTAGCTGAGCTATTTCACGTAATACATTGTCTAAATCATCTTCATTACTTTTGATTTTGGATTCTAGATAAGAATCAGCTTTGCAGTATCCCTCAAAGTAAGTGGGGTTAGCTTCTCGAAGTGCAATAACCATAAGTAAAGAATAAAAATTAACCTCTCCCATTAACTTATCAGGCTGCCACGCCTGGTTAACTCGACGTAGTATTTTCTTAAACTGGCGAGGTGAATCTATAATTACATTAACTAGATCTAATTTATTAGTTTCATGAGTGGAGCTATATCTATAAATGATAATTTTATTATGATTGTTTTTAGCCTCATCAATACTGGCTCTAGTAAAGCTAGCTAGCGTTTTTCTAAAATCTATTTTTGCAATATCTTCTCTATAATCAGTCGCTTTTGGGATCACTTCGGCAGCAACGTCTTTTTCATTCCCTATAGCGACGATAAAGTTGATATTACTTAAGTCTTTATTCCTTAACCTATCCAGCAATGCAGCTATTTCATTTAGGCGTTTTTCGTTTTCATCACCCGTACCACGATCAACGTCTTGTAGGGTGATCAATAATTTGTGGTTGGTAACTTCAAGAACATCATTAAGTTTTTGAAAACTTTGCTCGATATCAACTGGGCCTGCAAGTAGCGTGGATGCAAATTGAAATACGCTGCCGCCTGATTTTAGGGCCTCAGTATAATGTTTAGGTAGCGCACGAAAGGCGCACATATCAATATACTGGCTGATATAATCAATAATATGACTCAGTACTACATGCGCGACACTGCCGCTTGCTGCGCCCCAGGTTGAAATATCGCTGTGTATCCAAATACTCTCTTTTTCAGAGCTTTTTGCTAAGTCATTCACAATACTTTCGACGATACTGCTTTTCCCGCAACCGTAAGGTCCGCAAAGAGCTATGTGCTGTGCTAAATCTTTTTCATCTTTATCACCACCATTTTGTAGCCGCTCGGTGATACGCTTTGCATAAACTTGTAAATCGGGTTCTAATTCCTCTGTATTTTTAATGATTGAGTCATCTTTAAACCACTCTCTAAAATCATCTAAATCGTTCAGGCCATCGCCCGTATTAGCTTCAACAGAGCTGCTTTGGCTGTGAGGTTGTTTTATCTCGTTGTTAGCGAGCAATCTTAAAATAACCGCAAAACAGTAAAGCAAAGTAAACGTAGTAATAAGCGGCCATGGTGTATGGTAAAAACCCGATGCAAGCAAGAGTATTACTAAAACAGCGAATAAGATAAACCATGATTTACCATTCAACTTTTTTGCTTTCTCTTTAGGTTCTTGAAACAAAGCAAATAATGCAGATGAAAATAAAGTAATGTGTATATACTTCAAACTAGAAAAAAGTAGATCATCGTCAAGAAAATACGCTCTATAAGCTGTATTCACAAAAAGATAAATAAGTAAGGCTGCTACTGATAACCACACTGCAATTGTCACTGGCGGATACCGCCAGCTGAACCCAATACCGCGTTTGGGGTGCGATATATAAAACTTATCAAGTAGGAGTTTTATGCCAATACCCGCTAAAAAAGCGCTACTGTAATGTAAAACCGGATTGGTATTTAAAATAGCGCTCCAGCTTGCGTACGCCTTTTGTACAAAGCCCACTTTGCTTAAAAATATAGTTATTGTTGCTGCGGTTATTGCGCACAATAAAAGAGAAAGCCAGCGCATAGCTGGAATTGGAAGAGTTTGAGACTGCGACAATTCAATATCCTTATCAATAAGTTACTTTGCCAGTGTACACCAGATAATCAAAAGCCCAAATGCTGATAAATTAAAGTGCCGTAATGCAATATGCGAAACGCAAAACGCAAAACGCAACCCAAACTAGGGGATCGTATTCGCTCACCTAAAATAAAACTATAAATTAAGTAAATTTTAGCTTATGAAAATATAACTACATTTGTTTAAGAAACACTTAAATCGGTGCGCGTAAAAAGTGTGTAACGCCTAATGTGTGTCCGTTTATTGTCATGTAGTTGTCTTTATGTGATTGGGCTTTAAAGCCACACTTTAATAGTACGGCTTTTGAGGCGGGGTTATTATCTAGAACTAAGGCTTCTAACTTGTTAACTGCATAATGCTGAGCGGCTATGCTAATTAATTCGTTAAGGCAAAAACTGGCGTAGCCTTTACCTATGCTATTTTTAGCAACTCGATAACCCACTGCGGCAGTGTTTGTTTGCCCTGTTATATCTTTTAAATTTGCGCGCGCAACAATTTGCTCATTAACAATAAGCACACCCGAATAATGCGTACCTAATTGCATGTTTATAATGGCATCATAAATATGCATTTTAATGCCTAAATCGCGATAAAAGTAATCTTCTCTCGGCGGCAGCATTGATTCAAACCAAGCTTTATTTTCTGATTCAAATTGCAATAACACAGCTAAATGCTTAACTGACAAGGTTTCAAATATCACAAAAACTCCTGTTTTTAATCACTTTACAACCTAGGTGGAAAGTAGGGTTTACAATAATCATACCTTAGATTGCAGTGTGTAAACTTTAAACTTTATGGGGAAAAGCTATTAACCCCCTTTTTAAGTGCACCTTTCCTGCTTATTATTTTTAACGTTGAGCTAAAGCCACTGCCATTCTCTGCTCACTTTTATAACGCTGTTGCAAATTAATTACAGGCGTAACTGGTACGCTACAAATAAGCGAATATTAAGCTAGTTTATCGAATGAAATCATTAAGTAAAAACTATATGCTTTACCGTCATTATTATTCTAAAAAAAACCTGGTGAGCTTATGCCCCCATCTCAAGATGCTACGCATTTTAATGCATCTACAGCAAAACAGTCTTCTTGGACTTTACACGACACACAGTGGACGTTAAGCCTATTTGGTACCGCCGTTGGTGCCGGTATTTTATTTTTACCTATTAATATTGGTATTGGCGGTTTTTGGCCGTTAATTATTATGGCGTGCTTGGCCTTTCCAATGACCTTTTTAGCGCACCGCGGTTTAGCGCGGTTTGTGCTGTCGTCAAAAAATAAAGATGCTGACTTTACCGATGTAGTAGAGGAGCATTTTGGGGTGACCGCGGGTCGGCTAATCTCTTTGCTGTACTTTTTATCTATTTTTCCGATTTTACTTATTTATGGTGTCGGTTTAACCAATACCGTAGACAGCTTTATGGTGAACCAGCTTGGTATGGAGTCGCCATCGCGGGTGTTGCTTTCTGGTGTATTGGTTGCAGGTATGATTGGCTTAATGATGGGCGGCGAAAAGCTGATGCTTCGTGCTTTTGCTATTTTAGTTTATCCGCTTGTGGGCATATTGTTTTTTTTATCCTTGTATTTAATCCCTAGTTGGCAAATGCCGAATATGGCGCTGCCAGAAGTGGGCAGCTTTGGTAAAACACTGTGGTTGTCGATTCCTATTATTGTATTTTCGTTTAGCCACGCAGCGGCTATTTCGAGCTTTGTAAACGTACAACGCGGTCATTATGGTAATAAAGCGGTTGCTAAGTCTGAGGCGATATTAAAGCGCACCAGTTTACTGTTAATTACCTTTGTATTGCTGTTTGTGTTTTCGTGTGTGTTGTCCTTAACTGGCGAGCAAATGGCGGCGGCGAAAGCGGCAAATGTGTCGGTTTTATCGTACCTTGCCAATATTACTGACAATTCGTTTATTGCTACGCTTGGCCCATTGGTGGCATTTATTGCGATTATGTCGTCATTTTTAGGGCACTTTTTGGGTGCACGCGAAAGCTTTACTGGCTTGGTAACTAAGCAGTCGAACATAAGCGCTAAAGTTGCCGATAAGGTAGGTGCTGTACTAATGTTTTTTGCTATTTGGTTTTGCGCGGTTAAAAACCCGAGCATACTCGATATGATGGATCAGTTATCTGGCCCTATTATTGCGATGATTTTATTTATTATGCCCATGATTGCTGTTTATAAAGTACCGGCATTACACAAGCATCGTAATCGTTTAAGCACCTTATTTATATTAGCGGTTGGCTCAATGGCGGTAATGGCTTTGCTTTACAGCATGCTTAAATAATACTAAATATACTGGCTATAAGCTTTTTAACACAAAAAAATGGCGCTCATTGAGCGCCATTTTTATTGACTATATTTTGCTATTTAATCTAGGTCTGGCAAGTTACGGCCATAGAATATTTCTTGCATTTCACGGGTCAGTTTAGAGCGAATTTCTTCCTCTTCTTCATCTGACAAATCATCCGTAGAAAGGCCGAATAAATAGGTATTTAAATCAGTCTCTTTTAACATCATTTTAGTGTGAAACAGGTTTTCTTGATACACGTTTACGTCCATCATTTGGTACGCTTCTTTGGTATCTTCTGTCATGAAGTTTTGAATTGAGCTAATTGCATGATCGATGTAGTGCTTAACGCCGTTTATGTCGCGGGTAAAACCACGTACGCGGTAGTCAATTGTTACTACGTCTGACTCTAGGCTATGAATAAGGAAGTTTAACGCTTTAAGTGGCGATATTATGCCACACGTTGACACTTCAATATCGGCGCGAAAAGTACAAATACCGTCATCAGGGTGAGCTTCTGGGTACGTGTGTACACAAATATGGCTTTTATCTAAATGGGCAACCACTGAATCTGGTAATGGGCCTGGAGCTTCGTCAGCATCGTAATTTTGCTGCTCTTCTACCGGCTCTTCTGAAACCAAAATAGTTACGCTTGCACCTTGCGGTTCGTAGTCTTGGCGCGCTACATTTAAAATGTTAGCACCTATAATATCAACAACTTCACCTAAAATGTCGGTTAGTCTATCTGCACTGTACTGCTCATCGATATATTCAATATATTCTTTACGTTGTTGCTCGGTCTTTGCATAGCAAATGTCGTAAATACTAAAGCTTAAACTTTTAGTTAAATTATTAAAACCATGAAGTTTAAGTTTATCGAAGGGTTTGTTCATAATAAACCAACCTATAAATTAGTGAAATCTGCTCTAGCAGAATAAAAGTTCGCGGATTTTATACGAATTTTACTCATGGAAAAAGCGTTATTTTACTTGATCTTGCACAACTTCGTGGCTATGCGTAATTTTTACTGTTTTATCAAGCATTAATGCGACCGAGCAATACTTTTCAGCAGAGAGTGAAACAGCGCGTGCAAGGTGCTTTTCAGACACATTATTGCCCGTTGCTACAAAGTGTAAATTAACTTTGGTAAATACTCGTGGGGCAGTTTCGGCGCGCTCTGCCGTTAACTGTACTTCTACGTTGCTAAAATCTTGTTTGGCTTTTTTTAAAATGCTCACTACATCAACCGATGAACAACAACCGATTGACATTAATACCATTTCCATAGGGCTTGGTGCAGCACTGTCGCTACCACCGTCAAATACAACATTATGATTTGAATTAGAGCGACCAATAAAGGTATTACCTTCAACCCATTTTACATTTGCTTGCATTGTTATACCTCAAAAATTATTTTCTTGATTGTATACCAATCAGCTTTAATAAGTGAGCGCCCAGCAATAATATAAATTAGCTTGATCAAGGCACTTAAATTTATGCAAGGGTGGTAAAACCGTCAGCGCATTTAAAGCGTGCTACCGGAAAATATAGAAGGGTTGCGGGCTAAGAAACGGCGTTATCAAATAGGTTTTTAACCAAACCACCAAACTCATCAATAAACATGTGTTGCTCTACCGTAACAGGCCGCGAGGTGATGCTACTGAGGACTTCTTGTAAATCGTAAACTATGCCATCAACTTCACGCACAATTTGGCTACGCTGCTCTGTAGTGAGCTCTGTGTGCTGCTGACATATGAGCATTACGTTTTGTGCAATCACGTCTTCGATTAATTCCATAACCGTAGGTGCACCTGGTTTTATTTCACCCGGCTTTTCAAATAAAGCTAAGTTTTGAGTTAGGTACATAATTAAGTCGTCGTACCCTTGCCTATTTAAAACCATTACACGTATACCTTAAAAATAATTAATTCAGTAATTTAAGCAGAAAGCACTAATAATTACTAGCTTAGCGACATAGCTAATACAAAAAAAGCAGCCGAAGCTGCTTTTATAATTATTTAGTAGTAATTTTAGTCTATTTTTAAGCCTGGGCTTAATGTAGCTGGCATAGCAACTTTTTCAAGCTCTACTGATGCTACTGGGTATGCACAGTAATCGGCAGCGTAATACGCGCTGGCTCTGTGATTACCCGATGCGCCAATACCACCAAACGGTGCAGCACTTGATGCGCCAGTAATTGGGCGGTTCCAGTTAACAATACCAGCGCGAATACGGCGTAAAAAGTGCTCGTAGTCGGCTGCACTGTCGCTAAGTAAACCTGCTGATAAACCAAAGCTTGTGTCGTTGGCTTTATCAATTGCTTGGTCAAAGTCGTCAAAGCGGAATACTTTTAGAAGTGGTCCAAAATGCTCTTCATCTGGGAAGTCGCTAATATTTGTACACTCAATAATACCTGGTGTTACAAAGCCAGTATTAACTGTATGCTCAAGCTCTACCAATACTTGAGCACCAAGCTCAACAAGTTCGTTTTGCGCTTTAACCATACCGGCAGCGGCGGCTGATGAGATCATTGAGCCCATAAATGGCTGATCTGCATCGTCATAATTACCTACTTTAATCGCTTTAGTTGCGGTAATTAAACGCTCCAGGATTACATCACCTTTGCTACCCGTTGGTAAAAATAGTTTACGTGCACAGGTACAACGCTGGCCACTTGAAATAAACGCTGATTGAATAATATCGTGAACAACCGCTTTAGTATCTTCAACGTCAGTAATAATAAGTGGGTTATTACCGCCCATTTCTAGCGCTAAAATTTTACCAGGTTGACCCGCAAACTGTTCATGTAAAATATGACCAGTTCGCGAAGAACCCGTAAAGAACAAGCCATCAATACCTTTGTGAGCAGCAAGGGCTTTACCCGTTGCTACTTCACCTTGTACAAGGTTAATTACACCCGCTGGTAAACCTGCTTTTTCCCACAGTTTAAGCGTAAGCTCGGCCACTTTAGGCGTAAGTTCAGACGGTTTAAATATAACCGTGTTACCTGCTAAAAGCGCTGGCACTATGTGGCCATTAGGTAAATGCCCCGGAAAGTTATACGGACCAAATACGGCTACAACACCGTGTGGCTTGTGGCGGATCATTGCGCGCCCTAGTGGCATTGCATTTTCTACGTCGCCAGTGCGCTCTAAAAACGCTTTTTCAGAAATGGCAATTTTACCAACCATAGCACCCGCTTCTGTGCGAGTTTCCCAAAGTGGCTTACCTGTTTCTTGTGCAATAGTAATGGCTAGCTCTTCGCTGTTTTCTTTTAATTGCGCTGCGAATGCTTTAACTATTTCTAAACGTTCAGCAAATGTTTTATCAGCCCAAGCATAAAACGCTTCGCGCGCTGCGCTAACTGCAGCGTCTACTTGCTCTGCAGTTGCTGAGTTTGCTTGGAAAATAACATTGTTATTGGCTGGGTTTACTGAACTAAATTCGGTTCCTTGGCCTTGTGACCATTGACCATTAATAAATTGTGCAGGATGAGTCATTATACTTTCTCCTAAATTAAATCGTGGTTGCGCTTACGCTATCGCCCGCTTGTAAATACAGTGCATCGGCTACTTGTTGCGTTATTACTATGCTGCTCATGCGCTCATCGAACGTCATAGGCACTACAGTTGCTCTAAAGTCTGTAAGCTTTTCGTTGGCTAATAACACCATGGTGTCGCCACTTGGTTCACCTATTTCAACTTTAAAGTGTTTAGCATTGCGAATGGTGGCAATGTTATCTACTTTTGCTTCAACTGTGGGGCCGGCATCAAAAATATCAACATACCCATTAAAGGTAAAACCTTCACTTTTTAATAGCTCAATTGCTGGGCGTGTGTTGTCGTGTACTTTACCAATAACAGCTTGCGCATTTTTGCTGAGCAAATTAACGTAAATTGGGTACTTAGGCATTAATTCAGCAATAAATACTTTTTGGCCTATGCCTGTTAAATAGTCGGCAGTTGGAAAGTCCATTGAAAAAAAGTGCTCTTCTAGCCATTGCCAAAATGGGCTGCTGCCATTGTCGTCAGACACACCACGCATTTCTGCAATGACGGTTTGTGCAAAGCGCTCTTGATGCTGCTTAATAAACATAAAACGCGATTTTGAAAGTAATTTACCGTTACTGTTTTTGCGGTATGCGTCTTTCAAAAATAATGTACATAGCTCTGTAGCGCCGGTGTAATCGTTACAAAGCGTTAAAATATCAACTGCTTTATATACGTTTAGAGTGCGTGAAGAATGAATCACTTTACTTAAATGATAGTGATAAAATGCATCATCTAAGCCAACAGCGGCTTCTATACCTGAGGTGCCAACTACTTCACCGGTTTCGGTGTCCTCTAGTACAAATAAATAACCTTCGTCGCCCGGCTCGGTAGCAGCTTTTGCAAATGAGCTAACCGAATGATCTATTTTCTTTTGCAATAACTTTTCATTATTAGGTAAAGAAGTAAAGCCATGACCCGATTCGTGGGCTATTTTCACTAATGCAGGGTAGTCACTTTGTTGGATTGGGCGAAGGATCATCATAAACCCGCTTACTCCCTTATATTATAACGGTAAATTAAAATTAGAGGGCAAACTAGGTCTGCCCTTAATAGATATTGTTTGGCTATGTTAAGCGCTTACAACACTGGCTACTGCTTTTTCAAAGCGTGCCATACCTTCACGAATGTCGGCTTCTGGGATAACTAATGATGGTGTAAAACGAACCACGTCAGCACCGGCAACTAATGACATAAGACCGTGCTCAGTACCTGCCACTAAAAACTCTTTTGCACGACCTTTGTATTGCTCGCTTACTACTGCACCAATTAATAAACCTTGGCCGCGAATTTCGCTAAACACGTGGTATTTATTATTAATTTCAGTAAGTAGTTGGTTAAATAATGCTGCTTTTGCTGTTACACCAGCAAGTACTTCTGGGGTATTTACAGTATCGAATGCTGCTTCGGCAACGGCGCACGCTAATGGGTTACCACCATAAGTAGAACCATGCGTACCTACTTTAAGGTGTTGTGCAATTTCAGTTGTGGTGATCATAGCACCAATAGGAAAACCGCCGCCCAATGCTTTAGCCGTAGTTAAAATGTCAGGAACAACGTTTAAACCTTGGTATGCGTATAAGTTACCTGTACGGCCAACACCTGTTTGCACTTCATCAAAAATAAGCAGTGCATTATGTTTAGTACATAAATCACGAACGCCTTGTGCAAATTCGTCAGTTGGCGAAACAATACCGCCTTCACCTTGTAGTGGCTCCATCATTACGGCACATGTTTTGTCGCTAATAAGGGCTTCAAATGCTGCCAGGTCGTTGTAATCACAATGTACAATGTCGCCTGGCTTAGGACCAAAACCATCTGAGTATGCCGCTTGGCCACCAACAGTTACGGTAAAGAATGTACGGCCATGGAAACCTTTGTTGAATGCGATGATTTGTGATTTTTCTGCGCCAAATTGATCAAGGGCAAAACGACGCGCTAATTTAAGTGCTGCTTCGTTTGCTTCTGCGCCTGAGTTAGCAAAGTAAACTTTTTCGGCAAAGGTTGCATCAACCATTTTTTTAGCTAAGCGTAATGCTGGCTCGTTGGTCATTACATTTGATAGATGCCAAAGCTTTTCGCCTTGCTCTTTTAATGCGCCTACTAATGCAGGGTGGCAATGGCCAAGACAGTTAACGGCAATACCACCAGCAAAGTCGATAAACTCTCGACCTTGTTGATCCCATACGCGAGAGCCTTCGCCTCGAACTGGAATTACGCTTGAAGGTGCGTAGTTAGGAACCATTACGTGATCAAATAATTCGCGATTGACTGTCATTTTATTTCCTCTTAATTGTGTACATCACAAAGCCGTAAATAGCTGTGTGGTAACCTGTAGCATATGTGTTTTTTAGCAAACTCAGTATAGCGATATTTGCATAAAAAGGGCTGTGTGGTTCAATTTTCAGACGCTTATTATTTCAGAAAACATTGATTATGTCTCTTCAAAAACTTTCATGTAACCCTTGATAATAAAGGGCTTGAGATATAATTTCATAGATAGTGAATAACTATTTGGTTGCTTTATGCAACTCGTTTTTAGCCAATAAAGCGCCTGAACAACGAGCGCGCCTCACTTTAAACGGGGAAATGTATTGAAAAGAGATAATAAAAAGTGAATGGATAGTCGCAAAAAAATTAACAAATTTAATCAATTTGAATAGCAAGATTATTAAAATTGCTTGCTTGGAGTGCTTTTAGCTCTTTTTTGGTGAACTTAAAGTACGAAAACCAACTAAGCGTTTCATCCGGTTCAACTAGCTGATGCTGCTTTAGCGTTAAGTACTGAGAGTAACATCGTGCTTTTAGCATTACCTGCGTTAAAGGCAGCGCTGTATCGCCTTTTTCTACCCCATTAACGAGTTGCTGCATTACGCTATTAAACGGCAAATACTTAAAGGCCATTTTTTCAATTATTTTAGCGCTAATAGCCAACGACTGTTCGCTCAGTAAGGTGGTTAAAAATAAAGGGTCTGGTTTTAGCTCTAGCAATGCAGTATGCAAGCCTTTATTCGCTGTAGTGCGAGCAAATTGTACTTTTCGCTGCCAAATTTGCTCAAACACTTTTAAATATAAACGCACTAAGGCTATTTGCCCCACGTTTAATAACATCCCTAAAGTAAAAGCATGGCTTGGGTTAACCTCGTTAACTTCAGCAATTTTTTGTGCAGCAATAGCATTCGCCATGGCGCTTTCTTTTAAGCGCCTTTTTAGTAACGAAAAAGGCTCTGTGCTATAAGGCATCCAATGGCGCACTGCAAAAGTTGGTACTACTAGCTGTAAGTTATCTAGGCCAATATAACGCAGCGCTAAAGCGGGGCTATCTACTTTCACTGCGGTATTTTTGCTGCGCTGATTACGATAATAAGGCAAGTTAACTAAAGTAACTAACTCTCTGCCAAGCCAGCTTAGGTCGTTAACTAAGGGCTCTAAGCGCCCAACCGATGCGCTTTTTGTGGCTAAAATATCTAACATGGCACATACGCTGTCCTCTACACCTATGGTGTTTTGAATAACACTGTCTATATCGCTAAGCTGCTCAGACATCATTTTTTCTATTGCTTTATGCAGTTGCTCGCTCGCTGCTGCACGATATTTATGATGCGCGGTGCTTTTTAACTTGCGCTTTTGCTGAGCGGCAACCTCTACTTCAAGTAATGTGCGTTGCTTTAGTGGTTCGCCATAGTCCATTTCTAGCGTATGAATAAAGCCAATTTGTTGATGAGCAAAGTTATGACCAAGCAGCAAATCATGTGCTCGTTGATTAAGCATTTTAACAATACGCGGTTGCTGCACTATTTCGGTCATGGCTCTCTGTCTTTAATGTAATGATATTTACTTAATACTATAAGCTTAGAAGCGAGTTAAAAAGTTATCAAGTAACGCTAAACCTTGCTCAGTTAAAATAGCTTCCGGATGAAATTGTACACCTTCAAGTGCTAAGTCTGTATGTAATAATCCCATAATTTCGTCAAACTCACCTTGCTGGGTTTGTGTCCAGGCTGTTACTTGCAACTCTTTAGGCAGCGACTGTGCCTCAACAATTAAAGAATGATACCGACAGACCGTTAAGGGCTTAGCTAAACCTTTAAATACTCCTTGATCGCTATGGTAAATTGGCGATGTTTTACCGTGCATTACTTTTTTAGCACGCACCACCTTTGCTCCTAAGGCTTGGGCAATAGTTTGATGCCCTAAGCAAATTCCTAAAATAGGATACTGCCCTTTTAATTGCTCAACAATACTTAATGAAATACCCGCTTCGCTTGGGCTTTTAGGACCGGGTGATATAACAATATGTTGAGGATTTAACTGCTTAATTTGGCTAAGCGTTATTTGGTCGTTGCGCTTAACCAGTACCTCTTGATCTAAACGCTGAAAGTACTGTACCAAGTTATAGGTAAACGAGTCGTAATTGTCGATCATTAAAAGCATGTAATAAAGCACTCAAAATAGTTATTGTTTGCGAGGAGTTGTTGCATTTTGTATTCTAACTTAAGCATCTTTGAGTGTCAGTGCTTTGTATAGTGATATATAAGTATTTCCGTAATAATAATTAATAACGGCTATGTGTTGATTTATACTCAAGCAACCCCCAGCTCTAATATTATGGCGTACATAAATACCCATACAATCTGAATTTAACTAAACCCTAAGCGTGTTATTTTTAAAACACATTTATTACACGCACCGTTAAGGAGTACCTATGTTAGGCGAAGATCATTCATTAACTCAAGACTTTCCTGAGCACCTAAATACCATTAAAAAACTCAATAGCAATGATCCAGAGTTTGCAGATAAAGCCAAAAAATACAACGCGCTTGATAAAGAAATTCGTACCTTAGAGCTGCAAGACGCGCCTATCGATGACGAGGAAATGCTGCAATTAAAACATGACCGTGTGGTGTTAAAAGATTGGCTACATCAACAATTGTTAAAAGCCAGCTAAGCGCAATTTATACCCATTGTATTTAAGAGCCCTCTGACTTATGGGCTCTTATTACTCTTGCTTCTTAATATACACTGCCACCACCCTTGGTATAAATTACATCGTTATAGCTATAACAGCCCTTCCTAATATTTAAAAAGCATTGCTATTAATTTAACTTGCAGACAAGCTATCTGTATCTAAGATAAATAACGTTAAGCTTATGTCTAAATACATACTCTCGATTGATCAAGGAACTACCAGCTCTCGGGCTATTTTATTTACCAAAGATGCCAAGGTAGTTGATACTGTTCAGCAAACATTCCCGCAGCACTTTCCCAATAATGGCTGGGTTGAGCATGACCCTAACGATATTTTACAAACCGTACTAAGTACCTGTAAAACAGTACTGGCAAATAACCAGGTTACAGCCGAGCAGGTCATTGCCATTGGTATCACTAATCAGCGCGAAACCACTTTAGTATGGAATAAAAAGACTGGCCAACCAATTTATAATGCCATTGTGTGGCAAGATCGCCGTACCAGCGAGTATTGCGAGCAAATACGTAGCAATAAACTCAGTAAAAAAATTAGCGATAAAACCGGGCTATTATTAGATCCGTACTTTTCAGCCACTAAAATTCGCTGGATTTTAGATAATGTTGCCGATGCACAGCAACAAGCGCTAGCCGGCGAACTAGCATTTGGTACGGTTGACAGTTATTTACTGTGGCATTTAACCGCTGGCAAAGTACACCGTACTGATGCCACCAACGCCTCACGTACACTATTATTTAATATACATCAGCAATGTTGGGATGAAGAGTTACTAACGCAGTTTAATATTCCACACTCTATGCTTCCAGAAGTGATGGACAGCGCAGCCGAGTTTGGCAGTACCAGCAGTGAAATCTTTGGTGCACCGATTAAAATTTGCGCTATGGCGGGGGATCAGCAAGCCGCATTAATTGGCCAAGCTTGCTTTAAAGAAGGCATGGCTAAAAGTACCTACGGAACGGGCTGCTTTTTAATGCTTAATACGGGTGATAAAGCCCTTACCTCTAATAACCGCTTATTAACTACTGTGGCTTACAGGCTCAATGGTAGAGTGACCTACGCTATAGAGGGCAGTATTTTTATGGCGGGTGCCACTATGCAATGGATTGTTGAGGGCTTAAAGCTACTTGAACATGCCGGCGACAGCGAGGCTATGGTCAAAGACGTGCCACTGGATCACGGCGTATTTTTAGTGCCTTCGTTTACCGGTTTAGGCGCCCCATACTGGGATGCCAATGCCCGTGGTGCTATTTTAGGTTTAACCCGTGATTCGGGCATTAGCACGATAGTAGCAGCGGCGCTGCAGTCTGTTGGCTATCAAACCAAAGATTTACAAAAAGCCATGGAAGGTGATGGCCTGCGTCCAAGTATTTTGCGCGTGGACGGTGGCATGGCAAAAAATAATTGGGCCATGCAGTTTTTAGCTAATATTTTAGGCGCAAGTGTGGAACGCCCAGCGCTAACAGAAACAACCTCTCTGGGTGTTGCCTATTTAGCGGGGCTGCAAACTGGGATTTATAAGTCAACGGAGCAATTAGCTACTATGTGGCAATGCGACCGTCGTTTTGAACCAACCATGAGCATAGATGAACGTAACGACTTATACGCAAAATGGCAGCACTGTATAGCACAAGTCACACTTTCAAATAACGCAACAAAAGACGACTGCTAATGCGATAGTGTTATTGGCTATTGATATGCCATCGCTTAAATTAATAAAGAGGTATTCAGTGAAATTACTCGATAATGAATATGATTTACTGGTTATTGGCGGTGGCGTTAATGGCACTGGTATTGCGGCTGACGCCGCCGGTAGAGGCTTAAAAGTATTACTGTGTGAGCAAAATGATTTAGCCTCTGCTACATCATCAAGTAGCAGTAAACTTATTCATGGTGGACTACGCTATTTAGAGCATTACCAATTTAGGCTAGTAAAAGAGGCACTTAAAGAGCGTGAAGTGTTATTAAAAAATGCCCCACATATTATGTGGCCGCTATCTTTTAGGCTGCCACATCAAGCGCATTTACGCCCTTACTGGATGATTAGAATTGGGTTGTTTATATACGACCATCTTGCCAAACGCATTACTTTACCCGCATCAAAATCAATTAAATTTACCCGCGATAGTATATTGAATAATACTATTACCCGCGGTTTTGAATACGCTGATGGCTGGGTTGATGATTCGAGGTTAGTTATTTTAAATGCGTTGGCAGCACAGCAAAAAGGTGCAACCATTTTAAGCCGCACGCGCTGTATTAAAGCAGTTCGCAATAACAATAATTGGAGTGTGACCTTAGAGCAACAAGGTAGCAAAAAGCAATGTTCTATAGTTGCTAAAGGAGTTGTTAATGCAGCGGGCCCTTGGGTTGCATCACTTTTTGATGAGGTAATTACTGGGCCGTCGCCACATAATATTCGCTTAGTTAAAGGCAGCCATATTATTGTGCCGCGTATTCACACTGAGCCGCAGGCCTATATTTTACAAAATAAAGATCAGCGCATTATTTTTGTTACCCCATTTGAAGATGACTATTCACTGATTGGCACTACAGATGAAGAATACAGCGACAATATAGCAGATGTAAAAATTAGCGATAAAGAAGTCGATTACTTAATTGGCATTACTAATAATTACTTTAAAAAACAACTTACTCATAACGACATAGTGCATACCTTTAGTGGTGTACGCCCCTTACTAGATGATAACTCATGCGACGCACAAGCCGTTACTCGCGACTACAAACTGATATTATCGAGCAATAATAACCAGGCACCACTGCTAAGTGTATTTGGTGGGAAAATTACCACTTATCGCAAGCTCGCTGAAAACGCAGTAAACGAACTCGCCAGCTTTTATCCGCATATGGGCCAAACATGGACAAAAAACACTCCATTACCCGGTGGCGACTTTTCATCAAAGGTAGTATTAAAGCAACAACTACAGGTAAAGTACGCATGGTTGCCTGAGTTTATTTTAAATCGCTTTATACGCAGTTACGGTACTGGCACTTATACCCTACTTACAGATGCCCAAAGCGTAGCTGATTTAGGCCAGCATTTTGGCCATGGTTTATACGCCACTGAAGTAAATTATTTAGTTAATAGCGAGTGGGCTAGCAGCGCCGAGGATATATTGTGGCGTCGTAGTAAGTTAGGTTTGCGTTTTAATACTGAGCAAATAACAGCGCTGAGCCAGTATATTCAAAATTATAATGGCTCAATACCGCTGTAAACATTTACCAAACTAGCTAGCCGGGGCTAAATGCTCATTAAGTGACGATTTTTCAGATACTGAAAGCGATTGCTTTGCTTTTGCTGCAAAATCGTAACGTACCAATACCGTTTTACCAACTGCACAGCAGTTACCTTGCTGGTGAGCTTCTTGGCGTAATACAAATGAGCTGGTACCTACATGCTCTACTGAGGTTTTAATGGTTACTTCATGGCCATAAAATAACTCACCAACAAACGACACTTCGACTTTGGCAATAATTAGCTTCCAGTCATGTGGGTTTAAATCTGGAGTAAAAAACCTAAAAATAGGCGCACGCGAAGCTTCAAACCATACAGGGAGTACGGTATTGTTAATATGTCCTAGCGCATCTGTTTCACTAAAGCGCGGCATCACTTTTTCAATAAACATAATAATCCAATAATAATTATATAAAGGTAAACTATGACGGACTTTATTCGCGTATACGATAACGCGCTCAGCAATGACTTTTGTGATAACTTTATCACTACCTTTTCTCAAAGCCCGCATATAAAACAAGGGATGACATCTGGCGGTATCGATTTAAATAAAAAAGATAGCCACGACTTGCACTTAAACAATCATCCGGAATACGTTGAGCAATTAAAACACATTCAACAAACCACTGCACAGTATGTTTTTAAATACATTGAAGAACATATTTTTATTATGATTGGTGCCTTTGGCCTAAAAGTGTATCACCCTAAAAGTGGCGAACCTGTTGACTTAACACACGCAAACTTTGATGAAGTGGGTAAACCACAACTGCCCTTATTAGTGCAGCAAATTTTTAGGCTAGGAAATATTCAGGCGCAAAAATACCAAGTTAATAAAGGCGGTTACCCGTATTGGCACAGCGAAGTTTATCCGCAGTTAAATCATAACGAGGCGCTACATAGAGTATTGCTGTTTATGTTTTATTTGAACGATGTTGAACAAGGTGGGGAAACGGAGTTTTATTATCAAAAGCGTAAAATTGCGCCTAAAAAAGGCACTATGGTAATAGCGCCCGGCTACTTTACTCACACTCACCGTGGCAATAAGCCAGTATCTAACGATAAGTATATTTTAACCTCGTGGGTACTGTTTAACCGCGCAGAGCAAATATACGGTGCGCCAAAGAGCTAGCGCACCTTTTTTATGTATATTAACCTAGTAGCTCATCAAACAAATTAAATAACTGATCAAGCTCTGCGGTGGTGTTGTAGTGCATGCAACCAATGCGCACTACGCCACCTTTATCAAGTACGCCTAATTGCTCACACAAACCTTGCGCGTAAAAGTTGCCGTCCCATACACAAATATGTTGCTTACCTAAACATTCAGATACAGCGCGCGGCTCTAAACCTTCAAAAGTTAACGCAAAAGTAGGCGTACGCTCATTTAAACGATCTAAATCATCTATACCAAACAATTTAATACGCGGGTAATTAACTAAGCGCGTTAAAAAGTATTCACTCAGCGCCATTTCGTGTTGCTTGGTTTTAGCAAAGGCAACACTTAACTTTTCGCGGCGTGAATGGCTGTCGTCAAGCTCGCTAATTGCTGCAATGTAATCAACCGCCGCTATAAAACCAGCCATGGCTTCAAAGCTTTGCGTGCCGGTTTCCCAGCGACCAGGCGCTACGTCTTTAGCTGGCTCAACTTTGTACGGGGTAAATCCTTCAAGGTGTTCTTTTTTGCCATAAACCATACCTAAATGCGGGCCAAAAAACTTGTACGCAGAGCAGGCTAAAAAGTCGCAATCAAGCGCTTGTACATCTACAAGTTCGTGCGGTGCATAATGTACGGCATCAACATAAACAAGTGCGCCTACGTTGTGGGCAAGCTCTACAATACGTTTAATATTGTTAATTGAACCTGTGGTATTTGAAGCATAAGTTACCGCTACCAGCTTAGTATTACTGTTTAGTAAACTCTCGAACTGCGCCATATTGAGTGTGCAGTCGGTTTCGTTAATAAGCGCAGTATTAACTTTAACACCTTTATCTTCTGCGGCTTGCTGCCACGACGAAACGTTAGAAAAGTGATCCGCGTTAGTGACAATAATTTCATCACCCGTTTGCCAGTCGCGTGAAATTGCGCGGCTAAAGCTAAACGTTAAGCTGGTCATATTCGGACCAAATACAATTTGTTGTGAGCTGGGCGCATTGAGTAAATCGGCAGCAGCTTGGCGAGCATTTGCCATTAGCTCAACGGTTTTATCGCTTGAGAAAAATGCTCCACCTAAATTTGAGTTGTAATAACCCAAATAAGCAGTCATAGCGTTAAGTACCGATTGCGGTACTTGCGAGCCACCGGGGCCGTCTAAAAACACGGGAGATTTACCATTAACGCTTTGCATTAATGCCGGAAATTGCTCACGTAATTGCGTTATATTCATGCTCATTCCTTAAGACGTTAATACAAAGCAATCCAGGTAACCTGGCTTACTGGCATCAAGTTTATTCATTGGAGTAGCGTTATGCCACACTTGACGGTCGTTAATTACTGCAAACATACCGTCTTTTATGGCCATTTTAAAACAGGGATCGGCTTGCTTGTTTTCGTATACAAGCAATTCACCGCCCTCTAAGTTTTCATGCGATACACCACATACACACACATGATCAAAACCATCTTGGTGCACGCCTTCTGGCGCTGCAGGCGTATCGCTATCAATGGCTAACATACGAAATTGGTGAATTTCGATATCACGTTCTTCATCAATCCCGGTAATTTGACGAAACTCATTCACAATACTTTTCATGCCCGCTGACTCAAGTAGGCTTTGCTCTAAATTTTCGTAACTACGCTCAACATTACCCTGAAAGGTATTAATTGCATCATCTTGTACAAATGCTTTTGTTGCTTGTAGCTTTAGCTCACCATTTTGTAGTTTAACTACAGAGTAACGGCGTTTACGAAAGGCACCATCTGCATAAGGATTAGTCGGCAGGTTATCAAAAGAAGGCTTAACCAAATCAATATTTGTTTGGTTAATAAAACGCAGCTGCAGTAAATTCTGGGGGTTTAAAGCGGTCATAAAAATCCTGCTATAGTAATTATAATATTGCAGAGATTTTAATGCATGCAAAGAGGATTTATTGCTTTATTATTTAACTTCAAAACAATTAACCACCAAAATTAATACAATAAATGCAAAAAAACAACATTAACTATCTAAAATTTATTTTTGCCAATAAAAAACCCGCAAAAGCGGGTTTTTAAATAAGCTGTAAAAATTATACTGCTTGTTGAATGATCACGTTGTCTGCTTTTTTAGTGTAAGCAGGCATGCGATGGAAGTTCAAGTAGCGATATGTATCTGACGCTGTTGCATTGATCTTCGCTGCATATTCTTGATACTCAGCAGCAGTTGGCAATCGACCGATAATTGCCGCAACTGCAGCAAGTTCAGATGATGCTAAAAATACATTTGCACCATTACCTAAACGGTTAGGGAAGTTACGTGTAGAGGTAGACACTACCGTTGCTTTATCAGCAACACGTGCTTGGTTACCCATACATAATGAACAACCTGGAGTTTCTATACGTGCGCCAACACGACCAAAGATGCCATAGTAGCCTTCTTCAATTAGTTGGTCTTTGTCCATCTTAGTAGGTGGAGCAACCCAAAGCTGAGTAGGTAGTTGACCTTTAAAGCCATCTAGTAACTTACCAGCCGCGCGGAAGTGACCAATGTTAGTCATACAAGAACCGATGAATACTTCATCAATTTTCTCGCCAGCAACATCAGAAAGTAAACGCGCGTCATCTGGATCATTTGGAGCACAAAGAACTGGCTCTTTAATCTCAGCTAAGTCGATTTCAACTACGTGAGCGTATTCAGCATCTTTATCTGCTTCCATAAGCTCAGGATTAGCTAACCAGTCTTGCATTGCATTAATACGACGTTCAATCGTACGTACATCGCCATAACCTTCAGAGATCATCCACTTAAGCATAACAATGTTTGATTCTAGGTATTCAGAAATAGACTCTTTTGAAAGCTTAACCGTACAACCTGCAGCTGAACGCTCAGCAGATGCATCTGATAATTCAAACGCTTGCTCAACAGTTAGGTGCTCAACGCCTTCAATTTCTAGTACGCGACCAGAGAACTCGTTGATTTTACCTTTTTTCTCAACTGTTAATAAGCCTTGCTTGATACCGTAGTAAGGGATTGCATGTACAAGGTCACGTAATGTGATACCTGGTTGCATTTCGCCTTTAAAACGAACCAAAATTGACTCAGGCATATCAAGAGGCATAACACCTGTTGCTGCTGCGAATGCTACTGCACCCGAACCAGCTGGGAATGAAATACCTAATGGGAAACGTGTATGCGAATCACCACCAGTACCTACGGTATCTGGTAATAACATACGGTTTAACCATGAGTGAATAATACCGTCACCTGGGCGAAGTGAAACGCCGCCACGGTTCATGATGAAATCAGGAAGCGTGTGATGCGTGTTTACATCAATAGGTTTTGGGTATGCCGATGTATGACAGAAAGACTGCATTGTTAAGTCTGCAGAGAAACCTAAACAAGCTAAATCTTTAAGCTCATCACGTGTCATAGGACCTGTTGTATCTTGCGAGCCAACAGTTGTCATTTTAGGCTCACAGTATTGACCTGGGCGAATACCTGCAACGTTACATGCTTTACCAACCATTTTTTGCGCTAGTGTAAAGCCTTTATCTGATACTTCAGTTGCTGTTGGTACTTTAAATATATCAGTAGCACCTAAACCAAGTGATGTACGTGCTTTGTCTGTTAAACCACGACCAATGATTAGTGGAATACGACCACCAGCACGAACTTCATCTAAAATCACTTCAGATTTAAGTTCAAACTTAGAGATTACTTTATCAGTACCATGCTGCTTAACAACACCTTCGTATGGGTAGATGTCAATTTGCTCGCCCATGTTAAGCTCATCAACATTTAGCTCAATTGGTAAAGCGCCAGAATCTTCCATAGTGTTAAAGAAGATTGGTGCAATTTTATTACCTAGACATACACCGCCAACACGCTTATTTGGTACAAACGGGATATCATCGCCCATAAACCAAAGCACTGAGTTAGTTGCAGATTTACGTGAAGAACCCGTACCAACAACATCACCAACGTAAGCTAGTGGTAAGCCTTTAGTTTTTAATTCTTCTAGTTGGGTGATTGGGCCTACTTCGCCTGGTTTGTCAGGAGTGATACCATCACGTTCAATTTTTAGCATAGCTAAAGCATGTAGTGGAATATCTGGACGAGACCATGCATCTGGTGCAGGTGACAAGTCATCTGTATTTGTTTCGCCAGTTACTTTAAATACAGTAACTGAAATCTTTTCAGCAACAGCTGGTTTATTAGTAAACCACTCTGCATTTGCCCAAGACTCAATAATTTGCTTAGCGAATGTGTTACCCGCTTTTGCTTTTTCTTCTACATCGTAAAATGCATCAAACATTAATAATGTGTTTGAAAGGCCTTTTACTACGATAGGTGCAAGTGTGTCGTCATCAAGTAGGTCTATCATAGGTGCGATATTGTAACCGCCTAGCATAGTTCCTAATAATTCTGCCGCTTTTTCTTTAGAAAGTAGTGGAGAATTAGTTTCACCTTTAGCAACTGCCGCTAAAAACCCTGCTTTGATATAAGCTGCATCATCAACACCTGCCGGTACACGATTAGCAAATAAGTCGAGAATAAACTCTTCTTCACCAGCCGGTGGAGTTTTGATTAATTCAATAAGATCAGCCGTTTGCTGAGCATCTAATGGCGCTGGTACGATACCTAACGCGGCACGTTCTTCTACGTGTTTACGATATTCTTGTAGCACAATATTGCCCTCTTGGTGACGTGAAAGTATTCGGTAGCGCTTCATAAGCGCAATGTTACCCAATACTTATAGTATTCTAACGCTTAATTATAAAGCTTTTGTGGGTAGATGAAAATCTATCCAGTTCAGCAACTGATTATACCGACTATAAGTATTATGAATAGTAGATAAAGTAAAATCAATTTCTATGAATGTTTATTAAGTAAGAATCATTAGTATTTATTTTTAATTTGAGTTTTTAACAGACATAAAAAAACCCAGCGTAAAGCTGGGTTTTTGTAATTCAATCGATTTTATTAACGTAAAACTTTAACGTTTTTAATCGTTTTGATATGCGCTTCTACACGACGGTTTTCTTCGTGTGCTGCTTTAGTGTTCGCTTCATTTTTAAGACGCTCTTCACCTAAACCAACTGTAGTAATACGGTCTTCTGCTACGCCATCAGCTACTAATTTTTTAGCTACTGCGTCAGCACGTTTTTTAGATAACCACTTGTTGTAAGATGCTTTACCTACAGAAGAAGTATGACCTTCTAAAAGAACAGTTGTATCTGGGTACTCTTTTAAGAACTCAGCTACTTTATCGATATCGTTTAAGTACTGTGTAGATACTGCAGATGTATTATTAGGGAAAGTCACTAATAAGCTTACAGTTACTTCTTTATCTTCGTATAAAGTACAACCTGTGCCATCAACTGCATCTGTCATTGGTGTGTTAGGACACTGATCATCTGCATCTGGAATGTTATCGTTGTCGCTATCTACTGGTGCAACTTCAACAATTACTGGCTCTGGAGCTGGTTGAACTGGCTCTTCTGCTACTGAACTTTGACCAAATAAGTAGTTAATACCTAGTTTAGCGTTCACATCGGTATAACCACGGTCAAGACCTTGATAAACAGATGTTTCTGCGTTAACAAATAAGCCGTCTGTAATGAAGTGCTGGTAACCAACACCTGCGTTTAAGAAAGTATTATCTGTTGCTACTTTTACTTCTTTAATACCAAATAAACCATAGAAAGGACCGCCACCAAAGTGGTAAAGTGCATCAACACCAAAACGCTCGCCGTCTACGTCGTTACGATTACCATTAGGAATCGGATTTTTAAGAAATGCATTAAAGTCCATATCTGCATACTCAAGACGTGCACTCCAGTAATCACTGAAACGGTAGCCAACTTCAGCACCCCAACTTGCAGATTCATTAACTTCCAAGTTTTGGTGCATGTTTAAGTTTTTCCAAGATGCATCGTAATAGTCACCGAACACACCAATGTAAAAACCTTCAGTTTTTTCTGCTGCAAATGCTGATGCGCTAGTTGCAGCTAACGCGATTGCGATTGTAAGTGATTTTAATTTCATTGTTTTCTTCCCATTTTAACAATTAAAAAATATAGCTAATTCGTTCTAGCTCAACCAGTTTTATTAATATTACCTGATCCTTTATTAATCAATACTTAACAAAAGATAAATTAATTCATTTTCAACACTCTATATACAAGTATCAGTAAGTTTAGGACATATTAATTACTTTACCCAACCCCTAGATAATAAATACTATCGCTAGTATCTAAATTTATTAAATAACCATACCGACTTCTCTAGCTGAGTTTATATTGAGCTCCTAGCTCCTAGCTTTAAATGCATATCAATAATATCAGCTCAGTTTATTGTGCTCAATAATAAAGCAGCGCTACGGCCGCTAAATGACCTTTAATAATCAGCAACTTAAACTTACATCTAGTGATTAAGTACCACAAAAAGTATAATACTCTTTATCGCTGCTAGGTGCATCCTGAAATTTTGCCAATTTGTCTGTATTTTCATAAGGTGTGTGCATAACCTGCATAAACTCATGCAGTAATTCACTTGAGCCAGTCTTATTATACTCACTAAGTATTTTTTCGATCACATGGTTACGAGGAATAACTCGCGGATTAGCTGCGCGCATTACGGTATAGCTGTGATCATCGGTACGTTTTTGCCACTTACCGGCCCACTGAACTAATACCACTGGTATGCTCACTCCACCTGTTAAAGACTCGGTTAGTGCATCAAACGTGTTGGTATAGTCGAGTTGGTGCTCTTTTAATAACTGTAATAGCTCTGCAATTAACTCTTTATCGGCTGTATCTGTGCCAGCTAAGCCCAGTTTTGTTGCCCACATTGCACTAAATTCAACATTAAATTGCTCAGCAAAACCATCTATTATTGGGGTCATTAACGCCACAGCTTGTTCGTCGTCATCATTTACAAGCGGTATTAAACTCTCAGCTAAGCGGGCGCAGTTCCAGTTAGCAATATTAGGTTGATTACCAAATGCATAACGCCCTTGCTTATCAATAGAGCTAAACACGGTATCAAAATCGAAGCTGTTCATCATGGCACATGGACCATAGTCGATAGTTTCGCCGCTAACCAGCGTATTATCGGTATTCATTACCCCATGTATAAAGCCTACTCGCATCCAACTAACCACCAGCTCAACTTGGTTTTTAATCACTGCAGCTAAAAATGCTAAATAGCGCTCAGGTCCTGTTGCTTGAATTTTTGGGTAATGACGCTCAATAGCTAAGTCGGCAAGGTTTTTAAGCCCTGCAACGTCGCCTTGCGTTGCTAAATACTGAAACGAGCCAACACGAATATGGCTACTGGCTAAGCGCGTTACAATAGCGCCAGGTTGAGGTGGGTTTCTGTACACGGTTTCGCCACTACCAACCACTGCTAAGCAGCGCGTAGTTTTAATACCTAACGCTTGCATTGCTTCGCTCATTATATATTCACGAATTGCTGGGCCAAGTGCACAGCGGCCATCGCCACCACGAGAGTAAGGAGTGGCACCTGAGCCTTTTAATTGAATGTCCCACAACTGGTTTTGCGCATCCTCTACTGCACCTAGCAAATGAGCACGCCCGTCGCCTAAACGAGGTGAAAAATGTCCAAATTGATGCCCTGAGTATCCCAGTGCAACCGCTGCAATTGCTTGCTGTTCGTTGCCGCTAAAAGTACTGGCCCGTAATTCAGGAACTACATTAATATTAAACGCTTTAGCTAAGCTGTCGTTCCATAGTAATAGCTGTGGGGCGGCCACCTTAGATGGGCGATCTTCAATTGCAAAATTGTCGGCTACTTGTCTGTACCTTGGCATTAAATTCATAACTACCCTCTACTGTTGTTGGCTTATACCTACACGATTATCGCCTACACTGTAGGCTATAATTAAGCTTAGCTCTTGCATGCTCAAACCGCTTTGTTGTTGTAATTCATTAAAGAACGCTTGCGCTGCAGTTAACGACTTTTTAGTTTGTAAGCCACCATCAATAATTTTATGCGCGCGCAAATAACTCTCAACATCCCGCGATAATAAAAAGGTGTCTTTACCCAATGCACGCAAAGTATAAGGGCCGGTATTTCCACCCAAGCGTGCACCGTGTTTTTTTAAGTACGCCCACAAACCAATAATATCTTCACTTGGCCAGTCTGCAATAAACTGACTAAAGCTACCATGTTGCTGGGTAACCTCATGGATCATGAACGCATTTTCGGGGATCGTTTTTACTTTTTTATAATTGCGAACAATACGCTCGTCGCTGGCTTTTTGCTCCAACATATCGGGTGGCATCATTAATAATTTTTCAACGCTAAACTGCCAAAAAACCTCTCTAAAGCCTGCCCACTTGCTGTTAATAACCGACCAGTAAAAGCCACTTTGAAAAACCTTGCGCGTAAACTCTTCCAGCCAATCATCATCACTTAAAGCTACTAATTGTCGCTTCGATGCAGGTTTAGCGAGTAGTTGCTGTAGCATTTGTGTTGAGCCTTTTCGCTCTACTGCTCGCTGATAAATATCATTAAATTTTTCCATCTGCTTGAAACCTTATTTTGCAGTTACAAATTTCGCGCCGCGATTACCCCCTAGTTTAAGGGAAATCGTCCTTATACGTAACCGTTACCAAAATCGATGACACTATCTGCACTTAGCTGCTTGACACCCAGATGGCTAAAATGATTTAATCATCGCACTTACCCTATTTAATTATATTTGTATTGCTAGCAGTACAAATATAAAGGGCTGGAAGAGGTGCGTTATTCAGGTAGCGTATGTTAGGAGCACAAACTCCATTGAGCATACGTAAGGGGAATCAACGCCGAGAAACAACAATATTTGTGTCATTGTTGTTTCGGGCGACTAGGTTGAATCCTAGCGACTGTCACCAATAGCTATTTAAACGTAGCTTATTAGTTTGGTGGAGAGCTTCTGGTCTTAGTATAATAAGGCCGTGCGCCCTATTATTTAAGCCCATTCGCTCTTCGAATTATAACATACCCTACACGTGGGTATTTGTTCGAACGATGTTAATGCGGCTCTTTCCTATATAGCTTCTTAACTCACCGAACATTCTATAAGTTCGCGAGAGATGATCAAAAACTTTAATTTAGATGACTACTCAGTCTGGACGGCGCTCGTTACTCCGTTTAATCAAAACGGTACAATCGACTATGGCACCTTAACCACTTTGGTTGCTGAGCAAGCCGCTGCCAATAATGCTATTTTATTACTAGGCAGCACAGGCGAAGGCTTAGCCTTAACACTTAAAGAGCAACAAGCCATTGTTGAACACGTGTGCCAATTATCGCCTAATGTACCCTTAATGGTGGCTGTAGGTGGTATGAACCTCAAACAGCAATTAGCCTGGGTTGAATACTGTAACCACTTGCCTATTCATAGCTTTTTACTTGGCTCGCCGCTTTATGCAAAGCCCGGTGTAATTGGGCAAACCCATTGGTTTGAAAGCCTTTTAAATATAAGTAAACACCCTTGTATGCTTTATAACGTACCAGGGCGAAGCGCTGTCGATATTCCAGTGGCAACCATTCAAAACCTACAACAACATAAAAACCTATGGGCACTTAAAGAAGCCAGTGGCAACATTGCGCAATTTGAAGCTTACCGTCAAGCGGCTCCTAACTTAGCTATTTTTAGCGGCGACGATGCACTTATGCCCTACTTTGCCCAAGCCGGCGCTAAAGGGCTGGTATCGGTAGCAGCTAATGCTTGGCCGCTACAAACTCACGAATTCGTACAGCGTAGCCTAAGTGGCCAATACCCCAATTTATTTACTCAGTGGTCAAGCGCAATCAGTAGCTTGTTCACTGTAGCAAACCCCATTCCCGTTAAAGTACTCATGCATTTACAAGGGCGATTAACGAGTTCGTATTTACGCCCACCGTTAACTCACCTCGAATTAACGCAAACAACGTGCATTGAACAAGCAAACAACACCATTTTATCTTGGCATTAAACATAGGTTTTTATAATGAGCTGGTTAGAACTATTAAATAATTTAGAGTCGGGCGCAGTACGCGCAGCATCACAAAACGAAAGCGGCCAATGGCAGGCTAACGTTGCAGTAAAACAAGGTATTTTAGAAGCCTTTAAAAATGGTACAAACACCGAATTTGTCGGTGGCTTTGTTGATAAACATAACTTAGCGCCACAACAGTTTAGTGCCACCGATGGCGTACGTATGGTCCCGGGTGGCTCAAGCGTTCGCCGTGGTGCTTATGTAGCTAAAGGCACTATTATTATGCCACCAGCGTATGTAAATATTGGCGCATACATTGACGAAGGCACTATGGTAGATAGTCACGCTTTAGTTGGCTCGTGCGCGCAAGTAGGTAAAAATGTCCACCTTAGCGCAGCCGTGCAACTTGGCGGTGTGTTAGAGCCAATTGGTGCCAGCCCAGTGGTAGTTGAAGATGATGCATTTATTGGCGCAGGCTGCGTAATTGTTGAAGGCGTAGTAATTAAAAAAGGCGCAGTACTTGCCCCTGGTGTGCGTTTATCGGCCACAATTCCGGTTTACGACTGTGTAAACGAGCGCCAACTAGACAAAGGCGAGCCAATTCCTGAGTACGCTATTGTAATACCAGGCTCTCGCCCTGCTTCAAACGAATGGGCGCGTGCACAAGGTTTAAGCATGTCGTGCGCGTTAATTGTTAAGTACCGCGATGAGCAAAGTGATGCATCATTACTACTTGAAGAGGTTTTACGTTAATGAGCTTTTTGAGCACGGGCGTTAAAACGGCAATTAATGAATTATCAAGCCAACTCGATAGCCCATTTTTTGTTTACGACCTAGATACGCTAAATAGTCACTTGGCACAATTGGTCGCACAAACCGAGGTAAAACTTTGGTATGCGGTTAAAGCGAATCCGCTGTCTAAAATTATTCAATGCTTAGATAACGCCGGGTTTAATTTTGACGTAGCCAGTAAAGGCGAGCTTGAGCAAGTACTTGCTCAAGGCGTTAGTAGCGATCGCGTGCTCAACACCGGGCCAGCTAAAAGCCCAAAACAAATTAAACACTTTATTGAGCGCGGCGTACGTACTTTTGTTGCCGAAAGTATTAATCAAGTTCGCTGGCTCAATGAGCAAGCCAAGCTACAAAACTGTCAACTACAGGTATTACTGCGCGTACAGTTACGTTGGCCCGAGGGCGAAAAAAATCCACTAGGTGGCGATAGCCTCACGCCATTCGGACTCGGTTGTACAGAGTGGCAGGCACTTAATATTACCGACTATGACGCACTTAGCTTTGATGGCCTGCATATTTTTCAATGGGGAAATATGCTCAGCACGCAAAAACTCAGTGAGTTGTGGTCACAAATGATTGCACCACTTAGCCAACTTGCCCGCGATTTAAATATAAACCTTAAAATTTTAGATTTAGGTGGCGGCTTAGGTATTCCGTATACGCAAAACGACATAACGCTTAATTGGGATGACTTAATAACTGCCCTCGCTAAAATTAAAAAACAGGCGGGCGTTGAAGAGTTATGGATGGAGCTTGGCCGCTATGCCGTGGGTGAATGCGGACATTACGCAGCCCCAGTAGTAGAGCGCAAACAAAACTATGGCCAACAACAAGTTATTTTAAGTGGCGGTATAAACCACTTATTGCGCCCAGCCGTCACTAGTCAAGACTTTCCAGCAGCATTACTACGAGATTCACACACACCAACCCAAGCTATGAGCTTATACGGGCCACTTTGTACCGCACTCGATAGCTTGGGCGAGCACGCATTACCAAGTGATCTCAATGAGCACGACTGGTTGGTGTTTAGTCAATGTGGTGCCTATGGCTTTAGTGAAAGTATGCCGTACTTTTTATGCCACGAACTTGCTGGCGAATATGTTTTAGAACAAAACAAACTTAGCTGTTTGCGTGCAGCCGAAGATGCCAGTTATTACTTGAGATAATGTACCTAAGATAATGTACCTGAGATAAAATTAAAATGTTGAGATACTCATGATCGCCTCACCAATTAGTCAAGAAAACATCGTCGTTGGTGAAGTTGCCAATGGCTTACCACTCACTATTCCTGTGTATCGTTTAAAAGGCGATGGTACGGGGCCAAGTGTGTATATTCAGGCCAACATGCACGGAGCTGAAGTACAAGGTAACGCGGTAATTTTTCAACTACTTGAACAATTAAAGCACCTCAATCTTAAAGGTGATATTACTTTAGTGCCCTATGCCAACCCTATTGGTTGCAATCAAAAGTCGGGGGAGTTTACCCTAGGTCGGTTCGACCCTATCACCGGCACTAATTGGAATAGGATGTATCATTATAATACTGATTTAGTCACTCAGTTTGCACAAAACCATATGCAATACGACGATGCCATATTAAAAAGCGCGTTCAAACAGGCACTTATTGACGAAGTTGACAGTAAACTCAATGGCCCTGCTTATTTACTCAATACTGGTAAACGCATTGCGCTTAACTTACAAAAGCTCGCTCACCAAGCTGATATAGTACTGGATTTACACACAGGTCCTATTTCAAGCAAGCACTTGTACTGCCCAACCTATGCGACTAATAGCGCTCGCTACTTTAATATTGAGCACGTACTGCTTATTCCAAGTGACTTTGATGGTGCGATGGATGAGGCAAACTTTTGTCCGTGGTGGCATTTAAGCGAAGCACTGAGCAAGCAAGGCCGCGAGCTCAGCATACCTGTAGAAGCTTTTACTGTAGAGCTAGGCAGCCAAGAAAAAATAGACTTGAGCGAAGCACTAAACGATGCAAACAGTATTTTAAGTTACTTAAATTATAAAGCCGTATTTGTAAATGCGCCCCACACTCCAGCTAACATTACTCGCTACGCGTGTCATTTAAACGATTACTTTGCTTACTACGCGCCCATGGGCGGAATGGTTGAGTATATTGCCCCCCTAGGCGGGCATATAAAAGCCGGTGAGCCAATTGCTAAAATACTGCGCATGGAGCGTTATTTAAGTGAGCAACCACTACAAACACTTTCCCTTGAATCTGACGCTATTGCCATACTGCATTTTGCCTCGGCGAGCGTTAATCAAGGCACTGAACTGTATAAGTTTTTTACTAACGTATTTGAGCTTTAAGCTCTCCCTTCTCATTGCGTGAGAGTAAGTTAACTATAGTTAATTTGCATTATAAAAGCGGCTTAGGCCGCTTTTATTTTGATCTAATTATACTAAATATACGTAAATTCAGTAAAAGTTCACCGTTACATATGTAAAAAGGCGTTATAATTAAATTAACGCATTAAACCATCAATACTCACAAAGGAATTACAATGAGCTGGCGATACTTGATCATACTTTCAACATTAGTTAGTACTACTGTTTTTGCTGAAGAAAAACCTAAAAGCAATGAGCAAAATAGTAATATTGAGCTGGTAAAACAATGTATTTTAAATGAAGTGATTGGTGGAGACGGCAAGCAAACACTCGATCAGCTTCGTAAAAAGTGCTCCGCTCTTGAAGAAGATAAGCAACTTACCGCCATCGATAAGCGCAAAGCACGAGAAGCAGTAAGCCAAAAAAACCGTAATGTTATTACGCCACATAAACGTAACTACATTTTACCTATTTCGTATGTATCGCATCCGAACAATAGCTCGTTTGAAACATTCGACGAGCTAACAGGCGAAAAAAATGACGAGCCACTCGATAACTTAGAAGCCAAATATCAGCTTTCAATTAAAGTGCCTCTATTCAATGACTTTTCTGATGAAGACCAAGCTATATTTTTTGCCTTTACACTACAGTCATATTGGCAGCTTTATAACAAAGAAAGCTCATCACCTTTTCGTGAGACTAACTACGAGCCAGAGGTTTTTTGGGTTAACTATTTAGATCCAGAACACGTTCCTTGGGGCGACGAAATGGCTGTTGTTTTGGGTATTTCGCATCAATCTAACGGTAATAGTCAGCCAAATTCACGTTCATGGAACCGTATTTACGCTAACTTTATTTGGGAAAAAAATGGCTTTGTATTTAACTTTAAGCCTTGGTATCGTATTTCAGAAAGCGAGAAAGAAACACCTTTAGATCCAAGAGGCGACGACAACCCTGACATTTACAAATACATGGGTTACTTTGAGTTTAGCGGTGCGTATCGCCTTAATGAACATGAATTTAGCTTTATGACCCGTAACAACTTAAATTCAGACAATCGCGGTGCATTACAGCTCGATTGGTCATTTCCGCTTTGGGGCCGAGTGCGTGGTTATGCACAGTACTTTAATGGCTATGGCGAAAGCTTAATTGATTATAACGCTGATATAGAAAGAATTGGCGTAGGTATACTACTTACCGATTTACTTTAATTAATTAGCGATTAAATTAAACAAATTAAAAAGCCAAGCATCGCTTGGCTTTTTTCGTGCTTTAATTTAACTATAAAGTGCTAACAGCTTATTTTTTTTACTACAAACTGCCCTTCAAATTCAGCCACTACCTTATCACCATCATAAATAATAACGGGCACTAAATAGCTGGCTTTACCTTCAGTTTCTAACTCGCTGAGCTTACCCTTACAGCTTTGTATATCAACACAGCCGCGTGGATCACTGCTAAGCGGTTTTAAATATTTAATATTGGCATCGGCTAATACAATATTTCCTTCAAGCCCTGCTTCTTTTAGTGCTAAGTAGGTTGCGCCCCACCCCGTAAGGGTTGCTAAGCTATAAATAGAACCAGCAAACATAGTGTTATGCAGGTTTAAATTAGCATCTAAATCTGCGCTAGTCGTAAATTGCCAGTCGGTATAGCTCTCTACTTTAATGCCCATTGCATCACTAATTGGAATTGACTCACGCCAGGTATTTTGCAGCACTTGAGTCCAGTTAGGGTGGCGAAACCAGCCTGGCTCTGATGGCTTTTGTTTTACCATTTTATAGTGTTGTACATCGCCGTACGCTAAATGCGCTTTTTCTTGTGTTTCATAACCATGGCGCTTATAAAATTCGAGTGCGCGCTCGCGTGCAAATAACACCAACTCTGCAGCGTCTTGTGACCATGCTATTTTTTCTAGGTCATGTAATAAACGACTACCAATATGCTGATTACGACTTTCTTCAGCTACAGCCATATAGCGAACTTGAGCTTGTTGCTGGTTATTAAAGTGCAGCCGCGCCACCCCTAATACTTTACCCGCTTTATTTTTAATAAAGCGATGCTCGGCATCTTGTTCTAAATCATCCTGTTCAGAACCACGTGGCTCACCCCAAGGGGCACGTAAAATTTCCCAACGTAATTGATAATAGGCTTGCCAATCTTCACTACTTTGCGGTGTACTTACCTGAAACATACATACTCCTGCTGTTAAGCCGTAAATAAAATACAACGTCACTTAATTATGGCAAATACCATACTCCATCTAAAAAAAACTGCCAATACGACTTTGGTGATGGCAAATACAAAGTGTAAAAAATTAATGACAAAAGCCATTGCGCTTTGCTTCGGCTAGTTTATGCTGGGCAACATGAGCGAATACATAAACCCTGTAAATGGCCTGATTAATAGCTATTTTATTGAAAATAGCCACAGTATTGGCCAGTTACTTTATTGGCATAAATATGGGGGCGATCACATTCAAGTACGCCAACATCAGCAACTGCGTTGGCTGCTAATAAATGACACTCTGCAATCTGTGGTAACGCAGCAGCAACCAAGCAATTTATTACTGCCACACTTACAGTGCTTAGCACAGCATTGGCACACATTTAGTACCCCTAAAAAAGTACTCGAACTGGGGCTTGGCGGCGGCGCAATTCGTAATTATTTGCTGCACCAATATCCACACGCAAAAATCACCTCAGCTGAAATAAATGCAGATATAATTAGTTGTTATAAAAAGTTTTTTACTACGCAGCAAGTGCCTAGTAATAATACACAGCGGTTACTTTGTGAGGATGCTCAACAAGTACTGGGTCGCGCCCGCAACATAGATTGGATTATTTTAGATTTATTTAGCCAAATAGACGCACCACGATTTTTATTCGCACCCGCTTTTTATCAAAAAATACACGCAGCCCTTAACAACAACGGCACGCTATTTATTAATTTTTTATCGCAACATGAGTCGCAATTAAAACAGTTACAGCAAGTATTACTTAATGTATTTGGTTATAAAGTTAGCCCGCAAAAGGTAGCAGGCTATATAAATCATATTGTGGTGATCACTAAACAGCTAAATTAAAGGTTACTGGCCCATCGTTACACAAGCTCACTTGCATATCGGCACCAAACTCACCGGTAGCAACCGTTAAATTGAGCGCCTTGGCTTGCACTACAAAGTATTCGTATAACTCATTAGCTTGGCTTGGAGTTGCCGCCGATGAAAAGCTAGGTCGCATGCCCTTTTTAGTATTTGCCGCCAAAGTAAACTGCGATACTACCAACAGCTCACCAGCAATATCTTTTAGACTTAAGTTCATTTTGTCGTTTTCGTCAGTAAAAATGCGGTAATTACTAATCTTATGCAGCAACTTATCGGCCGCTTGCTCGTCATCTTGTTTTTCAACACCCAACAACACTAAAATTCCTTGGCCAATTTCGCCAACTACTTGGTTATTAATTTCTACTTTGGCATGTTTTACACGTTGTATTAAACCTTGCATTTTATAGCGTATCCTTTGTATTTTCTTGCTCGTCTAGCTCTATTTCGGGCGTGTCTTCAATATTTTCAGGGCTAATACACGCCGTAAGCTCAGCGCCTAGCAACACCACTATCCACGACAAATATATCCACACAAACAAAATAGGAATGGTAGCAACTGCACCATAAATAACTTCATAAGATGGAAAGTGGCTAATATAAAGCGCAAAACCTTTTTTAGTTAACTCAAACAACATGGCAGCAAATAGTGCACCTGGTATCGCCGCTTTAAACGAAACCCGAGTGTTGGGCACCAAGGTGTAGAGCATAATAAAACCCACCATAGAAATGCCGTACGGCAATAACTTTAATAAAAAGCCACTAAACCCCGGAATCCCCTGATCAGCAAACGACACCAACGATACAATATACGAAGTAACTGCAATACTGCCGCCTAAAAATACGGGCCCTAAACTAAGTACCATCCAATAAACGGCAAACGAAATCATCATTGGACGCTTTTTCTTAATTCGCCAAATACGGTTAAGCGTGGCATCAACATTACGAATAAGTAACAAGGCAATAGCAGCTAAAAAGCCAATGCCCACTGCGGTCATTTGATTTGCATTGCCCGCAAACGAGCTAATATGCTCTTTAATAACATCTGACGAAGTAGGCACAAAGTTAGTAAATAAAAAGCTTTCAATTGCTAATCGAGTTGATTCAAACCCCGGAAAAGCCGAAAATATCGCCACACCTACGGCAATTAATGGCACCAAAGACAGCAAAGTTACATAAGCTAAATAGCCCGCGTTAACGGTTATTTGGTCATCAATACAGCGGTTAATATATTGCATCCACCAGCCGGGTTGCTGCCGTAAAAAAGATCCAACTTGCTGTTTATAATAAGAGAGCTTATCGTTCATAACATTGACTTGTGCTAATATAATTTTGACCATAATAACAATCAGCACCATAATTTACAGCATTAACACACGTAAATAGGAAACCAAATGAAAAAACAAACATTACTGAGTGTTACCGTACTTGCACTTGTACTAACATTATCGGGTTGCCAGTCGGCTTATTACTCGGCCATGGAAAAGGTAGGCGTACACAAGCGCGATATTCTTATTGACCGCGTAGAAGAAACCAAAGACTCGCAACAAGAGTCTCAAGAAGAGTTTAAATCAGCGCTTGAGCGCTTAACTACACTTATTGATTTTAATGGTGGCGAACTGCAAGACACTTACAATCAGTTAAACGATGACTATGAGTCGAGCTTAAATGCCGCTAACGAAGTGTCAACTAACATCAATAAAGTAGAAGACGTAGCAGAAGCCTTATTTGATGAGTGGAGCGATGAGCTTGAGCAATATAAAAGCGCATCACTAAAACGTGAAAGCAGTAAAAAGCTAGCCGCGACTAAGCGTCAATTTGATCAGCTATTACGCTCAATGCGCAGCGCAGAGAGCAAAATGGAGCCGGTATTAACATCGCTTCATGATAACGTTTTATACTTAAAGCATAACTTAAACGCACAAGCGGTATCGGCTATTAAAGGCGAGTTCACTAACCTTAAACGCGATATACAATTGCTTATGAACGACATGAACAAATCGATTGCCGACTCAAATAAATTTATTGAACAAATGAATAGTGCCGGTTAATTAGCTGATATTATATTTAAATTTGCCTGCATTATTGCAGGCTTTTTTATGGCTGCATGGCTGCTTTAGCACTATTTAAAACGGATTTAATTATGAAACACATTACCCTTATAATCTTTATAAGCTGTTTTTTATCAGCGTGTAGTACACCTAATCAGGTGCAAAAAATAGCTGATAAAAACTCAGTTATTGCTGTTAACAACCAAACAGGTCGTTACCATAATTTATATCAAGGCAAAAAGGTTTACCCAACCACCTGCGAGCAAAACTGCTACCCGCCACATCCGAACTTGATTTGCGAAACACCCAGCAGCAACTGCCAGTATCAAGGTAAGCAAATTAAGCCGCCGCTCAATACCGGTTATACGGTTCGTTGGTTAGGGCATGCCAGCTTTGTGGTCAGCACACGTAATGGGCAAAATGTATTATTTGATCCGGTTAGTGAGCAGTTTGATTCACCGGTTGATTTAGGCTTTAAGCTTGCAGGTGGGTTTTATCGCAAACCCGGAGCATGGCCAAATAAGCAAACACTTGAAAACATTAACGCCGTTATGTATTCGCATATTCATTATGATCACTTTAATAAAGCAGATATTAAAAAACTGGGTAATCAACCACGTTATTTAGCCCCGCTAGGCATGGCAGATAACTTCCCAACGGGTGGCTTTAATATTACTGAAATGGCGTGGTATGCAAAAACCAGCATTGAGGACTTAACCATACACGCAGTGCCTGCACATCACTTTAGTAATCGGGTGCTTATTCCCTATATTTACGAAGATGATAATAAAGATTCTTGGAATGGCTGGCTGCTTGAACAAAATGGCAGCACCTTATTTTTTGCCGGCGATACTGGCTATTCAAAACACTTTAAAGACATACAACAAAAATACGGTGATATAGACCTATGCCTAATGCCAATTGCCTCTTATTACCATAAAACCAACGCTAAAGGGTATCGATACGTTCATACTACGCCAGAGGATGCCCTTAATGCGGCCACAGAGCTTAATTGCAAAGTAATGATACCATGGGGGTATGGCAACTCAAGTTGGCAAATGGGCGATCACAGCAGCCACTCAGCGCTATCGCGCTTACTGCATATGTATAAACAAATGAATGCACCAGTACCGCTGTATATTTTAAATGAAGGCGAAACAATTAAACTTTAACTAATGCACGTAGGTTGGGTTGAGCGCAGCGAAACCCAACGAAAAATACCCTACCAACAAACACTAGTACTTAGCCTTATCGGCTGTTTTAAGCTCACTCTGCGTACAAAAGATCTTTAAGTGAATTATTCACAAAGAGGTTAAGAGGCGCTGCGCTTTTAGAGGAAAAACTCAATGTAGTGCACAAGTGCACAGCACACCAATTATCGCGGTGGTGGTAATTTCTTTAATCTACCCTCTTTAACCTTTTATTTAGCTAACCCACAAACACAAAAAAGCCGCTGTATTTTGCAATACAGCGGCTTTTAAAATCATTATTCTAAATTAATAGATTATGACTTAGGAGCACGACCCGCACGTTTACGTTCGTTTTCTGTAAGATGACGCTTACGAATACGAATGTTTAGTGGCGTTACTTCAACTAACTCATCTTCATCAATAAACTCAAGCGCTTGCTCAAGTGAATAGTTTAAAGGTGGAGAAAGCGTTTGTGCTTCATCTGTACCAGATGCACGTACGTTAGTTAACTGCTTACCTTTAAGGGCGTTAACTGTAAGGTCGTTATCACGGTTATGAATACCGATAACCATACCTTCGTAAACTTCAACACCGTGGCCGATGAATAAACGGCCGCGCTCTTGTAAGTTAAACAATGCGTTAGTCAGTGCTTTACCTGTAGCATTTGCAATGATTACGCCGTTTTTACGAACACCGATTGAACCGCCTTTATGAGGACCGTAATGATCGAACGTATGGTACATAAGACCAGAACCCGAAGTAAGTGTCATGAAATCAGTTTGGAAACCAATTAAGCCACGGCTTGGGATAATAAAGTCTAAACGCATACGGCCTTTGCCATCTGGAGACATGTTAGTAAGCTCACCTTTACGTAGGCCAACTTGCTCCATTACAGAACCCTGATGCTCTTCTTGACAGTCAATTGTTACTGTTTCAAACGGTTCTTCTAATACACCGTCAACAGTACGCAAAATTACCTCTGGACGAGATACTGCAAGCTCGTAACCTTCACGACGCATGTTTTCGATTAAGATACCTAGGTGTAACTCACCACGGCCAGAAACACGGAAGCTATCTGGGCTAGCAGTATCTTCAACGCGAAGTGCTACGTTGTGTACTAATTCTTTGTCTAAACGCTCACGAATATTACGTGACGTTACAAACTTACCTTCTTTACCACAAAACGGTGAGTTATTTACAGAGAATGTCATTGTTACTGTTGGCTCATCAACACTTAGTGGTGGTAATGCTTCAACGTTAGTAGGACAACAAACAGTATCTGAAATCTTAAGCTCGCCAATACCGGTTACAGTAACAATGTTACCTGCATAACCACGGTCAGTTTCGATACGGTCAAGGCCTAAGTAGCTTTGTACAGTACCAATTTTACCGTTACGTTTAGTACCATCAGCACTAATAATAGTTACTTGTTGGTTTGGAGCAACAGAACCACGCTTGATACGACCAACACCAATTACACCCACGTATGAGTTGTAATCAAGTTGAGAAATCTGCATTTGGAAGTCACCTTCAGGATCTGCATCTGGTGGTGATACTTCGTCAACGATCATTTGGAACATG
>TARA_R110000796_G_scaffold14011_27_pt1 | contig 63338 bp, 57 predicted proteins | sample TARA_R110000796 | Tara Oceans TARA_R110000796 (sample SAMEA4397815) | marine metagenome | biome: Polar Biome; feature: [SRF] surface water layer (ENVO:00010504); material: water (ENVO:00002006), including particulate matter (ENVO:01000060) such as... | depth 5 m
CCGTGAAAATTGCGCCATGCCTTCCGGCCTCGCCGACAGAATATCCTGCTGCTGCGTCACAAGACTGTTGATGTTGAAACAATTGCCACCGTCAGCGAGCGACGCTGCTACCAACCCTCCCGGTACCGGGAATTTCTGCTCCCGACCGTTCCAGCCACCAACATTGATCGTCCGGCCGGGAGAGGCGGATACAATCTCTTCGGCAGACTGTATCCCGATGGACTCGGCTGCAATCAGATAGGCCTTGGCCTGTGACAGTTCCCGCGCGTTGGAGGCCAGCTTGGTGGCGCCGGCCAAGCGGTCAATCCCGTGCGCCGCCAGTATAGCTATCACCGCAACCAGCAACAAAACCGTCAACAACGCCGCACCGCGTTCCTTTTTCGTCCCGATTTCCTGCAATTTTCTCACAAATAGCCCGTCCCGACCAGAAACAAGTGACGATAACGCCGCCCATCTTGCTCAAACTGCATTTCGATCGCACGCGGCAAGTCGGCCAGCCTCTCGGTTTCCCAGCCATTCGACCACTGCCCTCGCTTGTCGCGAAAGCGCAGCTCGAAAGAACCGATGTTCGAGATCAGAACCGCAGGCTGATCGATAGACCCGCCATCGGTCATCCTGAAACGCCAGCGTTCGAGATTGCCATCGGCGAGCCGATATTCGACCCGTTCCAGATTAGATCGGGCCTGACCATTGATATTGCTCTGACCACCCCGGGTAAATTTAAGGAGTGTTTTCTCCGCCCCTCCGGTCTCGCTGGCGAAGGCCGGCATCCGATCACCGCGATCATCGCGATAGGTCCGCGGCAAGGTCTGGCTCATATCGGCTTCCATCAAGGAAACGAAGCGCTGCATTTCTGCCATCTGGCCAAGCTTCCCGGCGGTTACCTCATCGCTATCAACCGCGGACCGGAGCATGATCACCCCTGCCACCGACAACATGGAAAAAATGAACAGCGCGACCATCATCTCGACTAGAGTGAAGCCGTTGCTATTGCGGGATTCGGCAGGAGTTTTTTCCATCAGCCTCGCTTATATTCAGATTGGCCCAAGCCGCAAACAGCGGTTGCGATCGACAGGGATTCATTTATCGTAACATGAGGTAGTTAGGAACAATTTTGGACGTTCATATGACAGGGGCCAATGATACAACGGCTGACTATCTCGTCGCACTGGGAAAAGTGCAGCGGTTTCCACGCAAGGAAATCGAATTATGTATTGTCAAAAATTTCCTTAGCCCCGTCGAATGTAGCAAACTTGTGCCGCTGATCGACGACCGGCGGCGCCCTTCGACCATTGCTGATCCGAACGGTGACGACTATTTTCGTACGAGCGAAACCTGCGACCTCGACCATGATGACAGTTTCGTGGCGGAGATTGACGCGAAGATCTGCAGCTTTGCCAATATCGACAAGCAATTCGGCGAACCTTTACAGGGCCAACGCTATGCCGTTGGTCAGGAGTTCAAGGCGCATACCGACTTCTTCGACCCTAATGGCCAGGATTTTCAGAAATATTGCTCAATCTCCGGTCAGCGCACCTGGACGTTCATGCTCTATCTCAATGCACCAGACGCGGGGGGTGCCACACGCTTCACCCATTTCAAGAAGAGTTTTACCCCTGAGACCGGTACAATGCTGTGCTGGAATAACCGGAATTTCGATGGTAGCGTCAACAACTGGACCCTGCATCACGGGATGAAAGTCCGTAGCGGCACAAAATATGTGATCACCAAATGGTATCGTGAGAAACCCTGGCCATGGACGGTTAAATAAATTGCACTCAAAACCATGAAACTCAGCCGCTACCGGCCCGGCCCAGGCATGATGGTATCCGCAGCCTTCATTGGTCCGGGAACCGTCACCGCATGCACATTGGCGGGAGCGAATTTCGGTTTTGCACTGCTCTGGGCCTTGCTATTCGCTACCATCACCACAATCATCCTCCAGTCCTTTGCGGTACGCATCGCGTTGGTCACGCAACTGGGGCTGGCAGAAGCGATGCTCAAATCCGTCGCGTCGCCGATCATTCGTGGACTGGCCGCCCTGCTTCTGATTTCCGCGCTCGTACTGGGCAATGCAGCCTATGAGGCAGGCAATATGTCAGGCGCCGCGCTTGGTCTCGAAGCGATTAACGGCGGGCCTCTATCCTTTGGTATTACGCCAGTCATCATCACCATTGCCCTGTTCGCATCAGCCATGCTGATATTCTCGAAACCGAAATGGATAGAGAATATCCTGATCCTTCTGGTATTGTTAATGAGCGCCGCCTTTCTCCTGACTTTTCTGCTGATCAGGCCGGATCTCGGATCATTGTTGCAAGGTTTTGTTCCATCCATTCCGGAAGGTGGGCTGATGACCGCGATTGCGCTCATTGGCACGACCATCGTTCCCTATAATCTGTTTCTCCATGCGGCGAGCGTGCGTGAGCGCTGGGATAAAGAGCAATTGCCCGAGGCACAGCTAGATACCATGGTTTCGATCGGTATCGGCGGACTGGTGTCTATGACAATATTGGCAACGGCAGCGGCCAGCCTTTTTGGCAGCGGCAAGACGATCGAAAATGCGGTTGATATGGCCGAGCAGCTCACGCCTTTGTTCGGCAGCATGGCGACCGTCACGCTCGGCGCAGGCCTGTTTGCAGCCGGCTTGACTTCCGCCATCACCGCTCCATTGGCTACCGGCTATATCGTGCAGGAAATTTTCAAGTCTTCCAGTTCGCGCAGGCCGTTCCAGATCGGCGCGCTGATTGTCATCCTCTCCGGAACGTTCGCAGCTCTGCTAGGCTATCGTCCGGTTGAACTGATATTCGTTGCCCAGATTGCCAACGGACTTCTGCTGCCCATCGTCGCGGTTTTTCTGCTCAAACTGGCCAACAACAAGAAACTGCTCGGACAACATGCCAATGGCCTCAAGGCCAATGTCTTGGGGGCGGTCATTTTACTGATAACCACCGCTTTGGGTTTCCGATTAATAGCACGCGCTCTGGGGTTCTGGCCATGACGTCGACGATCGATCTGAATGCCGACCTTGGCGAGGACGAGAGCCCTGCTGGTATCGCGCGCGATATCGCGATTATGGATATCGTCTCCAGCTGCAACATCGCCTGCGGCGGCCATGCCGGTTCGCCGACAAGCATGAGGACCATGCTGGCGGCCGCCAAGTCCAGGCATATCGCGGCCGGGGCCCATCCCTCTTACCCCGATCGTAGCGGCTTCGGTCGCCAATCAGTGAATATCTCATTGGAAGATTTGGAAGCATGTTTGACCAGCCAGTTGCACGATATCACAACCATAGCAGAACAAGTCGGCGTGCCGCTAACCCATCTCAAGCCGCATGGTGCCTTGTATAACGACGCCCAGGATGATCCGGAGCTCGCCGAGCTGCTCATCGAGTTGGCAACAAGAAGCAATCTTGCGCTGGTTGGCATGCCACGATCCCTCATCCAGAAAAAGGCGATGGGGAGAAAAATATCTTTCATTGCCGAGGCCTTTATTGATCGCCGATATACGGAAAACGGTCGATTGACACCCCGCAGCGAGGCGGGAGCTGTGCTTGCAGACGAAGACGAACGTCTCCGTCAGGGAATGGCACTGGCACAAGGAGCCGAGCTGATTGCGAAGGGTGGAAACCTCCTGAAGATCGAGGCACACAGCCTGTGCCTCCATTCAGATAGCGATGGTGCTTTGGAAACCGCCAAAAAAATGCGTCTGGCGCTGGAGAAGGTCGGACTAGTGATCAGGCCTGTCAGATAGTGGCGGCCCACAAACCCACGATCCACACCTGCGATGACTGGATCAATATAACATTGCCCGATTGGGAAGCTGTTCTGGCCGCACAAATAGCCTTTTCTACGGGCGATCATTGGATCGAAATTGTCTCGGGCCTCGACAGCATAGCAGTCCAGTTCGACCCAGCTCTTGCTTCGCCCGATGACGCTGTCAATATGGTTCGATATCAACTGGATCGCGCGGCACCGGCCTCTGGGAAATCAAGTAATTCATTAATTATTCCAGTATGTTATGGCGAACAATTAGCTCCCGATCGCGACCATGTGGCGAGAAAGTTGGGGATAGCAGTGGAGGCGTTGCCGTCCTGGCACGCATCAAAAATGCAACGGGTGGCCATGCTGGGCTTCATGCCCGGTTTTGCTTATCTCGAAAGCACGGAATCATGCCCAGCCGTTGGCCGACTGGCGAATCCCAGACAATTGGTCGCTGCGGGTTCCATCGGTATCATAGGCCGGCAGAGTTGCATTTACTCCTTTGATAGCCCAGGCGGCTGGCCGATTATCGGTCGCACACCGCTCCGCCTGTTTGATCCTTCGAAAATCCAGCCAGCCCTGCTCTCAGCCGGAGATACTGTGCGCTTCGAGTCGATTTCGAAAAACGCGTTCGACAATTGGCCACTGGAAGCGGAAGAATGAGCATCACTGTTTTGAAAGCCGGGCTGCAAACGACTTTACAGGGCGCGCCTTTTACCGGGCATCGGCATCTTGGCATGCCCGCCGCCGGCGCAGCCGATTGTCTTTCCCTGGCACTGGCAAATTTTCTCGTCGGCAAGTCCTTTAATGAACTCGCGATCGAGATCACACTGACCGACGCGCTTTTCCAAATGGACGAGCCCTGCTCTATCTCTGTCGTCGGTGCGGCAGAATATGTCCGAATCAATGGCCGGGACCGCCCCCAGCACCAGACTCTGAAAGTCATGGCAGGAGACCAGCTCGACATCGGTCCGAGCCGCCCGGGATGCCGGACCTATTTGTCCGTATCGGCGAATATTCATGCAGACCAATTGCTCGATGGACAGTCAACCTATCTCGCTGCGGGTCTCGGCGGATTTCATGGACGAGCGCTTGGGAAAGACGATATCATAGCCTTCACGCCCGATTCGCCCATCACGGATGTGGAACGAACCACGCCGGAAGGTCTCAGGCTACATTATAGCGATGACCATGTGCTGCGGGTTATACGGGGCCCCGAGGCTGTTGATGCTCATGCAGAGCTGCTGGATGATCTATGCCTGAACCCCTATACTGTCGGAGCACGCGCCAATCGGATGGGCTTGGCACTTGAAGGCGCGCCTCTAAGCCCTAGCGACTCGTCCAATATGCCTAGCGCAGCAGTTTTTTCCGGAACAATCCAGTTGCCGCCAAGCGGCCAGCCCTATCTGCTCGGTCCCGACGCGCAGACAACCGGGGGCTATCCCCGAATTGCGCAGGTTATCAGGGCCGACCGTCATTTGATCGGACAGCTGGGTGCGGGTGCACGGATTCAGTTTGTAGAAACCACGACCGACCGAGCCACAGAAATCTATCGGGAAAAGCTTTCCCTCCTGAAGTCATGGCTGGGCCAGATCAAATTGTGGTAATTTATCGAAGCTATCCAATAGCCTCGATAAAGATCAGCTCTTTTTGAGCGACAAACCACCAAAACGTTTGTTGAAACGAGCCACCTGGCCACCTTGATCGAGCAGGCGCTGGTTGCCGCCAGTCCATGCTGGGTGCGAGGAAGGATCGATATCCAGTTGCAACGTATCGCCTTCTTTACCCCATGTTGAACGGGTTTCAAAAGTCGTGCCGTCGGTCATCTGAACGGTGATCATGTGATAGTCTGGATGCGTATCGGATTTCATTTTCGGCTCCTAAGCGGGCTGGTTTCCGACCAGGCCCAAAGCGAATAAATTTAACGGAAGCGGCGCATTAACCGGCGAATGGCAAAAGGGCAAGATTCTTTTGAAAAAGCTTAGCCTTCAGGAGGGTCAGCGATCATCGCGGTAAAGTTCGCCTCGGCGGCCAGCTTGTCCCCGATCATCGCGCGCCCTGAGAATTTGCAAACACGCGCGCGCTTTTGTTCGAATTTCACATTCAACGTCAACAAGCAGCCCGGTTCGACCGGTTGACGGAACTTTGCCCCGTCTATCGCCATAAAATAGACCAGCTTGCCCGACCCGACCATGTCAAAGCTCTCCATTGCCAAAACGCCGGCGGCTTGCGCCAGCGCTTCGACAATCAAGACGCCGGGCATGATCGGCCGACCCGGAAAATGACCTTGAAAAAAACCCTCGTTCATCGTGACGGCTTTGATCGCACGGATGGATTCGTCTTTTACGAGCTCTTCCACCCGGTCAACCAGAAGCATGGGATAACGGTGTGGCAACACCGCCATCACTTTGGTTACATCATAATTGGGCGTTTCTGTCATAGACGATCAACTAGCGACTGGCTGGTTGAGCCGCAGGTGGCTGTTGCTGCTGCTGGGCAGCCTGGCTACGCGCACTTGCTACCAGCAATTGCTGCAGCTGCTGATGCAGCGATACCGTGTTGCGCTGCGGTTGCCAATCTGCTGGCGGTGTTGTGCCCACACTTGGAACTCTCGCGTCCAGAGCAGCCGTAACGTCATCAGTTACATCGGCCTGTGGCGGAGCGTAAATAAATGCATCGGGGCTCAGGATTACGCCGATTTTCTTGTTCGAGACGACTTGCTGCTGTGCATTGCCATATTCTTTGAAGATGCTCTCAACAGCGAACATTTGCGCTTTGATTGCGGGCGTTTGTAGCTTCTGGATCTCGGCCTCTTCCGTATCAATGCTCTGCAGAACGGGGTTTTTCGCCCTTACAGCCGCGTCCAGCTCTTCCTGTGTCAGTTGTTTGTCGTTGTTTGTATCCAGCTGCGCCCGCAATCCGTTCAGCGTCTTGTTGCGCGCATCGATCTGGTCAAAGTAGGATTTATACTGCGTTCCGATCTGCGAATAGGCGGCAGAGAAAGCTTTTGTTTTCGCGATGGCGATTGTCGGGTTCACCGTGGCAATGCCGGAAACCTGAGCGCTAGCGACCGAGCCAAACGCCAAGGGCGCAGCAGTTACGGCGAGAACGGTGAGTGCAGTTTTGAAAAAACGTGTCATCAGAATTGTGTTCCTACGTTAAATGTGAATAACTTTGTATCATCACCCGGCTCTTTCAGTAGAGCCTTGGCAATGTCGATCCTGAATGGACCGAATGGAGAGTTCCAGTTCACACCAAAGCCTACAGAGAGGCGCGGGCTCATTGTATCACCAAAGAATTGCTCTGTGTAGCTGGTAGCTATCGAATTGGCGACCCCGTTGGTGGTCGCGTCGAAGGTAGTCGCCGCCGCTCCTGTTGCATCGGTGGTCAAGTAGAGCGGAGCAGAAAGTCCGGTGGGCGATGCATTTCCCTGACTGTCAACAGTACTGGATGCTTGGGTTTGAAGATCGGTCAAAAGAAGCGGCTGGACGACATTGAAAACTGCGCCGACATCAAGGAAAATCGAAGGCCGCAAACCCAGTTCGCGGGCACCGGATCCGAGTGGAATTTCAAGCTCTGCCCGTCCAAGATAATAAGCACGACCACCAATGGCATCGTCACTTAGATTACTGGATTCAGAGATCACGTTGATCGGATTACCATTGGTATCCAGCCCCGGGATGGTGGAGGAGCGCACGACACGTGGACCAACGCCGCGAATATCGAAACCGCGGATTTGCGGTTCCCCGAGGAAAAAGCGGTCTGTCAGACGCACATCATCAATGCCATCTCCCGCAGTGTTCGAGCGGTTTTCCAGTGGATGGATATACCCGCCTTCAGCACTTGCCGTAAAGATGAAGTCACCCAGAACACGCCAGTGCTTGGAAGCATTCAGTCGGCCGCGGATATATTTGACGCTCCCACCCAAGCCGGCGAAATCGACACTGCCAACGATCGACTGCCCCCGCGTTGGCCGGACGCGATTGTCCCGGTCATCATAGATCAACGAAGCGCCGATCGATGATGTCGTACGATTGCCCAGAGCGTCGCATAAGTAGCGCCCTGCGACCAAAGGATCACATGCATCACCAGCGCTGTTACCGCGGATTAAATCGCCATTGCTATCCGTGAAAAACAGCGATGGCTCCAGCGTCACGTCGTCCTGGCTGAGGCCATAACGGACCGACGCGGAAAGATATTCGGTGATTGGGACACCACCCCGGATCTGGAAACCCGTAGTAAGCTGCTCGAAGGTGGTTTGGCGGTCACTGTTGACATAATTGAAGCTGTTCAAATCACGCCGGAAGACATCCACACCCACGGCAATATTCCGGTCGAACAGATAAGGCTCCGTAAAGCCCAGTTCGATCGACTGTGAATAGCTGGAATAACTGACACTAGCGCGCAGTTCCTGACCCTTGCCGCGGAAATTCCGCTGCCGGACGGAGGCCTGGAGAATGAAATTCTCGACGCTGGAAAAACCGGCAGAAAGCTGGAGTTCACCAGTCGCCTTTTCTTCAACATTGGCTTCCAATATAATGCGGTCGGGAGCGCTGCCCTGCTTCTGTTCGATTTCCAGATCTTCCTGGAAAAATCCCAGCGATTTGATCCGGTTGGCAGAGCGTTTGACTTGGAAGCTGTTAAACGCATCACCTTCGTTCAGGCGGAACTCGCGGCGTACGACCTTGTCCTGGGTCAATGTGTTCCCGTTGATATCGATCCGTTCGACATAAACGCGATCACTTTCCGCAACCTGGAACAGGATATCCATAGTTAGCGTTTCTTTGTTCCGCGTAAATTGCGGACGGACATCAGCGAAAGCATATCCAAAAAGCCCGGCGGTTTCTGACAGGCGCTCGACCGTGTCTTCAACCTGTTTGGCGTCGTAAAAATCTCCGGCCTTCATCGGCAACTGAGGCGTTAGAAATTCGGGCGTAAAATCGCGGATGTCGCTTTCCACCGTCACTTCACCAAACTTATAGCGCTCGCCTTCTTCCACCACATAAGTGATGATGAAGTCTTTCTTGTCCGGTGTAAGTTCCGCCACGGCTGAAATAACGCGGAAATCCGCATAGCCTTCGGTCAAATAAAACTGACGGAGTTTCTGTTGGTCAAATGCCAGACGGTCCGGATCATAAGTGTCGCTCGAACTGAAGAAACGATAGAAGCGCGATTGCTTGGTGACCATTTCACCACGCAGCTGGCCGTCTGAAAACTCATCATTGCCGATGATATTGATCTGCTGGACTTTGGACTTCGGGCCTTCGTTGATTTCGAAGACGATATCGACACGATTTTGGTCCAGTTGAACCATCTTGGGTTCGACATTGGCCGCAAAACGGCCTTTGCGTTTGTACAGCTCGACGATTCTAGCCACATCGGCCCGGACCTTCGAACGGGTGAATATCTGACGCGGAGCCAGACGAATCTCGGGATAGATTTTATCTTCCTTGATCCGTTTATTGCCCTCGAGCAAAATCCGGTTGATCACCGGATTCTCGACCACCTCGATAATGACGGCACCATCGTTGTTGCGAATGCTGACGTCTTTGAACAATTCGGTCTCGAACAGGTCCTTCAGGGCCTGATCGGCAGATTCCTGCGTATAGGTCTGACCGACGCGCAATTTCATATATGACAAGACCGTGGTCGGTTCCAACCGCTGGGCACCGTTAACCACGATGGACCGTATCGCGCCGTCAGCGGCTGTGGCAGGCACGACTGATGTCGTTTCCTGCGCTTGCGCCTGTAGGGGAACAGCAGTGCCACCCAAAATGGTACCACACATCAACAAGGGTAGAAGCCGCTTTTTATGATCCACAGACAAACTCGCTTTCACACCATAAACCAAAAAATAAAATGAAATTGGCATCAATGCACCAACTTCGCGAACCCCCTGCCCCAATGCAGCGAGTCAATCAATGGTCAATCAGCCGGAGACCGCCCGGAACAGACCAAAAGAAGACAAATCGTTAAACGTCACCACCAGCATGAACACCATGACCAATGCAAATCCGGACCGGAACGCCCATTCCTGCACCTTTGCACTAGCCGGTTTTCGCCGAACCGCTTCAATTGCGTAGAACATCAAATGCCCTCCATCGAGCATCGGGATTGGCAGCAGGTTGATGAACCCCAAGTTAATTGAGATCAGCGCCACAAAGAGAATGAAAGCTTCAAGCCCCAGTTTGAACTGCTCGCCGGAAACTTGTGCAATTTTAAGCGGACCGCCCAGTTCCTTGACCGAACGCTTGCCGGTTATGACCTGACCCAGGGTTGTCGTAATTTGGCCGACAATGCCGATCGTTTTCTCGACTGCTATGACAGGAGCCTCTATCGGACTGACTTCCCGCCATTCCACTTGGCTGGAAGACATTCCCAGCAAACCAAGCCGAAATTCATTCCCGAACCTGTCCTTCAAAATATTGACGCCAATCTTGCCCTGCTTGGCGATTAGCTGGCCGTCCCGTTCGTAGACGATTTCCACATTTTGATCGGGTATCAGCATGATTTTCTGCTGCAGGTCCTGAAACAGGTCAATTTTTTCACCGTCGACGGAAATGATCCTGTCTCCAGACTTCATACCAATGCTGGCTGCAGTCGAATTTTCGGAAATATCCTGTGCAACAGGCAGGGTTGCACTCGTCCCGTAGGCGATAACAAAACCCATGATGATCAATATCGCAAAGATAAAATTGATTGCCGGGCCTGCAACGACAATCGCGGCGCGGCGCCAGAGAGATTTGGACTGGAATGTTTGATTGCGCTCCGCGGCTGGCAGGTTGAGCCATTCTTTGCTCTTCATCCCTGAAGGATCCATGTCTCCGGCAAATTGGACATACCCGCCCAATGGCAAAATACAGACTTTCCAGCGGGTCCCCCGTTTATCGGTCCACCCGGTTATCTCTTTGCCAAAACCGATGGAAAAGGTCTCGGCCTTCACACCGCACCAGCGACCGACCAGATAATGGCCCATCTCGTGCACGAATACGAGCACACCAATGACAATAAGAAACGCCAGAAGCGTCAGCAAAATACCGGGGTTATCCGTCAAACCTTAAATTCCTCGACCAGTTGCTCGGTCCGAACACGCGCCTCTTTGTCTATCGCAAAAATATCCGCCAACTCGCTCGGTTCCGGCGGGCTATAACTATCTAACAGCCGCGTTACAATCTCTGTGATGTCCAGAAACTGAACCGCGCGCTTGAGAAACGCAGCGACGGCAACCTCATTAGCCGCGTTGAGCATCGCCGGTTTCGCGCCGCCTGCCGTGATTGCGGCTCTGGCAATTTTGGTTGCCGGGAAACGGTCTTCGTCGGGTAGCTCAAAATCAAGCCTGCCGATGTCCGCCAAGTTGAGCGGCTCGCAATTGGTGGTCATCCGGTCCGGCCAGGCCAGAGCGCTGGCGATGGGTATCCGCATATCCGGAGAGCCAAGCTGCGCCAGCGTCGAGCGGTCGTGATATTCCACCATCGAATGAATGACCGACTGGGGGTGGACCAATATGTCGATCTTCTCGAGACCGATCGGGAACAGATAATGCGCCTCGATCAGTTCCAGCCCCTTGTTCATCATCGTCGCGCTGTCGACCGAGATTTTGGCACCCATATCCCAATTGGGGTGGGCTACCGCCTGCTCCGGCGTGACGCTGGCCATTTGCTCCCGTGTCCAAGTCCGAAACGGGCCGCCGCTGGCGGTCAGAGTGATCTTGCGGACCTGATCAATCCGGCCGCCCTGAAGCGCCTGGAATATAGCATTATGTTCTGAATCCACCGGCAACAGGGTCGCCCCGGATTTTTGCGCCTCGGTGATCATCAGTGCGCCAGCGGAAACCAGCGCTTCCTTGTTGGCGAGCGCGACCGTCTTGCCACAGCGCAAGGCTTCGAGCGTTGGCGGCAGCCCGGCGCAACCGACGATCGCCGCCATCGTCCAGTCTGCACCCAAGGCAGCCGCGGCGACCAGGGCCTCCGCTCCGCTTGCCGCTTCGATAGACGTCCCTGCCAGTTCTTGTTTGAGTTCTTCATAGGCAGAATCTTCTGCAACAACCGCGATCTCTGCCGAAAACTCCCTGGCCAGAGCAGCCAGATGGGAAGCATTGCTGTTGGCGGTCATGGCAATGATATTATATTGGTCCGGATGCTGACGAACAAGGTCGAGAGTCGAAAGACCTACTGATCCTGTCGCACCAAATATCGAGATTGATTTGGTCATGACAGGGTTGGCCAGTGTTCGACCAGCATGACCAACGCGACAACCGGCGCGACCGGGATCAAGCCGTCGAGACGATCCATCACACCGCCGTGGCCGGGAAAGATTGTACCGCTGTCCTTCGCGCCCGCTTTCCGCTTGAGCGCGCTTTCGAACAAGTCACCCATCTGCGCCAAAACCGCCAGAGGAATGCTGAGCAGCACCAGATAGAAAGGGAGCCCCCAATAGATGTGCAGAACAAAGCTTACCGCCGCTGTCAAAATGACGCCGCCAATCAGACCCGCCCAGGTCTTATTGGGACTATATTGCGGGGCCAATTTTGGCCCGCCAATCGCACGGCCTGAAAAATAGGCACCGATATCGGTGGCCCAGACCAGAGCCAGCGTCCAGAGCATGATCAATATGCCCTTGTCGATATCGCGCAAATAGAGGATCGCAAGTGCAGGTAAACCGGCATAGATCACGCCGGCCCCGAGTTTGAACGAGCGGTCAAATATCGCAACGAACATCGCCGCACCAAAGATCAGACCGAGCCCCAGAAATGATGCCCCGGCAGCCCATGGCGACATGATCGCCAAAGGCACCGACAGCGCATACATCGCCAGCTTGCGATTTTCGTGACGCCCTGCCAGCCCTGCCCATTCGCTCATGATGCCTAGGGCCATCAATACAACGAGCAGCCACAGAAGCATCCCGCCAAAATATCCCGCCAGCAAAGCTGCCGCGATCAGCAGCACGCCTACGACGATACGTGTTTGCAGTTCATTCGACTTGCCGGGTTTGGGAGCGACTGGTTCATCCATGTTCAGCGTCCACCAAACCGTCGCTCACGGTCCCCGAATGATTTCAGAGCTTGCTCAAGCTCCTTCTTGTCAAAATCGGGCCACAGCGTGTCGGTAAAATAGAGTTCGGCATAGGCCGCTTGCCACAAGAGAAAATTGGACAGGCGCAATTCGCCCGATGTCCTGACCAGCAAGTCGAGCGGCGGCAGATCGGCAGTATCCAAACCGCTGGATATATGTTCGAGACCAATTTCGTCAGGTTGCAGGTCGCCTTGCTTTACAGCGGTCGCAATATGCTGGACCGCCCGGAGCATTTCATCCTGCGCGCCGTAGTTGAGCGCGACGGCCAGCGTCATCTTGTCATTCCCGGCCGTTTTCTCAATGGCATTGTCGATCATCGTAACGATGTCGGCATCCAGCACCTTATAATTGCCGATGACCTTCAACCGCACACCATTTTCGACGAATTCATTGATATCAGACTGTATATACTGGCGCAGCAGTCCCATGAGATCGCTGATTTCATCTTCCGGCCGATTCCAGTTTTCGGACGAGAATGCATAGAGCGTCATTGCTTCGACGCCCATTTTCCCGGCCACGCGAACGATGTTGCGAACCGCCTCGACACCCTTCTTGTGACCAAGCGCACGCGGAAGATGCTTGCGCTTCGCCCAGCGCCCATTCCCATCCATGATGATCGCGATGTGACGGACGCCATATGTCGGGTCTGCTATGCCGGCGACGCTTTGCACCAGATCTCCAGAACCGCCCTTGGAACGCGTGAGCTTCACTGAGTCAGGATTTCCTGCTCTTTTGCGTCAGCCAGCTTGTCGGCTTCAGCAATCATCTCATCAGTCAGCTTCTGGACTTCGGTCTCAAGCCGCTTCCGGTCATCTTCGCTGATTTGCTTCTTGCTCTCATCGGCCTTCAGGTCATCCATGCCATCGCGCCGCACATTGCGGATCGCTATGCGGGCCTTTTCAGCAAATTGTCCGGTCAGTTTAGCAAGATCTTTGCGACGTTCTTCGGTCAGATCGGGGATAGGAAGCCTGATATTGGGACCATCCGTCATTGGATTCAGCCCCAGACCTGCGGAACGGATTGCTTTTTCTACCGGCTGGATATTGCCCTTGTCCCAAACCTGAACCGAGAGCATCCGTGACTCGGGCACCGATACAGTGGCAACCTGGTTGAGCGGCATTTTCGAGCCGTAAACCTCGACCGTGATTGTATCCAGCAGCGCGATATTCGCGCGCCCCGTACGCAAGCCACTCAAATCATGCTTGAGCGCCTCCAGCGTGCTATTCATCCTCTTTTGCAGGTCGGCTTTGTCATATTGTGCCATTGCTGTTTCCCCTAAATATTATTCGGTTGTTCCGACCATGGTCGCAGTTCCACCGCCACTCAAGACGGTTGCAAGATTACCCTGCTCACGGATCGAGAATACGACTATCGGTATCTTGTTCTCGCGGCAAAGCGCGACGGCACTGGCATCCATCACCTTCAGATTGTCGCTCAAAACCTGATCGAAGCTCAATTCCTCATAGCGTGTTGCGGCAGGGTCTTTTTTCGGATCGGCATTATAGACACCGTCAACGCTAGTGCCCTTGAAAAGCGCCTCGCAGCCCATTTCGGCGGCACGCAATGCTGCTGCGGTATCGGTTGTGAAATAGGGGTTGCCTGTTCCTGCTGCAAAAATAACGATCCGGCCCTTTTCAAGGTGGCGCACCGCCTTGCGGCGAATATACGGCTCGCACACACTCGCCATCGGAATGGCAGACAAGACCCGCGTGTCACAGCCCATTTGTTCGAGCGCATTCTGGACCGCCAGAGCATTCATCACGGTTGCGAGCATGCCCATATAGTCGGCGCTTGTCCGTTCAAAGCCCTTTGCTGCGGCAGCCAGTCCCCTGAAAATATTGCCTCCGCCAACGACCAGACAAAGCTCGAAACCGGCCTCTTTGGCAGACTTCACTTCGGTCGCGATGCGGTTAACCGTCTCAGGGTCGATCCCGAATTCACTCGAACCCATCAGGACTTCACCAGAGAGCTTCAGCAAAATACGCTTAAACGCGGGTCGTTTCATGCAAATCCAATCCTGCCGGAATCAAAGCCCGGCCCCAAAAACAAATATGGCGCAGACCATAGATAGTCCGCGCCATGCTGCCAAGCGTTACCGCCTGAAATATTCAAACTGTTGCTCGATTAACCAGCAACCGCAGCAGCGACTTCGGCTGCGAAATCTTCTTCTTTCTTCTCGATGCCTTCACCAAGCTGGAACCGGACATATTCGGTAAGCTTGATTTCAACGCCAGCATCTTTACCGGCTTGCTCGACGACTTGCGCGACAGGAGTTTTGTTATCCATCACGAAAGTCTGGCTGAGCAGAGCATTTTCCTTGGCAAATTTTGCCATCGCGCCGTCGACCATTTTCTCGACAATATTCTCAGGCTTGCCGGATTCAGCCGCTTTTTCGGTAGCAATTGCGCGCTCACGAGCCAGCAATTCGGGATCAAGGCCGTCTGCGTTCAGAGCCAGCGGGAATGCAGCAGCGATATGCATCGCAATCTGCTTGCCGAGTGGTTCGAGAACATCGGCACCGGCCGTGCTTTCCAGCGCAACCAATACGCCGATCTTGCCCATCGTCGGGGTGACCGCATTGTGGATATAAGGAACGACCAGACCGCTGGATACCGCAACCGTTTTCATCCGGCGGATCGCCTGGTTTTCACCGATTGTCGCAATATTGTTGGTCAGAACGTCTTTTACGCTACCGCCGGTAGGATAATCCGCTGCAGCAAGCGCTTCGACATCATCTTCATTCAGCCCCAGTGCAACAGCTGTTACCTTGGTAACAAAGTCCTGGAACTGGTCATTCTTGGCAACGAAATCGGTTTCACTGTTCACTTCGACAGCAACACCCTTGGTGCCTTCGACCGAGACGCCGACAAGGCCTTCAGCAGCCGTACGGCTTGATTTTTTCTGGGCTGCGGCAAGACCTTTGGTCCGCAACAGGTCAACCGCCGCTTCAACGTCGCCATTGGTTTCGTTCAGCGCTTTTTTGCAATCCATCATGCCAGCGCCGGTGCGCTCGCGCAGTTCTTTCACTGCTGCTGCTGTAATAGCCATAATTTGTTCCTCAATTTCTTGATCGGGAAATGTGAAATTGGGGCGACATAAATGTCGCCCCGTTTATTTTCGTAGCAGCCCATATATGGCTGCAGAAAGATGCTTCAAGTTCAGGCTTTATCGTCAGCCTTTTCAGGAGCCGCTTTTTCTTCAGCCTTCGCTTCAGCAGGAGCTGCTTCAGCCGGTGCCATTTCTGCTGCTATTCCAGCAATATCGGCAACCGCTGCTTCTTCACCGGAAGCCATCGCACTTGCATTGGCTTCGCTCGAAACAATCTGCTCGACCGGAGGAGCAACAGCTGCCCCGAGATCTGCGCCAGCTGCAACCATAGCGTCCTGGCCGCCCTTGGTGGCTGCTGCAGCAACGGATTCGCAATAGAGGCGAATCGCGCGCGCCGCATCGTCATTGCCCGGTACCGGGAAAGCGATGTTGCTTGGATCAACGTTCGAGTCGAGGATCGCGACAACCGGAATACCCAGAACATTGGCTTCCTTGATGGCGAGTTCTTCCTTGTTGGCATCGATCACGAACATGACATCAGGAATGCCGCCCATGTCACGGATACCGCCAAGCGAAAGTTCCAGCTTGATGTGCTCGCGCGTCATCTGCAGGACTTCTTTCTTGGTAAAGCCAGCGGTGTCACCACCGAGCTGCTCTTCCAGGGTTTTCATCCGGCGAATCGAGTTTGAAATGGTTTTCCAGTTGGTCAGCATGCCGCCGAGCCAGCGATGGTTTACGAAATGCTGGCCACTTGCGCGGGCGGCTTCAGCGATAGGCTCTTGCGCCTGACGCTTGGTACCCACGAAGAGAACCTTGCCGCCAGCGGAAGCCGCATTGGCGATAAAATCAAGCGCCCGTGCGAACAAGGGCACGCTCTGCGAAAGGTCAAGAATATGGACACTGTTGCGGGCGCCAAAGATGTACGGTTTCATCTTCGGGTTCCAGCGGTGGGTCTGGTGGCCGAAATGAGCTCCGGCTTCAATCAATTGCTGTAGGGTGACGACAGGGGCCGCCATAATATTTCTCCTTATCCGGTTATGCCTCTGGAAAGCTGAGAACCTCAAACGACCTTAAAGACCGCTATCGGCACCGGTATGAGTGCTTTCCATGTGGAATGAGCGTGCCGTTAAGGCGAAGCGGAACAAAATGCAACCACAAACTGGGCTTCGCCTGCCTTACCTACGTTCTTCTGCTGCATTTGCCAGTTCCCAGACAGGCATCGGTTGACCCTCTAGTTGCTACAGGGTCCATAAGACCCGGCGAATCGAGACCAGAGGAGGCCAACTGCATGCCAAAAATTTGCTGCAACAATTCCCGACGGCACAAGCAAGATTAAGAATCTCACGTTGAGAATGGATTTGCTGCGAGTGCATCTGCCTACGCCCGCCTCCTTCCCGGCGATCCGATCGCCCATTCTCTAATGTTCCAACCTTCATATTTTCACGAAAGACTTCTCATGACATCCTGCTACCGCCCGCTCCTTCTTGCTTCTGCGAGCACGTTGTTTTTTGCTGCCCCGGCTGCGGCACAGGCCGTCGCACAAGATAATCATGATGAAGCGGCACATTCCGACGACCATCACGATGATGAAGCCGAAGAAGCCATTATTGTTCAAGGTACCCGCAACCGTCGACGCGTACAGGATGAGCCGATCCGCGTCGAAGTGATCGCGGGTGAAGAGATTGAAGAAAAAGCGATTATGCGTCCGGGCAATATCGCGATGCTGGTCAGCGAAACCGGCGGGGTGCGTGTGCAGGTCACCTCTCCTGCCCTTGGCGCTGCCAATGTGCGCATTCAGGGCCTCGAAGGACGCTATACCCAGTTGCTGGCCGATGGCCTGCCGCTTTATGGCGGACAATCCGCATCGCTCGGACTGCTGCAGATTCCTCCTACCGACCTTTCCCAGGTAGAAGTCATCAAGGGCGCTGCTTTCGCGCTTTACGGATCGTCAGCACTTGGCGGCGTGATCAACCTGATCTCCCGACGTCCGGACGATAGGTTCGCGGCAGAGATCCTGATGAATACCACTACCCGCAACGGGCAGGACATCACGGGCTATCTATCCACGCCGCTCGCCTCAGGCCTCGGGGTGTCGCTAACCGCCGGTGCCCATCGTCAAAGCGGCCAGGACATTGACGGCGATGGCTGGTACGACATTCCGGCCTATGACCGGTTATCCGCCCGCCCGCGATTTCAATGGGACGGTGAAGACGGCAGTTCCGTCTACCTCACCCTTGGCATGATGACCGAGGAGCGAATTGGCGGCACCCTGCCCGGCCGTCTGGTGCCCGGCGGATCACCGTTCCAGCAGACACAGGACACTGATCGTCTTGACGCAGGTCTGGTTGCGGAAACGCCATTGGGGTCCACGACAACCTTGCATCTCCGCGCTTCTGCGATGCGGCAGGACCATTTGCACCGTTTCGGAACAACCATTGAGGATGACCGTCACGAAAACCTGTTTACCGAAGCATCGGTATCGGGCGGCATCGGTTCAACCAGTTGGGTCGGCGGCGTCGCCTTTCAATCAGACCGCTTTCGTTCGAAGACATTCTCCGCATTTGACTATAACTACGATGTGCCAGGAATTTTCGGGCAGCTGGAGCATGAGGCAACGCGGGACCTGACTCTGGCGGCAAGCGCGCGCGTCGATTTTCACGACGAGTTTGGCACGCAGTTTAGCCCCCGGCTTTCGGCGCTTTACCGGCCCGGCTTCTGGACGATCCGCGGATCACTTGGTGGCGGCTTCTTTGCGCCTACGCCGTTCGTCGACGAAATCGAGGCAGCGGGGCTGTCACGGCTGGAACCGCTTGGCGATCTTGCTGCTGAAAAAGCCCGGACCGCTTCGCTGGATATCGGCTACGCCCGTGGCCCCTTCGAAGCCAATGTCACCCTGTTCGGCGCCAATATCGAAAATGCGACCCGACTTGTGGAGATCGCGCCAGACCGCGTGCGTCTCGCCAACATCAACGGAACCTCGCGCGTTCGCGGATCGGAACTGTTGCTCCGGTTCAAGCAGAACGGATATACCCTGACCGGAAGCTATGTCTTCGTCGACAGTAGCGAGCCCGACCCCACAGGCCCCGGTCACCGCACCACACCATTGACACCGCGTCACACTGCCGGACTTGTCGGGATGTGGGAAGAACATGGCAAGGGCCGCATCGGTCTGGAAGCTTATTATACCGGCAAGCAGAAGCTTGAAGACAATCCCTATCGGCAAAACAGCCGGGCTTACGTCCATCTCGGCATTCTGGGCGAGATCGTGCTTGGCGGCATCAGCCTGTTCGTCAACGCAGAAAATTTGCTCAATATCCGCCAGACCCGTTACGATCCACTATTGCTTCCGCAACGGGCTGCCAGCGGTCAATGGACAGTCGATGCATGGGCACCCCTCGACGGATTTACTCTTAACGGTGGTGTGCGGATAAGATTCGGAGGAGACTGACCATTAAGGTAGATTCACCGCGAATAGCGAACGGGTAGCCGATACCGCCACCGCATCTCGCAACTTTTTGATTCCCGGCTCGTATTGTCACCATGATTCACAAAGCGCTTGACAATGAGAACATAAATGGAACATTAGGCGCTCATTGAAAGAACAAATGAGGTCGTATCATGCTTAGTATCGCTATCGCTACTTTTTTTGCACTCGCTTTTGCCGGCGCCTTATTCGTCATCACCATTATGTTTGTTCAATATCGCGGGAAAATTCTCAGCGTCATTGAGAGCGAATTTTCGACCAATCATTCGGCGGCGATCTTACCGCAGACGACCTATCGTCACCGGACAGTCAAAACGCCCCAGCTTATGAAACAGTATCGCTCGGCACAGCCCGTTCCGCTGCGCGTTGCCGCCTGACTCTCGCGTAGCTTCTGACGCTGAAGGGAATCATTATCAGATAGACGATGCTGATTGCTGTAAGCATGATCCACGGGGAGTTGATCAGGGCAACACCAACCAGTGCAACCACGGCGATCCCTTCAAGCCTGATGTTCTTGCGGAGGCGTAATGACGACCAACTGAACGTTGCAGTATTGGAAATCATCAGAAACGCGATCAGAACAATCCACGGCGACACCAGCGCATAATGGCGGAAAATTTCCTGATCGGTGATCATCCACAGATAAAGGGGCAACATTGCCAGACCGGCACCGACCGGCGCCGGAATACCGGTCAGAAACCCAGCCGATTTATGAGGCTGATCATCTTCGTCGATCAAAGCATTGAAACGCGCTAGCCTGAGCGCACAACCGACCGCCATAGTGAGTGCCAACACCCAACCAAATTGCGGCATATATTGGGTCGACCAGAGGAACATCACTAGCGCCGGAGAAACACCGAAAGCGATAACATCCGACAACGAGTCGAGTTCGGCACCAAAGCGGCTCTGTGCATTTAACAGGCGCGCAATCCGGCCATCCAGACCATCCAATATCCCCGCGAGAACAATTGATCCCGCTGCCAGCACCCAATTATCCAGATAAGCGAAGCGAACGCTGCTCAAACCCACGCACAGCGCCAGCGCTGTGACCGCATTCGGGACAAAGGCGCGCAAAGATATGCCTCTCTCGGGTCTTTTTATGGAACCTTTGTCAGCCATCAATATTGCTGCCATCTGACGGCGAATGGTACGACTGTCATTGGCCGACGCCTTCAATCTCTTTCATCTGCCCGATGATCGCGATCACGGTTTCACCGGCGATCGTCCGCTGCCCCAACACGACATTGGGTTCAGTCCCCTTGGGCAGATAGACATCGACGCGGCTACCAAAACGAATCAGTCCGATTCGCTGTCCGACGGCGACAAAATCACCTTCCTTGACGAAGGCCATGATCCGTCGTGCTACCAGACCCGCAATCTGGGTAAAACCTACCTTCAGCCCGTCATTGCGTTCGACCAGGAAATGTTGCCGTTCATTTTCTTCGCTCGCTTTATCAAGGTCCGCGTTCAGAAATTTTCCGGAAATATAGGCCTGACGCTTGACCGTTCCCTCGATCGGCGTCCGGTTAACGTGCACATCAAACACACTCATGAAAATCGAAACCCGGATCAACTCTTCATCGCCAAGGCCGCCCTCGCCCTGTAATTCAACGGGTGGCTTCACCGGCATAATCAGGTTCACCAGGCCATCGGCAGGTGCAACAATATATTTCTCGTCGAGTGGCGTAACCCGCTTGGGATCGCGGAAAAACGCCAATACCCACACGGTAATGCCCGCCATCGGCCAAGCCAGGGTTTCCCAGGCCATGACCGCAAAAAATGCGGTGATGACGCCAGCGATGACCGCAAATTTGCGACCTTCAGGATGGATCGGTGGAAAAGCCCATTTGGCTTCTCCCAGTCCTTTGTTTGAATATTTCTCGATTGCCATTGATGCTACTTAGAGACGGCCCATTGTTCTGACAACACTCCCGTTGATTTATCGGCAATTCGCGATGCCGATTTTGCACGGCCCTCAGCAACTCAAGGTTGAACAAATGACAATCTTTGCTAAGAGGCTCGCAACAATCAGTCCTCCCTTTTGCTCCCGTTTCAGGAAAGTCTACACGATATGTCGAAAATCAAGGTCAAAAATCCAGTCGTCGAACTTGACGGCGATGAAATGACTCGCATCATCTGGCAATGGATTCGTGAACGATTGATTGAACCTTATCTCGACATTGATTTGCATTATTATGATCTCGCGATCGAAGTACGCGATGAAACCAACGACAAAATTACCGTCGATGCAGCCAATGCGATCAAGAAACATGGCGTTGGCGTGAAATGCGCGACGATCACACCCGACGAAGCGCGGGTAGAAGAATTCGGCCTGAAGCGGATGTGGAAATCCCCGAACGGCACGATCCGGAACATCTTGGGCGGCGTTGTATTCCGCGAACCCATCGTCATCGACAATGTGCCGCGCCTCGTACCAGGCTGGACAGATCCTATCGTTGTCGGTCGTCATGCCTTTGGCGACCAATATCGTGCGACCGACTTCAAGGTTCCGGGCCCCGGCAAGCTGCGGCTGATCTGGGAAGGCGACAATGGCGATAAAATCGACGAGGAAGTCTTCCAGTTCCCCTCCCCGGGCGTTGCCATGGCGATGTATAACCTGGACGACTCGATTCGCGATTTTGCCCGCGCATCGATGAACTATGGCCTCAACCGTCAATGGCCGGTCTATCTGTCGACCAAGAACACGATCATGAAAGCCTATGACGGGCGTTTCAAGGATCTGTTCGAAGAAATTTTCGAAGCCGAGTTCAAAGACAAGTTCGACAAGGCTGGCATCACCTACGAACATCGTCTGATCGATGACATGGTTGCTTCGGCAATGAAATGGAGCGGCAAGTTCGTCTGGGCCTGCAAAAACTATGATGGCGATGTCCAGTCGGACACAGTCGCGCAGGGCTTCGGTTCGCTCGGCTTAATGACATCGGTATTGATGACACCAACCGGCGATTGTGTCGAAGCAGAAGCCGCGCACGGTACGGTAACCCGCCACTATCGCCAGCATCAGCAAGGCAAGGCAACATCGACCAATCCGATTGCGTCGATCTTTGCCTGGACACGCGGCCTTATCTATCGTGGCCAATTCGATAACACACCAGACGTCACGCGCTTCGCCGAAACTTTGGAACGTGTCTGTATCCAGACCGTTGAAAATGGCGACATGACCAAGGATCTCGCGATCCTTATCGGTCCAGACCAGTCGTGGATGACGACCGAGCAGTTTTTTGAAGCGGTTCGCTCCAATCTGGAAACGGAAATGGAAAACTGGAAATAATAATTCCGGAATGATGGAAGCTTCGGGCGATGGGATATCCTGTCGCCCAAGCTCCAATCCGATGATCCCCCTGGGGATAGGCCGCAGCAACGAACTATCGTGAGCTAACTCAACGATAATCACAGGCTCTCCTATCAATTGCGTCCTCCATCACGTAACCTGCTGACAAATAGCATCGTTCGCGTATAGAGACGCACCATGCACAGTCCGCTCGAAAATCCAGCCTTCATAGATGCCATCGTGATCCTCGGTGCGGCAGGAATCGTTATTCCTGCCTTCACCCGTTTCCGCATCACGCCGATCATCGGCTTCATTCTAGTCGGCATATTGCTCGGACCGTCCGGGCTCGGCTCTCTCCAGAGCCAATATGGATGGTTACAATTTGTCACGATCAGCGATAGCGAAGCGATCGAGCCGTTCGCCGAAATGGGTATCATATTATTGCTCTTCTCGATCGGGCTGGAATTGTCGTTCAAACGGCTCTGGTCCCTGCGCCGCCTTGTCTTCGGGGTCGGTGCGGCAGAGTTGCTGGTGTCGGGACTGATCATCGGTTCTGTCCTATATCTGCTCGGTCAAAATCCGGCTGGTGCCCTGGGACTGGGACTGGCTTTGGCGCTGTCCTCGACCGCTCTGGTACTACCGATGTCTGGCACCAAAAGCCCGGTCGGTCGCGCGGCTCTGGCCATGCTTCTGTTCGAAGACGTCGCCATTGTTCCGATCATTTTCCTTTTGGGCGCCATCTCTCCGGCGATAACCGCCGATGGCGGATGGGGTGATCTATGGCGGACGCTTCTGCTGGGCGGCGCGGTGATTGCGGGCATGCTCGTCCTCGGGCGACTGCTGTTGCCACGAATTTTTGCGCAAGCGGCTCGCACCAAGAGCCCCGAGCTGTTCCTCGCCGTCAGTTTGCTGGTCATCATCCTCGCTAGCCTTGCGACAGCCGCTACCGGATTGTCACCGATCGTCGGCGCCCTTCTCGCTGGCCTGCTCATCGCGGAAACCGAATATCACGGTGAAGTCGAGGTGATCACCCAGCCGTTTAAGGGCCTAGCGCTTGGCGTGTTTCTGATCACCGTTGGCATGCAAGTCGATATTCGCGTTGTCCTTGAAAACTGGGCAAGCCTTCTCACTGCGGTCGTCGGCGTGGTTGTGGTCAAGGCTGCCGTTACCGGCGGCCTGCTGCGTTTTGCCGGTGCTCGGGCAGGCACGGCTACCGAAGCCGGCGTTTTGATGTCCAGTCCCTCGGAAACCACGTTGATCGTATTGGCTGCGGCGATGCAGGCGCAGCTGATCCAGCCACAAACTGCAGCATTCTGGCAGATCGTGACCGCAATCGGCCTGACCATCACACCATTGCTGGCCCGGTTCGGCCATGACATTGCCCGAAGAATGGAAATGCGCAGCGGCAGTAACCTGGCTCCGGATGAGCAACAGGTTGAACCCCAGCAAACAATCATTATCGGCTTTGGCCGGGTCGGCAAGCTGATCGCCGACTTGCTGATCACCCATAATCAAAAATTTCTGGCGGTAGAGACCAACATTGATACGGTCGCAAAGGCCCGCCGCGAAGGCTATCCCATCAAGTTCGGCAATGTATCCCGCAACGAAATGCTCGACCGTTTGCGGCTGGGCCACGCAAAAGCTCTGGTCCTGACGATGGATGAGCCAGTGCTCTCTGTACAGATCGTCAAGAAGGTCCGCGCCTGGGTGCCGGACCTGCCGATCATTGCCAGGGCCCGTGATATCGAGCATGCTGCAGAGCTCTATCAAGCAGGTGCGACGAATGCGGTTCCAGAAGCGCTAGAGGGTTCCCTGCAATTATCTGAAGCCGTGCTGGTCGAAAATGGCGTTGCCATGGGCCCGGTCATCGCCTCGATCCATGAACTGCGCGATATCTATCGCAAGCAGATTCAGGAAGACGGCGATCTCGAGCAGGAACCCAAACTGAAATCCTATTCCACTTCCACCGGACAGGCGACAGCTGACGATTTGGTGCCGGACGGTCTCAGCCCGCAAGAACAGACCTGATAGCGGCAATCGCTTCATCGGCTTTTGCGCCATCAGGCCCTCCGCCTTGCGCCATGTCCGGACGACCGCCACCGCCCTTGCCGCCAACTGCAGCAACCCCGGCTTGAACCAGATCGACCGCGCTCAAGCGCTCGGTCAAGTCGTCCGTCACTCCGACCGCAACCGTTGCACGACCGTCGTTAACCGCAACCATCGCACTGACACCGCTCGACAGTTCCTTTTTCGCCTGATCGACCAGACCGCGCAATTCCTTGGGATTCAGGCCCTGAATGACCTTGCCGCTAAACGCGACGCCGCCGATGGATTCCGTCTCGGTCGCTTGCGTGCTTCCGCCATCGCCGGCCAATGCCAGCGCAGTTTTTGCTTCGGTCAGTTCCCGGTCCAGCTTTTTGCGTTCTTCAACCAATATGGCGACACGATCCGCTGCTTCTTCGGGAGAAGCCTTGAGCGTCGCAGCAATAGATTTAAGCTTGGCGTCACGGTCGCCAAACCACAGGCGTGCCGCTTCACCGGTCAGCGCTTCGATTCTCCGGACGCCGCTGGCGACCGCGGATTCTGAAATGATGACCATCAACCCAATATCGCCAAGAGCCTGGACATGGGTGCCGCCGCATAATTCTACCGAATAATCGAGATCGGCTTCCCGGCCCATCGACAGCACGCGCACTTCATCGCCATATTTTTCGCCAAAAAGAGCCAGTGCGCCTGCTTCTACGGCCTCATCGGGGCTCATCAACCGCGTGGTGACCAGACTATTTCCGCGGATCTGCGCGTTCACATCAGCCTCGACGGCTTTCATTTCTGCTTCGGTCAAAGCCGACAGATGCGAAAAATCGAAGCGCAGGCGGTCAGCAGCGACGAGACTGCCCTTCTGCGTCACATGGTCGCCGAGATGATGCCGCAACGCCTTGTGCAGCAAATGGGTGGCGCTGTGATTGGCACGCAACGCAGTGCGCCGGTTTCCATCCACTTCGAGGTGCACCATGTCTCCGACGGACACGGAGCCCGACCTGATTTCGATCTGATGGGCATGGAGCCGTCCCAGCGGTTTTCTGGTGTCGGTCACGCTAGCGGCGAAACTGTCGGTGCCAGAGATCTTGCCGGCATCACCCATCTGCCCGCCGCTTTCGCCGTAAAAAGGCGTCTGGTTCGTCAGCAGGGTGACCGTATCGCCTTTATTGGCAACTTCAATCTCTACGCCATCCTTGACCAGTGCGACAACGACGCCCTCGCCCTCTTCGGACGTATAGCCGGTAAATTCGGTACTGCCTTCCCGCTCTGCAATATCGAACCACACAGCGTCGGAAGCCTGATCGCCGGACCCTTTCCAGGCAGCACGGGCAGCGGCTTTTTGCTCCGCCATCGCCTTGTCAAAGCCGTCGCGATCCACACCCAGCGATTGGGCGCGCAAAGCGTCTTCGGTCAGATCATAAGGAAAACCGAATGTATCATAGAGTTTAAACGCGGTTTCGCCAGGCAGGATATCACCTTCACCCATATCGGCGATTTCGGCATCGAGCAGCTTCAGGCCATTGGCCAATGTCCGGCGAAAATTATTTTCCTCGCGAAGCAATGTCTCTTCGATCAGCGGTTTCGCGCGGATCAGCTCGGGGAATGCATTGCCCATTTCGCCCGTTAACGAACCGACCATCCGGTGCATCAACGGATCCTTGGCGCCGAGCAAGTGGGCATGGCGCATGGCCCGGCGCATGATCCGGCGCAGCACATAGCCGCGGCCTTCGTTCGATGGCAGGACGCCGTCCGCGACAAGGAAAGAGGAAGCCCGCAAATGGTCTGCAATCACCCGGTGGCTGGCCTGATTATCGCCTGTCGTGGCCGTGCCGGTCAGCGACCCGGACTCGGCGATCAGCGCCTTGAACAGGTCGATGTCATAATTGTCGTGCACGCCCTGCATGACGGCAGCAACACGTTCGAGTCCCATACCGGTATCGATCGACGGCTTGGGCAGATCGACGCGATCGCCCTCGCCGCGCTGGTCATATTGCATGAACACGAGGTTCCAGATTTCGACAAAGCGATCGCCGTCTTCGTCCGGGCTGCCCGGAGGACCACCGGGAATATGGTCGCCGTGATCATAGAATATTTCACTGCAAGGGCCGCAGGGTCCGGTATCGCCCATCGACCAGAAATTGTCATCGGTAGCGATGCGAATGATACGTTCATCCGGAAGGCCTGCAATCTTCTTCCAAAGGTCAAAGGCTTCATCGTCAGTATGATAGACGGTCACGGTCAACCGGTCGGGTGAAATACCCCAGGTTTTTGTAATCAGGTCCCAGGCATGGTGGATCGCCTGCTCCTTGAAATAGTCGCCGAAGGAGAAATTCCCGAGCATTTCGAAAAACGTGTGATGGCGCGCGGTATAGCCGACATTATCCAGATCATTATGCTTGCCGCCGGCGCGAACGCATTTCTGGCTGGAAGTAGCCGTAGAATAAGGGCTTTTTTCTGCACCGGTGAAGATATTCTTGAACGGGACCATACCCGCATTGATGAACATCAGCGTCGGATCATTATAGGGAATGAGCGGCGACGAGGGGACGATCTCGTGACCCTGGGCGGCGAAATAGTCCAGAAAAGACCGTCTTATATCATTGGTGGTTTGCATCATTTCGACTTAGGGGAGCGATCTGCCGTTGACAATCCCGAGAATGGATCGAAAATCATGCATAGGCATAAGGACCGCCCTTTTCGAGTGCGGTACGATATTGCGGACGAGCATGAATGCGCGCCAGCCAAGCCTGCAGGTTGGGATAGCGATCGTCCAGTCCAGCACGGAGCTGACATGCTTCGAGCGGGAAGCTCATCATGATATCGGCGGCGGTGAGTTGGTCTCCAGCAAAATAGTCCCGGTCCGCCAGCTCGGTTTCCAGCCAGACAAGCAAGTCAGTGACCATCTGGCCAACCGGTTTGCGCGCTGGCAGGCCGAGCAGGCCTAGACGTCCCACAACCAGCAGCCCGTATAATGGCGGCATCATGGATCCCTCGGCAAAGTGGAGATATTGGGTATAGAGTCGCGCATTCTTGGCGTCACCCGGCGCACCCAGTTTGCCGTCGGCTTTCGCAACCAGATATTCGGCAATCGCCGCGGTTTCAATAATCACGTCCCCGTCATCCTCGATCATCGGCGACTTGCCGAGCGGATGGATAGCCTTCAGACTGTCCGGGGCTTTCTGGGTTTTGGGATTCCGCTCATAGCGTTTAATCTCGTAAGGCAGGCCGAGTTCCTCGAGCAACCAGATGATCCGCTGCGAGCGGCTGTTTTCAAGATGATGCAGAATGATGGTCATTGCTATATTGGCCTTCCGAAAAGCTCGCGGTTTGTCAAAGCTGGGTCAAGCGAAGCGTTGTAAGGAGCCAAATGTCAATCTTTTCCCGGATTTTAGCAGTCCACTACCTATAGAAAACGCCAATAAAAATGGGCCGTCCTACAGTCGGGGGACAGAAGGACGACCCTATGCCAGGGATCGCCTCGGGGGAGAGTGATCCGGCAAAACTTATAATATTCTGGTTTTCCCGTTCCAGCGTCAGCCGGGAAACGAGAGACGGCCTTCGACCGGGAGGCGCGACCATCAGAGCGATGACATCAGTCACCTCTCTGATGGTCCGATCACCTATTTTTCATCATCATCATTGTCTTTGGCTTTGGACACGGGACCGTTCATCATTTCCTCGGCCACTTCTTCCTGTTTGCCGCGAATCTGATTTTCCAGCTTTTCCATCATTTCCGGATGTTCCAGAAGGAAGCGTTTGGAATTCTCGCGTCCCTGCCCGATGCGAACCGAGTCATAGGAGAACCAGGCACCCGATTTCTCGACAACGCCGGCCTTCACGCCAAGATCGATAATCTCGCCGACCTTGGAAATGCCCTGACCGTACATGATGTCAAACTCGACCTGCTTGAACGGCGGCGCGACCTTGTTTTTGACCACTTTGACACGGGTGGTGTTGCCGACAATATCGTCGCGTTCCTTGATCTGGCCGGTGCGGCGGATGTCGAGCCGGACCGATGCATAGAATTTCAGCGCATTGCCGCCCGAGGTGGTTTCCGGATTGCCGTACATCACGCCGATTTTCATGCGGATCTGGTTGATGAAGATCACCATACATTTGGACCGGCTTATCGAACCGGTCAGCTTGCGCAGCGCCTGGCTCATCAAACGGGCCTGCAGGCCGACATGGGTATCACCCATTTCGCCTTCGATTTCAGCGCGCGGAACCAGAGCAGCGACCGAATCGACAACCAAAATATCAATCGCATTGGAACGCACCAATGTATCAACAATCTCCAGCGCCTGTTCACCGGTGTCGGGCTGGGAAATGATCAACTCGTCGGTATTGACGCCCAATGCCTTGGCATAGACCGGGTCGAGCGCATGTTCCGCATCGACAAAGGCAGCAGTGCCACCGTTTTTCTGCGCTTCGGCAATCACGTGCAACGCAAGCGTGGTCTTGCCGGAGCTTTCCGGTCCGTAAACTTCGATCACGCGGCCTTTTGGTAATCCCCCGATTCCCAACGCGATATCCAGTCCGAGGCTACCGGTGGAGATAGCTTCTATTTCTAGCGCCTTGCGCTGGCCCAGCTTCATGGCCGAGCCTTTACCAAAGGCACGATCGATCTGCGCCAACGCGGCGTCTAGTGCTTTTTGTCTGTCTGATGAGTTCAACTGATTATCCGATTCTACGACTTTTAAATTGCCGGCCATTTGCCTGTCCCCTTCGCTAAATGCTTAACTATCATCAATCAATGATTGTGATGATGTACCGCATTTGTTCTCATAGAACAAGAGGGGAACATAATTTTTTTATTGAGAGGCTAGTTTATTGAAAATAAATCGAAATACCGCCATTTTCTAGTCGGGCTTAGCATGTTCGGCCAGAGTCTCTCCTACCGCTTCTGCTATTTGCGCCACCGAAAACGGTTTCGGAAGAAAATTCACCTTGTCGAGATCGATCGACTTGCGCAACTGCTCCTCGGCATAACCGGACATGAACAATATCGGCAGATCCGGATATTGTTTGCGGACATGCTTGGCCATGGTCGGACCATCCATATTCGGCATCACCACATCTGATACGATAATGTCGAACTTCTGCTCTTCATCGACCTGAGCGGCCAACAGCCCCAAGGCTTCCTCGCCTTCGCTGGCGGTCACAACCGTATAGCCTTGACGGATCAGAGCCCGCTCCGCGACGGCGCGGACCATATCCTCGTCCTCGACCAGCAGAATATGGGCACTTCCCCACAATTCTTTTCTAGCCGTCGCCTTGACCGGCGGCGAACTCAGGCTAGCGCGCGCGACGTCTTCCGCAGTCGGATGGTGAACCGGGAAATAGATCGAGAAAGTGGTGCCCTCACCCGGTTTCGAATCGGCAAAAATATAGCCGCCGGACTGTTTGATGATCCCGTAAACCGTCGACAATCCAAGACCGGTACCCTTGCCCACCGCCTTGGTGGTGAAAAACGGTTCAAAAATCTTGCCGATGACATGCGGTGGAATACCGCTTCCGGAGTCGGCGAAGATCAGCGCAGTATAGTCGCCGACGGGCAGGATATCGCTTTTCAGCGCGCGAACGTCGGACGCGACCACTGCCTGGGTCGAAATCGAAATCTTGCCGCCCTGCGGCATGGCATCCCGCGCGTTTACACCAAGGTTGATGATCACTTGCTCTAGCTGGCCCGGATCTGCGCGGACCAGACCAAGATTGCGGCCATGGCGGACTTCCAGCTCGATCGTCTCGTCGAGCAGCCGCTTGAGCAGGTTCGACACGTCCGCCACCACATCTGGCAGCTGGAGCACTTGCGGCCGCAGAGTCTGCTGGCGCGAGAAAGCAAGCAATTGGCGGGTCAGGCCCGCCGCCCGGTTGCTGTTATTCTTGACCTGCTGGATATCATCATAGTCGCTGTCACCCGGCGAATGGCGCAGCAGCATCAGATCACAATGACCGATGATAGCGGTGAGGATATTGTTGAAATCATGGGCAACGCCCCCGGCCAACTGCCCTACGGCTTGCATTTTCGTAGCCTGCGCGACCTGACTCTTTAATTTCGATTCTTCACTATTGTCCCGGATCGACAGCAGCACCGCCGCTTCACCCAGTCCTCGAACGCCGGCAATACCCAGCGCGACCGACTCTTCGCCGCCATTGCGCAAACGCACCGCCAGATCGCCTGCCAGTGGCGGCCCGCTGGCGTAGCGACGCACGGCATCGGCAACCGCCGACTTATCATCACGGATCATCAGATCGCCAGGATAGAGCGGCTGTTCCTTTTCCTCGATGCCTGCGGTTTTGGCGAAGGCCTCGTTGAAGAAGAGGAAACGACCGTCACGGTCGATCAGCGCCAAGCCCAGCGGCAACAGCGATAACATCGATTCAACCTGTTCCAGCGCTTTGCCGCGTTCGACCATCCCACCATCATCGTCGATCATCAGAATCAACGCAGGAGCCTTTTCCTTTTCCCGGTCTAACGGAACGTGGAACAGACGGACCGGCGTGCCGTGCCGTCCTTCGCGTTCAAAGAATATCGTGCCCTTATCGTCGGAACGCAGGAAATTGATGAAATTGCGGCCAGCTATATTGGCATCAACCCGACCGGTTGCGCGCAAGGCAAAGGCCTGGTTGGACGCGCGGATACGTCCTTCGCCGCCAATGACACTGGCCAAAATACCGGATTCTGAAAATGCCCGGCCACCGCCGCCACTGACGAGGCGGATCATGTCATCCAGGATATCCGCCTGTATTTGCGGTATCATCTGCCACAGGAGATATTCATCGCCCTGCCCCGTGCGGACAACCTTCGCGCTATATTCAGCGACCCCGCGTTTCAGACCTTCCGCATAGCCGCGGCCATCCCTCCACGCTGTGCGGCCAGCGGTCGCGAGAAGCTCGTTACCGCCGGCTTGCAATGGCAGTTCGGGTGGAACGGCCGGACCATTGAACCATTTGGTAAAAAGCTCGTTGGCACAGACCAGTCGACCAGCCCGGTCGGTAATCGCCAGACCGATTTCCGACTGGTCGGCAACCATCCGCGTAACCGCCCAATCGCCGGGATCCGCATAATGCCGATCGTTCTCTTCGGCTTGTGGACGCAAAAAATAGGCAATAGCTGTCATGCTGACTACCAGAGCGACAAAGGCGCTGATCACAGCGATATTCTGCACTTGCCAGTATAGCAGCCCGGCCGAAGCCGCCACCGCCACAACCAGCACCGCCGCTCTTATCCGTACACCAATCAACGACTTGCGGGTACTGTGGTTCAACAACCCGCTATCATTTTGAGCTTTACTGGCCATCGCCCGACCGTTCCAAACGCCGTTTTTCCAGTACCGACTGCCTTTTCCGACCGATCCACCAGCGCCAGCCAAAGCTACTGACCACATATCCGACCGCCGCGAAAACAACGCCCAACACCGCAAATCCAAAGAACGTTACCGCCGCTTCGCGCCCAAGCCAACCCAGCCATTGAGCAACTTCGCTCACAAATTGCGTATCGACAACTTCGTGAACGGCTTGGCCGGATGCACCCGGTTCAATCTGCAATAGCTGTTTACCGATCTGATAGGCAACGGCGATCCAGAACGGATAAGTGAACGGATTGGTGATAAATGTGGTTACAGCAGCAATCGGCACGTTGGCGCGAATGGGTAAAGCCAGGAACAATGCTACAAAAGTCTGCCCGCCCAAGGGAATCAGAAAGCCTGCCAACATTCCAAGCGCCACCCCGCGCGGGACGGACCGACGATTAAAATGCCACAGATCTGATCGTAAAAACCGGTGCGCGATTGGCTTCAAATATCTATTCTTGGCCATGCTCGCCCGGGTCGGCATTTTTTTGTCCAGCCAAACCCCAAAGCGTTTGATTGTTCGCGCGCCCCAATCTTTCGGCGGAGGATCAAAATCGGAATTATCCATGCTCGCGCATCAGTCGGCCCTGTTGCCGTTTCCAGTCACGATCTTTTTCGGTCTGCCGCTTGTCCGGAGCCTTTTTACCCTTGGCCAGCGCCAATTCGAGCTTTGCCTTGCCCTTGCTGTTGAAATAGATCGACAGCGGCACAACGGTCATTCCCTTGCGCATCACGGCCGCATATAATTTGTTGATCTCGCGACGCTTCAGCAGCAGCTTGCGGGGACGGGTCGGCGTATGATTATGACGGTTGCCATGGCTCCATTCGGGAATATTGGAGTTGATCAGCCAGGCTTCCTCGTCCTTAACCTCGGCATAGCTTTCCGCGATGGCTCCCGATCCGAAACGCAATGATTTGACCTCTGTTCCGGTCAACATGATACCGGCCTCGAAATGTTCCTCGAGAAAATAATCATAGCGCGCGCGCCGGTTTTCGGCGACGATCTTCTGCTTGTCAAATTCCACCGGCCGCGGTTTTGCCATTAGATTAGACCTGCCCCTTCCAGGGCGGCATCCACAGCTTTGCGGCTGGCTTCGGACGGAGGTGTCATCGGCAAGCGCAGGTCTGGCGAGAAGTCCGGCAGGACCCGGGACAATGCATATTTGATCGGGCCCGGAGAAGCGTCGGAGAATAGAGATTTGTGCAGCGGATAGAGCACATCATTCAACTCGCGTGCTTTGGCATAGTCGCCCGCAGCACAGGCCGCCTGAAACTCCGCGCATAATTTAGGGGCAACATTGGCGGTTACCGAAATACAGCCAACACCACCGGCAGCATTGAACGCCAGCGACAGTTCGTCGACCCCGGACAGGAGTATAAAATCATCAGCACAATTTAGGCGATGTTCGGTGACCCGGTCGAGAACGCCACTGGCATCCTTGATTGCCACGATACCGGGCAATTTTGACAGGGCCGCAACGGTCTCGGGCTGGATATCCGTGACGGTGCGCGCCGGTACGTTATATAGCACCAGAGGCAGATCAATACTCTCGGTCAGGGTCGTAAAATGGGCCGTAATCCCTTCCTGATTCGGACGGTTGTAATAAGGCGCCACCACCAGACCGGCAGTTGCACCGCATTTTTTCGAGAAAGTAAGATGCAACAGGGCATTGGTGGTATCATTGGACCCACAACCTGCGATGATCGGCACCCTGCCGGCCGCCTGTTCTATGCACACTTCGATAACCCGATGATGCTCTGCATTGGACAAGGTCGATGCTTCACCTGTGGTCCCGCAGGGCACGAGAGCGCTACTGCCCTGGTCAATCTGCCAGTCAACAAGTGCGCGAAACTGGTCTTCGGCAAACGATCCGTCGCGAAAGGGGGTCGCCAGAGCCGGGATGGAGCCGGAAAACATGGAATAATCCTTTATATTTAGCTTGGAAATTGGCAAAGCCACCGCCAAGTTACTTTAAACATTAACGGTGATATAGTTCGCCGTTCAGCGCCTGATAAGGAGCCTACCCCTAAAATGTCCAGCATGGTATCAAGAATTGTCATCACGGCGCTGCTTTTATCCCCCGTAACGTGCATGGCTGCCGAACAGCTAGGCTGGCAAGGGAGCGAAAGCGGACTCTCCGATCCGACCGCCGGCAATGCCGTTCTCGGGCTTCAACGCTGGCGGGTGCTCAGCCAGTCCGACAATTATTCCTTTGAAGATTATGCCGGTTTTCTGGTCACCTATCCGGGATGGCCGGAAGATACGCGGATGCAACGCAACGCCGAGCAAGCGATCAATATAAACAGTTTCTCGCCGAGCCGCGTGCTTGCCTATTTTGACAGATTCCCACCGACCACCAATGCCGGCGCCGCCAAATATGCGGTCGCCCTGCAAGCGAGCGGAATGAGTGACAAAGCCACTGCTATGGCGCGACAGGCCTGGCGTGGCGGAACTTTGACCGAGGACGATGAAGCCGCCCTGATATCGCGGTTCAGCTCGGTTTTGACCATCGACGATCATGATGCCCGGATGGATGCGCTCCTGTGGGCGCGAGCAACCCGCGATGCCGCGGGCCAGCTGTCCTTCACCTCTCCTGCCCGACGCGCGGTGTTCGCAGCCCGTCTGGCGCAACTCACCGAATCGTCCGACGCGAACGCACAGGCCAGCGCGGTCGGTGCCATTGCCCGTGACGATGCCGGCTATCTGGCGGATCGCGCGCGCTATCTGCGCAACAGCGGCCAAAGCTATGCAGCGCGTCAGTTGCTGGCCACTCGGTTGCCGCTGCGGGTCAAACCGGCCATGCCCGACACCTGGTTCGAAGCGATGCTGCTTAACGCCGAAACAGCAGCCAATGACCGGCAATGGACGATGGCCTATGATATCGCCTCGAAAATCGAGGATGCCTATGACACGCCGACACGGATAGCCGACCAGAATAGCCGCGTGCGCGACAAATATTCCGATCTCGCGTGGATCGCCGGCACTTCTGCGCTGAACGGCATGCGCCAGCCTGCCAAAGCGATCCCGATGTTCGATCTCTATGCGCAATCCTATGATTCACCCAATATCACCTCGAAAGGCTATTATTGGGCCGGTCGCGCAGCAGCAGAAGCGGGCAAGACCGAGCAAGCCAATGCCTATTTCGAGAAAGCAGCCAAATTCCCTGACTATTTCTACGGTCAATTGTCTCTGGAACGGCTCGGCCGTCCTCTGCCTGTGTTCAACCGCAAACCGAATGTCGAAATCACCGATGCCGACCGTGCCGCCTATGACGTTGACCCGCTGGTCGTCGCCGTAAAAGCTTCGGTGCGCACCGGTCCCTGGCGTGAACAGATCCGCTTTCACCGCGCGCTGGCGGCCAATGCAAAGACCGCGAAAGACTATATGCTGATCAGCGACCTTTCTACCCGCATCGGTGCACGCGATCTTGGCGTGATCAAGGGGATCAGCGCGCTGGGCTCCGGGATTGGCGCGATTGATGAAACCGCATTCCCGACGATGCCCGTACCTTTCGGCCATGAAAGTACCTGGACCCTGATCCATGCGATCACCCGTCAGGAAAGCCAATTTGCCGAAGGCGCGATCAGTCATGCAGGTGCCCGCGGCCTGATGCAGTTGATGCCAGGCACCGCTCGCGAACAGTCCGGAAAGGCAAACCTGTCATACAATCTCTCATCGCTGACCGATGATCCTCAATATAATATCAAGCTTGGCAGCGGCTATATTCAACGGATGATGGATTATTATGGCGGCAGCTACCCGCTCGCCGTCGCGGCCTATAATGCTGGTCCCGGCAATGTGAACAAATGGATCCGCGCCAACGGCGATCCGCGCATGGGCGGTATCGACTGGGTCCAGTGGATCGAGGATATTCCGATTTCCGAAACGCGCAATTACGTCAAGCGCGTGCTGGAAAATGCGGTCGTCTACGACACGAAAAACCCGCGCGGCCCGACGATCCGGAGCGATACGCCGCTAACTCGTTATATCGGGAAAAATTACAAGGGTTGATCGCAACGATGCAAACCGCTTCTCTGGCTAGAGCCATGATCAGGTTTCGATAGCGCCCCGCAACATCATTCCCACTGCATATAAAGCGCGGTGAATGTCAGCGTATCGATGATACCGTGCAACAGGATCACTGGCCAGAGATTGCGTTTCAGCAACAGGAACATAGTGCCGAAAGCCAGTGCTATACCACCGGTTACGATCGCGCCACGCCAGCCTTGATAGTAAAAATGACCATATCCGAAAAAAATCGCAGGGAGGATGACGGCGAGAACAGGAGCAAATCTGTAGCCGGAAAAAGCAGTCTGTAGTCGGCTGATAAGATAGCCCCGGAAGAACATCTCCTCACCAAAAGCTGCTGCGGTCCAGACAATCACCAGCCATAACAAGAACATAGGAAGGTTTCCTGCGACACCGCTCCATCGATCCTCCACACCCTGCGGCACATCGGACATGAAATCCAGCCCGATCGCGGGCCCTCCTTTGGTCGTCAACGCAACCACGATACCGAAAGCGACAAATACCAGCATCGCTTGCGGTATAACCATCAACTTGGCCTTGATACCGGGCAGTCGGCGCAAACCCAAAGAGGGCCAGTCGATGCCGATCCTGCGCATATACAGCGTAACCAGAGCGAGCGTCAGCAACAGCGAGACAGGACCTGCGTAGCGCCAGAACACCAAGCTCATCAAATATTTGGAGAGCAAAGCGAAGGCGACAAAACCCGATATCTCGGCCAGAATGATCCAGCGTTGCGGTTGACTGGCTTCGATCTCGATATTCGGCAATAATTTCATATACACGAAGGTGTATTATGCATACAATACTGTCAACAAATATCCGCCGCGATTAGTCCAGCAAAGCTTGGCAAGAAGGTAGCGGGATTGCCGATACCGGCCTGCTGCACTTCTCAGGCCAGTCAGGTAGCTTTGCCTGCCTCCGAGGAGGTCAGGAGTCCGGCGCTTTGCTCAGCAGCAGCGCGGAGAAACTCGACCAGTCCGGAAAGCCTCTGTCTTCGGGATCTTCCACTGCAAGCAACTTTCTTGATCTTTCCAGACCGAGGTCGATATCCTGGGGGGCAATCGCGAGATTCGTATCGAGGGAGTGAAAACTTCGTACAATTGGCTCGGAATAGTGGGAGGGCGACTCTCCAATCACGACGGCAAGTTCATCATGATTGAGGCGCACCAGCGTTCCGACAGGCAATATGCCCAGGCTATCGACAAAGTCACAAAAGATGAGTGGGTCGAAGTGACCCGACCAAGACATCATTTCTGCGAGTGCCTGTGATGCTGAAAGCGGGGCGCTATAGGGCCGCTGCGAAGTGATCGCATCATAGACATCACAGATGCTCGACATACGGGTAAAGATGCTGAGATCCGCGGCAAATATTCCTCCCGGATATCCCGTTCCGTCCATTTTTTCGTGATGCCTCAGACAGACCTCCAGCACGATGCCGCTGACGCCTTCCGATGCTGACAAGATATCGTGTCCCTGCTGCGGATGACTGCGGATCACGTTCCATTCGCTCTCGTCGAGCTTGCCTGGCTTCGACAATATACTGTCCGGAATCGCAGTCTTGCCGACATCATGCAAAAAACCGGCCATCCCGATATCGTGCATTTGCCGCTCTGGAAATCCCATTTTACGGGCCAGATTAATCATCAGGGCGCAGACCGAGACCGAATGCAAATAGCTATATTCTTCCTTGGTTTTGATAAGGGCGATATTGAGGATGATTGTTGGATCGATATTCACCGATCGGGATATCTGTTTGATCAGAGGGGTCAGTTTACGCGACTTGACCGGTTTTCCGAGACGCGCGTCTTCAAACAGAGCCATCACCGCCGCTCGCGACCGCTTGATTGTGGCGGATGCTCTGCGGAGTTCCGCTGTCCGCTCGCGCGACGTCAGTCGATTGAAGGCCGGTTGGGTAACATCCCGCAAATATGATCGGGGTCGGTCAATAGCCGAACGTTCCAGCGCCTCTACCAGTTTTGGCGAATAGACCTTCGCTTCGCCCCCTTCGAGGATTGCCAACGGTTTCGAAGATGGTGACAATTTCTTGCCACGCGATTCATCGATTGTAACCCGGGCCACGTCACTGGACACGATTTGCTCTATCTGCGCTTGGTCATCGAGCAGGAACCTTGATCGCCAAAACGGGTGGTCAAACCACGAGCCTTCCATGGAATGGATGAACATTCCCAACTCGAGTTGGCGCGTCTGGATTTTACGCAGCATCTGCCAATTCCTTCAATCCCGCTCCTCATTACCTGCTATTAACGGCGAAACCGGATGCCGCTTCAGTCGGCAATCCGTTTTTTTTAATCTGGGCTGTAACGAAACATCCTACCCGCTTGAATAGCCTTCGAACCTTTGAGATGTCCGGAGAATTTATGCCACAGACGACGCGCAATATAGCGATATTTGTATCGATCCTGCTTCTGCTGACCGTAGCCACCCAATCACTATATCTGGCGACCCTTAGCGGCGTTGGCATTGTCGACGGCTGGCCTCTGCGATCAACGATCTGGACCACGGAAATTCTGTTGTTTACCGGCATTACTATTGCGTCGCTCGTCGGTCTGGTCCGGTCTTCGGACATGCAATGGGGTTGGGCTGCACTGCTGGTATCCGGACTGATAAACATCCTCCAGTCGGGCATTGGATTGTCGATGTTCTTACCGGCCACCAAGGCAGGTGCCGAGTTTGCACCCCTTATGGGCACCCTGCTTGCGGGATCATTTCTGTTCTATAATCTCGCCAAGGCCATCCTGGGGTTGGTTGCATTGATTTTCGGACTGTCGCTGTTTCGCAATGATAAGACTTTCGGCAAAGTGGTCGGCCTGGTCAGCATGCTTGCCGGCGTGATCGCCATTGTCCTGAACATCGCAGCCGTCCGTTTGGGGCTCGGGTCAGTGCCCTTTTCCGGAGCAAGCGGCTCTGTTGCGACATTATTTGCCGGTTGCGCAATCTGGCTTTCTGCTCGCCCCGCGAAATGACATGCAGCAGTTAAGCCAGAAGGATTAGCTTAGTTTCGCGGGTATATAAAGATTCGGCCGTCATGCTTGATGACGGTCGAATTGAAACTTGCCCGAACCATTGCTCGACAGATTAATGGACTAATCCTTGGCCTCATAGCCAAATGCATTCTCTGCCAGTTTCACCAGTTTGGGATCGGCCTCCGGCAATTCCTTGGGCAACGCCGCTTCCAGGGTATCGGCGACATGAGTCATGGCCGCGATGCGCGCGGATTTTTTGTCATTGCCGTCGATCACCTTCCAAGGTGCCCAGCGCGTGTTGGTATTTTCGAACATGTCATGCATCGCATCCAGATAGTCATCGCGCTTTTCGCGGTTGCGAAAATCCTCGGCGGTGATTTTCCAGCGCTTGTGCGGCGTGTCGAGCCGTTTGGTGAGGCGTTTATCCTGCTCTTCTTGCGTGGTGTGGAAAAAGAGCTTCACCAGATTGGTGCCGCCGTCGATTTGCTGCGCTTCAAACTCGTTAATCTCGTCATAGCCGCGTTTCCATTCTGTCGGCGTACAGAAACTCTCGACCCGTTCGACCAGCACGCGCCCATACCAGCTGCGATCAAACACACCGATTTCGCGGCTACCCGGCAACTTCTGCCAGAAGCGCCAGAGGAAATGGCGATCTTTTTCTTCCTTGGTCGGGGCTCCAATCGGCCAGACATCATAATAGCGGGGATCCCATTCCCCGGTCATCCGGCGGATAGCACCGCCCTTGCCTGCCGCATCCCAGCCTTCGAACACAAGGATCGACCGGCTGCCGTGGATGATATGCTTGAAATGAATATGCGCGAGCCGATCCTGCAGCGCCTTCAGTGCATCACTATAATCACCATCAAATTTGTCGCCGGATTCATAATCGGACAGTTTTATGGTCATTTGTGCTCCATCGTCCCGCAATTGCCCCCGGGGTTCAGGGTTGGTGGCTGCATCCGTCGTCGCCCGACGCTCGGGGAACGCCGCCATCTAAGCTTCGTGCTATACTATAATACATGGGAATGAACCAACCGGTTAACCCTGTTGGCGCGTTTTAACTTTCACGGCGTCCCGACTGCCGTAATTCCCATTCATCCAGCGCTCGCCGATGGGCGCTCGTGCGGTCTATCGATTCGATCACTTCAAGCTTGCCGGGCGATATTCTGTCCGCCTCGTCATAGAGGACCAATGCAGCATCGAGATCACCGCGCTGTTCCGCGCAAAGAGCCCTATTAAATGTCAGCGAGATATGAACCTGCCCGTTCCGCGCCGCTTCGTCCCACATCCGGCAAGCCTCTGTGGCATCGCTCTTGGTCATCTTGATTGCCGCCTTGAAGAAATTTCCTTCGACCTTGGTCATCCCCTTGCGGCTTTCCAGGATTCTGATTTCTACACGATATTCTCTCGGAGCCAGATCATTGCGGATAGCGTCGGCAGTCTCGGATATCATAGACCGGATCACCGACTCGCTGCTCGCAAACTCTTCGTCATCGCCGAGACATACCGTCTGTTCCCTATTATCCGGGAAGCTCTCCGTATAAATGCTGCGACCATCACTATATCGTGTAGCTCTGACCTGCGCCCGAAAATCGATCGTGCGGGTCAGGCAATCAACCTTGATGTCCTTATAGGTGACGCATTTGTCCTTTTCACCGCGCTTTACACAGCGACGCCGCTTCGCGACCGTATCATATTGCTCGACGCCTGCGGTAACATTGCCCGAAAGGCTTGCATCTGACTGCACCGCAGACCGTCCGCCGATAATATCAAAATAGGGCTGGCCAAAAACCGTGGCTGCAGAAAGACTGTCTTCCAGTTCAAATGCCAGCGCGCGGCCGTCCGGGCCACCAAAACGCTCGATTGAAATGGACTGAATTTCAGCGAATTCCGGCGAGCTGGCCGGTGTCATCCCCTCAATAGTCAGAACCTCGGCCTGCGCGGCGGTGGAAAGACACAATATTGCGGTCAAAACGGCGATCATACCGTTTAAAAATTTGGTCATGCCCATCCCCCCCGATGTTCAATCGTCAACAAATATCGAATTTACTATGGTTTACCTGCTAACCTGTGATGATCAATTTTGCAATCCGCTCGGGGGCCTGCATCGACATGAAATGAGTGAGATCGGGCAGATAGATATCGGTGCCATCCGCAAATTCGTCCGCTAGTCCGGCCGGCGTCGGCGAACCGGCAAAATCAAAAGCGCCATCCTGGTCTATCTGCCGCGCACGCAAAATGGTTACCGGCTGGGTGATGCCGTCAATCATCGGCCAAGGATCGACCGTGGTGCTGGTCGCGTAGATAGATGCTTCGGTCGCAGGTGGACAGGCCAGTTCGAACTCGCCCTCACCGTCCGGGAGCAGTCCATATTCGCAATAGTCACGGAGCACTGCCGGGTCCCATAGCTTGTATGGATGCCGGTCCTTAAATCGTTCGATCATCGCATCCGGTCCGTCCCAGCTGTTGCGGCGCTTGGCGACCATCTCATAGGTAGCACTAAAATCTGCGGGATTTTGATAGGCGGCCCGATCCATGATCACCGGGTCGATCAGCACCAGTCGCTCGAACAGGTCCGGCAATCGCGCTGCGACCTGCACCAGACAATTGCCGCCCATGCTGTGCCCCGCGCCAACGGCGAAGCGGACCCCGAGCGATTGCACCAGTTCGGCAGTCGCGCCCGCAACATCGGTCCAGTCGGTGATGATCGGTGCGGCGCTTCGTCCGTGGCCGAGCTGATCGACCGCAATGACATGGGTACCGTCCGGAAAGGCAGCAACGACCTGGTCCCAGCAACGGGCATGAAAGCCGGTGGCGTGGAGCAGCAAGATCGACGGACCGTCACCAGCATCGCCCCATTCGAAATAACAGATATCGCCATGAGAAGACGCGAAATGATGTGTTTCGGGATTGATACTGGTCAATTCATAACTCCGTTCGTCTCGAGCGAAGTCGAGAGACATGCATCTCATCCCCACGTGTCTCGACTATGCTCGACACGAACGGAGCTGGCTATATTCTCGAGACTAGCCTTCCTTTGGCGGCTCAACCACACGAATATGCAGTTCGCGCAACTGCTTGGAGGACACCGGACTCGGCGCGCTCATCATCAAATCTTCGGCTTTCTGGTTCATCGGGAACAATACGACCTCACGAATATTCGGTTCATTTGCCAGCATCATCACGATCCGGTCGACGCCGGGAGCCGAACCACCATGCGGCGGCGCGCCGTATTTGAGCGCGTTGATCATGCCGGAAAATTCGGTGTCGACCTGCTCCTTGGTATAACCGGCAATTTCAAACGCCTTGTACATGATGTCGGGCCGGTGGTTCCGGATCGCGCCGGAGGACAGTTCGATACCGTTGCAGACAATATCATATTGCCATGCGAGAATATCGAGCGGGTCCTGATTTTCCAGCGCGTCCAGCTCGCCCTGCGGCATCGAGAATGGATTGTGCGAAAAGTCCATTTTCTTCAGCTCGTCATCATATTCGAACATCGGATAGTCGACTATCCAGCAGAATTTGAATGCATTCTTGTCGATCAGGTCGAGCTGTTCCGCTGCGCGCGTCCGTGCCAGACCGGCTAGCTTGGCCGCTTCGGCTTCCTTGCCAGCAGCAAAGAACACACCGTCATCAGGGCCACAGCCTAGATCAGCGAGCAGTTTCGTCGTGCCTTCTTCACCATGGTTCTTGGCAATCGGTCCGCCAGCGGCGCCTTCCTTCATGTTGATATAGCCGAGACCGGCGAAGCCTTCGCTACGCGCCCAGTCATTCATCGCGTCAAAGAATTTGCGGCTGTTCTTGCCCGCTTCCGGCGCGACAAAGGCGCGCACGGTGCCACCGGTCGAGGTGATCTTGTCGAACAGACCGAAACCGGAGCCTTTGAAATGCTCGCTGACGTCCTGGATGATGATCGGGTTACGCAAGTCCGGCTTGTCATTGCCATATTTCAGCATCGATTCCTTGTACGGAATGCGCGGAAATTCGCCAGCCGGAGTAACCGAGCGACCATCGGCAAATTCTTCGAACACGCCAGCAAGAACCGGCTCCAGCGTCTGGAACACATCTTCCTGGGTGACAAAGCTCATTTCGAAATCGAGCTGGTAAAACTCGCCCGGCGAACGGTCGGCGCGGGCGTCTTCGTCGCGGAAACAAGGCGCGATCTGAAAGTAGCGGTCGAAGCCGGCGACCATCAGCATCTGCTTGAACATCTGCGGCGCCTGCGGCAGCGCATAGAATTTGCCGGGATGGACGCGGCTCGGTACGAGATAGTCGCGCGCGCCTTCCGGTGAAGAGGCGGTCAGGATCGGCGTCTGGAATTCGGTGAAGCCCTGTTCGGTCATCCGGTTGCGCAGACTTGCGATCACCTTGGAGCGCAGCATCATGTTCGCGTGAACAGATTCGCGCCGCAGGTCGAGGAAGCGGTAGCGCAGGCGGATATCCTCGGGATATTCCTGCTCGCCAAAGACCGGCATCGGCAATTCGTCGGCCGGGCCCTGCATGCTGACCGTATCGGCGACCAGTTCAACGTCGCCGGTCGGCAGATTCTTGTTCATCGTTTCATCATCGCGGGCGACGACCTTGCCGGTTACCGTGACCACCGACTCAACCCGTGCGCCGTCGAGCGTCTTGAACGCCTCGCTACCGGTTTCGCTGACAATCTGGGTCAGACCGAAATGGTCGCGCAGATCGACAAACAGCAGATTGCCGTGATCGCGCTTGCGATGAATCCAGCCGGACAGACGGACTTCCTCGCCGACGTGCGAAGAGCGGAGCGCGGAACAGTTATGGGTGCGATATGCGTGCATGATGGACCTTTGGAATTGGGTGCTTTCCCGGATGGAAAGATTGCACGCGTAACACAGGTCTGCGGGCCATTTGTCAAGGCTTGAGATTGTTGGAACAGGCGGTGCGCCGCGCCTGATGCGGCATTTTGGGCGGGATAAGGCTGTCGCGCACCACGCGCAAGGAGTCGGCGGCGTACGATAGCGCTGCTAAACGCTCAAGCTTGGCTATCCTTGCGATCCTTCAGCGGATAGTCGTCGGGCCGAACCGTGGATACATTGGGACGGTCGCTCACCTTTTCCGAGGCTTTGCCGCCGGGGGTCGTATCGTCGTCCTTGTTTTCCGGCACATTGTCGGCGTCTCCATACGTCCCGCCGGCCTTGCCCTTATCCATGCCGTAGGAACTGTCCGGCCGGTGCGGAGTGCCGGGTGCTGCCCCGGGGTTCAACCGTTCATATTCGTGCGAATGTCCGGCTTTTTTCTTGTCAATCTTCGCCATGGGGGACTCTCCATTATGTTGTGTCATAATAGAATTACGCGGCCATCGCAGGATAGTTCCGCCCCTTATGGACAAGCGACCTCTATTGCATCCGTCGCAACGCGGACCTGGACTGGCGTGGTTGCCAGCACTTCGCCATCGATTGAAATCTTCAGCTTCGGTATGGTCTCCAACTGAAAGGATGTTCCGGAAAATTCACGCGTGTTGGCGTTCCGGTCTCTCAGCTTGAGCGCTTTTGCAAACCAGTCCCACATAAGCTGGATTTTACTCTTGCCGACCACGGCCTGGATCACGATCTGTCCGCTGTCGATTTCCGCATCGTCGGACAATTCCAGACCGCCATGATAGGGTCCGTTCAAAATCCGCACTTCGGTCGACCATAGTGCATGCTTTTCTTCGCCATCATCGATCATCAGCCTGAAGGGGCGGAAGCCGATGAGGCATTTCAGGGCCCAGAACAGATAGCCAAAGCGGCCCAGATAGCGCTTCAAATCATGCGGCACCGTTTCCCCGATGATCGGGGAAAGGCCCAGGGATGCAGCGTTTACAAAATAATCCTCATCGATCATGCCAAGGTCAATCGGCTTGCGATGCCCGTGCGCGATGACGTCGATCGCCCCCTCCAGATCGAGCGGCAAGCCCAGCGTTCGCGCCGAACTATTGGCGGTCCCCAGCGGCAATATGGCGAAGACGCAACCGGTACCGACAAATTCGTCCACCACACCGGAAAGCGAACCATCACCCCCGCCGACGATAACCATCGGGGCGTTCTGAACCGCTTGCCGGACAATTTCCTGAATATTGTCAGGATTCTCTACGGCCTGTGCGTCGAGCAGATTGACGCCGGCTTCAGCGAGCTTTGCCTTCGCCTCTCCGAAGAGATCCTCTCCCTTTCGGGATCCGGCGTTAATAACGAGAATGGCGTCCCGAGGGAGAGAATTGTTTTTCATGGAGAGAATACGCCGCGGCGAATGTTTGGATGCACGATGAAACTTCTTTAAGTTTCAACCGTTAGACCTGCATGGCCCGGATCGCACATTTATCTGACATTCACTTTGGCGCAAATGACCCGAACATCGTTGCAGCAACGATCGACTGGCTGAAAGAAAAACAGCCCGATCTCGTCATCATCAGCGGTGATCTGACCCAACGCGCGCGCGAGGGTCAATTTCAGGATGCCGCCGACTACCTCCGGGCACTGAGGCAAAACGGGCACAAATTGCTGGTCATCCCCGGCAATCATGACATTCCCCTATATGATGTTTTCCGGCGCTTCGTTTCGCCGCTAGGCCGGTACAAGCGCCACATTGCCCAAGATCTGTGTCCTTGGGTGGAAACAGACGAAGCCGCCATATTGGGAATCAATACCGCCCGATCCCTCACGATCAAGGACGGCCGGATCAACCGCGACCAGATGGGGCTCATTCGCCAGCGATTCACAGGCGTTGCGCCCAGTAAAACGCGAATTCTGGTTACCCACCACCCGTTGTTTGAACTGCCCATTGGCCAAGGCAACGAGCTTAGCGAAGCCGTGGGTCGGCACGAAGATGCCCTTCAGGCGATAGCCGACGCCGGCATTCATTTGACGCTAGCGGGCCATTTCCACCGCACCTATGCCGAAGCCGCCACCAAAATGGTCGCCGAAGCCGGCCCGACTTTGGTGATCCAGGCGGGTACCGCCACCTCGACCCGTCTGCGCAACCAGGAACCGCAAAGCTTCAACTGGCTCCACGTCGAGCAAGGCGACCGGATGGAATTGCAGGTGATCGTCTGGAATGGCGAAGAATTCCAGCGCGCAAGCCATGTCGGGTTTTCCCTCAAGGAAGAACAATGGCATTCGGAAGAGCTGTCCACCCACGAACAGACCACCGAATATTTCCCCGCCGCAAACGCGCAATTGACCGCCGTCGATCGCTGAAAATCCGAACGGTGACGGGAAGCTATAGCCTATATCAGCCCCAGCTTGACCAATTCGTCATTGGCAAAAACCCGCCGGTCGGTCGGGTCCGGCATCACTTGCGCTTGTGCCCATTTCCAGTTTGCGAAATTCTGCTCATAATCGCGCTTCACCCGCTGTTCGTCGAGATTGTTGGTTTTCCCCCAATGGCGGGTGAAAGCAATCCCAGCATCATCGAGCGCTTCGACGACTTTCTTGTAACCTTGATGACTGGATTCGACGTTCGGCCCGTCGAAATCGATCACGACGTTATCCGGCCAGTGCGCGGGTGCGAGCAGGCCTTGGGCTTTGCGGACGAAGCGCAGTGTCACGACCGTGCCCCCTCCCCCGCGCCGGAAACTATCGATAATCAAATCAAAGGCTTCGCTAAGCTTACTGCGATCCATTGTTACGGATCCGTTGAACAGGCTAGCAATCGGCGCGTGCTCTTCGGTCGTATGCCCCCAGGTGGCAACAGCCGGCGGATCATCAACGTCGCGATTGTCGGGATAGGCTTTCTCCATCGCCAGCTGCAATATCTCTCCCTTGAACCAGTCACTTTCCGCCATCGCCTTGCCGAGTAGGGTCAAGGCGTCATAGCCGGCTCCCATGTCCCCCGGTGGTGGGGGCTTTATGCTGGCGTCATAGGGCCGCTTGTACAGAAAACGCAGCAGACATTTTTTGTCGAAAGGGTCGAAAGGATTCATTATAAGCTGCTGGAAATAAGGCTCTTCATTCAGTCCGAATTCGCAGGAAAATTCCTTGAACTCGCCACGGCACAGCCAGTCGATATGCTCGCGCTTTATCTTCGCTGCCTTCTGGATATTCTGCACCATATAGATCGGATCGGTTTCGATCAGCATCGCGGTGACAAAGCCCATCGCCCCGACATGAATCTGGGCGGCGGCAAATATCCGGTCATCGCGGATGATCTCCGAACCGGTCTGCGCGATGAACACATCCGACAGCACTGCTTTTTCCGGCGATATCCACAATATCCGCTCCGCTGTCACCAATTGTACCGCACGGACATGATCCTGAATGCCACCCTCCTGCCAGACGCTGCCATGGGTTCCGGTGGCGCACGCCCCGGCAAAGCTCTGTCCGTTGCTGGCCCCGCCGGTTCGCAGCGATCGCCCCAGTTCCTCGGCACTTTCGTAGACTTCATCGACAGTAGCTCCGGCCTGCACCAACAACAGCGATTCCGCACCGAGATCGCAATCTGGATGCAAATCTTTGGCCGACAATTTATAGGTCCGGTTGAGCCGCAAAGTCTCGACCAGCCAACCGTCTTCCACCACATTGATCGGCGATGGTGACCAGCCCGCTCCAATCGGCCGCACCGGGATCTGACAGCGTTTTGCTTCCTTCAGCAGAGCCAATACCGTTTCTGCAACGCCCTTCAGATGCGCCCGACCGTTTACCTCTTCGCCGTTCGCCAGTTCAATCCGGTCCCTGAGATTGCACGCTGCGGTTTGATGATAGTTGGTCCAGACTTGCTGGCCGAGATGGATGACTCGCGCCATCAGGCTTCTCCCACGTCAAAATCGCCAGCATAGCAGCGATAGGCGATACTCACCTGCCGTACGAACCCGAAAGTCACCAGACAGACCAATATCGCCTTGCGGGTCATGAAGAAGCGCATGTCGTTGATGCCAAGCTGCGAACAATCATCGACTTGCAAAGATCGTCCGCGCCGCGAGGCAAAACCCCAGGCCAATATGGTGATTTCTATAGTCTTTCCGCCGACCGGCCGTGGATCAGCGACCGCCAGACAGGCGTCCCCACAAAGCGACATTGCCTGTCCAAGCACCAGCAATACCAATATCGCTATTAGAATCAGTGACCAAAATGCCATGGTTCCCCCCCTCATTTTTATCCTGCGTCCACGAATTGTTTGCGCGATGACCCGCCCGCTGTATAGGATAAAAATGCACATCCATAATTTGCTGACCGACAATCAGGACATCGCCGATATCTGTACCCGCTTTGCGACTGCGGATTTCGTGACAGTTGATACCGAGTTCATGCGCGAGAATACCTATTGGCCAATTCTCTGCCTCATCCAGATCTCGGACGGCAAGGAAGCTGCCGCTATTGATCCCCTCGCCAAGGGCGTCGATCTGGGGCCGCTGATGGAATTGCTGGTCAATAATGAAAATGTGCTCAAGATTTTCCACGCCGGTGGACAGGATGTCGAAATCATCCACAATATTACCGGCAAGACCCCGCATCCGATTTTCGACACCCAGATTGCGGCGATGGCGATCGGCCAGAGCGAACAGATCGGCTATGCCAATCTGGTCGACAGCTGGCTCGGGATCACGCTCGACAAAGGTGCACGCTTCACCGACTGGTCGCGGCGCCCGCTCAATGCTCGCCAACTGGAATATGCCGTGGCCGACGTCACCCATCTCGCCAAAATTTTCCCGATGATGCTGGAAAAATTGCGCGAGACCGGTCGTGGCATGTGGATCAATGCCGAGATGGAAAAGCTCGCCGATCCTGACAATTACGTAAATGATCCAGAGAAATCCTGGCTGCGGGTCAAGTCGCAGGGCCGCAATCTCGACATGCTAGGAAGGCTGAAAGCACTCGCCGCATGGCGCGAACGCGAAGCACAGTCGAAGGACCTGCCGCGCGGACGGATCATGCGCGATGAAACTTTGGCGGATATTGCCGCGCACCCTCCCAAGGATCAAAACAAGCTGGGGCAAGTCCGTGGACTTTCCGCTGGCTGGAAGAACAATGATATCGGTGCGCGCTTGATGGATATCATCGAACAGGCCGAGCCGCTGTCCAAGGATGATCTGCCGTTGAAAATTGGTCGTCGCCCCAAAAATGGCAAATCCAACGCTTTGGTCACAGATCTGCTGAAGCTATTGCTCAAAATCCGTTCAGCAGAAATGAACGTCGCCTCCCGCTTGCTCGCGCGCGCCGATGATCTTGAAAGCATCGTCGCCGGAGAACGCGAAGGCGTCGGGCTCTTGGAAGGCTGGCGCTATGAAGAATTTGGCCGCGACGCACTGGATCTGGTCGAAGGCCGAGTGAGCTTCACGGTCAAGGATGGCAAATTGAAAATGACCCACCAGCAAGAGGGCGACGCACCGATAAGCGAATAGCTACGGTGTCGCACTAGACTCCCGTAATGACCGGTTCCAGTCCCATCATATTCGCCAGATTTGCGTGCCGCTTGGCCACCGCGTCGCCGTAAAGGTCCATTAAGTCACTGGCAACCGTCAGCTCCAGTTTCTTGCCCGATTTCCGGATCTGTGTCTGTTCCAGCGGATTGCGGGTGCCGCCGCTGAGCCGCTGTCCCAACCGCATGGCCAGTCCCCAGCAAATGGCGCGCTTCGTTGCCTGTTCATCGGCTAGCTGTCCGCCACCGGGAAAGATATGATTGCCGCCCCCGAAACTAGTAAACAGCGCCTGCCCCAGCATCTCACGTTCCGAGCCGGTGATACCGACCCAGTTGCCATGCAATCCGATCTCCAGCCCGCGCTCAGCCCGAAAATTGGGGTTCGCGCGCCAGGCAACATCGCCCAAATTGCAGGCGGCCTGACGAATACGGTGCCATTCAGCCGGATCGTCGGAAAAAATCTCGCTAATCCACTCACCCAGCAATTTGCTGTTCGCGGGGAAACGGGCTTGAGCGGTTCCGGCGTCTTCCGTCGCGAGCAACAACGGGTCATGCGCGGCTTCATGTTTGCTGATGTTCTGGAACAACATACCTTCTCGCACGCCATATGCAGAAACAACCATCTTGCTGCTGTTCAGATAGCGCACGAGCATGGACAAAAGCCATGCGGCATCATTGAGCGTCGGGATGCGAGATGCAGAAAGACCTGGCACACTCTTCAGTTTGTCCCTGTTCAATTGAGCCAGCCGCCTGACCAGCCGCTGCGCGCGTCGAGGTTCCATTTCGTAATTGTGAATGACCGGGAGCGGATAATTGCTGTCAAACATATCCAGCCGGGCCAGTGAACGCCACGATCCGCCGACGAGATAGAAAGGCAGCTGCTGCGCCTGCTTCTCCCAACCGGTTTTTTTGAGCATTTTCCGTATCTGCGTCTTCAGGCCATCCGTATCCTGGGCTCGCGAATCCGCAACCCTGAACACGCCGAGCGGGAATGAATAGCGGTCGAGCACTTTGCCCTTCTCAATCATCGCCAGCTCCAGGCTACCGCCACCGAGATCTCCCACGATACCGGTTGCATCCGGTATTCCGGAAATAACGCCCAGCGCCGCCAGTTCCGCTTCCTCCTCGCCCTTTAGCACCGCCACATCATAGCCGATCTCGCGGGCGGCCTTCAGCAGGTCATCACCGTTGCTGGCATCGCGCACAGCAGCGGTGGCGAAGGCCAATATACTATCGACTTCCATATCTGTGCACAGGCGATGAAAACGTTTCAGGCCGCGCACTGCGAGCGCCATCGAATCCTCGCCAATCGCACCGGTTGTCGACAATTCGCGTCCCAGTCCCGCCATGACCTTTTCGTTGAACAAAGTCGCAGGGACCCTCGCCGGCCCTTGATAAACAACCAGACGAATAGAGTTGGAGCCTATATCGACAATGGCAGTACGCCGGTTGGATTGCCTTTTTTTCTTCTGAAGAAAATTTGACACTGATCCTCCTGTTCCGGGGACTTCGGTCACGCTTTTTCCTTGCGGCGGCGCAAGCTGAGCCGGGGAACCGCATTGCTTTTCTTAAGCGCCTTGCCGCGTCCGGAAAGTGACGGATTGGTCATAAAATAGCGATGCAGGTTGAACGGCTTGTCGGAAGGCTTCACTCTTGTGTAGCTGCCGTCGGCATTTAATTCCCAGCTCTGTTCGTCATCAATCAAATTGGCAACCATGACCTGATCCAATATCTGGTCATGAACGGTCTTGTTGGTAATCGGCATCATATATTCCACGCGCCTGTCCAGGTTACGCGGCATCCAGTCAGCCGACGAAATATAGAGCTTTGCTCCGTCATTCGGTAATTCCCTGCCATTGCCGAAGGCCCATATACGGCTGTGTTCCAGAAAACGGCCAACCACCGATTTTACCCGGATATGATCCGACATGCCCGGCACATCCGGACGCAGGCAACAAATGCCCCGAACGACCAGATCAATTTCGACACCGGCATTGCTCGCCTGATATAATTTCTCGATCAACGCCGGATCGACAAGGGAATTCATCTTCGCCCAGATCATACCCGGCTTGCCAGAACGGACATTGTCGATTTCCTTGTCGATCAGTCCCATCAAATCTTTGCGCATATTCCGCGGCGACATCGAGATCAGTTCCAGTTCCTTGGGTTCGACATAGCCGGTGATATAGTTGAACAATTGTGCCGCATCCCGAGCCGCCCGGGGATCTGCCGTAAAAAAGCTGAGATCGGTGTAGATTTTGGCGGTAATCGGATGATAATTGCCGGTACCAAAATGACAGTAAGTGCGATAGCCTTCCTGCTCCTTGCGCACGACCATCGATATTTTCGCGTGGGTTTTCCATTCGATAAACCCGTAAACGACCTGTACGCCGGCTCGCTCCAGCGCGCTCGCCCAGAGCAGGTTCTGCTCTTCATCAAAACGTGCTTTGAGTTCAACGATCGCGGTTACCGATTTACCGGCTTCCGCTGCATCGATCAGCGCCCGGATGATGGCAGATTGCTTACCCGCACGATAGAGCGTCTGCTTGATCGCAACGACATCCGGATCGGCAGCGGCCTGTCGCAAAAATTCGATTACCACCTCGAATGATTCATAGGGGTGATGAACCAATATGTCTTTGTCGCGAATAGCGGCAAAACAATCACCGCCATGATCGCGAATACGCTCGGGGAAACGCGGGCTATAAGGAGTGAATTTAAGATCCGGACGGTCTTCATCGACCAATATATCGAGATCGCCAATGCCGACCAGACCGTTGATCCGGCTTTCGGTCGCGCCTTCATGCAACAAATGCTCGCGTAACATCGCGACCACTGGCTCGGCGAGTTTAGGCCCCATTTCCAAACGAATCACGTCGCCCCGACGGCGGCGTTTGATCGCGCTGCGGAAATAGCGCACGAGATCCTCGGCCTCCTCCTCGACTTCGATATCGCTGTCACGGATGACCCGGAACAAACCGCTGCTTTTTACGATATAGCCCGGGAATAGAATATCGGGAAATTCCTGAATAGCGGTTTCGACCGACACATAGATTGCCGACTCTCCCGGCAAGCGAATGAAGCGGGGGAGACCGGAAGGGATCATCACCAACTCTCTTATACCCTGATTATCCGATTCCCTGACCAGATCAAAAACCAGACTCAACCCCTTGTTGGGAATGAATGGAAAAGGGTGGGCCGGATCGAGCGCCTGCGGGGTCAAGACCGGGAAGATCTGGTCAAGAAAATGCTGTCTGAGCCAAGCCTTGGAATCATCGATCAGTGCGTCGACGGTGGAAACAAATATATCTTCTTCCGCCAAGGTTTTAGACAAAGCCGACCACACACGCTGCTGATGTTCGAGCAAAGTATCGGCGCGGATCGCTATGGCGTCCAACTGTTGCGTTGGGGTCAGACCATCGGCCGACCGCTCCTCTATTTTCTGGCGATATTGGCCCACCAATCCGGCAAAGCGAACCATGAAAAATTCGTCAAGATTATTACCGGAAATCGACAGGAAGCGCAGCCGTTCCAGCAATGGATGGGCGCTATTTTCAGCCTCTTCGATAACCCGCTCGTTAAAGCCCAGCCAACTTATTTCGCGATTAAAATAGCGCTGACTGGCATCTTCCGTGAGATTACCAGTACCCCCGAGTAACATATCCTCGTCGAGCGTCTCTGCAACTGGATCATCCATCGCTTATCCATCAACCTTTTCATCACCAGTGTCAAAAAAGCCCAGCGCGGATTTCACAATAGCCAAGTTTATCGGCTTTTTCGTCTCAATCGCAAGCGCATCCATTTTTTGTGCCAGTTTCCGGACCATTCCGTAGGACCGGGTCATCCGCTTTTCCAGATAGCGTAAAGCGTCTTCGGATATCGTTAATCCGCGGACGGCAAAATATTTTTGAAAGAGACCATCGATCATAGCTTGATCGGGCGCGCCAATTTCCAGATGTAGCGATGCGGCGAGACGGGATTTCAGATCGGGAAGTAAAATACCCCATTCCGCCACTGGCTCAGCAGACAATAATAGCAGCGGCCTTTTCTCGCTATTTGCTCGATTCCATAGATGGAATATCTCGGTATCCTCGCATTCTGACGCATCCTCAAGGCAAAGCCCGCCGCTTTCCGCCTTGAATGCCGCCGCCATCGTCGTTTTGCCGGAGGCTTCAGGTCCGGTCAAAATCATCGTATGATGGGTCCAATCCCGCCAATTTTGCAGTTGCTGGTGAACTTCGGCGTTGGCGGCGGTCACCAGATATCCGTCCTGTTCCGGCGGCGGTCCTTGTTCAAGCGGTAAGGCTATCTGGCTCACGGTCTCGTTTCCTTACTGTCCGGAACGACTGATACGCAATGTGCCTGCTCCCTGTTGAACTTGCCAGCCTTGGGACCGCAGCGCCTGAGCAAGAGCCGCGATATCACCCCTATAAGTCACGCTCATGACCGAAACACCGCCAAGCGCGAGGCTGGATGTCGAAGCAGAGGCGACCCCGGGGATCGCCCGCACCGACGATTCTCCGCGCCCGACCGCACCAACATCCGGCGTATCAAACTGCAAAGAAACGCTGGTCGTGGCAGCTGGACCTGCTCCAGGCGCTTCGCCGGCAGTTTCTGATGTAGTGGTGGTTGCCACGCTTGCAGCAGCTTCGCTAACACCAACCTCGTCCGCCACATCATCACCGAGATCGAAATCGGCAAGATCCAGATCGTCAAGATTAAAGGGATCTTCTACAATCAGCGACTTGTCTGTTTTCAATATGCCGCGCGCCAGGGCGCTGGCATAAATATTATCCAGTTTTACGATACCCTGATCCAACATCTTGGGAATATCTTCGCTCCGGTCCACTTTCAGCGAAAAACTGCCGATATATTTATTGTCGGGTCCATAACGTGCGGTAAATCGCGCTTTAACTGGCCCACCGGGATACATATAGGTCAATCGGACGATAGGTATTACGACATCGGCTGCGCCAAACTGATCCAATATATTCCGCCACCACCGCCGACTCGGGCGGTTAGCCTGCCCAGCGGTTAATACGAGCGATTCGCTATCTGATCCATAAGGGCGGACATAATCAATCGCGCTTTCACCGGAGCGGAAACGTGCCCAGGCTTTTTGCCATTCTGTGCGGCTTTCGAACACTTGGGCTGATCCCCCGCTCCACATGATCGGCAGGACCAGCATCGGCGGAGACCGCAATCTTCGGCCACTAACACCCAGAATCGAGCCGGCTCTGGCCCGATCGAACATCACGCCCAGTGTTGCGATATAGCGCTTCGGTCCGATCTGCTCCTGCTCAACGACGATCGCGGAGACGATCGTATTGAGCGTCCCGTCAGGCAGGCCGGCGCTTTCCCCGCCCTGTGTGCTTTTGTACAACATCTTCCAAGCCAAGCGCTGCGCTTCTTCCCACCCCTTTTTACGGGCATCAAAGGCATTATCCCCATGGACATCGACTTTCACGCCCATGACCTCGAAGTCGCCAGTGCTGGCGAGCGGTGCAACTCCGCGTTCTGTGCCGTCGAGCTGCGCATAGACGACCGCCACGGCGAGCATCATTACAGCCGCGATGATGGCGGCAATCTTGATCCTGAAGTCAGTCAAAATACTCATTTGCGCCCTTTTGACGATTATGGCGTGGAAATCCAGCCGCGAGTTGTCTAATCGCTCAAGTTATGAGTGAAAAGCAAAATGAGCCAGATTCTTACACCTACGCGAAAGCCGGTGTTTCCATCGACGCGGGCAATGCCCTGATCAAAGCAATTGCGCCGCTGGCGAAAGCCACCGCGCGCGCGGGTGCTAACGCCGAGCTAGGCGGGTTCGGAGGATTTTTTGATCTGAAGGCTGCCGGTTATGATGACCCGCTTCTGGTCGCCGCCAATGATGGCGTAGGAACCAAGCTCAAGCTCGCGATTGATTATAACCGGCATGACACGGTCGGAATCGATCTCGTGGCGATGTGCGTCAATGATCTGATCGTGCAAGGCGCAGAGCCTTTATTCTTCCTCGACTATTTCGCCACCGGCAAGCTGGAGAACGGCATTACTGAACGGGTTGTGGCCGGCATCGCCGAAGGCTGCAAGATGTCCGGCTGCGCCCTTATCGGCGGCGAAACTGCGGAAATGCCCGGTATGTATGCCGAAGGCGATTATGATCTCGCCGGTTTCTGCGTCGGTGCCGTAGAGCGTGACAAGGTCGTGACCGGAGCCAATGTAGCTGCAGGTGATATCCTGCTCGGCCTCGAATCTTCCGGCGTTCATTCCAACGGTTTTTCACTGGTCCGCCGACTCGCAGCGGACAAGGGCTGGAAAATGGATCGCCCTGCCCTGTTCAACCCAGACATATTATTGGTCGAGGCATTGATCGCACCGACCCGAATCTATGTAAAGTCGCTGCTGCCGTTGATGCAATCGGGCAGAATCAAGGCCCTCGCCCATATCACCGGTGGAGGTTTGCTGGAAAATATCCCGCGGGTCATGCCCGAGGGGCTACACGCCCATGTCGATGCGGCAAGCTGGGTACAACCCCGCCTGATGGCCTTCCTCCAAGCCCAGGGCAATATCGAGCCCGAGGAAATGGCACGGACATTCAACTGCGGAATCGGGATGATATTGGCTGTTTCGCCCGACGAGGTGGATGCGATTACGTCAGATCTCGAAGCTGCCGGTGAAAAAGTCCACCGAGTCGGAGATGTCCGTGATGGTACCAAAGGCTGTTCGGTAACCGGCAATCGCGGAACATGGTCGGCGACCGACGACTGGATCGCTACCCACAATGGCTGAAAAAGCCAAAATCGCGATATTAATTTCCGGCCGCGGATCCAATATGGCGGCCTTTGTCTATGCCGCCAAATCCCCGGACTGTCCTTATGACATCGTGCTTGTGGCGTCCAATGATCCGGAGGCCCCCGGCTTGCGGCTGGCCGAAGCAGAGAGCATCACTACTTTCGCGCATCCCCACAAGGGCATGGCGCGCGAAGACCATGATGACATCATGCACGATGCGATCGTTCGCTCCGGTGCAGAATATGTCGTGCTGGCCGGCTATATGCGGATTTTGAGCGATGGCTTTGTTACCAAATGGGCAGATAAAATGCTCAACATCCATCCGAGCCTGCTGCCCAAATATAAGGGACTAGATACCTATCAACGCGCAATCGATGCCGGTGACAAGGTCGCGGGCTGCAGCGTGCATTTGGTAACCCCGGAACTGGATGACGGGCCGATCCTCGCCCAGACAGAAGTGGCCATCATGCCGGATGATGACGCCGACAGTCTAGCCAGCCGGACGCTGATTGCCGAGCATCAACTTTATCCGGCAACGCTCGCCCATTATGTCACCCGCGAGACCAGTCCCGACTGGATATTGCAACAGATACGCGACCGCGCGCTTGTGCTCGAGGAGGCTTATGAACGATTGAGCTTTGGATCACCCGGCTGGCGCGTCGGCGGCGAGAAGAACGGCAAATATTTCGCCTATTTCACCCAGAGACTATATGGCGAGGAAAGCATCGGATTGCTGGTTAAAACATCCGGACTGGACGAACAAATGGCGCTGATCGATGCTGATCCTGACCTTTATTATTCGCCGAAATTTTTGGGAAAGTCAGGCTGGATTGCGATCCGCCTGGATACCGGCAGCACAGACTGGGACCATATTGCCGACTGGCTCCGCAAGAGTTGGCAACGCGTCGCGCCCAAAAGGTTAACCAAAATGATCGCAATCGCGGATCAATTCTAGAGCAATTTGTATCACGGGCGAGAACTCTTTGGACAACAAGGAGGAGGGAGTATCTGCTGCCCAAAATTAAATACGCACCAAAATGGGGCAAGAAGCTCCAACCCGCGATACGATTTTCTCATTAGCTCCACACCAGCGCAAGATCGATACGGTCTTTAGGCCGTATGTCCGACAATTCTACATCCCCGCTTCTACCGCCAGCCGCACCATATCCGCAGCACTGGGAACGTCGAGACGCTGCATCAGAATCGACCGATGCATCTTGATGGTTCGTTCGCTAAGCCCCAATTCATGGGCAATCTGCTTGTTCAGCAAACCCTTGGCGATAAATTGCAGCACTTCCCGTTGCCGCTTGGACAGGTCTTTAACAATCGCGACGGCCCGCATCCGGCGCGCCTTCGACAAGCTTGGCGATTCGGCATCTATTTCGACCTGAGATCCCAGAAAATATTCCAGTTCGCCTTGCTCATCGAACAAGGGCGCCACCAGCACTGCATTCTGAAATGACGTGCCGTCCTTCTTGTAATTCAATATCTCGACGAGAACAGATTTTCGTTGCTGCACACCGCGTCTAATTTCTTCTGTCAGCCAAGGCTCAGTCGCCTTCCCTGCCAAGAACCTACAATTTCGGCCAATAATGAAGTCCCGATCATATCCGGTCAGCTGCAGGAACGCATCGTTAACTGCGACAATCGGATTGTCAGAAAGACGGGGGTTGCTGACCACCGAGGCAATCGGGCTTTTTTCGATTAACGCCATGACTGAAGCCTTTGGCATATCCGATTGGGAAACCGCCAACTGCCCTTCCCCGCCGGTATTTTGTTCTAGATCCATCTGGCTAAGCTAGTCGATTTTCCCAGTTCATGGCAAGCCGTTGGGCCAAACGTTAATGGATCTGTTGAGATTTCTGCTATCGGGCCGCTAACGGACCGGCGCATCTTGAATGAAACGACGTATCATCATCCGTTTTTTGGAGCCCTTATCAGAATAACGACTAACGCCCTGCGGTCATTTATAGACACAATCATACATTACAAAAACTGTCATGATCGAACCTAATTTCAGGCAGCAATCAGTTCGGGCTTGTTGGGCGATGCAAAGCGGATCCGGTTCCTGCCGGCTCTCTTCGCATCATAGAGCGCCTTGTCGGCCAACCGGAAGCTTGTTTCCAAATCTCCACCTGACTCGCGATCCAACAAGTGCAGGCCGATACTGATGGTCACTTGACCGATATTCTCCTCGCCATCGCTGAAATCATGTGCGGCGCAGCTGTCGACCAGCTCCTGTGCGAAGCGCGCTACATCATTTGTGGTTCTGCCGGAAATCAGTATGGCAAATTCCTCTCCGCCGAAACGTGCGAGATAATCACCATGTCCGCAATGGTTGTTCATGATTGATGCCACTTGTACCAATACCTTGTCACCAACGTCATGGCCGTGGCGGTCATTCACATTTTTGAAATTATCGATATCGATAATCCCCAACGCCCAGATCTGATCGCGGTTCTTCCTGAGCGTGGCAAATTTGGAAAATGCCATGGAAAAGGCACGGCGATTGGGTACGCCCGTAAGCTCATCGGTATAGGCAATATCTTCGAGCCCTTGCTTGACCATCAGGGCGTCATCCAGCTCGCGACGCATAGCCGTCACTCGATATCCGACGACAATGCTGGTCGCCACTACTTCCGCCAGTATAGCGATGTAAAACCCGAAATCAAAAATCGGCAGATCGTTGATCCAGCCAAAAGCGCGGATAATCCGGCTTACTGCAATAAATCCTGCGCCAGACAGGCCCATCATTAACAGCATCGCCATTTTGTCACCTTTGATCGCGCAGCGCAGCAAATTGCCGACCGCGACAATGGCCATAAAACCATAGGCAATGTGGAATATCAGCGAGCCTGTAAGCGACAATTGCTCGGCAAAGATCATCACGATAGTAGTCGTGACCAAAGTGCTCCAGGCCACAAACTTTAGCGAAAACGCACCCCATTTACCAAGTTTGTCCGGATTACAAAGCGAGCGGATCAGCATGCATCCGCCAAAGGCCAGGGTCGCCAACGCGATAAAGGCAATCCATGATCGCTGAACCAACGTCGCCGCAGGAAAGAGGTCGAATATCTGTCCCGACCAGCAGATGTGATTGACCACAATGGCGACCACCATCAAGCTATGGTAGAGAATGAACCGCTGGCGCATTACGATGAAAAACACGAAATCCAGCAGCAATGGCGCGAATAGCAGCCCGGCAACCAATACGCTGACCAGTTCGCCGCGCTCATGCAGCGCCAGATCGTCCTTGGCATCGACCAATTCTATGTCGTTCCAGTTGGATGGATCCCATGGATTGGCGGCACCGATCAGCACGGTTTCTGGATGCTGGCCATCGCGGCTGACCAGAGGCAGCGCGACCGCATAAGGCGAGCGCCAGCGTGCGGTCATCTCGGCCTGATCATATAGTTTTGTCTGGCTGCTGCCATCGGGATAAATGCTATGCAGCGTCACCGCGCCTTGCCGCGCCGCGCGAAAGCGCATCACCGGCTCCGCCATATCTTTTTGCAAATCGCCGATATCCGCGATCATCCATAACATATCGGTATTCTTGGCCAGCTTGTCAGAACCGCAATCAAAAGCCGAGCGTAATTTCAATATCTCTTCAGGGCTGGCCTCAGCATGGTCTGCCAGACTACAAATGCGGTGGCTGAAATTCGTTATGGCCGCCGGCTCTGCCATTGCCGGAGACATGGGCGACACAAGAAAAAACGGACTGATCAGGAGTAGCCACAACAGATAACGCAATTTCATCATTATTAGCGTGCCGATTTCCAGAAACTTTGATTTTAGACCCTGGAAGGACGCTAGCGTATCATCCTTTACGCAACGTAAACAGGCGTATCACTACACATCAAGACGAGTTCAGCGTCAGCTATTTCAGCAAATAGGACGAGGAAGGATCAGTATCACTGGATGACGCTCACTATGCCCGACAATCGTCGAAAAGCGAATGATCGGATTAAGGGTCACTTGTCGCGCGGAGCAATGACATAAACTATCGGCGACGCAGACCTGAATCTGCGCCGAGAGAAAGACTCAAATGAGATCGAGAGCGGCAATCCTGACGTCACTCTCGATCAATGAATCAGGGAACCACGCCCTCCATCACGGACTTCGCATTGTCGACGCGAATGGCTGCCCCATTGATGAATTTGCTTTCGTCCGACGCCAGAAACAACACGGTATTGGCGATATCATCCGGAGCGCCAAGGGCGCTGGGTGCCGGTCCGTCGCTTGCCGGGCGTAGATCATCGCGCCCCATAACTTTCGGTCCGATGTCCATGACCATCGGAGTCAGGATACCGGCAGGGTGTACGCTGTTGCAGCGAATATTATATTTATTGTTGGCGCAGTGCACGGCGACGCTCCGGGTCAGACTTTCGATCGCCCCTTTTGCCATGGCATAAGCAACCACAATCGGCTCGCCGACGATCGACGCTATCGAACACATGTTGACAATCGCCCCGCCGCCCGAGGCTTTCATCGCAGGCACTGCATATTTACAGCCGAAAAAAGCGCCATCAGCGCTCACCGACATGACAAAGCGATATTCCTCTGCGGTCTGCGTCTCGATCGTTCCGGGTTCAACAACACCGGCGTTGTTGACCAATATGTCGAGTTTCCCATGACGGGAGACGACATCGGCAATCAAATCCTCCCATCCCTGTTCATCAGCGACATCCTGGAGCTGGAATTCGGCGGCGCCGCCAATTTCTCCCGCGACGCGATTACCATTCTCGGCATCCATATCTGTCAGGATGACTGTCGCACCTTCGCGCGCAAACATCCGGGCATCGGCTTCACCCAATCCTTTGGCCGCACCTGTTATTATTGCCACTTTGCCTTGCAGTCTGCCCATGCTTTATCTCCTCATCAGATATTGGTTTCAGGCTAGAACCGGAGTCAAATAATAACGACTGACAAAATTAGGAGATATCAAGAATGTACACATTGGAGCAACTGTCGGCCCGCGAGGAAATCCGCGATGTCCTGCATCGCTATTGCAAGGGCATCGACCGCCGCGACTGGCCGCTGGTCCGCTCCTGCTTTGCCGATGACCATGTCCACAAACATGGCGATTACGAAGGTCCACCGGACGAATTTATCGGCTTTGCCAGTGAAACGCTGAAAAATATCCCCGGCACCCACCACTCGCTCGCGAATATCCATATCGCGCTGTCGGAGGACGGCCACAGCGCCACCACCGAAGCCAATTTTGTCGCTTATCACTATATCGAAGCTGGCAATCCGGATTTCCATGCTTGCAACGGCAGCAGCAAGGCCATCGACTGGATCGTTGCCGGCCGCTATTGCGACACTTTGGAAAGACGGGATGACAGCTGGATCATCGTTCGGCGCAACGCAGTCCACGACTGGGAACGCTCAGAAGAAGCGACCAGTTCGGCGATAACACTGGGGAATCACGCGGGAGACAGCTAGTTATTCTGTCGCCTTGAGCGCTGTCATGTCCACAGAGCAGACGATCTGGATGTAGCCGGATCGTCTGCTCCGTTGGTTTTTCTAAACTAGCAGATACCCGCCATCGACCGTGATGATTTCGCCGGTCATGAAGGCCCCGGCGTTGCTCGCCAGCAAGAGTGCCGGTCCCATTATATCCTCATCATGCCCCCATCGGTGCAGCGGTATCATTTTGATTTCCCGTTCATATTGTTCTTTATCTTGCTCAACTGAAATGGTCATTTTTGAATGGAAACGCCCTGGGGCAATGGCATTCACCCGGATGTTATCATCGGCGAGAAGGCTGGCAAGGTTCCGGGTTAGCTGGTGAATGGCCGCCTTGGACGTACCATAGCTAATGCCGCTTGCCGCACTCCCCATAATTCCGGCTATCGATCCAATATTGATGACGGACGCGCTTTTCTCGGGCGTCGCACTTGCTTTCAACAATGGCAAAAGCTGCTGGGTGAGGAAGAACGGCGTCTTCACGTTAAGGTCCATGACCTTGTCCCAGCCTATTTCGGGAAATTCTTCCACCGGCGCCATCCAGCCGGTGCCGGCATTGTTAACGAGCACATCGATATGATCTTCCCGTTCCGCCAGCGCCTTGGCGAAGCCAATAATACCTTCCCCGCTGCTCATGTCGCCGGGAAGTGCCACACATTCGCCGTTCTCGCTCAGACCGGACAGTTCGTCGGCGGTCTGCTGACATTCTTCGGGTTTACGAGCAGTGATATATACTCTTTTCGCTCCTGCCTCCAGGAAGGCGCGTGCCATCGCTTTCCCCAACCCCCTGGAACCTCCAGTGATAACGCAGACTTTGTCATGCATGGAAAATAGATTGTTTTGCACGGGGAAAATTCCTTCAAATAGGGCGTAGATTCTTGGGGGCACGCTACACGCAAATTTTATCAGTTGTCAGGAAGTTTCAGATAAATCTCGCGGCGAGAATTTGTCGTCGCGAGTGGAACCGGCTTGCCTCCCCCTTTTTCCCGATAACCCACAAAAATGCCCGGCCGCAATATTTGCAACCGGGCGTTTTTAAACGTCACAAAATACGTGGGGCTTAGCCGACGATTTCGTCTTCGTTGAAGAAATAGGCGATTTCGATCGCTGCATTTTCATCGCTATCGGAACCGTGAACCGTATTGGCTTCAAGGCTTTCGGCCAGTTCCTTGCGGATCGTGCCCGGAGCAGCATCAGCAGGATTGGTCGCACCCATGATATCGCGGTTGGCCTGCATCGCATTTTCGCCTTCGAGAACCTGAACGACGCATGGGCCACTGATCATGAAGTCGACCAGTTCGCCGAAGAAAGGACGTTCTTTGTGAACTGCGTAAAAGCCTTCTGCCTGTGCTTTGGTCATGTGGATACGCTTGGAAGCTACGACGCGCAGTCCGGCTTCTTCCAGCATCTTGGTGACAGCACCAGTAATATTGCGGCGAGTAGCGTCCGGTTTAATGATCGAAAATGTCCGTGTCACGGCCATGATAATGCTCCATAAATGTAGGGATAATCAAAAGTCGGGCCGCCCTTAGCCGCTGCACTGCAGCATGGCAAGTTTTCGATTGAAAGCTAGCTGGCGTCGCTGGCTATAATTGTCGCGGTCGTGGTACCATCGGGCGATTTGGTCACGGAGACATGAACCCCCTCACCGCTCGT